>Ga0105239_10000054_pt1 | contig 159216 bp, 141 predicted proteins | sample KBSC44metaG_FD_92761 | JGI IMG/M metagenome (GOLD analysis project Ga0105239, IMG submission 92761) | Corn rhizosphere microbial communities from Kellogg Biological Station, Michigan, USA - KBS C4-4 metaG | ecosystem: Host-associated > Plants > Roots > Rhizosphere > Soil | place: Michigan... | reverse complement strand
GGAGTTAGGAGTTAGGAGTTAGGAGTTAGGAGTTAGGAGTTAGGAGTTAGGAGTTAGGAGTTAGGAGTTAGGAGTTAGGAGTTAGGAGTTAGGAGTTAGGAGTTAGGAGTTAGGAGTTAGGAGGACTCTGCTCACGCCGCCTCCTAACTCCTCAGAGGCTGCAACGCAGCCGTCCTCACAGGCCGCGTAGCGGCCGACCTAACACTTAATGTCCTCCCGCACCCGCACCCGCCTTCGCCGAGAACGGCGGACGCGCCATCCAGATCACGATGATCAGCGCGAAGAAGATCCAGCCCAGTGCGCGGAAGACTTCGTTGAAAGAGATCTGATAACCCTGCTGGGTGATCATCTGCTCGATCACGCCCATCGTGTGCTGGCTGTCGCCCAGCTGCGACAAGGTAGCTTGCGTGCTCTGGTCGTACGGCGTGATGTGCTCGGTCAGCTGCGAGTGATGCACGATCGCGCGACGATCCCACATGAAGGTCGTCAACGATGCCGCGAAACTCGCGCCCACGGTGCGCAGGAAGGTGGCCAGGCCGCCGCCGGCGGCGATCTCATGCGGCTGCAGGTCCGACAGCAGGATCGTCGTTACCGGCATGAAGAACAGCGCCACGCCCAGGCCCTGCAGCAACTGCACCATCGCCACATGGTAGAAGTCGATATCGAGATAGAACTGCGAACGCAGCAGGCAGGTGGTGCCCATGATCAGGAACGCGCAGGAAGTAAGCAGGCGCAGATCGAAGCGCGTGGCGTACTTGCCGACGATGAAGGTCAACAGCACCGGCAGGATGCCCAGCGGCGCGGTCGCAAAACCCGCCCATGTCGCCGTGTAGCCCAGGTTGCGCTGCAACCATTGCGGCACCAGCAGGCCGATCGCAAAGAACGAAGCGTAGGCCAGCACCAGCGCGATCGTGCCCATGCGGAAGTTGCGGTGACGCAGCAGCTTCAGGTCGACGATCGGTTCCTTGTCGGTCAATTCCCAGATCAGGAACACGATCAGCGAAATGGCCGAGATGATCGCAGTGACCACGATGAAGGTCGAGTTGAACCAGTCTTCGTCATTGCCCTTGTCGAGCACGATCTGCAGGGCGCCGACACCGACGATCAGCGTGATCAAGCCGACATAGTCCATCTTCGGCCGCGAGATGACGTCGTTGCGGCCCTTCATCTGGTTGGCCACCACCATGCTGGCGAAGATGCCGATCGGGACGTTGATGAAGAAGATCCACGGCCATGAGTAGTCGTCGGTGATCCAGCCGCCGAGGATCGGGCCCGCGATCGGGGCGACTACGGTCACCATCGCCAGCAGCGCCAGCGCCATGCTTCGCTTGGCCGGCGGGTAGATCGAGATCATCAGGCTCTGCGTGATCGGATACATCGGCCCGGCCACGGCGCCCTGGATCGCACGGAACAGGATCAGCATGCCCATGCTCTGCGAAATGCCGCACAGGAACGAGGCGAGCGAGAACAACAGCGTCGACCAGATGAACAGCTTCACCTCGCCGAAACGGCGGGTGAGAAAGCCGGTGAGCGGCAGCGCGATCGCCATGCTCACCGCGAACGAGGTAATCACCCAGGTGCTCTGGTTGACGCTTACGCCCAGGTTGCCGGCGATCGTCGGCAGCGACACGTTGGCGATCGTCGTGTCCAGCACCTGCATGAAGGTCGCCAGCGACAGGCCGATCGTGGACAGCCCAATACTCGGCGGACGAAATGGTGTGTTCATGGCGTTCTTTGCGAAGGCTTGAGGCCCCTCGCCAGGCTGGCGAGGGGCAAAGGTTTCTTACTTCTTCGCCGCATCGGCCTGCGCGTTGGCGCTGGCCATGTTGGCGTGAATGATCTCGTCGATCACGCTGTTGGCCAGGGCCAGCTGCTTGCCGTACACGTCGGTGTTGAAGGCCGGTGCGGTGGGCGCCTTCTGCGCCAGCATCGCGCCGGTCTGGTCGTGCAGGCCGACCGACACATCCATCGACAGGCCGATGCGCAGCGGATGTTCGTCGAGCTGTTTGGCGTCGGTGAAGAAGATACGCACCGGCACGCGCTGTACGATCTTGATCCAGTTGCCGGTAGCGTTCTGCGCCGGCAGCAGCGAGAACGCGCTACCCGTGCCCACGCCCAGGCTCTGCACCGTGGCCTTGTACTTCACGCTGCTGCCATACACGTCGGCGGTCACTTCCACCGGCTGGCCGATACGCATATGGGTCAGCTGGGTTTCCTTGAAGTTGGCATCGATCCACACCTGATGCAGCGGCACCACCGCCATCAGCGGCGCGCCGACGGCAATACGCTGGCCCAGCTGCACCGAACGCTTGGCGACATAGCCGTCGACCGGCGCGATGATCGTGGTGCGCAGGTTGTCCAGGTAGGCCTGGCGCAGGCGAGCCGAGGCGGCCTGCACATCCGGGTGCGATGCGACGACGGTGTCGTCGACCAGCACCTTGTTGGTCTGCAACTGCTGCTCGGCGGTGGTCAGCGCACTCTGTGCGGAGGTCAGCGCGTCCAACGCATGCGACAGTTCTTCGCTGGAGATCGCACCGGACTTGGCCAGGTCGCGACGGCGGTTGTAGTCGGCGCGTGCCTTGTCGACCGCGACCTTGCGCACGGCCACATCGGCCTGCGCACCCGACACGTTGCTGTACAAGCCGCGCACCTTGCGCACCGTGCTGGCGAGATTGGCCTTCGCTTCGGCCAGCGCCACTTCGGTGTTGGCCGCGTCGAGCTTGACCAGCACATCGCCGGCATGGACCAGGTCGCCGTCATCGGCGCCGATCGTCACCACCGTGCCGGGCACCTGCGGCGTGATCTGCACGACATTGCCGTTGACATAAGCGTCGTCGGTACCTTCGTACCAGCGGCCATCGAAGTAATACCAAAGGCCCCAGGCGATCGCGAGCACGACGAGCACGATCGCCAGCAGGCGAAGCAGAAAACCGCGACGGCTTTTGGGCGGGGGAACAGCCGATGCTTCGGCTGCGACAGGATTCTGGCTAGACATGACAATCAGCCTCAGGAACGAGAAGGATTAGAACGGGAAACGAGATTGGCGTCGTCGGCCTGCGGACGGAAACCGCCGCCGAGCGCCTGAATGAGTTGCACCGACAGGTCGACCTGCTGCGCGCGCAACGAGGCCATGCGCTGATCGGCTACCAGCAGTTCCTGGCGCACGCTCAGTGCCTCCAGGTAGCTGCCGATACCGGCCTTGTAGCGCTGGTCGGCCAGCTTCCATGCATCGTTGGCGGCATCGAGCGCGCGCTGTTGCGCGGTGATCTGGTCGCCCAGCGACTTCAGGCCGGATAGATCGTCGGCCACATCGTTCACTGCACTGACCAGGGTCTGGTTGTACTGCGCGACGGCCTCGTCGTATTGCGCGTCCTTGCCGGCGAGATTGTTGCGCAGGCGGCCGCCGTCGAAGATCGGCAGACTGATCGCCGGGCCGCCTTCGTAGAAGCGCGCCGGCATCTGGAAGATATTGCCGCCGCCCAGGCCGACGATGCCGGCCATCGCGCTGATGCTCAGGTCGGGCAGGAATCGCGCCTTGGCTTCCTTGATACCTTGGTCGGCCGCCTCGACACGCCAGCGTGCGGCGACCAGATCGGCGCGATGACCGACCAGATCAATCGACAGATTGTCCGGCACAGCCAGCGCGCTCGGCTGCAAGGTTTGCGGACGCACGATGTCGAGACCGCGGTCCGGGCCCTTGCCAAGCAACACGGACAAGGCCGAACGCGCCGAGTCGATCGCCCGATCGGTTACCGCGATCTGCTGTTGCGCACTCGCTACTTCCGATTCGATCTGCTTCAACTGCATCTGGTTGTCGATGCCGGCGCTGACGCGCTGCGAGGTCAACTGATACGAATGATTGGCGCGATCGAGTTCGGCCTTGGCGACATCCTGTTGCGCATAGGCGTACGACAGCTGCACATAGGCGCGTGCGACATTGGTCGACAGCTCGATGCGCACCGCGCGCGTTTCGATCTCGGCGGCGCGTGCACTACCGACGGCCGCTTCCCACGCCGCCTTCTTGCCGCCCCACAGATCCGCATCCCACTTGAAGCTGCCGTAAGCGTACTTGGCGGCGGCGAAGTGGCCGTTGCCGAACGGTTCGATCGTGATCGGCAGGCGCGCGCCGGCGACCGACGCACCGGCATTGACCGTCGGGCCACGCGCGGCGTCGGCGATGCCGGCCTCGGCCTGGGCTTCGCGCAGGCGCGCATCGGCCATGGCCAGATTCGGGTTGTCCTTCAGGGCCTCTTCGATCAGCGCACTGAGCTGGGCATCGCCCAGACCGGTCCACCAATCCTGTTGCGGCCATTGCGCCGGCGACAGCTCGAGCCGGCTCAGGCTGCGATCGGCCTTGAGGGTGGCCGGATCGGTCAGGCTGCCATCCGGATGCAGGCCGCCGCTGCTCGCGCAGCCGGCGAGGGCCAAAGAGATAGCGGTTGCAGCCGCAAGTAAGTGCAGACGCATGGGAATATCCCGGAATAGTCGATTCAGGTCTTGTCGCGGAGCGCACGCAGTACGCGCGCCAGGTATTCGTGGAGCTGATTCTTTTCGACGTCGTTCAACGACCGCTGGGCCGCAGCCAGCACGCGATCGTTGCAGTCGGACAATTGGTTCCAGACGGCCGTCCCGGCCTCGGTCAACTCGATGCGCAACGCCCTGCGGTCCTGTTCGTGCGGGCAACGGCGCAGATATCCCTTCTTTTCGAGCTGGTCCAGTTGGCGGGTCATCGCGCCGCCATCCAGCTCCACGGCCCGCGCCAGTTCGGTCGCCGACATCGGACCGATAAGCGCGAGACGCTTGATGATCAGGAACTGGTTGAAACGAAGGTCCATCCCCAGCTCGGCCATCTCCGCTTCGATATCGCGAACAAGCTCGCCACGAACCAGCCCGAGCAGGACGCCCAGGTTTTCGTTGGAGACCTTCTCGTTGGAAGCGGCAAGGCTTTGGGGATTCTTCTTTTCCATGCCAGGCATAATATTGCCGAAATAATATTTGTCAAGGCAAATATATTTTAGGCACTCTTTGCCGCAGCTATTGTTCAGACTTCAGCCAACTCCTTTACCCGCGGCAAACCTCGCCGCAGAGCCATTTCGTCGGCGATGAGGGTACGCATCGCCGGGTCCCTGATCTCGACCAGGTCGAAGAAACCGAGCGCCCGCAGGGTCGGGAGCACAGCCAATAGTTGCGGCTCTATGCTGCGGCGCAGTGCTTCCGGCGTGGCCGGATCGAGCATCAGCTGGGCGTGGGCGACAAAGCGGATCAGCGCTTCGGCGGCATCCGTGGGCACGCAGGGTGAGTCGGAAATCAACATGCCGATCTCCTTTCTTATGTTCTTGAAGCGTCCGGTGGTCTTGCTTAATAGAAGACGCCCGAAAGGGCTGGGCCGTGACAACGGCTGGCGAACGGGTCGCTGTGGGGACGGACGCAAGGCGACAACGCAAGTTTAAGCGCGAATCGTCGTGGCCTGATATCGTTAACGAGCCACAAACTATCGCGATCCAGCCATGACGCTTGCCTTTACCCACGAAGAGATCTTCCACCGCATCGAATGCGCCGACGGCCCGGACCTCATCGCCTATGTGGTCGACAAGCACGACCCCATGCATGCGCAGGAGCATGATTGGCACAGCCATCTGCGCGGCCAGTTCTTCTACGTCGAAAGCGGCCTGCTCAGCGTGCGTACGCGGAGCGGCTCCTGGACCCTGCCGCCACAACGGGTCGGCTGGATGCCGCCGGGCGAGATGCACACGATCCGCATCTCCGGTGCGATGCGCGGCTGGGGAGTGTTCGTCGCTCCGCACGCCGCGCATGGCATGCCGAAAGAAACCTGCGTACTTAGCGCCAACGAACTATTACGTGCCCTGGTCTACCGCGCGAGCGGCTGGACCCTGGAAGACACGCTCAAGCCCGAACAGGAGCGCGTGCTTGCCGTGCTTATGGACGAAATGCGCCGCGCGCCGATCGAACCCCTGCACCTGAGCATTCCCACCGACCGCCGCTTGAACCGCATCGCGCACGCCGTACTCGAACGCCCGCACGACTCGCGCAGCCTGGAAGAATGGGCCACCTGGGCCGGCGTCTCGCCACGTACCATCAGCCGATTGTTTCGCAGCGAAACCGGCTGCAGTTTTGCGCAGTGGCGACAGCAGGCACGTCTGTCGCGCGCATTGGAGCGGCTGGCCGAAGGCGAGCCGGTAGCCAACGTTGCCGATGCCCTGGGCTACGCCAGCGTCAGCGCCTTCGTGGCCATGTTCCGTCGCAGCTATGGGTTGCCGCCGGGGCGTTACTTTGCGGCGCAGGCGACTTGAGGGAGTCTCGAAAGCCTGGCTAGCTTGTAGGAGCGACTTCAGTCGCGACTGCCCGGTTACGTCACGGCTGATCGCGACTAAAGTCGCTCCTACAAAATAGGTGAGGCAGTATCCAGGCGGGGGAAACGACCGAGGGCAAACGGCATTCACTCCGGCGAAAATCGCGAGGATGCCCAGATCGTGCGCTATGCGCATGGAAAATCGTTGTCGCTAGGGCATACTCCCGCGTCGAGATGCCCGATACACGACCCGATCGTTTCATTTGAAGGGAAATTCAATGAATAGATTTGACTGGATAGATGTTGGTCCGACACGAGCGCAATTTTCGGGCGGCATCCGTGGATGGGACGAGCTCGGCCATGAAACCTTTGCGGTCGAGATTGCCGAAACACCCTGGTACGGTGAGATCACGCAGGTCTATACCGAAAACAAGCACGACTTCAATCTCGAAGTGACGTCCTTCGGCTACGAATCCAGGGACAACGTGGGAAACCTCGAGGGAAGAGCGCTGTTTGACGAGCGCGCCATCGAGATGGTGATGGCCGCCACCGTCAAGCTGGTCGAAAAGATCTACACCCTGGAAAATGAAAATCGTCCGAGCCCGCTGTACGAAGTGGAAGGCTCACATTTTCTTGGAACCATCCATTTCCGTGATGGCTGGATTCTCAAAGGCTGATCGCCTTCACGCGTCTATTTAAAGAGGTGCGCCATGGATGATTATTCAAAGCAGCTTGAAGAGATCAGCAAGGCGAAATCGCTGGAAGATATCCAGCGGATTGCCCGCGAGTTCCCTGCCACCGCGAACGGCGAAGGCGGCGCACTGTATAGCGGAAAAGTCGGTGCAACGACCTCGCACGACATCGTTCTGGAGCTCTCCGAGAACGCGCATCTAAACATTATCGACAATACCCCTCGGGCCAAATTCCTGAGCGATCCGAACGTCGACGCGAGCATCAAGAATCGCGTCAGGTCGATCGCTGTGTCCGAAGGCATTGCCCCGGCGGAAGCGGGAAAGTTTGCCAATGATTTTCTCTATGGCAACGCGGATGTTCCACTGAACAACCCCACCTCGCTGAAAAATTGTGTCTGGGGCCGTGCATCCGAAGAGTTCGCTCAATCCCTGCGTGGCGATATCGATGTTGTCGCTTCTGCTGCAAGCCCCAAGCGAGTGTTTGGCCAGGTCGAAGTCCCCACCGTACTGAACAACCCCAATGTACGGTCGCTGGGTGGCGAGTCCGTGGCGAACCTGCGGCATCTCCAGGCCAATGGCGGCACCGAAGCGGTGCTCGCCAAGGTGCAGGAACCTTTTGTGCGCGCGACCGCGGAACCCATTTTCAATGCGCCATCGGGCAAGGGCGTGACCTTGTCCAAGGAATTCGTGCACCGCCTCGGCGTCGACTCGAAGGGCTTCGCCACCGCGGCCGAGTTGGAAGGCTACGGTCTGGCGCGCGTGAATACGGGATACACCGCGCCACATGTTGCCGTCGCCACAGGCGTTCCGGCGGCCAAGCCGGCAAACGCAAATCCCCGGCCACATGAAACCGCGCCCAAGGCAGGCACACCCGAAACCGTGGTTACCGGCGAGGGCCTGGCCCCAAAGAAAGTCGTTACACCCGAGGGCATCAGCCCGAAGGTAGGCAAGGTTGTCGGTGCCGCAGGTGCTGTCGCGGTGGCTGTCGATGCCACGCAGACCGCCAATCGCACCACCGAATTGCTCGGCCAGAAAAACAGCCTGGGTGCGCAGTCCCAGGTCATCCACTTCGGCGCGCGCAACCTGTCGATGCTCGGCGGCGCGGCGCTCGGCACCGAGCTGGGCGCGGCGGCCGGCATCGAGACGGGACCGGGCGCACTGCTTACCGGCGCGGCAGGCGGAATCATTGGCGCCATCGGCGGCAACAAGCTGGCCGATGCCGTCGACCGCTATCGCGTCTATACGCAAAAGGACAGCGACGGCAATCGCTGGCATCTGGATCCCGACAAGCCGGCCGCGGGCTGGCAGCGCTACGAAATGCAGGTCGATCCGACCGCGCCCAGCTACGACGGCATGTCGCTCGGCATGAAGATGACGACGCATACGGCCGATGCCACGTTGTCCAACCAACTCAACTACAAGGCGAGCGGTGCCGCCGTGGAACTGGCTTTGGCCGGCGCACCAACGCCGCAGGACCCCTACAGCCTCAAAGCCGCGGATACCGATACACGCAGCATCGCTACCCGCAACTGGGTGCGCGATCCGGCGACGCATACCTGGTCGCGCGACGTGGCCGATCACTACATCGAACACGGCATGCTCGTGTCGCATACGGAGAGGGCGAGTCCGCAGCGTGCAGCGGAGCTGGATCGCCAAGCCGAAGCGACGATCGCCAAGAACAGCGAACAATCCATGCCGGCGATCGCCAACCGCTATCACCAGGCTTACCAGCAATTCGGCTGGTCGAAGTTGGGCGGCGAACCGGAAGCGGTGGCCACGGCACAAAACATGCTGAAGGGATCGGACGGCTACACCTATACGCGCGGCAATGACGGCAACTGGGCCGGTCGCGGCTTTCTCGGCCATCACTTCGCGGCCGAAGGCAACGTCAAGGACGAATTGAACGCCACGTACAAACATCTGCAGGACGCACGGATGCAGTCCGCGCCGCATGCCGATGCACGTGACAGCCAGGGACACACGCAAGCCCAACCCGGCGGCCACAACGAATTCGCCGAACGTCTCCAGCGGATGGCCAGCGCCGCCCAAAGCGGCGACTGGGCAGCGCTACGCAACGACACGCAGGCACTGGCCCAGATGCAACCCGCGCAACAATTGCTGGCCAACGCGAAGGCGACGGTGAACCAGCAGGAGCATGCCGCCACACAGCAGCAAGCGCAGCAACCATCGCAACACGACAACCCCACCCGCGGCCCGCACCGGATGGGCTAACCACGGGGGAGCGAGGGACCATGCAGCAACAAGAGCTGGAAGTGCTGATCGGCCATGCCGCGGTATTGATGGAGCAGTTCGAGCGCCGTTGCGAACACATCGAACGGCATCTGCAGAGTCTCAGCCAGCAGTTGCCGGCGATCGTAAAACAATCGGCAGACGGTTCGCTGCAGAGCCTGCCGAACCAGGTCATGGGCCAGGTGCGGGACGGCCTGGAGCGCCCGGTGCACGATTATCAGCAACGCCTGCGTACTGCCGGCAGCGAAGTCGGCACGGAAGCGAGCGCATTGGCACAGCAGCTCAAGCGCATGGAGCGGCTGCATCGCATGCTGATCTGGAAGGTGATCGGCGTAACGGCCGTATGCCTGCTTTTGTTACTGGGCGGCGGGGCCTGGCTGGCGACGCACTACGCCGATGTGATCAAGCAGAACCAGATGTCGGCGGATCTGGTGAACGTGTACAACCATGCCGATGTGACGATCTGCGATGGGCGTCTTTGTGCGAACGTCGATCCGAAAGGTAAGCGGTACGGCGAGCATGGCGAGTATCTAAGCATCAGGGCGCGGCAGTAGGCTCGCTTCGCCTCGCCTCTTGCGCCCCCTCACCCCAACCCTCTCCCCCGGCGAAGCCAGGGGAGAGGGGGCTGATTGAGGCAAGTCTTCAACACCGCGCGCTTTTGCGCCCTCTCCCCTGGCTCTGCCGGGGGAGAGGGTTGGGGTGAGGGGGGCTCTTCCCTACTACTTCGCAGGCTTCACATACGTCTCGAACAATTCATCGATCCGCCGATATTCGTCATGCCACGAATCAGGATGCACGAAACCGTGCCGCTCCATCGGATACAGCGAGATCCAGAAGTTCTTCTTGTGCAGCTCAATGAAACGCTGATACAAGCGGATGGAATCCTCCGCCAGCACGTTGTCGTCGATAAGGCCGTGTTGGATCAACAGCGGATCCTGCAGCTTGTCGGCGAACTCGATCGGCGAGCTGATGCGATAGCTTTCCGGATCGAGCTGCGGATCGTTCAGAATGTCGCCGGTGTACTCGTGGTTGTACAGGCGCCAGTCGCTGACCGGACGCAAGGCAGCGCCCGCGGCGAATTCACCCGGTGCACGCAGCAAGGCCATCTCGGTCATGAAGCCGCCGTAGCTGCCGCCATAGATGCCGATGCGCTTGCCGTCGATACCGTGCTGCTTGACCAGCCAGGCCTTGCCGTCGAGCAGGTCTTCCAGTTCCGGATGACCCATCTGGCGATAGATCGCGGTACGCCACGCGCGGCCGTAGCCCTCGGAAGCGCGATAGTCCATATCAAGCACGACATAACCTTGCTGCACCAGCAGGTTGTGGAACATCTGCTCGCGGAAGTAGTTCGACCAGGACAACGTGACGTTCTGCAGGTAACCGGCGCCATGCACGAAGATCACCGCGGGCCGGCCGGCGGCCGCCGCCGGATCGGCCGGGCCGTAGTACTTGGCCCAGATCGACCCGGCGCCGTGCGAGGACGGCACTTCGACGATCTGCGGCGCGATCCATGCGTGTGCGGTAAACGCCGGCTTCATGGTGCTGGTCAGTTCGCGCGGCGTGCCGCCGGCGGCGTCCTGCACTGCAAGCTGCGCCAGCACATAGGGCGACGAATGCAGTACGGCCAGCTGCTTGCCGTCCGGTGACAACAGGAAATCGTCCATGCCCTGGTACTGAGTGAGACGCGTCAGCTCGCCACCGTTGCTGGGCACGCGATAGACGTCATAGCTATACGGAGCGACCTTGTTGCTGCGTACGTAGAACCACTGGCCGTCGTCGGACAGCTGCGGATGGCTGACTTCGAATTTACCCTGAGTAAGCGCACGCGCCTTGCCATCGAGCGTTTTGGTATAGAGCTGCGAGTAGCCGGTTTCCTCGCTCATGTACCACAGCGTGCGGTTGTCCTTGAGCCAACCGAAATCGTTGAAGTTCCAGTTGATCCAGGCGTCGTCGTGCAGGCGGTGCTGGTTGACCAGCGCATGCCTGGCGAAGTCGACGCTGGCGATCCAGCGATCCTTGTTGTCGATCGCGCGCAGCTGGATGGCGAGGTTACGGCCATCGTCGCTCCACACGATGCCGCCGCCACCGCCGTCGTCCGAGTCGGCAACGATGCGCAAGGCGCGCTCGTCCGGCGCCTTGAGCGCCTTGGCCTGGTCTTTCTTGCCGTTCTTCTCCAGCTCCGCGATGGCCTTGGCGCGCAGCGCCTTGAGCGGGTCGTCCTTGATGCCGGGCAGGTCGCCGGTAGCCAGCGGATAGCTCTTGCGTTGATTCAGATCGACCAGCACCAGCGACTGCGGCGTGGGATCATTGCGACCCACGTAGACGCGCGTTTCCTGTTGCGTGGCGTAACCTGAATCGGTGACGTAGTGGGTGACTTGCGGCTTCTTGCCCTCGGTGGCGTCCTTGGGCTGGGTGACCAGGAGCATCCAGCGGCCATCGGGCGATAGCTCGGAATCGAGCAGCTCGGCCTTGTCGCCCAGATAAATCGGCTCGGGCGCGCGGCTCGGGTCGACCACGGCCAGCGCATCGTCGTTGTCGCGCAGGCCGTCCTTGTCGGCCTTGTTCTGGCGCAACGCCTTGAACAGACGCAACTGATCGTCGGTCAGGTCGCTGGTTTTCTTGTCCTTGTCCTTCGGGTCGTCCGCAAATTTCAGCTGGGCAGCCGGCGCGACCACCCGGGCGGCGATGTCGTAGCTGAACCACGTATTGGCCTGGCGAAATTGCAGCGCACGACCGTCGCTGGAAAAGCGCGGTGCCGATTCGATTTCCGGCGTCCGGGTGACCTGCAAGCGTCGGCCGCTGGCCAGTTCGACCAGGAAAATGTCGCCATGACGCACGAAAGCGGCGTAACGATGCTCGCGGTCGAACACCGACGGACCATCGGCCTGCGCCTGTGCCGCCGGATCGAGCTTGCTCGACTGGCCGCTGGCTACATCGACGCGATACAGGTCGCGCACCTTGCTGTCGTCGCGCTTGAGCGCGTAGTACACAGCGCGGCCATCCGCGCTCCAGTACGGCTGTTCGACCGCGGCACCGATCCAGTCCGGATTGGCCATGATGGTTTCCAGGTCCAGCGTGCCGCCTGTTGCGGACTGGGCAAAGGCAGACGGCAGCGCGGCCAAGGCGGCCAGGCCGGCGACAAACATTCGGCGCATGGGAAGCTCCCTGTTCGAAACCGGACAGGATAACCATGACCGTCGCTGCCGCAAGCGCCATGGGTTGGTTTCCCTGCGGCGGCGTTGCCGCTACGCTCGGCGGTTGGCCGCTTTATCCGGCGCGTCTTTATCGGGGACGTCAGCCAATCGCGCGATCATGCGTTTCGCATGTGAGCCCGCCGCGATCGGCGCGTCCCCGCCAGCCAATGAGCCCGACCGCATGACCTTGCCGACCGTCGAACGCGAAACCGCCGCCCAGCCGGTTTACAGCATTATCTGGCTGCATGGCCTGGGCGCCGACGGCAACGACTTCGCGCCGATCGTGCCTGAGCTGGTCGTACCCGACTGGCCGGCACTGCGCTTCGTCTTTCCGCACGCGCCGGTGCGGCCGGTCACGATCAACGGCGGCATGCCGATGCGCGCCTGGTACGACATCGTCGGCATCGATCTGCTGCTGCGCCAGGACGAGTCCGGCATGCGTGCGTCGATCGAAGCGGTCGAAGCGCTGATCGCCCAGGAAAATGCTCGCGGCGTACCGGACGAGCGCATCGTGCTGGCGGGCTTTTCCCAGGGCGGCGCCATCGCGCTGGCCGCCGGCCTGCGCCATGCCAAGCCGCTGGCCGGCATCATCGCGCTGTCTACTTATCTGCCGATGCAGGAGCATTTTCCGGCCGAACGTAGCCAGGCCAATGCATCGATACCGATTTTCTGGGGCCACGGCACAGGCGATCCGATCGTCGCCCTGAGCCGCGGCGTCGCCTCGCGCGACCTGCTGCAATCGCTGGGCTATACGGTGGAATGGCACACCTATCCGATGCCGCATTCGGTCTGCGCGGAAGAGATCGCCGATTTGCGCGACTGGCTCGGTAAGCGCCTGGCCTGACGCGGACCGACCGCGCAGACGAGTCTCGATGCTCTTGGGCATACTGTCGCCCATGCGCGACACCAGCCGCCCCGCCATCGACAACGCACCGCTGCCGGATTTTTGCAGCCTGCCGGTGATCTTCGCCTTGCTGGTGATCGGCGCGCTGACCGCCACCGTGGTCTGGCTGGCCGCCAGCGGCATGAGCTGGAGCGGCTACTGTCAGTGCGTGCTGTTTATCGAATGGCTGATGCTGGTGCTCGGTCTCACGCTATGCAAGTTGCGGCCCTGGCTGCAGAAGCTGCCTGGAACGCTGTCGTATGTCGGCGCGTGGCTGTGGATTCTGTTGATCGTCGCACCGGCCAGTGCGCTGGCCCATTGGCTGGCGACGTCGTTACCGATGGAAGCGCTGCAGACCAGCAACCTCGCCTTCGTGCGCGACAGCGTGCTGATCGCCGCGCTGCTGGGCGCCGCCGTGCTGCGCTATTTCTACGTGCTGGCGCAATGGCAGGCACGTCTTGAAGCGGTCAGCCGTGCCCAGGTGGATGCCCTGCAGGCACGCATTCGCCCGCACTTTCTGTTCAACAGCATGAATACCGTCGCCGCCCTGGTACGAGTCGATCCGGATGCGGCCGAACGCACGGTAGAAGATCTTTCCGAATTGTTCCGCGCGGCGCTCGGCCAGCACCAGTCGCGCGACGGCACGATGGCCGACGAGCTCGCCCTGGTCGATCGCTATCTGGCCATCGAGCAGTTGCGCCTGGGCGAGCGACTGCAAGTGCGGCGCGAGCTCGACGCCCTGCCCCCCGATTACCCGTTGCCGCGTTTGTTGTTGCAGCCGCTGGTGGAGAACGCCGTGCGTCATGGCATTCAGCCGTCGCGCGAAGGTGGCCAGATCGTGCTGCGCGGCTATCGCGAGAACAAATGCCTGGTGATCGATATCGAAAACCCGCTCGCCGTCACGCCTTCCGAACCGGGCAATGGTCATGGTCTGGACAGTGTCCGCCAACGTATCGCCTATCGCTACGGCCCGCGTGCACGCGTCGATGCAGGCCCGCGCGATGGTCGCTTCTGCGTGCGCGTACAGTTACCGGAAACACCTTGATGCGAGCCTCTGAGAACCCCTCCTATTCCTCATCCCGGCGCAGGCCGGGATCCAGTGGTGTCGTTTGTCGGTTTTCGCGAGTACGTCTGAGCGCCAACGCGAAGACCCCTCACCAACGCCACTGGATCCCGGCCTGCACCGGGATGACGACGAGGGAAGCTGAGGCTTTTCGAGATTCCCTGAAATCGTGCGCGAATAAGAAATGGTTTTCAGGGGCTCTTCAATGACGACCACGTCGGCCACCACCGCGTTGCGCGTGCTCATCGTCGACGACGAGCCGTTGGCGCGCGCACGCCTGGCGGCATTGCTGGGCGAATGCGACAATATCGTGGTCGCCGGTAGCGTCGCCGACGGTGACGCGGCATTGAACGAACTCGACGCCTCACAGCCCGACTTGCTCTTGCTGGACATCAACATGCCCGGCATCGACGGCATTGCATTGGCCAGACGCCTGGCCAATCGCGGGCGCCCGCAGGTGATCTTCTGCACGGCGTACGAAAACCATGCGGTGCAGGCGTTCGATCTGGGCGCAATCGACTACCTGCTCAAACCCGTGCGCCTGGAACGCCTGCGCGACGCGCTCGAACGCGCCCGTCTTCGCCTCAGCCATGCCCCGCGCGAGTCGACCCGCTATTTGCGCGGTCGCCAGCACGGCGAGCAGGTCCGCATTGCGCTGGACGAAGTGATCTGCCTGTTGGCCGAAGAAAAATATGTCGTCGTCCAGCATCGTGCCGGCCAGCTATTGCTGGACGAATCGCTGCGCCAGCTCGAGGAAGCCTATCCCGAGCATCTGGTCCGCCTGCATCGCAACTGCCTGGTACCGACCCAGCGCCTGCTTGGCCTGAAAACCTTGACCGACGGACGCGTGCTGGCCCGTCTGGGCGGTACCGAGCTGACGCCGGAGGTCAGCCGGCGCAACCTGCCCGCACTGCGCAAGCTGCTGCGGATGGGCTGAGCGACCCGCGACTATTCGCCGACAACTCGGCAACGGTTTTTACGCAACAATACGGCTTTCCTCCGTCGTGCCCGACCATGAATCCTTCCATCCTGCGCATCGCCACCCGCAAGAGCGCGCTCGCTCTGTGGCAAGCCGAGCATGTCGCGGCCGAGTTGCGTGCCGCGCATCCGTCGCTGCATGTCGAACTGGTGCCGCTGTCGACACGCGGCGACGAGATCCTCGATAAACCCCTGGCCACCATCGGTGGCAAGGGCCTGTTCCTGAAGGAGCTCGAGGTGGCCATGCTCGAAGGCCGCGCCGACCTGGCCGTGCATTCGCTCAAGGACGTCCCCGCCGACCTGGAACCGGGCTTTACGCTGCCGGCGATCCTGCCCCGTGCCGATGCCGCCGATGCCTTTGTCAGCAACGACTACGATCACCTGGCCGCGTTGCCGCAAGGCGCGCGTGTCGGTACCTCGTCGCTGCGGCGCCAGGCCCAATTGCGCGCTTTGCGCCCCGATCTGGTGTTGCTCGACCTGCGTGGCAACGTCGGCACGCGTCTGAACAAGCTCGACACCGGCGACTACGACGCGATCATTCTTGCCTGCGCCGGACTGGAGCGCCTGGGCCTTGCCTCGCGCATTCGCAGCCGCCTGACTTCTCCCGACTGGCTACCCGCGCCTGGCCAGGCCGCCATCGCCATCGAGGCCCGCAGCGATCAACCGGCGGTACTGGAGCTGCTCCGCGCACTCGACGATGAGGAAACCCGCTGGACGGTAAGCGCGGAGCGCTCGATGAATCGCGCCCTCGGCGGCAGCTGCACCGTGCCGGTCGGCGGCTGGTGCGTGGTGACCGAACATGGCTTGCACCTGCGCGGCATGGTCGGCGATGCGCAAAGCGGGCGCCTGCTGCACGCCGCGCTCGAAGGGCGTAGTGACGATGCGGAGGGATTGGGACAGCGCGTAGCCGAAGCGTTGTTCTTGCAGGGTGCTGGGGAACTGCTGGCCAACAGCTGAGTAGTACTCCAGCCTCGGTTGCTCTTTTACAGCGGCGCAGGCGCGGACTTATCCGGGGCGGCTCCCATCGGGTTGCTCGTTAGCGGAGGTGCTGCAACATCCGGCTTTTCGAACGCCACCGAATCCAAAGACGCTTCGCTAGGCAAATCGCCGACATCCCCGGTGCGCAGGAAGTCATAAACCTTGGCGGCCAGGTCTGGCCGCGTGCGAAGCCACTGAAAGGTGCCGCCGTGCTGGGCGCGGTGCAAGATCATCATGCGAGCGTTGGGAAACCAGGGCAGCATGGCCAGGGTATTTTCCATCGGCGTCGACGGATCCCAATCGCCCTGGACAAACAGCACAGGGGTCAGATCGCGGACTGGGCGCCGGAAGGTGTCGCCCGCGTCCGGCGTGGCCCATTCGCCCTTGGTTGCCAGATAACTGGCGAAATTCCAGCTGCCGATAATCGGAAGCGCCGGATCGTTCTGCAGCAAGGCTTTCCGTTCGGCACTCATGTCCAGGCCGATATTGATCAGCGGATTGATCAGGGAGCGCTTCTCGGCGGCGCGATCGGCGATGGCGTCCCGACCCCAGGCCTCGTAGTGGCCGTAGTAGAGATTGAGCACAAAGCGCGGAAACGTGGCGGCGTGCTGGGCTGCATTGAGCAGAGATGCCTGGTAATCCTCAACGCCAAGCACCACCCGGCGCGGCGCACCGGTCTCGTCCTTGACCGTCACGGCAACCGGAGCACGGCCTAGCCGGTCGCGAACCGCCCAGATGGCAGCCACCAGCCCGCCCTGTGGCAACCAGGGTTTCAAACCCGGATCCTGGTCGGCTTCCCAGGCGATGCGCTGGTAGACGGCGTACACCTGCGAAGGCATGTCGTAACCGTAGTCCAGCGGTTCGGCCGAGGTAATCACTGCCCGCGCCACCAGCCCTGGATGCGCCTTCATGACCGCAAAGCCCCATTGAGAGCCGAAGCTGGCGGCGACCACGCTGATCCTGTCGTAGTCGAGCGCGTGGCTGAGATCGGCTACATCGTCCGCGATCTGGCCGATGGAATAGCCGGAGAGATCGGCTTGAGGGTAGGCAGCATGGGCGCGACGGGCCAGGTCGCGGGTGACGGCGATGTCGTCGGCCACGGTAGTGGGCCGGTCCAGCGGCAGTGGCTTGCTGGCGATTTCCATAAGATCGCCGCGAAGGGTATAGCCGCGCTGCTCGATCACGATAAGGTCGGCAACCTTGGCATAGGCCTGCCAGACCTTGACGCGCCGACGCGCGGCTTCATCCCGGTCAAGCACGATATCGAGCATGGTCACGCCTGGCCCACCCGCCAACAGCACGATGGGCGGCGCGTTGGTCGGCTTGGCTGCCTTGACCCGCGCGAAGCCGATGCCGATCAGGCGGCTTCCGGTCTTGGCGCGGTTCTCGGGCACATAGAGCGTGCCGATTTCATAAGGCATGGACGATCCGTCGATCGCCGTGGCAACGCCGGTCTGGGTGACGATCTCGCCCGCTCGATGGGCCGGTTCGGCCAAGGCAGGTGGACTCATCGAGGCAAAGGCAACAACGAAAGCAAGGACGAACAGCGCGATGCGGAGCGTCATACCTTGAGATCCCAGGCCGGGTCTGAAGTGGCGAGTTTTGTGCAGAATTCGCTTTCTGTCACTACCTCGGTCCCGGCCCGCTCTTTCCCTTTACCCTTTACAGCGCGCCCGCGCGCGGCTTCACCCGCGCTGCCTCAAAAGTTGTAAACCAGATTTGTCGTAGCCAACGTATCGGTATTCTTGATGCCGACCTGCACGTCGCTGTTGTAGCGCACCTGATAACCCAGCTTCACCGCGAGCTTCTTGGTCATGCTGACCGAGAGGCCGATATCGTTCTGGTAATACTTGTTCTTGGTGCCCGCTTCCATCAGCAACGTGTCTTCCAGCGCCGTGTTGCCGGTGAGGCGATACTTGAGGTTGACCAGGCCACGCGCCACCGGTTCGCTTTCGCTGTCCTGACGGACTCGCACGATCGAGTTGTCGGGCAGGGTGACCTGCTGGTCGGCGGGGCGATATTCCTTGTAACCGGGACCGATTTCGAACGAGAGCTCCATCTTTTCGTTCTTCAGCGCCACGTAGCCGTAGCCGATCGACACGGTGCCCTGCCACAGGTTGGCGCCAAAATCGTCATGGTCGTAACGCGCTGCGCCCACGATATAGCTGCGCGGGTCGAGCTTGAAGCCGACCGAGGCGCCGGCATCGTAACGGTTAGCCGTGGTGCTCAGGCGGTTGATCGTGTTGCCCTCGTTGTCCTGTACCTGCACTTCGCCCTTGGAACGCAGGCCGGTGAAGAAGAAATTGTTCTTCCACATCTCGTTTTCCTGGTTGAGGGTGAGCTTGGCATTGGCATTGTCCGTGCGGGAGTTGCCGCGCGAGGAAGCGAAACCGAATTCGCCCGAACCGCTCCAGCCGCCGTTATTGGCCGCATTGGAAGCGGTGCCGCCGGACGTGCCGGCATCCTGGGCGTGAACCGTGCTCGCTAGGGCTGCGAGCACCAAACCGGCGATCAAGGTCTTTTTCATTGGATCGATCCACATAGTTAAATAAAAGTGATCGACGAACCTTAACGGAGCCGATTGAATGTGCAGTGAACAAAGCCGGCAGGGTTCAGATCGGACCTGTTTCGCGGGAACGCGCAGCCAGCGCGAGCTCATATAGACGCTGTTCCAGCGTTTTACCGAGCCCGCAGGCGACCGCGGCCATGACGGCCAGCCACAGCGGCGCGCATTCGAAGCCCGTGGCAAGCAGCGCCATGCAGGGCAAGGCATAGACCAGTGCCGCTGCAAGAAAGCGCGCCGGCGTCAAAGGCTGGATGCGCCGCGGTTTTGGGTTCGATTCAAGGCCCTGCCCCTGCAGGGCGCGCCAGCGCATGCCCTCGACGCCGCCCAATAACAAGGCCAGCGCCAACAGGCTCAGCACCCAATACAGGGTGCTGCCCATGGTGGTCTGATCGTCCTGCGCGGCCAGGCAGACCCATAGCCACAAACCACCGGCATAACACGCCGACACCACCCGGCTGATCGGCAGGTGCGAGGTGGCCTGGCTCAGCTCGGGTGCACGACGGACGCCGAAACCGTGCGCGGTATAGATCAGCGCCGCCAGGCTGGTCAGCGTCAGGGCGGCTCCGGCCAGACGAGTGGCCCAGAAATCATTGTCGCCGCGGGCAAGCGCGGCCACCGCCAGCATCGGCAGGTAGGCGAGCAGGGCGACCATGGCCTCGCGCGTGGGACGACTGCCGCGGCCCATCCGCCAGCCGTGCCAATCGGGTACCGCCGGCAGGCGCAAACAGGCAATCAGCAGGCCGAGGGTGACAAAGCCCGCGCCTAGCGAAAGCGGCACCAGCGACTCGCCGCGCCCGCTGCTATAGATACCCAAGGCCAGCGCCAGACCCAGCAGCATCCACATGCCGTAGCCGGTAAATGCCAGTACTTCCAGCAACATGCGAGGCAAGCCGGCATCCAGCCCGTGCCTTTGGCCTGCGCTTTGGCGATGCAGTTTCACATCGCTTGGGGATATCTCGCCGCTGTGCTCCATCGATCCTTTACGCGCTATTGGCAAACGACAGTGAACAATGCCTGCTGGACTCGCAGGCCAGTCTGGATCCCGCGGGAGCATCTGGTCCCGGACTGTGAACTGATTTTAATAACACAGTCTCATGGCGAGTGCGCGGATGACGTCCTGGACTTGCTAGTGTCTCTACGCATGCCCATGCTAGGCGAAGTTCTAAACAGACACTTTATTTCATGGATCGTTACGAGCGCATTCTCACCCTGCACCGCTTGCTCAAGTCGGCGCACTATCCGGTGCCGCTGCCTCGTCTGATGGACGAGCTGGAGTGCTCGCGCGCCACGCTGTATCGCGACGTGGCTTTTTTGCGCGACGCGCTGGGCGCACCGATCGAAAGCGCGGGCGGCGAACACGCTGCTTTTCGCTACGAGCAGGGTGAAGGCGAACGCTTCGAACTGCCCGGGTTGTGGCTGACCTCGGACGAGCTGGCCGCGCTGCTGGCATTAAACGAATTGATCGGCCGCTCCGGCCCCGGCGTGCTGGCCGGCGCGCTGGCGCCGTTCAAAGCGCGCATCGAGCACCTGCTGTCCGACCAGGGCAGCGGCAAGGCATTGCCGATCGAACGCATCCGGGTGATTTCCTGGGGCGAGCGCAAGCTCGACCAGCAGGTATTCCGCACCATGGCCGACGCCGTGCTCGAACGCAAACAGTTGCGCTTTCGCTACCGCGCACGCACCACCAACGCCGACAGCCGCCGCACGGTATCGCCGCAACGGCTGACGCATTACCGCGACAACTGGTACCTGGACGTGTGGGACCACGATCGCGAGGCGCTGCGCAGCTTCGCGGTCGACCGCATCGTCGAACCGCAGGCACAGGACGCGGCCGCCATCGACGTGGCCGAGAACGATCTCAACGAGATGCTCGCATCGAGCTACGGCATTTTCGCCGGCAAGCCCAAGGCCTGGGCGACCGTGCGATTCTCCGCGCATGCCGCGCGCTGGGTCGCCGACGAGCATTGGCATTCGCAGCAGAAGGGCGAATGGCTGTCCGACGGCAAGTACGAGCTGAAGCTGCCTTACTCCAATTCCAAGGAGTTGCTGATGGACGTGCTCAAGTACGGCCCGGACGCGGAAATCATCGCGCCGATCTCATTGCGCGAAGAAATGAAGATCCTGCTGGACCTGGCCCTGGGTGCCTACCGTCAGCCGCCACGTTGATCGCCCTATCCCCGATATGAGCCTCGCGGACATCGTCGACACCCCGATCAGCCGACCTCGCAAACCCACCGTCGCGCTTGCCCTGGGTGCCGGTGGCGCCAAGGGCCTGGCGCACATCGGCGCGATCGAGGAAATCGAGGCCTGCGGTTTTGAGATCACATCGATCGCCGGCACCTCGATGGGTGCGCTGATCGGCGGCGTGTATGCGATGGGCAAGCTCGATATCTATCGCGACTGGGTCACCACGCTGGCGAAGATGGATGTGCTCAAGCTGGTCGACTGGACCTTTTCCGGCGGCGGCCTGATCAAGGGCGAACGCATTATCGGCAGGCTGCGCGAACTGGTCGGGGATGTGCTGATCGAGGAACTGCCGCTGGCCTATACCGCGGTAGCTACCGATATCGATCGCGAGCGCGAAGTATGGCTGACGCGCGGGCCCTTGTTCGACGCGATCCGCGCGTCGATCGCCATCCCGACCGTATTTCGCCCCTACGTCATTGGCGACCGCCGCCTGGTCGATGGCGCCTTGCTCAATCCGTTGCCGGTCACGCCGCTGATTCGCGAGCCGGCCGATTATCTGATCGCGGTAAGTCTCGACGGACCGCCCCAATTGGCCTCGCCGGAAACCGCGGTCGATGCCAGCGAAGCCGGATCGCAGCGCGCGCGCAATCGTGTGGGCGGCTTTCTCGGCCGGCTGCTCCCGCACGGCGCCGAAAAACCGCGTGAGCCAGGCCTGCTCGAACTGCTGACCCAGTCGATGGACCTGATGCAGTCGAACCTGTCACGGCTGCGCATGGCCGCGTACGAACCGGATCTACTGGTTCAGTTGCCCCGCAACGTATCGACCCCCTACGAGTTCTACCGTGCGCACGAGCTGATCGAGTTGGGCCGCGAACGCACGCGGCTGGCGATGACCGGCTGGAAGCCGGCGGGCTTGTCGGTCAACGCGGACCGTGAACCTTGAGCCAGGCTTCGAGATAAGCCTTCAGCGCGAGCGCACCGTTGTGTTCCTCGTCGCGTGCACCGAACAGCAGCGTCAGCTTGTGATGCATCGCGTGCGTCGCCAGCGGCCGCCAGAATTCGGCTTTCGCATCGAGCTCGCTGGCATAGCGGTGACGAAACGCGTCCCACCGCGCCGGTTCGTGCCCGAACCACTTGCGCAAGGTGGGCGAGGGCGCGACTTCCTTGGCCCATTCGTCCAGCGCGGCATCTTCTTTCTTGAGGCCGCGCGGCCATAGACGATCGACCAATACACGATAACCATCGGCCTTGGCGGCCGGCTCGTAGATACGCTTGACGGCAATGCTCATGGACGACCCGCTCGACGCATGATCAAGCCGATAGCATAGCCCGCCTGCGGGCTGTTAGGAGTGAAGGGGCAGGGGTTAGGAGAGCGTCAAAAGCCTGCTCTTGCTCCTCACAGGCTGCGCAGCAGCCGTCCTGACTCCTCACGCCTAACTCGCTATTTACAGCTCTTCGACCCGCGTCACCTTCGCGCGCCGCATCAGCCACGCCACGCCGCGCAGATCGGCAATACCTACCCACAGACGATCCAGCATGCCGTACTTGGATTTGCCCGCGGTACGCGGACGGTGGCCGACGGGCACGCTCTGGCTGGCGAAGCCGGCGCGCTTGACCAGGGCCGGCAGGTAGCGATGCATATGATCGAAGTAGGGCAGGCGCAGGAAGACACTGCGCTCGAACAGCTTCAGACCACAGCCGGTGTCGGGCGTATTGTCCTTGAGCATGCTCGACCGCACCGCGTTGGCGATCTTCGAGGAGATGCGCTTGTTGAAGCTGTCGCGGCGGGTCGTACGCCAGCCGGCGAACAGCCGGATTTCCGCCGCCGCACCATCGCGCGCGGCGAGCAGTTTCGGGATATCGGCCGGGTCGTTCTGGCCGTCGCCGTCGAGCGTGGCGATCCACGGCGACTTCGCTGTATGCACGCCGTTCCACACGGCGGTGCTCTGACCGCTACGGGTCAGGTGGCGCACGATACGTAACTCGGGATACTTGGCTTTCTCCGCCGCCAGCACCGCGACGCTGTCGTCGCTGGAATCGTCGTCGACGTAGATGATCTCGAACTCGATCCTGCCACGCAAGGCGGCAGCGATTTCGGCAAGCAACGGCGGGATATTGTCACGCTCGTTGAAGACCGGCACGACGACGGATAGCTGGGACATGGGAGCGACCTTGGTACGAAGAGCGAATTCTATGTTGGCCGGCTGTACCGGCGAAGAACGGAGCTAGTAACGAGAGATCGAGAGCAGGAAACGCGTGAGAGCCGGCTCTTTCTCTCTCTCCTCACTCCTGATCTCTCACTACTCGCTTTAACGGATTTTCCCCAGAATCCCTTCCAGCTCGTCATTGCTGTGATAGTGGATCACCAGCTTGCCGCTGCCGCCGCGGCCATGGGCCAGCTCGACGCGGGTGGCGAAACGCTCGCCCAGCTGGCGCTCCAGGTCGGCGATATTCGGATCGCGCGGCGGCGCGTTCTTGGCCTTGCCCTTGGGCGCAGTCTGCGCGCGGCGCGCGGCTTCTTCGAGCTCGCGCACGCTCCAGCCATGGCGCGCCGCTTCCAGGGCCAGACGCTCGGCGTCACGCTCGGGCAGGGTCAGCAGGCAACGGGCATGGCCCATTTCCAGCTTGCTCTCATCGAGCAGGCGCTTGATCGATTCGGGCATCTCGGTCAGGCGCAACATGTTGGACACCGACGCACGCGAACGGCCGACCGCATCGGCTGCCTGCTGGTGGGTCAGGTCGAAATCGTCGATCAGGCGCTTGAGCGCATCGGCTTCTTCCAGCGGCGTCAGATCCTGGCGCTGAATGTTTTCGATCAATGCCATGGCCGGCACGGCTACTTCCGGCACGTCCTTGACCAGCGCCGGCAGCTCGCTGAGCTGCGCACGCTGGGCGGCGCGCCAGCGGCGTTCGCCGGCGATCAGCTCGTAGCTGTTCGGCCCGATCGAGCGCACCACCACCGGCTGGATCAGCCCCTGCGCCCTGATCGACGCGGCCAGCTCGTCCAGCGCTTCGTCGTTCCAGTGACGGCGCGGCTGGTACTTGCCCGGCTGAATATGATGGATCGGCAACGTGCGCAGCTCGCCTTCCTGCTCGAGCACGTTCGGCTTGGCGTTGTCGGTCTCGGCACCGGTGCCGAGCAGCGCGTCCAGCCCGCGGCCCAATCCTCGCTTCTTCGCTGCTGCCATGCTTACTCCTGATGAATATCGACAGCGCTGTCGATGGCGACATCGTCGCCATCGTCCTGCGCTGCCGGTACCGGTTCGCTCGCGGCGCCTGCGGCCAGGCCGCGTTCGCGACGGATCACTTCGCCGGCCAGGCCGATATAGGCAATCGCGCCGCGCGAGCTACGGTCGTACAGATGAATGGGCTGACCATGGCTGGGCGCCTCGGCCAGGCGCACGTTGCGTGGAATGATCGAACGCAGCACCTTGTCGCCGAAGTGCTGGGTCAGCTGCGCGGACACTTCATTGCCGAGGTTGTTGCGCACGTCGTACATGGTGCGCAGCAGGCCTTCGATTTCCAGCTTTGGATTCAAGCGCTGACGCACGGCCTTGATCGTGTCGAGCAGGCTGGACAGACCTTCCAGTGCAAAGTATTCGCACTGCACCGGAATCAGCACGGCATCGGCAGCGGTCAACGCATTGAGCGTGAGCAGATGCAACGACGGCGGGCAATCGATCAGCACTGTGTGGTACTTGTCGCCCAGCTTGGCCAACTGCTCTTTCAGACGGCTCTCGCGTGCGATCGCGTCCATCAGTTTCAACTCGGCCGCAGTCAGGTCGCCATTGCCCGGCAGCAAGTCGTAGTTGCCTTCGGTCGTGACGATGGCCTGATCGAGCGTGGCCTCATCCAACAGCACTTCGCAGCCGTTGGGCTTGGCTTCGTGTTTGTCCACGCCGGACGCCATCGTGGCATTGCCCTGCGGATCGAGGTCGACCAACAACACCTTGCGCTTGGCAGCCGCCAGGGCCGCAGCGAGGTTGACGGCGGTGGTGGTCTTGCCAACCCCGCCTTTCTGGTTGGCGACAGCGATGATGCGGGCCATGGAGTGGTCGATACCGTGCGCAAGTGAAAAGGGGAGCTAGAGTACCATTGGTTCAGCTTCAAGGACCGGCCTGCTCATGCCAGGACCCCGGACCAGCTTAGCTGCCGCGGGCGATTTCCAGCAGGTGGCGCTCACCATCCAGGCCCGGAACGGCCAGGACGTGGGTCGCCCGTACCGTGAAACCCGCCGGTACGCCGGGCAGCTCGTCATCGGGCCGTTTGCCCTTCATGGCCAGCCACAGGCCGCCCGGGGCCAACAGGTGGCCGCCCCAGCCAAGCATATCGCCCAGGCTGGCAAACGCGCGGGCGGTGACACAATCGAACTGCCCCTCAACCGCCTCGACCCGCGACTGCACCGCGCTGACCCCTTCGAGTTTCAGCGAACGGATGGCCTCGCGCAGAAAGCGCACCTTTTTGCCATTGGAATCCACCAGCAGTATCTGCCGGCTCGGGGCCGCTATCGCCAGCACAATGCCCGGCAAGCCCGGGCCGGTGCCAAGGTCGGCGAGGCTGACGCCGCGCACATACGGCAGGATCGCCAGCGAATCGAGCAGATGGCGGGCAATCATCTGTCCCGGCTCACGCACCGCGGTCAGGTTGTATGCGGCGTTCCAGCGCTGCAGTAGCGCCTGATAGTCGAGCAGCCGATCCACCGCCACACCAGGCAACTCCAGACCGAGCGCGGCAATACCGTTTTCAAGCTGAGTCTGCAAGGCGGCGCGGTCGGTCATCGGGATACCTGCAGCGAAGATGGATGTGGAAGTATCCCGGTAGAGCGTGGTTTATGCCAACCATCACCGACATGTATACCGTACTTGCGCATGAAGACGATTCCTTGAAACACAGAATTATGCCTTTCGTATTATCCATTCACAGTAAAAGCGTGACACCGATCATCAATTAATATTTTTCCATTGCTTAAAATACGCGATAGCGTCGACTTCATCCGAACGAGTCCATCGGATAAATAAATCGGAAGAACATTAACTCACGTGGAGTTAATGCATGACGAAATATCTACTTTCTCGATAGCTCTCGCGGTAAGAAAATTTACCGAAGCTCCGGCGATAAAGCCGCCGGTACCAGGGATGGAAAATTCGTGGAATGACCACGTTTTTCCGCCCGTTTTGTCAAACCCGGTCAAAACGTTGCCCACGCGGGTAACGCGGATCGCTTTTGATCTGAACTTCAAGAAAGCACCTGTCCCATTGCGCCGCATATATACGTGGCGCGATGCCGGGATGGCGTGCTCCAAATAGGAGGATATGGGTATGCCATTTGATTAGCTGCCTATTTAGCCAATGCTTTGACACAAAACCCCCTCGTCAAAGCACACATCGCTAATTCCTGGCTATGCGAACAACGATTCGCAGGGCTGAGTTTCCTTATTGCCCTACGATAAAGGAAAGATCATGCCAACCTTATGCTGCCCGGCCGTTCTGGTTCCCGAGCACACCATAAGCATGGAGGAGACGCTCGCGCTGGCCGAGCATCTGCACGCCGACCACCAGCAGCTTCCCCTGGTCAAACGGCTGATCGGCAACACGCGCGTGCGCGAGCGACACCTGGTGCAGCCGATCGAGCAGACGCTGAGACATCCGGGCTTCGAATCACGCAATCTGGTGTATGTGCGCGAGGCAAAGCGACACGTCCCCAGCGTCGTCGCCCAGGCGCTGCATAACGCCCAGCTGCGCGCCGAGGATATCGACGCCATCGTGTTCGTCTCCTGCACCGGCTTCATGATGCCGTCGCTGACGGCCTGGATGATCAATCATCTTGGCTTTCGCAGTGATACGCGGCAAATACCTATCGCACAGATGGGTTGTGCGGCGGGCGGCGCCGCGATCAACCGCGCGCACGACTTTTGCCTCGCGCACCCCGGTTCGAACGTGCTGGTAGTGGCGTGCGAGTTCTGTTCGCTCTGTTACCAACCGACCGATTTATCGGTCGGCAATCTTTTGTCGAACGGCCTGTTTGGCGATGCGGTTGCTGCCGCGGTGGTGCGAGGCGAGGGCGGCGCAGGCATGCGCCTTACCGGCAATGGATCGCGCCTGGTACTGGGTACCGAAGATTGGATCTCCTATGCGGTCAAGGCGACGGGGTTTCATTTCTGCCTCGATCGGCGCGTGCCGGGCACCATGCAACAGCTGGCGCCGGAACTGCGAGCCGTCGCCGCGGAACACGGCTGGAATGCCCAGGCGCTGGACTTCTACATCATTCACGCGGGCGGTCCGCGCATTCTCGACGATCTATCGCACTACCTCGGCGTCGACCCGGAGTTGTTCGCGTACAGCCGAGCTACGCTTACCGAATACGGAAATATCGCCTCCGCTGTCGTGCTGGATGCGCTCCGACGGTTGTTTGCAGCGGGCGGCATGCACGAGGGGGCTCGCGGCATCGTCGCCGGCTTCGGCCCCGGAATTACCGCGGAAATCACGCTCGGCAGCTGGGCCTCGGCCATTCCTGCCGCGCTTGCACAGTTCGCCAGTCAAACCCTGACCCAGAAGGACGCGATGCTATGAACGCAACCCTTGGTATCAATCCGCAACTCACGCTGGGCGACGACCTGGTCGTCAATCGCATCGGTTACGGCGCCATGCACCTGACCGGCTATGGCATGTGGGGACCGCCCGACGATCCTGCTGCAGCCATGCGCGTGTTGCGTCATGCCGTGCATGAGCTGGGCGTCAATTTCATCGACACCGCCGATGCCTATGGCCCCGGCGACAACGAACGCATCATTCGCGACGCGCTGTTTCCGTATCCCAAGGACCTCGTCATCTCGACCAAGGGCGGCATGTTGCGCGCCGGGCCGAAGGACTGGATACACGGCGAACCCGGCGCTCCCTACATCACGCCGCTGGGTCGGCCAGAATATTTACGCCAACAGGTGGAAATGAGTCTGCGCAATCTGAGGCTGGAGCGCATCAGCCTTTATCAATTGCACAGCATCGATCCTCGCGTGCCATTGGCCGATTCAGTGGGTGAGCTGGTGCGCTTGCAAAAACAAGGCAAGATTCATCATATCGGCCTTTCCAACCAACCCGGCGTGAGCATCGCCCAGCTCGACGAGGCACGCAAAGTCGCCAACATCGTAGCGATCGAAAATCTCTATAACATCGCCGACCGTGCCGACGACGCCACCCTGGATTACGCCGAAAAAAGAGGTGTGGCATTTATTCCGTGGTTCCCGCTCGGACATGGCGGACTGGTAGGTCCCGATAGCGTGCTCATTCCGATCGCCCGACGCTACAGCGCAACGCCATCGCAACTTGCACTTGCCTGGCTGTTGCATCGTTCGCCGGCCACGCTGCTGATCCCCGGCACAACCTCCATCGAACATCTGCAACAGAACGCGCGGGCCGCGGAGCTTTCCTTGACCGACGAAGACATGGTGACGATCACCGCCGCGGTCGATCGCGCCAATCCGCCGACCTGGCGCCCCGAGCGCTGATGCCTTTCCAAACGGGAGTCCATGTCATGCCAGACGCACACCAGAATGTAGAGATGCTACGTCACGTCTACGCCGATCTGCGCACCATCGATCGCTATTGCGACGATGATGTCGTGCTGCATACCGCCGATCGCGGCGCTTCCGGAGGACCAGCGCAAGTGGTGGGGAAGCACGCCGTGCTGGACAAGGAACTGGAATTGATCCGACTGACCGGCGACACGCTGATCATGGACGTGCAATCGGTCGCCGCCAACGATTACTTCGGCGCGGTCATGGGCATCTTGCGCGCCGAGCGGGATGGCGAGCAGGTCGGCATGCCGTTCTGTGGCCTTTGGCGTTTTCGCGATGGGCGCATTGTCGAGCACTGGGAGAACGCTTACGACGCCGGGGTTCTGGGCCAGTTTCTGATGGGCGATACCAAGGTTGCATCAACTTGGCGCCATCTGTGAGGTAGCCGCATGCAAACCCTTCCTCATCCCATCATGGGACAAAGCGCAAAGCCGCTGATGGCTTTGGTTGCGGGGTTCTGGGCCGCCAAGACGCTTGGAGTGGCGCACGAACTGGATCTGTTTTCCCATATATCGAGCAAAAGCAGCATCAGCGTCGGCGAATGTGCCGCGCACTATGGCTTTGCCGAACGACCGGCGGACATGCTGCTGACCGCGTGCGCGGCATTGGGTTTGCTGCAGCGCCGTGGCGAGCGCTATGCGAATTCGGATATGGCCGACACGCATCTGGTCAAAGGCAGGCCGATGTATATCGGCGGCTGGATCGCCATGGCGAACCGACGCGAGTATCCGGCCTGGATGCATTTGAAGGATGCGCTCTACGCCAACCGTCCGCTGACATGGGATCCGGATCATCAGTCGTCCTTGTTCGACAGCGAAGACCCCGTGCTGAAAGACATTTTCTGGGAAGCCATGTATGCGCTATCGATCACGACCTCATGGACCCTGGCCGAAACCATCGACTGGTCCGGCGTGAAAAAACTGCTCGATGTCGGCGGCGGCGGTGCCGCCAACGACATCACCTTGTGCGAGCGTCACCCCCAATTACACGCCACCGTGTACGACTTGCCGTTCGTCTGCGAGCTCACGCGCAAGAAGATCGAAGCCGCCGGTTTGAGCGATCGTATCGGATTGGCCGCAGGTGATTTTTTCGCAGATCCTGCGTTGCCCGGCGGACACGACGCGATTCTGCTTTCGAAGATCCTGCTCGATTGGTCCGAAGACGATTGCCAAGCCATCATCGCCAAATGCTTTTCCGCTCTGCCTCCGGGCGGACGCATCGTCATCTGCGATCTGTTGGTCGACGACAGCAAGGACGGTCCGGTCGACGCCGCCCTGATGAGCCTGAACATGCTGATCGAAACCTGGGGCCGCAATTACACGGCCGCGGAATACGCCAGCTGGCTGCGCAACGCAGGATTCGTGCGCATCGAAACGCATCGGTTCGATGCACCGGGTGCCAATGGCCTGGTGGTCGGATACCGCGCCTGACATCTGTTTTCCATCCATGCATTCGGCATCGAGGCAAGGAGGTTGCACTGAGTACCCAGCCACGCCTGTTTGAGCTCTTCTCCAACATCGGCGAGACAGCTACGTCGATCCACGGGGTCCGTCGAACATGTCTTATTCGTTGTTACTCCGTGTCCGCCGTCGTTGCCTTTCTAAATCGCTTCAGGAGGTAACTCATGTCCACGCAAATATCCAACGCCGCAGCGCGTACGCTGCATCTTCTGGCTGCTGTATTGCTGCCGGCCTTGCTTGGCCTTGGCATGCTCGCTGCACCGGATCGTGCGCAGGCTCTGGGGATCAATCTTGCCCAGTGTACCGGTACGCATAACGCGCAATGGAGCCCAGGAGTAACCAATACCCCACAACTCATTACCGTAAAAACGCAGTCTCAGTGGAACTGCGCGCAGCTGCAGTTTCCGCTATTGATCAACGCATCATCGACTAATCAGTTCACCGCTCAATTTGCGTGTCAATCACTATTGGCACCGGCACCGGCGACCTGGACCATCACATGGGGCGATGACGCGACAAGTACGTTCGCTTTTACCGCCAGCGTGAACGCAGTCAACGGCAACCTCGTCATTACGGCACCCGGAAAGATCACGGCAGGCCGTTACGTCAATGCATCCGCCACAGCGACATTTATTCTGCAGGATTTGGCCGATACATTGAGCAATCTTTGCGCGACGACAGGCGTGATCAAGGCTTCGGGCGCTTCGACATTGACGATTACGCAAGTTGCGCTGTAGTCACCTACTTCTGGTTCGGATGTGCCCACAAGCAAAAGCCCGCCTAGGCGGGCTTTTGTCATCAGGCGATATCCAGCTCGACGCGCGTCACCATCATGCCGCGCTCGCGCAGCGCCTTGTTCATGGCCAGCTTCAGGCGCGTGTTCAAGTCGCGGCGGTCGGCCTGCAGCGCTTCGGGTTCGTCGCGCAGCGCAGCGAGCGCGCCACGGCGGATCAGCTGGTCGACCTGGTCGATAACCGCATCCGCACGCTCCGGCTCCAGCACCTGCCAGTACACCGTGCCACGCACGTCGTGCGCGTCGGCCAGCGGCTCTTCGAAACGCAGCACTTGCCCGCCCAGATCGATGCGGTGGCCGACGCGGTCGACCCATGGCAGCGTCAGGTGCGTACCCGGCTGCAGCAGGCGGCTCGGCTTGCCGCGGCGATACACGCTCACTACCTGTCCCGAAGGCACCCGCTTCACCGCACTGGCAGCCAGTACCAGCAGAAAAGCCACAGCGATGAGTAGGAGCACAGTGTTCATAGGAATAACAAGTAGTTATCGCGGTTAAGTTCGCTTTTTGCAGGAGGTTTAGGGTACAGCGACTTGCCAGCCCTTAGATTAATCAGAATTTAACGACATTCTGATGACTTTTTACAGTCGACCTTTGGCCTAGGCCGGACACCGTTTTCCCGAAAACGTCGGTTCTAGTGGGGTTATCGGCCGGACCGCCGTCTTCTTCATGGCCTATGCGAAAAAACTTGTGAGGCAAGTTGTTGCGTCGCCACACTCCCGGGCGAGCCATCCCTCAATGGCCAATTCCCGGCAAATCACCCGAAAGAGGGCTAAATCCATGCTTCAAACATATTGCAATGCAGCAAAGTCTTTGATTTGCAAAAGCTTTACAAGGCTTCATGAAAACGTTTACGTTGCGCCCGAAGTCGTTCGGGCGACATCCACTGGGGCTCTCACATCGTGGCAGTGACCATCAAAGACGTGGCGCGCGAAGCCAACGTGTCAGTGGCATCGGTGTCGCGTGCGCTCAACGGGCATGGCGGCGTCACAGCCGACACGCTCGAGCGCATCCGCGAGGTCGCCGCCCGCCTGCGTTACGTGCCGCACGGCGCCGCGCGCAGCCTGATCACCCGCCGGACGCATACCGTCGGCGCCCTGCTGCCTGACCTGTACGGCGAGTTCTTTTCGGAACTGATTCGCGGTATCGACCTGGCCGCTCGGGCACATGGCCTGCACCTGCTGGTGTCCAGCTCGCACGACGATGCCGATGAAGCGGCCGCCGCCTTGCGCGCCATGCAGGGTCGCGTGGATGGTTTGCTGGTGATGTCGCCGCATGCCGACGTCGCGTTCCTGCGCCAGAACCTGCCGGTGGGGTTGCCGACGGTGCTGATGAACACGGTGCTCGATGGCGACGACTATCCGGCGCTATCGGTCGACAACCATGGCGGCGCACGCCTGATGACCGAGCACCTGCTCGATGGCGGTTATCGGCACGTCGCTTTTATCCAGGGCCCGCCGAAGAACCGCGACGTGGCCGAACGCGAAGCCTCATATCGAAAAGTCATGGCCGAACGGGGCCGTCAGGCGATCGTGCTGCCGGGCGATTTCAACGAGGACTCGGGTTATCGCGCCGGGCAACAGCTGCTGACGATGCAGCCGCGTCCCGATGCGGTATTCGCCGCCAACGACATGATGGCGATCGGCTGCATGGCCGCCATTCGCGAAGCGGGACTGCGCATTCCCGACGATATCGCGGTGGCCGGGTTCGACGACGTGCCAATGGCGCGCTACGTCACGCCGGCCTTGACGACGGTGCGCGTGCGCATCGCCGAGTTGGGAAAAGAAGCGCTGAACGAGCTGGCTGCACATATCGAAAACGGCGAACGACCCGCGCGATCGGGGCAGCGCGTCGACGCCGATCTGGTCGTACGGAGTTCCAGCAACAAGTCTTCGAGATCGTAACGCCGCCAAGGTTGGCGGTTCGCATTACCGGGTTTTACCAGGAAACATTCCGGGATCACGGCGTGGCCAAGGCTCCGTCGTGCCCCCTCGGAACCATGACAACAACGGCATCTTGCCGACAGCACACTGTTTCGACCCTTGAGGGAGGGTAGTAAGCCATGGCACGCAGACACGCACTTTCGATGCAGATTTCACTGGCCCTGGCAGGCCTGGTCGCCACCGCGGCGCTACTGCCTTCGGTCGCCTGGTCGCAGACTTCCGACGCCACCTTGCGCGGCAAGGGCCCGGCGGACACCGATGTGGTCGCCAAGAACGTCGCGACCGGCTCGGTGCGCCGTACGCGTACCGACAAGGACGGCAGTTACGCGCTGGTCGGCTTGCCCCCTGGCACGTATCAAGTCGACGCCGGCCCCGGTAACCAGCGCACGGTGACGCTGACCGTGGCATCGGTCGGTACGCTGAACTTCACCGGCACAGCGGCCGAGCAGCCCGCGGCGGCGACCGCCAATGCAAAGGAACTCGGCACGATCACCGTCAACGCAACCACGCTGGCCGAAGTGACGACTTCGGAAGTGGGCACGTCGGTGTCGCAGCGTCAGATCTCCACGATTCCGCAGATCACGCGCAACTTCCTCGAATTCGCCGACACCGTGCCGGGCATGGTGTTTACGGTGAAGAACGGCAATACCAACCTGCAGGCGGGCGGCCAGAGCTCCGGTGCCATTAACGTCTACATCGACGGCGTCGGGCAGAAGAACTACATCCTGCCGTCCGGAATTTCCGGCCAGAACAATACGCAGGGCAATCCGTTCCCGCAGTTGGCGATCGGCGAATACAAGGTCATCACGTCGAACTACAAGGCCGAATACGACCAGGTATCGAGCGCAGCGGTAACGGCGGAAACCAAGTCCGGCACCAACGAATTCCACGGCGAGGTGTTCGGCAACTATACCAATCAGTCCGTGCGTGCCGAAACGCCGGCGGAACAAGACAGCGGCCACAAGATTCCCTCGCACAACAAGGAATACGGCTTCGCGCTTGGCGGCCCGATCATCCAGGACAAGGCGCATTTCTTCGTTACCTATGAAGGCAAGGAATACGACCAGCCGATCACCGTCATCCCGGGTGGTCCGATCGCCTACACCAGTCAACTGCCGGCCAGCGTCCTGTCCCAGCTTGGCCCTGCCAGCCAGCCGTTCAAGGAAAACCTGTACTTCGCCAAGCTGGACTGGGAGCCGACCGATCGCGATCGCATCGAAATCAGCGGCAAGTATCGCGACGAAACCGCGGTAAGCGGCATCGGCACCGGCGTGGCGGCATCGGCGTCCTATAGCACCAAGAACACCGACAAGCGCTACGACATCCGTTGGGATCACAGCACCGACAGCTGGTTCAACCGGCTGCAGCTGACTTACGAGAATGCGTTCTATACGCCGACAGCGAGCAACATCGGCAATGGTGCGGTCTATACCGCGCTAGGCGCCAACAACCAGTCCATTCTTGCCACCGGTGCCGCGTCGCCGCTGGCCTCGCAGAACAAGGGCCAGAAGGGTCCGGCCATCCAGGACGATTTCACCTTCAACGATATCGAATGGCATGGCGACCATGTCATCAAGACAGGCTTCAAGGCCAAATGGGTACGGCTGACGGCACGCGATGCGGGCGAGTTCAATCCGCAGTTCTTCTACGACGTGACGCCCGATAGCGGCACGCTGGATCTGCCCTACCAGGTGCAGTTTCCGTCGCCGACGCCCGGACAGAGCCCGACTGCCAGTACGGTCGATCGCCAGTTCGGCGCCTATATCCAGGACGACTGGACCGTCGACGAGCACCTGACCTTGAACCTGGGTATTCGTTGGGACTACGAGATAACACCTTCGTATCTCAACTACGTCACCCCGCAAGCCGTGGTGGATGCTTTCAATTCGCAGGATCCGAATGCAGGTGCGCCCCCAGGGCAGACCTACGCGCAGTCGCTGGCCAAGGGCGGCATCAACGTCAACGACTACATCAGCAATGGCCACAATCGCCATGCGCCGCGCCTGAACTTCCAGCCACGCTTCGGTTTCTCGTACGACGTCAACGGCGACGAAGTGCATGTGTTCCATGGCGGCGTAGGCCGCTCGTACGATCGAGACGTCTACACGATCCTGCAGCTGGAACAGACCAAATCGGTACTGTCGCAGCCCACGATCCAGTTCCAGGGTTTCGACACGACCCATCCGTGCACGCCTGGTCCCACATGTATCCCATGGAATCCGATCTACCTGACGGGTCTGAGCAACTTGCAGGCGTTGGTTGCCGGCAGCAATGCAGGCAAGGAGGTGGACATGATTACCAACCACCTCAAGACGCCGTACTCGGATCAGATCAGTCTGGGTATGCGCAATAAGTTCGGCGATTGGAACACCGACGTCACCATCCAGCGCGTCAACAGCTTCGACGGGCTGATCTTCCAGCTTGGCAATCGCTTCCCGGATGGCTCGTTCTTCCAGGGTACGAACAAGCCCTTCGGCAATCCGATCCCGGGCTTCGGCAGCATGATCTACGCCAACAACGGCTTGAAGACCAAGACGACCCAAGGGTTGATCTCGGTTGAGAAGCCGTACACGCCGGAATCGCATTGGGGCGCGACATTCGCATACACCTACACCAAGAGTAAGTTCAACCACGATCAGTTCGATCTGACGGATCAATACGCCTTTGACTATCCGACTGTCGGCGACTATCCATTTATTGGCGGTCCCGTGGCCAAGCACCGCCTGGTGTCCACCGGGACGTTCGATGGTCCATGGGGCTTCCTGCTTGCCGCCAAGCTGACGCTGGCTACGCCAACGGCTTATCCACAACAGGCATGCTTTGGCTCAACTGGCCCGACGGCAACGCCTGATGGCTGTCAGGCATTTACCGGTGTCCCACCGGGTACCGGCAAGTTCCTCATCGGTGGCAAAGTATTCGGCTATCGCGACCTGGACATCCAGGCCACCAAGAACTTCAAGGTGTGGAATAACCTGGATGCGTACGTTCGTCTGGATGTCCTGAACGTATTCAACTGGGCGAACTACAACGACTACCTCACCAGCTACGGTTCAAACGGTGTACTCAGCCGCACGCCGGTGGTCTACAACCCCGTGGGTAACATCGTCGACGTGTCACGCCAGCTGAAGCTGACCGTCGGACTGAAGTTCTGACCCTATGGAACGTCCAAAAAAGGGCCTGCGGGCTCTTTTTTGGGGCGCCAACGTAAACGTTTACGTGATACAACATGCTTTCCCCTGCGGGCGGATCATGGCATCTAAGGACCCGCCCGCTTTTTTGCTTCAAAAGGCAGCACCATGCGCTCAAACAAACCAACCCGCCTTGCCCTGATCCTCGCCACGGCCCTGACCTGCCTCAGCCCGATGGCGGCACAGGCGAAGAAGACCCAGGCTGCGCCGACCCACCAGCAGGCCGACAACAAACGACTTCCGGCGTCGATCGAGGATCTGGAGAAGCGCACCTTCAGCTGGTTCTGGGATAGCGCCAATCCGGTCAACGGGCTGGTGCCCGATCATTACCCGACCGATTCCTTCGCCAGCATCGCTTCGGTGGGCTTCGGGCTTACCGCATATGGTGTCGGTGTGGAGCGGGGTTACATCACGCGCGATCAGGCGATCGAACGCACCCTGACGACGCTGAAATTTTTTCGCGACGCACCGCAGAACGATAGCGAAGACGACGCTACCGGCTTCCACGGTTTCTTCTATCACTTCCTCAACATGCAGACCGGCAAGCGCGAAGCCCGCTGGGTAGAACTGTCCACGGTGGATACCACGCTGTTGATGGGTGGCGTGCTGTTCGCGCAGTCGTACTACGACCGCGACACGCCGAAGGAAAAGGAAATCCGTGAGATCGCCGACGAGCTGTATCGCCGCGTCGAATGGTCGTGGGCGCAGCCGCGCGCGCCGCTGATCAGCATGGGCTGGACGCCAGGGGGCAAGTTCATTCCGCACGACTGGACCGGCTACAACGAAGGCATGCTGGTGTACATCCTGGCGCTGGGCTCGCCGACGCACCCGGTCAGCGACGATGCCTGGGCCGCCTGGAGCGCCAGCTACAAGCGCACCTGGGGTACCTTCTATGGCCAGGAACATCTTGGCTTCGCACCGACGCTCGGTCACCAGTACAGCCATGTGTGGGTGGATTTCCGCGGCATCCGCGATGCGTGGAGCCGGGAAAAGAACCTGGATTATTTCGAGAACAGCCGCCGCGCCGCGTATTCGCAGCGCGCCTACGCGATCGCCAATCCGGGGCACTGCACCGGCTACGGCAAGGACGTGTGGGGGCTGACCGCCAGTAACGGCCCCGGCGGTTACGTCGTGCTTGGCGCAGCCAGCGCACAGCAGCCAAAGTTCTTCGGCTATACCGCGCGCGGTGCGGGTATCGACTACATTCAAGACGACTGCACCATCGTACCGACCGCTGCCGGTGGCTCGATCGCGTTCGCGCCGGAGATCGTGGTGCCGGCGCTCGAAGAAATGAAGAAGCGCTACGGCAAGTACATCTACAACAAGTACGGCTTCGTCGATGCGTTCAATCCCAGCTTCCACGTCCAGAACGTGCAGCTGCGCACCGGCCGGCTGATACCCGAGATGGGCTGGGCCGACACCGTGCAGATTGGCATCGACCAGGGGCCGATCGTGCTGATGATCGAAAACTGGCGCAGCGATTTCGTGTGGAAGGTGATGAGGAAAAACCCGTACATCCGCAAAGGCCTGGAACGCGCCGGATTCACTGGTGGCTGGCTGAGTAAGGACGCCGCGCAGCCATGACGTTTTTCTCGCCCGCACGCTGGATGGCGAAACTGGCGCTGGGCGTTGGCCTGGCGTTGGCACTGACCAGCTGTGCGCGCGACGGCGATGCCGATCCGCTGGTGTTTTGGACTATCGGCCGCGAAGGCGAGGCGATCGCCAAGCTGATTCCGGATTTCGAACGTGAATATCCGCAGATTCACGTCAAGGTGCAGCAGTTGCCGCTGACGGCCGCGCACCAGAAGCTGCTCACCGCCATCGCGGGCGGCTCCACCCCCGATATCAGCCAGCTGGGCAACACCTGGATTCCCGAGGTGGCCGCGCTCAATGCGCTCGAGCCGCTACAGCAGCGCGTCGCGCAATCGAAGGTGATCCAGCCAGACGATTACTTCGCCAGCATCTGGAGCACGAACATCATCGATGGCACGCTGTACGGCGTGCCCTGGTATGTGGATACACGCTTGCTGTTCTATCGCGTGGATCTGCTCAGGCAGGCCGGGTTCGATCACCCGCCCAAGACCTGGAGCGAGTGGCGACAGATGCTTGCTGCTACCAGCCATCCGGACAAGAAGATTTACGGCGCGCTGCTGCCGACTAACGAGTTCGAACAATTGCTTTCGCTCGCGTTGCAGCAGAACGACCCGATCCTGCGCGATAACAACCGCTACGGCAATTTTCGTAGCGCCGGCTTCAAGCGTGCCCTGAGCTTCTACGTCGATACGTTCAAGCTGCATCAGGCGCCGGCGATTACCAATGTGGAAGCTGGCAATCCCTGGACCGAATTCGGTCGCGGCGTCTACGCCTTCTATTTTTCCGGTCCGTGGAATATCGGCGAGTTCCGCAAGCGCCTTCCCCCGGAACAGCAGGATGACTGGTCAACCGCGGCGCTGCCCGGCCCTGACGGTCCCGGCGCGTCGAACGCCGGTGGATCGAGTCTGGTGATCTTCAATACGTCCAGGCACAAGGAACAGGCCTGGCAGCTGATCGAATATCTGTCGCGTCCCGATATCCAGCGACGCTTCTACGATCTGCTCGGCGACATGCCGCCTCGACGTTCGTCGTGGGAGGGCGGTGCCTTGCACGACGATCCGAAAGCACGTGCCTTTCGCGAGCAGCTCGAACGCGTCAAGCCGATGCCGCCGATTCCCGAATGGGAACGCATCGTGACCGAGATGCAGCTGGTGGCGGCGCAGGCCGTGGCGGGCGAGTTGACGGTGGATCAGGCAGCCGAGGAAATTGATCGGCGGGCGGATCGGATTCTGGAGAAGCGGCGTTGGGTGTTGGAGCATTCAAAAGAGGCGCAACCGTGAAGCGCCTCTCGCTCTCCATTGTCGTCATCCCGGCGCAGGCCGGGATCCAGTGTCGTTCGCATTGGGTTTTCGCGACAACCGTGTTCTCAAGTCACTGGATCCCGGCCTGCGCCGGGATGACGATAGGAGGGGTTGCATGAACCCCACGCGCGCCGCCTGGATCTTTCTTGCACCCGCACTGATCGTTCTGGGTCTGTTCTTTTTGCTTCCCGTCATTGCAGCGTTTCTGCTCAGCCTCACCGACTACGACCTCTACGCCCTGGCCAACCTGCACAACCTCCGCTTCGTCGCGTTGGGCAACTACTGGGAACTGCTGCACAGGCCGCTGTTCTGGTCGGCACTGGGGCACACGTTTTATTTCGTGATCGTCGGCGTGCCGCTGTCGATCGCCACCTCGCTCGGTGCCGCGCTGCTGCTCAACTCGCCGCTGGCGCGCATGAAATCGTTCTTCCGCACCGCCTTGTTTGCGCCGGTGGTCACCACCGTGGTCGCAACCGCCGTGATCTGGCGGTATCTGTTCAACACCAAGTACGGCTGGGCCAATTACTTCCTGCAAAGCGTGGGCATTCACCCGATCGATTGGCTAGGCGACCCGCATTGGGCCATGCCGACGATCATCCTGTTCGCGGTGTGGAAAAACTTCGGCTACAACATGATCATCTTCCTGGCCGGCTTGCAGGCGATTCCGGCCGATCTCTATGAAGCCGCGCGTATCGATGGCGCCTCGCTCCGTCGCCAGTTCCAGCACATCACCTTGCCGATGCTCAAGCCAACACTGGTGATGGTGGCGATCCTCACCGTCGCCGGTTATTTCCAGCTGTTTGCCGAGCCCTATGTGATGACCGAAGGCGGGCCGCTGCAAAGCACAACCAGCGTGCTCTACCTGATGTATGAAGAAGGCTTCAAATGGTGGAACCTGGGTTCCGCTTCCGCGGTGGCCTTCCTGCTCTTTGTGATCATGTTCGTGGTGACCGCCGTGTTGCTGCGACTGTCGCAGCGCGGAGACGAGGCATGAACGAGACACGCTTCGGCAAGGCGATCATCAACGGCCTGCTGCTCGGCGGCGCGATCGTCGCACTGTTCCCGTTGTTATGGATGCTCTCGGTATCGTTCATGCAGCCGGGCGAGGCCAGCTCGCTGCCGCCGCCGTTGCTGCCCAGGCACGCAACATTCGGCAACTACCGCGAACTGTTCGTACACGCCGGCATGGGCCACTACCTGGTCAACAGCTTGCTGGTTTCCACCGCGATCACCTTGCTGGCGCTGGCCTGCAATCTGATGGCCGGCTACGCCTTCGCCAAGCTGCGCTTCGCCGGCCGCGAGCGCTTGTTCCAACTATTGATCGGTGGCCTGGTGATTCCCGCGCAGGTAGCGATGCTGCCGCTGTTCCTGCTGCTGAAATACATGGGTCTGGTCAACAGCTATGCGGGCGTGATCGTGCCGGGCATGGCGACGATCTTCGGTATCTTCCTGGTACGCCAGTATGCACGTGGCATTCCTGACGACCTGCTGGAAGCGGCACGCATCGACGGTGCGGGCGAGCTGCGCATCTTCGTGCAGATCGTGTTGCCCTTGCTCAAGCCGATCATGGTGACGCTGGCGATCTTTACGTTTCTTGCCGCCTGGAACGACTTCATGTGGCCGCTGATCGTGCTGACCGGCCAGGAACACTACACCTTGCCGATCGCGCTGGCATCGCTATCGCGCGAGCACGTACAGGATTCGGAACTGATGATGGCCGGCTCGGTAGTCACCGTGCTCCCGGTGCTGGCGCTGTTCCTGGCGTTGCAGCGCTATTACCTGCAAGGGCTGTTGCTGGGCAGCGTAAAGGGTTAGGCAATGAAACGATGGCAGGGCTTGCTGGCAGCGACGCTGCTGCTGGGTACGTGCGCGGCCCATGCGGCAACGTCGCGGGTACTCGATGATTTCGGCCAACCCGGCGCGTGGCATGCCAGCGGTACCGATGACATCGATACGTCCCTGCATGCTGTTCAAGGCAAGAATGGGGTTGGCATCTGCCTGGATTTCGACTTCAACGGCGTATCCGGCGCAGCGACGCTGCATCGCGACCTGCCGATCGACTTTCCCGGGCACTTCGCGCTGTCGTTCGATGCGCGCGGATCGATGAAGCCGAACGACCTGCAGGTGAAGTTGATCGATGCCAGCGGCGATAACGTCTGGTGGTATCGGCAAGAGGCGTTCGAGCCCAAGGCGGATTGGCAAAACATCAGTGCGGACGATCGCCAGGTCGAGTTCGCCTGGGGACCGTCGAAAGACCGCGCACTCAAGCGAACCGCCGCCATCGAGTTCACTGTCTATGCCGGCCAGGGCGGCAAGGGGCAGCTTTGCGTCTCCAATCTGCGCCTGCAGGAGCTGCCAGCGCACGCCGCTGCCAAGCCCTTGCCGCAAACGCCGAATGCCTTCTTCCAGGAACAAGCGAAGAAGGCGCCACGCGGCATGTATCCACGCGGCTTCTCCGGCGAACAGAGTTATTGGACGCTAGTTGGCGTAGATGGAGGAGCCCGGCATTCGGCATTGATCTCCGAAGACGGTGCGGTGGAGATCGACAAGGGCGGCTGGTCGATCGAACCGATGCTGTTCGAAGACGGCAAGGCGATCGATTGGGCAAGCGGCAAAAACTCGCAGCACCTCGAAGACGGTTACCTGCCCATTCCTACCGTGCGCTGGCAAGTCGACCAGCTGAGCCTGGAAACCACAGCCATCGCCAATGGCAACCAGGCGCATTCACAGTTGTTGCTGCGCTACGTCCTGCACAACGATAGCGCCCGGCCGCGACAAGTAACGCTTGCCTTGCTGGCACGCCCTTTTCAGGTGAACCCGCCGACACAGTTTCTCAATACGCCCGGCGGCATCAGCCCGTTGCACCGATTCGCCTGGGACGGCCACGCGCTACGTATCAACGACACCTATACCGTGCAGCCGCTGCAAGCGACCGATGCATTCGTCGCCAGTTCCTTCGATGCAGGCAATCTGCCCGAGCGCCTGACGCATGGCGACGAACCCGCGGTATCGCAGTTGGACGACCCCAAAGGGTTCGCCCAGGGCGCCATGCTGTATCGCGTAACCATCGCGCCGCATGGCAGTCGGCAGTTCGCGTTGCTGATGCCATGGACGGGTGCCATGCCTTCGATCGGCAATCAGCCCATGACATGGCTCGAACAACAGATGCAGCAGACGGCTGCTACCTGGCGCGGCAAACTCAATCGCGTCACCCTGCACATGCCGACCGATCAGCAAGCTACCGCCGATACGGTACGCAGCGCGCTCGCACAGATACTGATGTCTCGCGACGGGCCGGCGCTGCAACCGGGCACGCGCTCTTATGCGCGGACGTGGGTGCGCGACGGCGCCATGATGACCGAAGGACTGGTGCGTAGCGGCCATGCCGATGTCGCGGCGGAGTTTGTCCGCTGGTACGCACCGCATCAGTTCAGTAACGGCAAGGTGCCCTGCTGCGTCGATGCACGCGGCTCCGATCCGGTGCCGGAGAACGACAGTCACGGTGAGTTGATCTTCGCTATCGCCGAGCTGTGGCGATACACGCACGACCGTGCGGCACTCGAAGCGTTGTGGCCACACGTCGAACGCGCGATCGCTTATATGGACAAGCTGCGTGCCAATGAAACTCAGCCGGCACCACTTTTTGGCCTGATGCCCGCATCAATCAGTCATGAAGGTTACTCGGCCAAACCGATGCATTCGTACTGGGACGATTTCTGGGCGCTCAAAGGCTATGACGATGCGGCGATGCTTGCCGGCGTGCTGGGCAAGTCCGACGAGGCGACGACGTTCTCCGCATCACGTGATGCCTTTCGCAAGGACTTGGCGCAATCCATCGATGCAGCCGTCGCGCAGCATCACATCGACTATCTGCCCGGTGCAGCCGAACTGGGCGACTTCGATGCTACTTCCACCACGATCGCGCTCTCGCCCGGCGACGGCCAGAGATGGCTGCCGCCTGCACTCGTCGAGCAGACTTTCCAACGTTATTGGGATGGATTCGTCGCGCGCCGCGACGGCAAGAGCGCGTGGGAGGACTACACGCCTTACGAAGTACGCACGATCGCCAGCTTCGTGCGCCTTGGCTGGCGCGACCGCATTGGGCAGCTGTTGACGTTCTTCTTTGCCGATCGTCGACCGGCGGCTTGGAACCAGTGGGCGGAGGTAGTCGGGCGCGACCCACGCAAGCCACGCTTTGTCGGGGATATGCCGCATGCATGGATCGCTTCGGATTTTCTGCGCTCGGCGTATGACCTGTTTGCTTATGAGCGGCCGAAGGATCAGGCGCTGGTGTTGGCTGGCGGGATTCCTGCTGAGTGGCTCAAGGGCCGTGGCGTCGGGATCGAGCGGTTGCGGACGCCTTATGGGTTGTTGAGTTACTCGTTGCGTGAGCAGGGGAAGCAGCTGGAGTTGCGTGTTGAGGGTGCGGTGACGGTGCCGCCGGGTGGGTTGGTGCTTGCTTGGCCTTATGGTGGTTCGCCGACGAGCAAGGTGTTGGTAAATGGGAGCGCTGCGCGTTGGCAGGATGGGGAGTTGGTCATTCGGGGAGTGCCTGCGAAGGTGCTCATCGAGAAGCCGTAGGCTTGGCGTTTCCCATGTTGTCTTGAGGACTTAAAGCCCCCCTCACCCCAACCCTCTCCCCCGGCAAAGCCGGGGGAGAGGGAGCTAAAAGCGCGCAACTTTGACACTTGCCTCGATCGGCTCCCTCTCCCCTGGCTCTGCCGGGGGAGAGGATTGGGGTGAGGGGCGCTCCTGCTACCGCTCTTAAAACTTCCCAGCCCGAAAATCCGCAATCGCCTCGTGAATCTGCTCAGGCGTATTCATCACGAACGGGCCATAGCGAGCGACCGGCTCCTTCAGTGCCTTGCCGGCCACCAGCAACACGCGCGCAGCACCATCGCGTCCGGCGACACGCACGCTATCGCCCTTGGACAGCACCGCCAGTTCGCTGCGTCCAAGGCGCTCGCCCGCGACCGATGCATCAGTGCCATCGAACACATACGCAAAACCACTGTGGCCTTCCGGCAACGGGATCTCGATCTGCGCGCCCGGCTGCACCGCGATGTCCATGTAGATCGGCGCGGTGGCGATGCCATTGACCGGACCGACAGCACCATCGAGCTCGCCGGCGATCACGCGCACTTCGACCCCATCGCTGGGATGCACGACCGGAATGCGATCCGGCGCGATGTCCTGATAGCGCGGCGCAGTCATCTTGTCCGAGGCGGGCAGGTTGACCCATAGCTGGAAACCCCACATCAGGCCGTTTTCCTGCTGCGGCATTTCCGAATGCAGGATGCCACGGCCGGCGGTCATCCACTGCACGCTGCCCGGACCCAGATCACCGCGGTTGCCGTGGTTGTCGCCATGCTGCATATGGCCGGCAAGCATGTAGGTGACGGTTTCGAAGCCGCGATGCGGGTGCTCCGGGAAGCCGGCGATATAGTCGCCCGCCTGGTCGGAGCGAAATTCGTCCAGCAACAGGAACGGGTCGACCATATCCAGGCCGGGCTGGCCGATGATGCGCTTCAGGCGCACGCCTGCACCGTCGGAGGTGTCCATGCCGCGGATGCGGCGGAGAATGCTGCGCTCGGTCATAAAGAGTTCCTCTTACTTTCGGATCTCGCCAAGATGGCGCCGAATAGAGCCTACGCCAAGCCGCGTGATGCGAACGGATTGTTTCCTAACCGAGCGAGGTGCCGCATTCCGGGCAGAACTTGGCAGTAGACGACACCGGATGTTGGCACTTTGGGCAGGCGTCGGGCCTTGGTTTGGCAAAGCTCGGCGTCACCGGCGGGCTTGGCGCCACCGCATCGACCACGCCCTGCAGCGCAGTTCGCGGATCGGCGCCCGCGCTGGCGCGGTTCATCGAGTTCATCGCGGCGATCTTTTCCAGATCCGCCCGCGAGGCGGGCATATCCACGCTGCTCTGACCTTCGGCAAAACGCTGCAGGTGTTCGCGCAGGGACAGGGCCAGGTCGGGCCGGCCGCGCAGGCCGATCATGCGACGTTGCGAATCGGCACCGAAGGTCACCGAATCGACTTCGGCCACCCACACGCGCAAGGTCATGTCGTTGACGCTGATGATTTCCTTCTCGGTGCGCACGCGGTCGGTGAACTGCGCGCCGATGGCGGTATTGGACCGCTGGAAGTTGCCGTCGACTTCCACCCAGGTCAGACGCGAGGTGAAATCGAAGCGCGACCACAGGATATGACCGGCACGCAGACAGAAGGTGGCGAGCGAGAACATGCCGCCCGCAAAACAGATGTATTCCCAGATCACCGGTTCGGTGAAACGCATGGACACCTTGTGCGCGAACAGCAGCAACGATACCGCCGTGGCCAGGGTGTAAAGCACGCCCAGGCCGCTCAGCAGGGTCAGCCAGCGATAGCGCGGTTCGCGCAGCGCATCCTGCAGGGTGATCTTGCGCATGTCGTCGCGCGGCATCGGCTGGGTTTCTTCCAGCAATTCGCCGTTGAAACTTCCCGACGCGCCGACGGTTTGCGGAATCTGTCGCGCGTAGCGACGGTTCGGAATCTGTTCGATCCAGCCACGCTGCATTTCGCGATCGAGTTCCACCAGCACCTGATTCGGCGGCGCATTCATCGATACCGTGGCGATCTCGCAGGCCATGATGGTCTGCGGCGGCGCCACCATCTGACGTAGCAGCGCAATGAAGAACACCACCACGGCGGCAATCGCGCAGATCAGCAGAAACAACGCTTGCCCGCTGAGATCGACCCCGCCAAGCGTGCGCAGATGCGGCGACAGGTTGTGGATCAGCACCGGCGCAAGAATCGCCACCAGGACGAGTCCGATCAATCCTCCGGGCCCCAGATGCGTGCGTGCCAGAGCGCCCCGTTCCAGCGGAATGAACAGCAGCGCCGCCGTGTAGACGAAAAAGAACAGGCCGAGCCAGGCCAGATCGTTCGGTTCGGACACGCCGAGCATGGTGGCCAGCAAGGCGATCAGCACGACGATCAGGGTCAGTCCGGTACGAAACTGCAGCTGGGCGACCCACTGGATCGGCTGCGGCGCCCAGATCAGCGGACGGACCATGCTGTAGAGCAGGCCGTTCAATGCGCCGGTCGGCTCTTCCACCGCAATCGCACCGCCACGCATGGTGGCTTTCAAGCGCGGCGCATCGGGCTTTTCGCCGGTCTGGCCCTCGGCCAGTTCGCCGGCCAGGCCTTCGGGTTTGCCGCGACCGAAAAAGAAGCGCAGCCGGCTCAATGCCGTGGCCGCGTGCTTGATGCCGCCGGCCAGCATGCCGATACCGATAATGATCGGCGCCAGCGACCAGCCTTCAAGATGGGCGGTCAGTCCGTTGCGCGCAAGGAACAACGCATAGAGACCGCCGCCGATAAGAATGACCGCCGCTGCCATGCGGAAGACATTCTCGACCCGGTAAGGGTTGGGGAAATCCAAGCGCTGCGCGCTTGAACCGTATTCGTAAGCCATCCTTTTCTTCCCTTCAACGGTCGCTGCCGCAGGTGCCTACGGCGCCCCTGCTCAATGCACCCAATGTCCGCTGCGCTGGCGCGGCGGCGTGGTGGTTTTCTCTTCGGGTTCTTCGTGGACCAGCGCCTCGAGTTCGGCTTCGGTGGCGGGATGTTCCTGCCAATACTGGCCGACCGCACCCAGCACCATAGGTACCTGCGACAGGCACTCGTCATACTCGTCGTCGCTGAGTTTTTCGAAATCGGCCTCGGCACTCAGAATGCCTTCATCGACCGCCAGCGCCATCACCGGGCCGAGCAGTTCCATCAGATGCGGGTCGTCGGCCAGGCGCTTTTCCCACAGGCCGGCGCGCAGATCGATCGCGCGACTGAAACCTTCGCACCAGCCCGCCGCGCTGAGCACCGGGCCGGCTTCGGTATCCACTTCCCCGAGAATCGGCTCATAAGCATCGACGTCGAGTTCGGCGCTGATCGAATCGTTGAGCTTGGCCAGCAGCGCCAGCACGCGATTGCCTTCGTCTTCGTCGACGAAAGGCTCGTGCAGCACTTCGGGCAGCCATTCTTCCGGCAGCACCTGCAGCGGCCCGACCGCGAGCGCCGAGAGCATGCCGTGCACGCCATCCAGCAGCAGGTCGCCGTCGTTGGCGTGGACGCGCAGGTAGCGGTCCAGCTCGTCGAGCTCGTTGTCGTCCAGCGAACTGGGCCAATCTTTCTTGGGCGTATTCATCAGATATCCAAATCCAGCGTCACCGGCGTGTGATCGGAAGGACGCTCCCAACGTCGTGGCGTGCGATCGATAGCCGCCGCCTTTGCCACGGATTTCAAGGCATCGGAGATCAGGATCAGATCGATGCGCAGACCCATGTTGCGCCGGAATGCCGCCTGACGGTAGTCCCACCAGCTGTAGTGTTCCCCGGCCGTTTCGAACAGACGAAAGCTGTCGGTCAGGCCGAGGTCGGTAATCGCCTTGAGCGCCGCCCGCTCCGGCGGCGAGCAGAGAATGTCCTCGCCCCAGCTCACCGGATCGTAGACATCGCGGTCGTCCGGCGCGATGTTGAAATCGCCCAGCACGACCAGTTTCGGGTGGCGCGCGATTTCCTGCACGAGAAAATCGCGCATCTTCGCCAACCAGTCGAGCTTGTACGTGTACTTCTCGTCGCCGACTGCCTTGCCGTTGACGACATACAGGTCGACCACGCGCACACCACCGACGGTGGCCGCCAGGATGCGCCGCTGCGGATCCTCAAGACCCGGGATATCGGTAAGCACGTCCTCGAACGCATGCGTATCGCGCGCGAGGATGGCCACGCCGTTATAAGTCTTCTGACCGGAGAACACCGCGCGATAACCCATCGCGGCAATCTCGTCGACCGGAAACTTGGCGTCTTCCAGCTTGGTTTCCTGCAGCGCGACCACGTCGGGCTGCGCCTCGGCCAGCCACTGGGCGAGGTGCGGCAGGCGCACCTTCAGCGAATTCACATTCCAGGAGGCAATTTTCATCGGCGCATTGTAAGCGATGCTTTAAGCGAGGCCGTGGCTCTTGAGCAGAGCCTCCGGTTCGGGTCTGCGACCGCGGAACGCGATAAAGCTCTCCAGCGCCGGCCGGCTCGCGCCAACGCTGAGAATTTCGCGACGAAAGCGCTCGCCGGTGGCGCGATCGATGACCCCATGGGCCTCGAACTCACCGAAGGCGTCGGCGCTCAGCAGCTCCGCCCACAGGTAGCTGTAGTAACCGGCCGCATAACCGCCAGCAAAGATATGGCTGAACGCATGCGGGAAGCGCTGCCAGGCAGGCGGATGCAACACCGCCACCTCTTTACGTGCCTGTTCGAGCACGGCCATGGTCTGGGCGCCGGTGGTCGGGTCGTATTCAAGATGCAGCAGAAAGTCGAACAGGGCGAATTCCAGCTGACGCACCAGGAACAGGCCAGCATGGAAATGCCGTGCATTGAGCATGCGCTGGAACAGTTCGTCGGGGAGCCGTTCGCCGGTTTCATAATGGCGTGCGAACAGATCGAGGGCTTCGCGATTCCAGCCGAAGTTCTCCATGAACTGGCTGGGCAACTCCACCGCGTCCCATTCGACGCCGTCGATACCACCGATCGACGGCAACGAAATCTCGGTCAGCAGATGGTGCAGGCCATGGCCGAATTCGTGGAACAGCGTGAGCACGTCGTCGTGCGTCAGCAGTGCCGGTTTGCCTTCGGTTGGCGGCGCGAAGTTGCAGGTGAGGAAGGCCACCGGCAGCTGTTCGTCCTCGCCGTCGCGGAAACGCGCGCGACAGACATCCATCCAGGCGCCGCCGCGTTTGCCGTTGCGCGCATAGAGGTCGACATAGGCGCCGGCGAATACGCGACCATCGGCATCGCGCACGTCGTAGTAGCGCACATCGGAGTGCCACACATCGACGCCGTCGCGCGGGGCGAGGGTGATGCCATAGAGTTTTTCGGTCAGGCCGAACAGGCCGTCGATCACCGCCGGCAGCGGGAAATAGGGCTTCAACTGCTCCTCGTCCAGCGCGTACTGCTGCTGGCGCAATTTCTCCGAGGTGTAGCCGACATCCCAGGGTTCCAGGTTGTCGAGCTTGAGTTCCTCGCGGGCGAACTGGCGCAGTTCGCTCAGCTCTTTCTGCGCTACCGGCTTGGCGCGCGTGGCCAGGTCGCGCAGGAATTCCATCACTTCCAGCGGCGACTGCGCCATCTTGGTGGCCAGCGATTCTTCGGCCGCGTTGTCGAAGCCGAGCAATAACGCAGCCTCGTGGCGCAACGCCAGGATCTTTTCGATACGTTCGCTGTTGTCGTACTTGCCGGCATGCGGACCTTGGTCCGACGCCCGGGTCTGATACGCCCAGTACACGCGCTCGCGCAGACCGCGGTTGTCGGCATACGTAAGTACGGCCTGCACGCTGGGTTGCTTGAGCGTGACCAGGTAGCCGTCCAGCTGCTGGTCCTTGGCGTACTGGCGCAGCACCGCGCGGCCGGATTCGGGAATGCCCACGACGTCGCGCTCGTCGGTGAGGTGTTCGTGCCACGCGTCGGTGGCGTCGAGCACCGCGTTGGAAAACTCGGTCGACAGCTTGGACAGTTCCACGCCGATCTCGCGGAAGCGTGAGCGCGCGGGTTCCTCCAGGGATACGCCGGACAGGCGGAAATCACGCAGCGCATGCTCGACGAGGGCGCGCTCGGGCCGGCCCAGGCCGGCGAATTCCGGAGCGTCGGCGACCGCCTGAACGGCCGCATAGAGTTCGCGATTCTGGCCGACCTCGATCGAGTGGTCGGTCAGCCTTTCTTCCGCCGGACCGTAGACCTTGCGCAGCGCCTCGCTGTCGGCCACCGAATGCAGGTGGCTGACCGGCGCCCAGGCCCGTGACAGCTGCTGATCGAGCCGCTCCTGGCTCAGCATGACGCTGGCGAAATCGCGGGGCGCGTCGGACGCGGTGATGGCATCGATACCGCTGCGATAGTCGGCCAGAAGCGCCTCGATCGCCGGTTCGACGTGCTCGGGGCGGATCTTCGAAAACGCCGGCAGGGCGGCGTCGGCCAGCAGCGGATTGTCTTTGCTCATGGGCACTCCTTAAGGATCAGGCGACCAGCGTGGCGACCACGCGGGTCGAAATCAAGCCGGTCCGTCATGGTTCGAAGGTCCCTGCTTTCGTTTTGTCACAAACCGCGCCGTAACATCGCCGATCATGAGCTCAACGGATCTTGCCGGGTCGCTCGCACGCTATGCCGTCTTTCGGCATCTGGATGCGGGCGCGCTGGCGGCATTGGAACGCGAATTGGTGTGGTTCAGCCTCCCCGGCGGACGGCCGCTGTTCAAGGCGGGCGAGCCGGCGGACGCGCTTTACCTGCTGAAAACCGGCAGTTTGGGCGTATTTGAAGGTCCGACCGACCTGCTCGAGCTGATCGCCCCTGGCGACAGCACCGGCGAAATCAGCCTGATCAGCGGCGAGGTCCGCCGCCGGACCGTACGGGCGCTACGCGATTCGGACCTGCTGCGCCTGGATCGCGCGGCCTTCGAATCGCTGGTGGCCCGCTATCCGCAGGCCATGCTCGGCGTGGCGCAGGTGGCCATCGACCGCTTGTTGCGACGCGATCGCCAGGAAGCCGTCCCGTTCACCCCGCGCACATTTGCGGTGCTACCGGTCAGCGTCGATGTCCCGGCACGCGCCCTGGCAATGCAGCTGGCCCAGGCGCTGGAGCGTTACGGCAACTGCCTGGTGATCGATGCGACGATCGGGGCCGGACGCGGCAGCGACTGGTTCGCCGAGCGCGAAGCCCAGGCCCGTTTCGTCATCTACCTGGATACCCAGCTCGACCCCCACTGGCGGGAGCGCTGCCTGCGTCAGGCCGACGCGCTGTTGCTGCCGGCACTCGCCGCGCAGCCGGCCCAGCCCTGGCCGGAAACGGCGCCAGGGCATCCGTCGCGGGTGCGGCACCGCCCGCGCCACCTGATCCTGCTGCAACCCGGCCGCCAGCCCGGTCTGGGTTCGGCACATCGCTGGCGCGCGCAATTCAGCGGCGAACTGCAGCACCACCATATCGGCCACCAGGGCGACGTCGAACGACTGGCGCGGATGATCAGTGGCCATGGTCGCGGCCTGGTGCTGGCCGGTGGCGGTGCGCGCGGCATGGCCCATCTGGGCGCATTGCGCGCGTTGCACGAGGCCGGTCATGTGTTCGATGCGGTAGGCGGCACCAGTATCGGCGGCATCGTCGGCGCGGGTGTGGCCTGCGGCTGGGAGATCGACGCCATGACCGAGACCTTCCGGCGCGCCTTTATGCAGGGCCGGCCGCTATCGGACTGGACCTTGCCGCTGGTTGCGCTGACGCGTGGCCACCGCACCTCGGCGATGCTGCGCTCCACCTTCGGCGCGCTGGATATCGACGACATGGTGTTGCCGTTTTTCTGTGTATCGACCTGCCTGTCCGGCAACGGCATGAGCGTGCACCGGCATGGCCCATTGTGGCTTTGGCTACGCGCTTCGTCGGCGATCCCCGGTGTGCTGCCGCCGGTACTGCACCAGGGACGCGTCTACGTCGACGGCGCGCTGGTCGACAACCTGCCCACCGACGTGATGGCCGACGACGGTATCGAGCACATCACGGCCGTGGATATCCGCGCGGAAATCACCCTGGCCACCACCGCCGAAGAATTCGCCACGCCGCCGTGGTGGCGCGTGCTGATGCAAAAAGACGCCGACATCAGCCGCCCCGGCATCGTTTCGACCCTGGTGCGTGCCGCCATGGTCAACAGCGAAGGCCCCGCCGAACGCCGCCGCGAACGTGCCGATCTATTGCTGACGCCACCACTGGAACATGTGGGAATGCTGGATTGGAAGGATTGGCAGACTGCGATCGAGTCCGGGTACCGGCATACGTGCGAGATGCTCGAGAAGCAGTGAAGCCGGTTGCTTGGCATCGGCTTCACGTAAAATAACGCCATGAACCCGCTACGCAGCTACAAAGGCATCACTCCGACCCTCGGCGCACGCGTCTACGTCGATCCCGCGGCTACCGTGATCGGTGCAGTCGAGCTGGGCGACGACGTCTCGATCTGGCCGTGTGCGGTATTGCGCGGCGACGTACATCGCATCCATATCGGCGCGCGCAGCAATGTGCAGGATGGTGCGGTGGTGCACGTCACGCACGATGGTCCCTATTCGCCGGGTGGCTTTCCGACCTTGGTCGGCGAGGGCGTGACCATCGGCCACGGCGCGGTGATCCATGCCTGCACCATCGAGGACTACTGCCTGATCGGCATGCATGCCACCGTGCTCGACGGTGCGGTAGTGAAAAAGTATGGTTTCGTCGGCGCGGGCAGTTTGATCCCGCCGGGTAAGATCGTTGGCGAACGGGAACTGTGGCTGGGCAACCCGGCCAGGCTCGTGCGGCTGCTCACGGATAAGCAAGTGGAGCAGCTGCAGTATTCCGCCGAGCACTATGTGCGGATCAAGGACGACTACCTCGCCGGCTGACGACGGTTGCCTGGCGTAAGAAGCCGGCGTCATCGCAGGATTCCCCCAGAAGCCGCCTGATCACCGCGTTATTGGCGGCGGGCGCTGTCATAAATTTTGTTTCAGTGGGTTAACGCCGATATCCGCGGCTACATTATCGTTACGTCAGTATATATATCCCTCCCATTGACGCCGGCACGCCGATTAAGCAGCGCTGTTTATATGTCGGTGTTTGAAGTGACATTTTCCATTCGAAGAGAAGTTGTTACAGCGAATATTTCCGCTGCTTACTTTGCTGTTTTGTAATGCTTTTATGATCACCAATATTTCCGTATGGATTTTATTACATGGAATATTTCCATGAGAATAAATTTTATTATACGACGGGTTTTTCCATCATTTTAAATAAACCGCATGCTAGGTTTATGAGCTGCAGACGGATTTGTCTGCACAGGGGCTGTTCTTCTTTGTACATCCATCGGGAGATATACGTCATGTCGCATCGCGCTTTGGCTCGTCGCGCCCTTTACGTGGCTAGCTTGTGTGCCCTGGGTTTCGCGGGCACGGTTTATGCCGGCGGGGTTTCTCAACCCACGGTCGGTTCCTCCAACACTGTCGTGGCCGATCCGGCCGTGCCACGTCCGGCGGGCACGCCGTGCGTGGTCGAGTTGTTCAGCAATGAAAGCTTCGTCGACGCCGCCAACCACCCGTTCAACTACGCCCCGCCTGCCGGTTGCCAGGGCAACTGGTCCAAGGTGGTGCTGGAAGCGGATTTCTCCATCAGTGGCGATGCACAGTCCGACGCTACCAATATCTGGGTCGGCGGCGTAAATCTGTTCTACGGCAGTACGCCGCTGCCTTCGGCCACGCTGTCGCCGAGCTGGCACGTCGAGCGTGACCTGACCGACTACACCGCGCTGCTCAAGTCCACACAGCAAGGCCAGGCTCTGATCAGCACTCTCGTCAGCGGCAACAACCACGGCACCGTTCAAGGCAGTGCGCGTCTGCTGTTCTATCCCGGCAAGCCGGCCGCGGCCGCGCCGGATGCGGTATACCCGCTGGGTAGCGACCCCGTCGGTGCCACCACCGTACTGGCCACGCCGTCTGCCGCCCTGGCCAAGACCTTCACGCTACCGCACAACGTGGAGAAGGCCTACCTGGATGTGTTCGCGCAAGGCCAGAACTTCGATTCGCTGTGGTCCATCTGCGTACCCGACCAGTATGCGGCCGAAGTGCAAGCCTGCGGTGGCGGCAGTTTCCGCGAAACCGAAGTCAGCATCGATGGTCAGCCGGCCGGCGTAGCGCCGGTGTATCCGTCGGTCTATAGCGATGGTGTCGATTCGAACCTGTGGCAGCCTACGCCGGGCGTGCAGACGCTCAACTTCATCCCTTATCGCGTGGATCTGACGCCGTTTGCCGGCGTGCTCAGCGACGGTCAACCGCATACGGTCTCGGTCAGTGTCGCCGGCGCGAACAATGCTTTTGCCGCTACGGCCGCGTTGTTGGTCTATCGGGATGCCAATAGCCAGCAGGTCACGGGTAGCGTGACGCGCAATACGTTGGCCGGCCAGCCGGCCGCCCCCACCGTCAGCGATACGCTGCAGGTCGACGCGCAGGGCAACCTGACCGGTGCGATCAACACCACGATCAGTCGCCAGTTCGTGATCGAGGGCGTTGCCAATACCTCGAAGGGCCGCGTGCAATCGACGGTGAAGCAGACGGTGGGCTTCGACAGCACCCAGACCTTCACAATCAACGGTACTCAGTATCGCCAGGTCACCAGCCAGACTGCGTCGGTCGATAGCAACAGCCAAAGCAAAATCGGCGCGCTGATCACCGCCGATTACCGCGAAAAAGTCAGCTATCCGCTCAACCTGGACTTCAACGAAACCATCAACGACCAGGGCGGTATCGACATCGCCAGCGCGGTCCAGCAGGGTTACAAGAAGCACCTGGCCCACCGCCTCTTCGGCGTCGACCTTTTCAGTGCCGATGTGTCCAATACCGTCAACAGCAGCAATACGCAGGTATTCGACGCCGACAGCAGTGAAGTGACGAACGTCGGCCAGCAGAGCTCGCAGGACTTCAGCTATACCGATTCCCTGCTGGGCTGCTACAAGGCCTCCCTGACCACGTCGACCGGCGCGCTCGCCAGTTTCACGAATGGCAAGGGCTGCCTTGGCGGCGTAAACCGCGTGTCCTCGTTCACCCATCCGGATGGTTCGCCGGACGGTGGCAACGCCAGCCTGCTCTGGTGATCTGCGCCGGTACGCTCCTCGATCCATGTGAGGGGCGTAATTCCACAGGCGCTTTACGAAGCCCGACGCCATTGAGGCGTCGGGCTTTTTAGTTAGCGAGAGTGCGCGACTGACACTGCATGGATGATTTCAGGCAAAGAAGCCTCGTTTCGGATCCGGGCCGGAAACGATGTCAGTGTGCCGCGGCACCTTGTGCATTGGCTGCCTGGATAGCTGCCGCACGTGCCTCGTCCTGCTTGATCATCACCTGACGCGCGGCATCGAGCTTGCCACCCAGCAACGAGAGCGTGTAGTTGGTGCTGTCGAATTCACGCAGCAATCCAAGTTCACGCTGGGCCTCGTCGAGGTCGTTGTTATTGATCGCGCGCTCGACCTCTTCCGACGCGGCACTGAACAGATCGCGCATGTTCTGCTGGGCGGTCTTGTTCTGCGCATCCAGCTGCAGCACGGAGAGATAAAACTCGTATGCATTGCTACCGGCCGGAGCGACCAGGTGCTTGTCCTTGATCGCCGTGTCGGCCAGGCCGAGCAGAATGCCGGTACCCGAATCGTCCGCGCTGGATGCCGACGCCGGCGCACCGCCGGTCGAAACGGACGAGCCCATGCCGGCATGGCCGACGACATACCAACCGATCGCGCCAAGCACGACAGCAGCCACGGCGCTGGAGATCCAGATAAGCCCTCGCCGGTTGGGCGTGGCGGAGAGAGAAGCGTTCATGACACCGGGGGGATCGGGGGAATCCGTCGCAACAGGAAGCTGCCCCCTGTAGACAGGTCCTCGCGACAACTTGATTACCGTAGCCGGACAGCGTGTCAGGAATGTGACCGGGGTCCTGGCAACACTCAGCCGAAATGTCCGCCCACGATGCGCCCATCCTTGTCCAGCTCGACAAAATACCGACTGTTGTTGGAGCGAAAATCCATCGTGGTGATCGTATTGGGCATCACCAGCTGCACATCCGGATACATCGCGCGGAATTGTGCCGGCGTCGGGTGCGTTGCGATAAACGCATTGAACGCCGTCATGTCGGTGACATAGCCGTGTACAGGCGCAGGGCTGGCGGTCGACATGGTCTGGCAGCCTCCTAGACCAAGCGCCACGGCGAAGGCCGCAGCCAAAAACAGACGATGACGCATGACGATTCTCCTCGTGATGCCCGAAAGAACGCGCTCCTCGTCATCACCGAGGAGCGCGCTTCGACCTCACCACAAGATACTGGCATTGCCTCCATCAGGCGAACCATCCGGATGGGTGAACCACGACAGGCGATTGCGCCCGCCGAGGCAACCCTTGCCTTCGGTATAGCTGGCCAACGTTCCGGCCGAGGTGGTCAACGATGCCTTGTAGCAACCAAGCAGCGAATCGGTATAGCTGAAGTCCTGCGTACTCTGCTGCCCGCTATGCGACGCCAGGGCGCCGGCAGCATTGAAGACCAGCGTGTCGCCGGTGCTGATGGCGTTGGCGATATCGGCGGTGAACAGATCGATGCCGAGCAGGCGATGCGCCAGATGCTTCTGGTAACCCTGCTTCACCGTACTGGCAACATTGGTGCTGCCGTCCTCATTCGCGGTCTGGTTGTAATCGAGATAGAACGGATAGCTCGCGTTCTCACGATATTCGGCGGTAATCAGCGGACCGATCTTGCTCTGGCTGACGCTGTTGACGGTGGTGGTCTGCTCGGTAACCTGGCGATAGGTATTCGCATTGATGGTAAAAGTCTGCGTATCGGCAAAACCCACCGTCTGCGTCACCGTCGACTGCACGCGACCCTTGGAGGTATTGGCATACCCCTCGATGACGAACTGGCGATTGATGCCGGTGTTGATCGAACCACTGACGTTGCCGTTGCCATCGTTCTGCAGCGTGTCGCCAATGGTCGGCGTCGGCGGCTGACCGACCAGCGTATTGCGCGTGACTTTGCCGGTGACCTGTATGGCATGCGCATCCTGATATACCAGCAGGGTAGCGGTGGTCGAGAAGTAGTTGTTCGCGCCTGCCACGCTGATGGAGACCGTGTGTGGCGAACCATCGCTGAGTACGCCGGCAAAGGGGGTCAGGTCCACCCGGTACGGCATGAAGTTGAGCGTTTGCACGCCGGGTGTCGGGCGCCACATGTAAGGATCGATGCCACCGGTATAGACCCATGGATACACCGGCGCCACGCCGGCGGGCTGACCATCGATGCTGACCTCGGTCTCGCGGAAATTGCCGCCGCCGCATTCTTCCACCGTGGCGGCGTATTGATCCGGTACGCAGGTGTACCAGAACTCATCGCCGCTCTGGCTTTGCGCGAATACGTCGAGATAGGCCTTTTCGACGTTGCGCGGCAACGTCAAGGTTCTGGACAAGGTATCGGTCGAGGTGTTGAGCGTGACGGTGCTGCCGATCGGGTCGCTGCCCAGCGGATACACCGCATCGGCCGTCGTCGCGGCAGGCTTGCCGGGATAGAACAACAGGCGCGCGGTACCGTGGATGATTCCGGTATAGGTGCTGTCGACGATGTTGCCGATAAACGTCTGGCCCTGCTGCGGCGAGCGCAACAGCGCGGTGTAGTCGGTAAGGTCGCGCTCGACGTGCCAGCTCGGCGCGACCGTTGCGGACGGCTCCTGCGTGGTGCCGAAATAAATATTCACCCCGCCCAGCCACATCGTCGCGGTGCGATCGAACTGACGCCCGGCCGTTACCGAGAAATCGGCCTCAAGCACCACCTTCGACCAGTTTCCCTGGCAACCCGTCGGTGGCGCATAGCTGAAGGGCCGCGTATTGAAGTCGGTGAACGTAGTGTCTCCGAATAGCTCGACCACGCAGGGCTTGCCGGAAGGGCGTGGCACGCTCGGGTCGGCAACGGCGACATTCGAAGAACCGATCGTGGGCTGCGTTGCCCCATCGGCGAAAACGGTGCCCGCAAAACCCAAGGCACACGACAAACCCGCCAGGTACATAACGTGGCGAGCCCAACCATGCTGCGACATACCCTGTACTCCCTTTACACCCCGGCCCCCTGCCCCGTGAAATTAGCACGCTGAAGGGTATGCGGGACGAGAACGAGACCGCGCGGGATTGTCGCAAGATCATGCGAAGCGCGATCAGCGTGTCGCCGCTTCCAGCACATTCAAATACATCAATGCGTATGCACGATCGGGGCCGCACATCGCCACGTCCGGCTTCAGCCCCGAGCACACCGCCGGCCGGCCGGGTTGTCCGAAGATCGCGCAGCGGTTGTCGTCGGTCAGCTGCACGCAGCGCACGCCGGCAGGTTTGCCGTCGGGCATGCCGGGAATGGGCGAGGAGATCGACGGCGCGATGCAACACGCGCCGCAACCCGTGCGGCAGACCAGGCTCATACTCAGCCGTACTGCTGACGCAGTTCGTTGTAGACCGGCTCGGTGTCCGGGCGTCGGCCGTGCCACAACTCGAACGCATCGGCGGCCGTTTCCAGCAGCATGCCCAGGCCGTCGACGATGAACTTGGCATTGGCCACACGCGCCCAGGCGAGGAAGGCGGTAGCACCCTTGCCGTAGGACAGGTCGTAGCAGGTGGCTCGGTTGCCGACAAAACCAAACGGTAGGTCGAGTCCCTTGCCGAGCACGCCGGCCGAGGTCGCATTGATGATCAGGTCGAAACTGCCGATATCGTCGAGGTCTTCCCAGTAACGCGTATGCGCACGCTGTGGGTCGCCGATCGCGTCGGCCAGCTCGTCGGCTTTTTCGGGCGTGCGGTTGACGATGGTCAGCGTTCGCACGCCGGCATCCATCAACGACCACGCGACGCCTTGTGCGGCTCCGCCCGCACCGAGCAACAGGGCGTCGTGCCCGCGCAGGTCCAGCTGATGGCGTTCGGTCAGGTCGCGCACGGCGCCGGCACCATCGGTGTTATGCGCGGCGATACGGCCATCGGGAAGCAGGGTCAGCACGTTGGCGCTACCGGCGCGCGTCGCCGCTCCGCTGCGGACATCGGCCAGCGCATAGGCGGCGTTCTTGTGCGGCAGGGTGACATTGGCACCGCGCGCGCCTTCCTCAGCGAAGAAACGGCGCACGGCATCGGCGAAGTCGTCCGGGCTGGCGTCGATCGTGCGATAGGCCAGCTCGAGGCCGAACTGGCGCGCGAACGCCTGGTGGATCTGCGGTGATAACGAGTGGCTGATCGGATGACCGAAAACCGCGAACTGACCTGCCTTCATGAGCACTCCCTTGTAATGGCCCAGCGGCCGGTCGGACCGGCCAAACGGCGATTTTATCGCGGTCGCAGTCCGTGAGATGACTGCCGCCCACACTCGCTTCCACACCATCACCGGATGCGAAGCGATGCGCCAGCCTACTCAATCCCATCAAGCCCGCCATCAGCGCCTGCTCGGCGCGGCGCTCGTGTGGCTGCTGGCCGGCACCACCGCGCTGCTGACCACCCTGGTCCCGGTGCATAGCGAACAGTGGGGCTGGACCCCGGCGTTCTGGCTGGTCGCGGCGCCCATGTCGGTCCTGCTGGTGCTCGAACCCGGCCTGCCACGCCAGTTGATGGCCCTGGCCCGTTTTCGTCGCCGACCGGCGCGCACGCCGGTCTGGAACTGACGGACCCATAGGAACCCAACCTGATTTTGTAGGAGCGACTTCAGGGAACCCCTAAAAACCTTCCCTATTCGTCATTCCGGCGAAGGCCGGAATCCATTCCTCAGCGCAGATGCTTGCCACAGGCTGCCTGACAAGCGGCAACTGAGGAATGGATCCCGGCCTTCGCCGGGATGACGACAAAAACTGAGGTTATTCGAGGTTCCCTTCAGTCGCGACACACGGTTACGTCACGGCTGGTCGCGACTGAAGTCGCTCCTACAACAAGAGCAACAACGAACATTCCGCTTGGCAGTGGATGAAAGCGGCAGGAGGCCGCGAGGGGACTCGTCGGTGGAAAGGGAAGCGGTGCACCACCGGCGAGCGGCATCAAGGGACGATGCCTATGCACCTGGCGACTCAGGGACGAGTCGCCGGCATGACCCTTTGTGCGTGAGGTCGCGAGCTGTGCTCGCTGTCAGGAGTCAGGAGTCAGGGGCAAAGAAGGCTCCCGCTTTCCTCTTCACTCCTGACAGGCCCCGAAGGGCCGTCCTCACACCTCACTCAGTCAGCGATCCCAAGCCGCTTGCGCTCCATCCGGCGCAGAAACTCCTGCATGATCCGGCGATAGAGATCGTCGCCCAGATACGCGTCTTCCACGCCCGCGTCGATCGACGGGTTGTCGTTCACTTCGATCACGACCGGCTTGTCGGCGACCTGTTTCAGGTCCACGCCGTACAGGCCATCGCCGATCGGTTGGGTGGCTTTCAACGCCAGCTTGACGACCTCGGATGGCGCGTCGCGTACCGCGATGGTTTCGAAACTGCCCGACTTGGCTGTGCCCTTGGCGCCGTGGTTGTAGATCTGCCAGTGACCGCGCGACATATAGTATTTGCAGGCGTAAATCGGCTCGTGGTTGAGCACGCCGATGCGCCAGTCGAAATCGGTATAGACGAACTCCTGCGCCAGCAACAGGGCGCTGTGCTGGAACAGTTCGCCGGCGGCTTTTTCCAGCGCCGCCTCGCTTTCCACCTTGACCACGCCGCGCGAGAACGAACCGTCGGGAATCTTCAGCACCAGCGGAAAACCGAGCTTGGCCGCCACGTCCTTCAAGCCCTTGGCGTTGTCGCGGTACAGGATCTCGGTATTGGGCACGGCCAGCTTGCGCGACACCATCAGGTCGTTGAGGAAGATCTTGTTGGTGCAGCGAAGGATCGAGCTTGGATCGTCGATCACCACCATGCCTTCCTTCTCCGCGCGATGCGCGAAGCGGTAGGTATGGTTGTCGCTGGCGGTGGTTTCGCGAATAAACAGGCCGTCGTACTCGGCCAGGCGCTGGTAGTCGTTCTTGCCGATCGGGTCGACCTCGATGCCCAGCTCCTTGCCGGCCGAGATAAAGGATTTCAACGCCTTCTTGTTCGACGGCGGCATCGACTCGTCCGGGTCGACCAGCATCGCGATGTCGTAGCGGTAACGCTTGCGCGCGCGCGGCTTGCGCCAGAGCTTCTTGGAGAAGCGATCGAGCTCCTCGGCAAAGGCGTCTTCCTGCGCGTCGTCGAGGGTGTGCAGGCCGACCGGCTTGATCGAGCTGATCTGCCACACGCGGTCGCGCTCGAACTCGATCCGCAGCAGCGGGCACGGGAAGGTTTCGAACACCTGGCGGGCCAGATCCTGCAGCGCCGGGTAAGCGGTCTCGCCGAAGTAGACCAGGATGCCGAAGTCGGTCGTGTCACGCCCGCCCGCCGGCAGGAAGTGGGTGAGCTTCTGGTTGAGGTCATCGATATCCAGGCCGTACAGCGAGCGGCGGCGCAGGTCGTTGACCGTGCGCACCGAGGGCATCACGCGATGCCCGCGTGCCTCGGCCAGCAGCGATACGTAGTAACCCGTGCCCAGGTACTTGTAGCTGCGGCACAGATTGATGACGTGTGTGCGCTCGTCGTCATCGTTGTTGATCGGCTCGCGCAGATAGTCCATCGCGCTGACCACGTCCACAGACGGATAATACGAGCCCCAGTCGGAAGCTTTCTCGACGACGATGACGAGCCGGGTCATGACACCTCAGTGAGCCTGCCCTGGCAATCCGTCGCCGCGGGAGGACGTGAAAATTCGGCGCATGGTCGCCATGCGTTCAAGTCGCGCAGTGTGGCACATAGCCACCCACACACAAGTGTGCGCACTGAAGCCAAATTAAACGCCCTGACCGCTCGCGTTTGCCGCCATGGGAAGGGACCGCTAGAGTGCCGCGCTTGTTCTCCTTCCCCTGAGCGCAGGACGCCACCATGACCCCTACGCCAGCTACCGCCGCCGTCCGCGTGCGGCGCGCCGAACTCTCCGATCTGGACGACCTGGTCGCGCTCGAAGATGCCACCTTCGACAGTGACCGGCTGAGCCGCGCGCAGTATCGCCGGCACCTGGACAGCGATACCGCGCAGGTGCTGGTGGCCAGCGCCAACCATCGTCGTTTTCTCGGCACTGCCGTGGTGTTCTTCCGCAAGGGCAGCCGGGTCGCGCGTCTGTATTCGATCGCCAGCAAGCCCGAGGCGCGTGGCAAGGGCGTGGGCTCGGCGCTGATTGCCGCGGTCGAAGGCGCTGCGCGTGCACGTCACTGCCAGTCGCTGCGGCTGGAGGTGCGTACCGACAACGAAACGGCGATGCGTTTGTACGAGCGGCTGGGGTATCGGCAGATCGGGCGCTATGCGCGCTATTACCAGGACGGAGCGGATGCCTGGCGGTATGAGAAGGTGCTTTAGGGTTAGGGCGTTCGCTGGTGCGAGCTGTGAGGACGCGCCTGGGGCGCTGTGAGGGGTGAAGAGGAAAAGCCGCCACGCTTTGCTCTCACTCCTCACTCCTCACAGGCTGCCCAGCAGCCGACCTCACAGCTCGCACCAGCGAGCGCCCTAACTCCTAAAAAGGTTGCCCCATCCGCTGCTCAGTCGCCTCATCCGCCCGCGCCACCAACCCACCGGCACGCGACAACGTCACCGTGTAATGCCCCTGATCCACCAGCGGCAGATACACACCGCCGCCATAGACCGCATCGACCTCCGGCAACCAGGTCATATAGGTCTTGCGCAGACCGACCAGGTCCTCGGCACCGTCGCGCAGGTCGATGACCGTGCGCGGCGCATGCGCTTCCTGCTCCGTATCGTCGTATCGCCCGGTAAGGCGATCCAGTCGGTAGAGCGGCGGCACGCCGGCCAGCACCGCCGGCAGTTTCCATTTCACCACCAGCGCCTCCAGCCGCCACGCGTCGCCGGAGACGGCCATGTGCTGCACGCTGCCGTCAGGCCGGTGCAAGGTCAGCGCCCATTGCTGCGGCGAGAGGATGCGCGCATCGATCTCGGCAACCGGCGTTTCCTCGTCCAGCAAGCGGTAGCCGTGAATCATCCAGCCGGTGCCGGCCAGCAGCAACGTCAGTGCGAAGGCGACCAGCACCACCACCGCGCGAATACCGGCCAAGAGGCGCAACCCCCGCTGCAGGCGATCGCGCAGCACAAACAGCTGCAACAACGTCACCAGCAGCATGACTGCCGCAAGAATCAGCAGGATGGTCGATGGCCAACGCAGCCAGACACTCCAATCCATTGTTTTTTCCGCCTCACCGAACACTACTGGCGCCTATGATAGCCAACCGCGCCAGCATGCTCGTTCTATACTCGCGCCGACCTGGCAGGAATTCTCACTATGCGTCGTTCACTTTCACTGGTTTCGCTTTGTGCCGTGGCGCTTGCCCTGGCGGGCTGCGGCAACAAGGGGCCGCTTTATATGCCGGCCAAGCCGGCCACGCCAGCGGCGGCGCCCGCCAAACCCGCGGCGCCTGCGCCAACGGCCAGCACGGTCAAGCCCGCTTCCGCCAGCAGCTCGCTTTGAGTCGACGGTGAGTTTGCGCTTCACCAAGATGCACGGGCTGGGCAACGACTTTGTCGTGATCGACGGCCGGGCTCCCGATTTCGAACTCGATGTGGCGCGGGTTCGCGCGATCGGCGATCGCTATCGTGGCGTGGGCTTCGATCAGCTCTTGACGATCGAACCGGCGCGCGATCCGTCCTGCGCGTTCTATTACGGCATCTGGAACACCGACGGTTCGCTGGCCGGGCAGTGCGGCAACGGGGTGCGCTGTGTCGCCGCGTGGCTTTATCGTGCCGGGCTGATGTCGATGGGCGACGAGGCACGGCTGGAGAGCCCCTCGGGCCCGGTGTCGGTCAAGTTGCTGACAGCGACTCGCGTGTCGGTCGACATGGGCGAGCCCGATTTCGATCCCAAGGCCTCACATTTCGACGGCGGCGCACCGACGATCGGCGTAACGCTCGGCCAGCCACCGGGGCCGCTGGCCGGCACCGTGGTTGAGTTTGGCGTGGTGTCGATGGGCAACCCGCATGCGGTGGTCACCGTGGACGATCTCCGTGATCCGGTACTGGAAACCGTCGGACGCGCACTGACCACGCACCCGCGCTTCGCCGACGGCGTCAATGCCGGCTTCGTGCACAAGCTGGCCCGCGACCACCTGCAATTGCGCGTTCATGAACGCGGTGCCGGCTGGACCCAGGCCTGCGGCACCGGCGCTTGCGCCGCCATGGCGGTGCTCCACCAGCGCGGCGAAGTGGACGACAGCGTGCAGGTCGATCTGCCCGGCGGCAGTCTGCGTATCGACTGGGCCGGGCCCGGCCACACCTTATGGATGACCGGCCCGGCCACCTTCGTCTTCGAAGGCGAATGGCTGGATATGGACTTAAGCGATTGATGCCCGGCATCGACTCGTCGCACACTCCGGCTGTGCGCCCCCTCCGCACGGTATTTGAGGACAAGGCATGACCGACACGGCACTCGTGGATCCGCTACAAGCCAGCGACGTGGCCGCTTATCTCAAGCGTCACCCCGATTTTCTCACCGACTACCCCGAACTGGCCGCCCAGTTGCAGCTTCCGCGCGAGCAGGGCCAGGTCGCCTCGCTGGCGACCTATCAGTTGCAGAACCTGCGCGAAAAGAACGCCGAGCTAGAGCGGCGCATGGCCGAGTTCATTGCCGTTGCGGCGGAGAACGAGCAGCTCATGCAACGCGTGCACGAGCTGAACGTGGCGGTGCTGCGCGCACGTACACCTGCCGTGGCCGCTCGCAGCGTGATCGCCACCCTGAGCGAAGATTTCCACACCGAACAGGTGCGCCTGATGTTGTTCGGTGACGCCGCACTGCCGCCGGCCGACTGGTTGGTGCTCGAACCGGGCGGCCGCGCGTCGATACCGGAGTTCGCCGACTTCCTCGCTCATCACGAACCAATCTCCGGGCGGCTGACCCAGGAGCGCCTGCAACGCCTGTTCGGCCAGCATGCCAGTGAAATCCGTTCGGCCGCGGTGATGCCCCTGGGCGAACTGGGGTTGCTGGCGATCGGCAGCAAGGACCCGGATCATTTCCAGCCCGGCATGGGCACGGTGTTCCTCAAGATGATCGCCGCCACGGTGACCGCCGCCCTGGCACGCACGCAGGACGTCGTCTGACGCGCGTGTCCGGATGAAGCCCAGCGAGCACGTGGAAGCCTGGCTCGGCCGACTCGCCGGCGAGCGCAAGGCTTCCGCGCACACCGTCGATGGCTACCGGCGCGACCTGGCCAAGTTGCTGCGCTATATGGAAGCGCAGCAGATCGAGCAGTTCGACACGCTCGACTCGCATCGCATGCGCAGCTTCGTCGCCGCGGAACATCGCGGCGGCCTGTCGCCGAAAAGCTTGCAGCGTTTATTGTCGTCGTGCCGAAGCCTGTTTCGCCAGCTCAATCGCGAAGGCACGCTGAGCCACGATCCGACGGCCGGCGTACGCGGACCGAAGGTGCACCGCAAGCTGCCGCAGGTGCTGGACGTGGACGAAGCGACCACGCTGGTCGAAGCCGACAGCGGCGGTAGTCTGGGCGTGCGTGATCGGGCCATGCTGGAGTTGTTTTATTCCTCGGGCCTGCGCTTGTCCGAACTGATTGGCCTGCGCTGGATCGACCTCAATCTCGATGACGGCGAAGTGCGCGTGCTCGGCAAAGGCAGCAAGACGCGCATCGTGCCGGTAGGCCGGCACGCCATCACCGCATTGCGTGCACTGGGCGAAGCGGAAGGTCGTGCGCCCGAGTCGCCGATCTTCCGCGGCCGCGGCGGTGCACCGATCAGCCCACGCACCGTGCAGGCGCGGCTGAAACATCTCGCGCTTGCCAATGGCTTTGCCAAGCACGTGCACCCGCATTTACTCCGCCACACCTTCGCCAGTCATATGCTGGAATCGTCCGGCGATCTGCGCGCGGTGCAGGAGCTGCTTGGCCACGCCGATATCGCTACCACGCAGATCTATACGCATCTGGATTTTCAGCACCTGGCGAAGGTGTATGACGCGGCGCATCCGCGGGCCAAGAAGCGTTAGAACGGCTCGGACCATGACCGGCGTTTACGTTACGGCCTGTCGCGACTGAAGTCGCTCCTACAAGCTAGCCATGCCTCGCTGAGTTTGTAGGAGCGACTTCAGTCGCGACCGCCGCATCATAGGATCGTGGTTGTTCGGTAACCATTGAACCGCCGACGGCCACCCCCACGTCATCGGTTCAAGTCTTCGGAGCGACCTCATGGAATCCTTCCACGCCACCACCATCGTTTCGGTCCGCCGTAACGGCCGCGTCGTCATCGGCGGCGACGGTCAGGTCACGTTGGGCAATACCGTGATGAAGGCCAATGCGCGCAAGATCCGCCGCCTGGGCAAGAACGGCGACGTGATCGCCGGCTTTGCCGGTGCCACCGCCGATGCCTTCACCTTGTTCGAGCTGTTCGAGGAAAAACTCGCCAAGCACAGCGCCAATCTCACGCGCGCCGCGGTCGAACTGGCCAAGGAGTGGCGTACCGATCGCCGCCTGGGTCGTCTCGAGGCGATGCTGGCGGTGGCCGACAAGGATGCCTCGCTGCTGATTTCCGGCAACGGCGATGTGCTGGAACCGGAGCATGGCCTGATCGCCATCGGCTCGGGCGGCCCCTTCGCCCAATCGGCCGCGCTGGCGCTGATGGAAAACACCGAGATGGATGCGCGCGTCATCGTCGAAAAAGCGCTGAAGATCGCCGGCGACATCTGCATCTACACCAATCACAACACGACGATCGAAGAACTTTGACGTGAGCGGTCACCCCTCGCTCCCCATTCCCTGTTCCCCGAGCTAAAGCCATGTCCGAACTCACTCCCCGCGAAATCGTCAACGAACTCGATCGTTACATCATCGGCCAGCACGACGCCAAGCGCGCCGTGGCGATCGCGTTGCGCAACCGTTGGCGCCGCATGCAGCTGGAGCCTGGCCTGCGCGACGAGGTCACGCCAAAGAACATCCTGATGATCGGCCCGACCGGCGTCGGTAAGACCGAAATCGCACGCCGCCTCGCCACCTTGGCGAATGCGCCGTTCGTGAAGGTCGAGGCGACCAAGTTCACCGAGGTGGGCTATGTCGGCAAGGACGTCGAGTCGATCGTGCGCGATCTGGTCGATGTGGCCTACAAGCTCACCCGCGAGCAGGCGATGAAGCGCGTGCGCACCCAGGCCGAAGACCGTGCGGAAGACCGCATCCTCGACGCACTGCTGCCACGCCGTCAGTCGCCCAGCGACTGGAGCCACGATCCCGCGCCGGCGATCGATAGCGACACCCGCCAGAAGCTGCGCAAGCAGCTGCGCGAAGGTGCGCTGGACGACCGCGAGATCGAGCTCGACTTCGCCATGAATGTCGGCGTCGAGATCATGTCGCCACCGGGCATGGAGGAAATGGGCCAGCAGTTGCGGCAGATGTTCCAGAACATGGGCGGCAGCAAGTCCCAGCAGCGTAAGTTGTCGATCAAGGCCGCACGTCCGCTGTTGATCGACGAAGAAGCCGGCAAGTTGCTCAACGACGAAGAAATTCGCGCGCACGCGGTCGAAGCAGCCGAACAGAATGGCATCGTCTTTATCGACGAGATCGACAAGATCGCCCAACGCTCGGAGTGGGGCGGTGCCGGCGTCAGCCGCGAAGGCGTGCAGCGCGATCTGCTGCCGCTGGTCGAAGGCTCCACCGTATCGACCAAGTACGGCCCGATCAAGACCGACCACGTGCTGTTCATCGCCTCGGGTGCGTTCTCGCTGGCCAAGCCGTCGGACCTGATCCCGGAGCTGCAGGGTCGTCTGCCGATCCGCGTCGAGCTGTCGGCACTGTCGGTCGGCGACTTCAAGCGCATTCTGCGCGAGCCGCATAGCGCGCTGACCAAGCAGTACGTCGCGCTGCTCGGCACGGAGGGCGTGAGCCTGGAATTCACCGACTCCGGCGTGGACCGCCTGGCCGAGATCGCCTTCCAGGTGAACGAGCGCACCGAAAACATCGGCGCCCGCCGCCTGCACACGGTCATGGAGCGGCTTTTGGAGAAGATCTCCTACGAAGCTGCAGACAAATCCGGCGAAAAGTATACGATCGACGCCGAATATGTAGACAAGAACCTCGGTACCCTGGTCAAGGACGAAGATCTCAGCCGCTACATCCTCTAAGCCCTGCGGCATTGTCGCAAGTCATTGTTTGTGAAAGCTTAAGTACCGAGATTTCTTGCCCGTTAGCCGGCCCTAACAAGCCGGCGACCCCCCTCTGGTAAAATTGCGCCCATGGGCAAGATCATCGAACTGAAGACCACTGGGCAGCGCGCGCAACTGCGTGAAGCCCAGGAAAACCGCCAGCTGGTCAGACTATGGCGTGAAGAACTCGAACACGGCAGCTTCTGCGGATACGTCGGCGGCGTCGGACGCGAGTTCTTCCTGCTGTGGGTGGTGGGCGACACCATCACCTACGACGGCATCTACATCATGCGTCACCGCGACGTCAGCGAGTTGGAGGTCCCGGACAAGCACGCCTTGTTCATGGAGAAGGCGCTGACGCTGAAAGGGCTGACGCCGACCCTTCCGCTGAACTTCCCGCTGGACAACATCCGCGAAGTGGTGGAAGCCGCAGCTCGCCAGTCAGCGGTGATCGGCGTGCATGTGGACAGCGAGGAAGAGGCCGAGGTCTGCTACATCGGCAAGCTGGTCAGCGTCGAGGAAGACGGTTTCAACATGCAGGAAATCAGCCCCGACGCGGAGTGGTTGCGCGAGGCGTCGTTCTTCTCCTGGGATGAGGTGTCCACCGTCAGCATTGAAGACGGGTATGCGCAGTCCCTGCTCGCCGTCGCCGGTACCGCGCCGCCGATCGAACAAGGCTCCGGCCTGGGGTTGGCGCACGAGTAAGCTTCGGCAACACCCATATCTACAAAAGAGGCGGCCCATGCGTATTCGAACTTTCATCGTCGTTCCGCTGGCCGCCTTTCTTGTGTGTGCCGCCCACGCCCAGGTCTACCGGGGTAACGCCATGCCCGCCGATGCGGCACCCAATGCCAAGCAATTGATCGTCACCTACAAGGACGGTCCCAAGTCCGCTGCCGCGCAGGCCGCGAACGCAAAAGTCGGCACGATCTTTGTGCGTCCGATGGGTTCGGGTGACGCCGCCGTAGTCACGTTACCGCCCGACGCGGATATCGATCAGGCCATCGCTGCATTCAAGGCGCAGCCCGGCGTGACGCATGTGGAAGTCAACGCGCGCAAGACCGTCGATCCGCTTCGCGGTCCAAAGCTCGATAAATAGCTCGCAACGTAAATTCATACTCGTACAAGGCCATGGTGAATGCGACGTTCTTGCGTCGCATGCGTTGGTATGATCCGCGCGTAGCCTAACGAGTAGGAGAGCCCAGCATGCTCGGTGTCAACGGTCGATCGCGCCCCCTCCACGCCTTGCGTGTCATCGCCGCATTCGGCGTGATCGTTGCGATCGCCGGTTGCAGCATGATCTCCAAGCGTCACCAGCGCCCTGACGATTTCGCGGTGAAATACGCCAGATCCACCGGCGTGATTTCATCGCCGAACTGGTCCCGTTATGCCGTCGATATCGATGCCAAAGGCAAGAAGACCATTCAGTCGGGATCGCACAATGGCGACGTCAACAAGACTGTGCAGCTGAGCCCGGCGGAATACGACAGCTTCTACGCCGCGCTGCGTAGTGACGGCGCATTCGACGACCTTTCCGACAATCCGCCTTGCCCAGGTCCTGCGACGGGCTACGAAGACCTTTCGTTCTTCGCCAACGGCAACTACGTTTCGATTCCGCTTTGTTCGAAGTCCAAGAAGAAACAGAAGAAGATCGATAAGGTTTGGCAGGATGTGCGGGCAGTAGTCGGTCAGCCATAAATTGCAGTGGGACGGTCGCGACTGAAGTCGCTCCTACAAGCTAGCTGTCCCCCAACTAAGTTTGTAGGAGCGACTTCAGTCGCGACAAACCGTGACGCAACCGCAAGTCACGGCAGGGCTTTACTTACCCGAAGCATCACCCCTCACCTGCCCCTGAAAGAAATTCTCAATCAGGTGATAAACATGCACGCGCTGCCCCGGCAGATTCAACCCATGCTTCGCACCCGGGTACGCCATGAACTCGAACTGCGTGCCGCGCTTCTGCAGCTCGGCCATCAGCTTGGTCGAATTGACGAACAAAACGTTGTCGTCAGCCATACCGTGCACGAGATAGAGCTTTGAAGTGAGGCCATCGAGCCACGCGAAGGGAGAACTGCGCGTATAGCCGGCTTCGTTGTCTTGCGGACGGCCAAGGTAACGCTCGGTATAGAACGTATCGTAGAGATGCCAGTCGGTAACGGGGGCGACGGCAACGCCGCCGGCGATTTCGTTCGATGCCTTGCTCAGCATCATGGTGGTCATGTAGCCGCCGTAGCTCCAGCCGAATACGCCGATGCGATTGCCATCCACCCATGGCTGCGATTTCAGCCAATGGATACCGGCGAGTTGGTCGTCGACTTCAACCGCACCGAGTTGCTGATAGATCGGATCTTCGAACTTGCGACCACGGCGGGCCATGCCGCGGTTGTCGAGGGTGAAGACCACGAAACCCTGGTTAGCCATGTACTGGTTGAAGTAATCACCCCAGCTGTCGACTACCAGCTGCGCATGCGGGCCGCCGTAATACGCATCGAACACCGGATACTTCTTGCCCGGATCGAAGCCGGCCGGCTTGTAGATGCGGTAGTAAAGCGTTTGGCCGTCCGAACTGGCGATGGTGCCGAATTCGGGTTTGATCAGGCTGTCGCGATAGGCCCAGAACGGATGCTTTTCGTCGAGCGGGTTCTGTTCGATCCAGCTGATCAGCGTGCCGTCCGGCTTGTGCACGCTCACCTGCGGCGGCGTCTGCGAGTTGGAGAACGTGTCGAGATAGAACGCCGCGTCGTGCGAGAACTCCGCCTGATGCGTGCCGTTGCCCTGGCTGATGCGCGCGGGTGCTGTCGCGTTACTGCCGTCGAGCTTGAGTTCGTAGACCTGACGATCGGGTACAAACTCGCGGTTGGAGCTGACATAGACCTTGCCGGCTTTTTCATCCACGGCCAGCACGCCATCGAGCTGCCAATCGCCCTGGCTCACCGGATGCTTCAGCTTGCCGTCGATGCCATACAGGTAGAGATGATGGTAGCCGCTACGCTCGCTACCCCACAGGAAACTCTTGCCGTCCTTGAGGAAGGTGAGGTCGTTGTTGAGATTGATCCAGGTCGGGCTGGTTTCAGTGACGAGCACACGCTGCGCCAGTGTCTTGGCGTCGACCAGCCGCAGTTCCAGTTTTTGCTGGCTGCGCGGCATCCATTGATAGCTCAGATGTTTCGCATCGGGCAGCCATTTCACGCGGGTGAGGTAACTGTCGGTGTCCGAGCCCAGGTCGATCCAGCGCGCCTGTCCACCAGCGGGCGCGACCAGGCCCAGCTTGACCAGTACGTTCGGGTCGCCGGCAGCCGGATAGCGCTGGTCGATCACGTCGGTGCGATCGGCATAGACCTCGGTACGCTTGACCGTGGGCACCTTGGATTCGTCGTAGCGCTCGAAGGCGATCTGGCTGTCGTCCGGTGCCCACCAGTAGCCTTCGCTACGCTCCATTTCTTCCTGCGCGACGAATTCGGCCTCGCCGTTGTGCACGGTGCCCCCGCCGTCGTGCGTCAACTGGTGCGCGTTGCCGCTGGCCAGATCGATCACCCACAGGTTCTGATCGCGCACATAGGACACGTAATGGCCCTTGGGCGATATGCGCGGATCGATCACGTCGCCGCCGGTGTCGAGCTGGCGCGGCGCCGGCTTGTCGGCAGCCAGGTCGTAGAGATAGAGCTTGCCGCCGATGGGGAACAGCAGCTGCTTGCCGTCCGGCGACCACTGATAGGTCAGGATGCCGTGCAGGCCGGCAGTGCGGGCCCGCTCGCGGCGCGCCTTTTCGGCATCGGACAGGTGCTCGCCCTGGGGCTCGAGCTTCTTGGAGTCGACCAGCAGATGCGTGCTGTTGTCCTTGATGCGGTATTCCCACAGATCGAGCTGATTCTGGTCGTCGGGCTTGGCGCGCAGGAAGGTGACGCGCGAGCCATCGGGGGAGATCTGCAGGCCGCGGGGCGCGGGACCCGCGAGGTTGCCGCCGTCGAAGATCCGTTCGATCGTCAATTTTTCAGCCATCGCGGGACCAGCCACCGTCATCAAAGCCGCAAACAAGAGAGCGCGCATAAAGAACATCCTGATAAAGCGCCAACACAAAAGATCGAAAGATTAAAACGCGTTGTGTGACGCAATACCAGTCTGTCCTGGCCTTAGGCTTGCGGCTTGGCACCCTGGCCGAACAGCACCTTGCGCGCTTCTTCGTCCTTGGTCAGGTCGAACCCGTTTCGGATCGGCTCGCCCAGCGCATAGGCACGCTGCGTGGCCGGCCGGGCGGCAATGGTCTCGAACCACGCTTTCAGATGAGGGAAATCGGCCAGATCCATGCCCTGCGCCTCGTGCGACACGGTCCACGGATAGGCCGCCATATCGGCGATGGTGTAGTCATCGCCGGCAATAAAGGTGCGGCCGTCCAGGCGCTTGTTCAGTACGCCATAGAGTCGGCGCGTTTCATTGACGTAGCGGTCGATCGCGTAAGGGATTTTTTCCGGTGCATAGCGATTGAAGTGGTGATTCTGACCCAGCATCGGTCCCAGTCCGCCCACTTGCCAGTACAGCCATTCCAGCACGCCATAGCGTGCACGGGTGTCGGTCGGAAGGAACTTGCCGGCCTTGCCGGCCAGGTATTCGAGAATGGCGCCCGATTCGAACACGCTCAGCGGACCCTGGCGGTCAGCCGGCTCGGTGTCGACGATGGCTGGCATGCGGTTGTTCGGCGAGATTGCCAGAAAAGCCGGCTCGAACTGGTCGCCCTTGCCGATATTTACCGGTTTGATCGCGTAAGGCAGGCCGCTTTCTTCCAGGAACATGGTGATCTTGTGGCCGTTGGGCGTGGGCCAGTAATACAGCTCGATCATGGGAAACCTTTAAAGAGAGCGGACGGAGCTCTGATTTTCGGGGCGTTGCGCCGGCTTTCAAGCGAGAGAACGTCAACGCCGGCCGCAGGCGAGGCGTTGAGCCGTGGACCCAACCCAAAGGATCGGTCCGATGAAACGCTTGATGCTCGCTTCGCTTTCCCTGGCTTTCGGCCTCGTCGCCGTTCCGGTGCTGGCCCAGGACAGTGCACCGGCCGGCCATGCTCAAGGCCAGCACATGGACCCGCAGGAGCAGCTGCAGAAGCTCAGCAAACGCCTGCAGCTGACCGCCGATCAACAGAGCAAGATCGGCGCGATCCTGCAGGACCGCCAACAGCAGGCGCAATCCATTCGCGGCGATAGCAGCCTGAAGCCGGCCGACAAGCACGCCAAGCTGAAGTCCTTGATGGAAAACTCGCAAAACAGCATCAGCGCCGTACTGACCGACCAGCAACGCCAGCGCTGGGCCGATATGCGCGAGAAGATGATGGAACGGCGCGAGGCGAAACAGGATGGCCAGGCGGCACCGGCCAGCGGTAAGTAGCTAAACCATCCGGGCATAGCTTTTTTCGTGGGAGCGACTTCGGAAGCCCCAAAAAGCCTGGCTATTTTGTAGGAGCGACTTCAGTCGCGACCGGTTGCGCCTCGCGCTGCACGGTCGCGACTGAAGTCGCTCCTACATGCTAGGCAGCGTTTTTAGAAGCTCCCTGGAGCCGCTCCGACAGAAAGCCACTTTAGTATCTGTTTGAAAAAACACCCCTTTGACGACCGAACCGCACCGGATCGCGTATCCTGCGCGGTCTCTTAAATTCGTTCAAAGGAACCACATGACCCGCGTCGTTGTGGTTGGCAGTATCAACATGGATCTCGTCACCCTGGCGCCGCGCTTCGCAGGCCCGGGCGAGACCTTGCTCGGCGAGCGCTTTCTCACGCTGCAGGGCGGCAAAGGCGCCAATCAGGCCGTAGCCGCTGCCCGCCTGGGTGCCCAGGTGACCATGGTCGGTGCCGTTGGCGACGATGCCTTCGGCGATCAGCTGCGTGAAGGCCTGCAACGCGAAGGCATCGCGCTCGATCACCTGCACCGTATCGACGATTGCGGCAGCGGCACCGCCTCGATCACCGTCGCCGGTGGCGAAAACCAGATCGTCATCGTTCCCGCCGCCAATGGCCGCCTGACGCCAGCTCACGTCGAGGAGGCAAGCGATGCCATCGCACGCGCCGATGCCGTGCTGGTCCAGCTGGAATCGCCGCTGGAAACCGTCGAGGCCACGCTGCGCCTGGGTCAACGCCTCGGTGTGCCGGTCATCCTGAATCCCGCGCCGGCGCAACCGTTACCACTGGAATGGCTCAAGCTCGCACGCTTCGTCACGCCCAATCAACACGAATTAGCGATCCTGCTCGGAGCCGATCCCAACGAAGACTTCCGCGAGCTGATGCGCCGTACGCCTTGCCCTGTTGTGCTTACCCGTGGCGCCGAAGGCGCCTGGTATCGCGACGGTGGCGAACCGCAATCGCAAGGCGGCTTCAATGTCGATGTCGTCGACAGTACCGGTGCGGGCGATACCTTCAACGCCGCGCTTGCCGTGTTTCTCAAGCAAGACCTGGGTACCGCCGTACGCAAAGCCTGTGCAGCTGGCGCCTTGTCGGTCACCAGGTTAGGTGCACGCGACGGCATGCCAACCCTGGCTGCGTTGAATGCGTTCCTGGAGCGGCAGTCGTGAGACGCCAGGGTCTGCTGCATGCCGAGCTCAATCGGGTGATTGCCGCGATGGGACATACCGACACCATCGTCATCGCCGACGTTGGCCTGCCGGTGCCTGCCGGTGTGCCGTGTATCGATCTGGCACTCGTCGCGGGTACGCCACGCTTCGTTGACGTATTCAACGCGGTCTATCGCGAGCTCGCGGTGGAACGCATCACCATGGCAAGCGAAATCCATGCGCGCAATCCTTCGATGCTGGCGCTGGCGGAGCGATTGCGTGGCGATGGCGTCACCGTGGATGAATTGACCCACGAAGATTTCAAACGCGCCTGCGCTTCCGCGCGGGCCGTGGTACGTACCGGCGAAACGTCGCCTTACGCCAACGCAATCCTGCACGCCGGCGTCACTTTCTAAGCATTCTCATGACTACCAACCTGGTCAGCATGCACGGCATCCATAAGGCTTTTGGGCCGGTGCAGGTGCTGCGAGGCGTCGATTTCGAACTGCGCGCGGGCGAAGTGCACGCGCTGATGGGCGAGAACGGCGCCGGCAAATCCACTCTGATGAAGATCCTGACCGGGCAATACCGGCCCGATCAAGGCGAGATCCGTGTCGATGGACGGGCGACAACGATCGGTTCGCCCACCGATGCCGAGAAGCATGGCATCGCGATCATCCATCAGGAACTGAACCTGATTCCCAACCTGACCGTGGCCGAAAATCTCTTTCTCGGCCGTGAGCTGCGTCGCTTCGGCGTACTGCAGCAACGCGCGATGCGCGCCAGGGCGCGCGAATGGTTGGCTCGCGTGGGCATGCAGGCGTTATCGCCCGATGCCAAGGTGGACACACTGTCGGTCGGCCAGCAGCAGATGGTGGAGATCGCCAAGGCGCTGGCGCAGAACGCGCGCGTGCTGATCATGGACGAACCTACTGCCGCGCTGACCGAGCGCGAGACGGCGACGTTGTTCGCGTTGATTCGCGAACTGCGCAAAGGCGGCACCGGCATCGTCTACGTATCGCATCGCATGGAAGAAATTTTCGCGCTATGCGATCGATTGTCCGTCTTGCGTGATGGTCAGTTCGTCGGCGTACGCGATGTGGCCGGGCTGGATCTGGACGAGGTCGTGCGCATGATGGTCGGGCGCAGTCTGGAGGCGCGTTTCCCTTCGCGTAGCGCCAAGCCGGGGCGCGTGCGCATGGCGGTACAAGGGTTGGGCGACGACTATCTTCGCGATATCAGCTTCGATGTGCGTGCCGGTGAAGTGCTTGGCGTATCGGGCTTGATGGGTGCGGGCCGCACAGAGCTTGCTCGTCTGCTGTTTGGTCTGCGCAAGCCGCGTAGCGGCAGCATCAGCCTGGATGGCAAGCCATTGATCGTGCGCAATCCGGTGCAGGCGATCGACGCCGGGATGGGTTTCGTCACCGAAGACCGCAAGGGTCAGGGCCTGGTGCTGGATCTGTCGCTTCGCGAGAACATCAGCCTGGCGCACATTCCCGCTCGTCTGGGCGTGATCGATCGCGGTCGTGAGCGTACACAAGCGCGCGAGTTGATCGAGCAGCTGCATATCCGCACCCGCGATATGGAACTGGATGTTCGCGCACTCTCCGGCGGCAACCAGCAGAAGGTCGTGCTGGCCAAATGGCTGGCGCTCAAGCCGAGCGTGTTGCTGCTGGACGAACCCACACGCGGCGTAGATATCGGCGGCAAGGCGGAGATCTACCAGATCATCAATCGTCTGGCCGAACAGGGTGTGGCGATTGTGATGATCTCGTCGGAGCTGCCTGAAGTGCTGGCGATGAGCGACCGCATTCTGGTGATGCATGAAGGGCGTGCGACCGCGTTGCTGGAAGCGGCTGCCACCACGCAGGAAGAAATCATGCGTGCCGCCACTGGCGGGCATTGAAAGAATTTGTAGGAGCGACTTCAGTCGCGACCGTCCGCTCACAGGTCGCGACTGAAGTCGCTCCTACAAACTAGTTACCTATCGAGATTTTGACATGACTGACGCTACCGTTCCGACACCTCCCTCACGCTTCACCCTGGATAACACGCTGACCCTCCTGCAGCGCCTGGGCTCGGTGATCGGTCTGGTGTTGCTGGTGATCGCGCTCAGCATCCTCAGTCCCGATTTCCTGACCACCGGCAACTTGCTTACCGTGCTGCGCCAGGTATCGATCAATGCCTTGATCGCTTTCGGCATGACCTTCGTGATCCTCACCGGCGGTATCGATCTATCGGTCGGTGCCTTGCTCGCGTTTTCCGGCGCGATTACCGCCGGTGTCATGGCGGCGGGGCAGAGCGCGGGGTTGGCCATTTGCGCCGGCTTGGGCATCGGCACAGTGCTGGGCCTGGTCAACGGCGTGCTGGTGTCCTGGGGTCGCGTCGCCCCCTTCATCGCCACTCTGGGCATGATGACGCTGGTACGCGGCCTGACGCTCTCGTACACGCAAGGCCGGCCGATCGGCGTATCCAATCCGGGGTTCGCGTTGCTCGGCGATGGTTATGTCGCGCACCTGATTCCGATTCCCGTCATCTGGATGTTCGTGCTGTTTGCGGTCTGCGGCTTTGTGCTGCGCGGCACCGTGTTCGGTCGACATATTTTTGCCATTGGCGGCAATGAAGAAGCCGCACGTTTGTCGGGCGTACGCGTCTGGGCGATCAAGCTTGGTGTCTACGGTCTGTCCGGCCTGCTTTCCGCTTTCGCCGGCATCGTGCTGACCTCGCGGCTTTACTCGGCGCAAGCCACCGCGGGCAGTGGCTACGAACTCGATGCGATCGCCGCCGTCGTACTCGGCGGCACCAGCTTGTCCGGCGGTCGTGGCTGGCTGTTCGGCACGCTTGTCGGCGCCTTGCTGATCGGCTTTCTCAACAACGGCTTGAACCTGCTGGGCGTATCGTCGTTCTACCAGCAGGTCGTGAAGGGCGCGGTGATCCTGATCGCTGTGCTGATCGATCGCCGCAAATAGTCCCCCAGATTATCCCCGCGTTACCGAAGGAGTACCCATCATGCGCAAACTAAGGCTCATTGCCGCGGCCACATTCGTCGTCTTCGCTGCCGCGTGCAGCCAGCAAGGCCCGGGCGAAGCCTCCGCGCCGGCCGCATCGTCGAGCGCAGCCGGCGGCGGCAACAAGACCATCGGCTTGGCTATCTCAACGCAGAATAATCCGTTCTTTGTCGAGTTGAAGGATGGCGCGCAAAAGGCAGCCGCGGCCGCTGGCTTGCAGCTGGTCGTCGTCGATGCGCAGGACGACCCGGCCAGGCAGATTTCCGGCGTCGAAGACCTGATTCAGAAGAAGGTCGGCGTGATCCTGCTCAATCCGACCGATTCATCCGCCTTGGCTGGCGCCGTGCAATCGGCCAACAATGCGCATATTCCGGTGGTTACGCTGGACCGCGCTGTCGACGGTGCCAACGTCGCTTCGCACATCGCCTCGGACAATCTCGCCGGTGGTGCCATGGCGGCGAAGTTCCTGTCGGAGCAACTGCAGGGCAAAGGCAATGTGCTCGAACTTCAAGGCGTGCCCGGTACGTCCGCCGCACGTGATCGTGGCAAGGGTTTCGACGACGAAGCGCAGAAGGATGGTCTGAAGATCATCGCGCAGCAGCCAGCCAACTTCGATCGAGCGCAAGGCCTTTCGGTCACGGAGAACCTGCTGCAGGCACACCCCGACGCAAATGCCATCTTCGCTCAGAACGATGAAATGGCGCTCGGTGCATTGCGGGCATTGGACAGCGGCAAGCACGGCAACATCACCGTGGTCGCCTTCGACGGTACACCTGACGGCATCAAGGCGGTGAAGGACGGCAAGATGGCTGCCACTGTTGCACAGCAGCCGAGCGAGATCGGTCGCCTCGGCGTGGAAACTGCACAGAAGCTACTAAGCAATCAGAGCGTCGACAAGAGCGTTGCCGTGCCGCTGAAACTAGTGACCAAGGACAGCGCCCAGTAAGATCACATTACTTTTGTAGGAGCGACTTCAGTCGCGACCGGCGGTTGCGTCACGGCCGGTCGCGACTGAAGTCGCTCCTACAAACTTAGCCGGGTTTACTCTATCGGCGCGGGCGCGATGACATCGCGCTGGCCGTTGATACCCATCGACGACACCAGGCCCGCCGCTTCCATCGCCTCCACCAGACGTGCGGCTCGGTTGTAGCCGATGCGAAACTGACGCTGCACGAACGAGATCGATGCGCGTCGTGTACGCAGCACGAACGCAGCCGCTTCGTCGTAAAGCGGATCGAGTTCAGCGTCACCGCCTTCCTCAGTAAACAGTTCGCCGGAACCTTCGCTTGGTGGACCGGCAAGGATTTCGTCCTTGTAGTCGGGCTCGCCGAACTGCTTGAGCCACGCCACCACGCGATGCACTTCTTCGTCAGCGACAAACGCACCATGGATGCGCTGCGGATAACCCGTGCCCGGCGGCAGGAACAACATATCGCCCTGGCCGAGCAGGCTTTCCGCGCCCATCTGGTCAAGGATGGTGCGTGAGTCGATTTTTGACGATACCTGGAACGCCACGCGCGTCGGAATGTTGGCTTTGATCAAGCCGGTAATCACATCGACCGACGGGCGCTGTGTAGCAAGGATCAAGTGAATGCCCGCGGCACGCGCTTTCTGCGCAAGGCGCGCAATCAATTCTTCGATCTTCTTGCCGGCCACCATCATCAAATCGGCGAGCTCGTCAATCACCACTACGATCATCGGCAGCGTATCGAGCATCTCGGGAATTTCCGGATGCGCGGGGAACGGGTTCATTAGCGGCCGGCCCGCCGCACGGGCCTCGCGTACTTTCTGATTGAAGCCGGCCAGGTTGCGCACGCGCAGGTCGGACATCACCTTGTAGCGGTTCTCCATTTCCGCCACGCACCAATTGAGCGCATTGGCCGCCAGCTTCATATCGGTGACTACGGGTGCCAGCAGATGCGGAATGCCCTCGTAGACCGAAAGCTCCAGCATCTTCGGATCGATCATGATCATGCGCACGTCGTCGGGCGTGGCTTTGTAGAGCATCGACAGGATCATGGCATTGACCGCCACCGACTTGCCCGAACCGGTGGTACCGGCGACCAGCATATGCGGCGCTTTGGCAAGGTCGGCTACTACCGGCTCGCCGGTGATCCCCTTGCCCATCGCCAACGTCAACAGCGAGTCGGAAGCGCGGTATTCGTTCGAATCAAAGATCTCCGATAGCGCGATCATCTGCCGCTGCTCGTTGGGTAACTCCAGTCCCATGCAGGTCTTGCCGGGGATGGTTTCGACTACGCGAATCGAAGTGCGCCCAAGGCCGCGTGCGAGATCCTTCATCAACGCAACGATCTGGTTGCCGCGCACACCCACCGCGGGTTCGACTTCGAAGCGCGTGATTACCGGCCCGGCCGACGCGCCGACCACGGTTACCGGTACTTTGAATTCGCGCAGACGCTGCTCGATCAATTCGCCGGTTTCCGCCAGCTGTGCGTCGTCGATCGACGAGCTCTGCTGACGTGGCGCGGAAAGCAGATCCAAACCGGGCAGAAGAGTTGCGACTCGAGATCGTTGCGCGACGACAGATGTCGCAACGGCCACAGGCTTCGCCGCGGCTTCGACGATTTCATCGTTCGCTGCGTCACCGAGCGCACGTATCGGGGAGGGTGTGACTGCACGCGACCAGCGCGGCGGCTCCGACGCGATCGATGCTTCAGTATCGGATGCCTGCGCAGGGACAGCGTATGTTCCCATCACCTCGACGGGTGTGGCGGGAATGCGTGGCTCGTCACCTGGGAGGTTTTCATGCACTTCAGGTATCGCCCCAGCACGAACCGATGCAACCGATTCTTGCTCTACGCGTTGGGACGCCTGGACCGCGGCAACGATGGCCCCCGTAGAGACCGATGGCGACCTCGGCGCAATTTCACGTCGTTGCGTGGGCAACGCCGACGATAGTCGCGTGGTCTTGGGCAGCAGCCAGGGCTGGTCGATCAGGCGTTCGCGCGGCGCGGGGCCGGTGCCAGACCGCAAAGGCTCGGACGGCTTGGCTGAAGGTTCCACGCTTGCCGGCGGTGCCGGCGCGCGCCGCGGACGCTGCGAACGATCCGCACGGCGCACCGCACCCGAACGGGGGCGTCGCGGAGCACCCGCGCGGGCGAACACGCGCTGTACCCCCTCAACTGCCAGAGCGCCCAAGGGTTCGATGATGTCAGTGATGCGGGCCAGCGCCACCGACCAGGAGACGCCGAGATACCAGGGCAGGGTGGCAGCCAGCACCACGAGCGCCAGCAAGGCGGTCAAGACATTCCCCAACGTGCTGCCTAGAGCGGTCGCGAGGGCACGACAAACTGAACCACCGACCGTCGCTCCAGCGGTTACCCAGTCGATGACGACGCCTTCCAGTGTTGCGCTTGCGAGCAGTACCAGCAGCACACTCAGCCAAAAGCGAATGGCACCGGCACCGCCGATCGCCATCGGTTCGCCACGGCGCCAAAGGGGCCGCAGCAGACGCCAGAAGGGTCGGATCAACCAGAACGTAGACAGCCCGAAGCCGCCAAAAATAAGGGAGAACATGCCTGGGTTCGCAAGGACTATCTAGCAAACCCAATATGTTAGCGCCTGCTTGTAAGGTGTGACAGCGAAGCTGTGGATAAATATCGCGCTCGTGTCGCCGAGGTTCATTTCGCGAACCACCTGCGAGTCGGCGGACTACTTGCCAATGCAGAACGAGCTGAAGATCGCACCAAGCAAATCGTCGCTGCTATAGGCACCGGTAATTTCACCGAGTGACTGCTGCGCCTGACGCAGTTCTTCGGCGGCCAGTTCGCCGGCACGGCTGGTGTCCAGGATCTCGGCGGTGCGTTCGAGATGGATGGCCACCTGCTGCAACGCCACGACATGGCGGCGTCGCGCACTGAAGGCGCCTTCGCCGCTGCCCGCACCGGCGAGTTGTTTGAGCATATCGCGCAAGGCGTCGAGGCCGGCGCCGGTCTTGGCTGAGATCCACAGCCACATGGCGGCGTCGCGCCGCTCGGCGTGCTCCGGGGTGGCAGCGATGTCGATCTTGTTGACGAGTACAAGGCGTTCCACTGTCGATGGAACATTCGCCAGCAAGGCCACATCGCCCTGCGCGTGTTCGATGTCGGTGACCAGCAATACAACATCGGCACGTGTGAGTTCGCCGTGCGCGCGGCGCACACCTTCTCGCTCGATGGGGTCATCGGTTTCGCGAAGACCAGCTGTATCGGCCAATTCGAGTGCAATGCCGTCCAGTTGCAAGGATTCGCGCAACACGTCGCGTGTCGTTCCGGCGATATCGGTCACGATGGCGCGCTCGCTGCCCGATAGCGCGTTAAGCAAGCTGGATTTGCCGGCGTTGGGTCTGCCGACGATGGCGACGCGCAGGCCGTCGTTCAAGCGCAGGCCACGTTTCGCTTCGCGCAGCAGTTCGGCAAGTTGCGCACGCAGCGCGTGCAGTTGTGCGGTGATCGCCGGATCGGCAAGAAAATCGATCTCTTCTTCGGGAAAGTCGATCGCTGCCTCGATATGCACGCGCAGTGCGATCAAAGCATGCAGCAAGGCATCCACTTTGCGTGAAAAGACCCCTTCCATGGATTGCAGTGCGGCGCGTGCGCCAGCCTGCGAGCGCGCCGCGATCAGATCGGCGACCGCCTCTGCCTGTGCGAGATCGAGCTTGCCGTTGAGAAAAGCGCGTTCGGTAAATTCACCCGGGCGCGCGAGGCGCGCACCCAGTTCGCAAACACGATGAAGCAGGGCATCGAGCAGCACCTGGCTGCCATGCCCTTGCAGTTCGAGCACGTGCTCGCCGGTGTAGGAGGCCGGAGCGGGGAAGTGCAGCAACAGACCGCGATCGATCAATTGGCCTTCGGCGTCGCGGAATGCGCTCATATGCGCATGCCGTGGTTGCGGCTCGCGGCCCAACAATTGATTGGCGATAGCCGGGACATTCGGGCCCGATACGCGCAGTACGCCCACGCCGGCGGCACCGGCGGCGGATGCGATGGCGGCGATCGTGTCGTTGGAGTGCGTCATGGTGGGATGGTAGCGGCTTTGATTTTCGGTGGTGTGGGCGGCAAGAGCCCCCTCACCCCAACCCTCTCCCCCGGCAGAGCCAGGGGAGAGGGGGCCAAAAGCGCGCAAGATTCAAACTTGCCTCGGTGTGCCCCTCTCCCCTGGCTCTGCCGGGGGAGAGGGTTGGGGTGAGGGGGTGGGTCAATCGAGCGACAGAAAAAAGGCCGCTTTCGCGGCCCTTTTCTTCAAGCAGTCTTGACCTTCTGGTCCGCCCGCTCAACTTGTTGCGTAATAAACCATTGCTGGCCCAGGCTGACCAGACCGTTGGTCACCCAGTACAACACCAGACCCGCGGGGAAGAAGAAGAACATCACGCCGAACAGCACCGGCATCACCTTCATCATCTTCGCCTGCGCCGGGTCCATGCCCGCAGCCGGCGGCGTCAGCCATTGCGTGGCCAGCATCACCAGCACATACAGCACCGGCAACACGAAGAACGGATCGGGCGCGGAGAGATCGTGGATCCAACCGAAGAATGGCGCCTGACGCAGCTCGACGCTTTCCATGATCACGCGATACAGGCCGAAGAAGATCGGCATGGTCACCAGCACCGGCAGGCAACCGGTCATCGGGTTGACCTTCTCCTTCTTGTACAGCTCCATCATCGCCTGCTGCATCTTCACCTTGTCGTCGCCGTAGCGCTCCTTCAAGGCGTTGACGCGCGGCTGCAGCTTGCGCATCTTCGCGCCGGAACGGAACTGCGTCGCGGTGAGCTTCCACAGTGCTGCCTTGATCAGCAGCACCAGCACGATGATCGCCAGACCCCAGTTACCGACGAAGGCATGCAGCTGGGAGAGCAGCCAATGCAACGGCTGCGCGATGACCGTGAGCCAACCGTAATTGGTGGACAGCTCCAGACCCGGGACGATCGAGTCGAGCGTGCCCTGCAATTTCGGACCGACGTACAGGCGCGCGCTCGACGTAGCGTTCTGGCCCGGTGCCACCGTCATCGACGGGCCAACCGAACGGATCAGGTAGGTCGGCGTAGCGGTGTCGGGGTTGCTGACGCTGGTAGAGAAAGTGCTTGCCTCGTCGGCCTTGGGGATCCAGGCGACGAAGAAATAATGCTGCAGCATTTCCACCCAGCCGCCGGTGACGGAGCGGTTGAGCGGCTTTTTCTGGAAGTCGGTGAAGCTCAGGCTATCGAACTTGTCTTGCGGGCTGTACCAGCCGGCACCGAAGAAGCTATGCGACGACGGGTCGCTGAAGCTCTGGAACCAGCTCTTGCTGGTGGCCGGCGCCAGGCGCTGCAGCTGTTGATAAGCGTTGCCCTGCCAGCTGGCGCTGCCGGTGTTGTCTACGCGCTGGGCCAGGTCGATGACGTAGGAGCCGCGGTTGAGCGTGTAGGTCTTGGTGACCTTGATGCCGTCGGTACCGGTCCAGGTCAGGTCGACCTTGAGTTCGTTCTGGCCGTTGGCCAGCGCATAGCTGGTCTGCGCGCTCTGGAACACCGCGCGATGATCCGGTGCATTGCCCTGCGAGCTTACCAGGCCGCTTTGTGCGGCGAAGAAGTGCGCCTGATCGTCGTCAAGCAGGCGTGCCGGCGCCGGACTCGGATTGTTCTTGGTGCGCGGCTCGGCCGGGTAGTTGAGCAGTTCCGAACGCACCACGCTGCCGCCGCGCGTATCGATGGTCAGGCGCAGCAGGTCGTTGCTGACGGTGATCAGCTGCGCGGGGTGCTCGTTGCCACCGGTGCCGGTCGTCGGAATCGCCGCGTTGCTGCCGCTGGCGCCGGGTACCGTGCCATCGGCAGACGGTGCCGCGCTGGTGGTGTTGGCAGCTACCGGGGCCGGTTGCGGGCCGTAGTCCTTCTCCCAGTCAGTCCATAACAGATACGCCAAAGCCAACAAGGCGAAGATAAGAAACGTGCGCGTTTGATTCATCGCGGAGCGGTCCGGTGTGGGCGCTACGGCACAAAGCCCGCAGCAAACAAAAGAAATAAGGTCAACGGACCATTGTGCCGGCCGAATCGTCCAGCTTCAACGGCTTGAGCTTGGCCCAGAGGGCATCGATGTCGGCCAGCAATTCGGCACTCGACTGGCCAGCGGCGTGGTCGCGGCCCATAACCAGGACATCGATCGGCGGGAGTTCGTGACGGATGCGACGAAATGACTCGCGAACCAGCCGCTTGAGGCGGTTGCGATCCACCGCGCGCTTGGAGACGCGCTTGGAGATGGCCAGCCCCAGACGGGCGTGATCGAGGCCATTACCGCGATAACGCACAGCAAAACAGCGCCCGCCTGAGCGGCCGCTGTTTTGGCGTAACGCAGCGAAATCACCAGCGCGGCGGAGCCGCGCATCGCGCGGCAAACCGGCGGCGCGCATAGTCGCGTGCCGCTTACGGGATCAGACGCTTGCGGCCCTTGGCACGGCGGGCGTTCAGAATCTTGCGACCATCGGCCGTGGCCATACGGGCACGAAAGCCGTGCGTGCGGGCGCGCTTGAGCTTGCTGGGCTGGAAGGTCCGCTTCGACATGGCTTCCTCCTATTGGTATGTGGGTAAAAAGGTTGGAAATTATGCAAGGCTTTCGAGTGGGATGTCAAATCCGCCACAATGGGCGCCTCGGGAACCCTGTGGATATCCATGTGGATATCCTCCACTTTGAGCGGCCTGCGTGCTGCTAGACTTCCCGGTCCACCCTGCGCGTAAAGCGCCCCTTTCGTGGTTGAAAATTATTCATGAGTGATCTGTGGCGGCGCTGTCTGGAGCGTCTCGAGGGCGAATTGAGCGCCGAGGACCTGCATACGTGGCTGATGCCGCTACAGGCACGCGACGACGCGGCCGGCATGCAGCTGTTCGCGCCCAATTCTTACACCCTCGACACGGTTCGCGAGCGTTACCTGCCCAAGATCCAGGCCATGCTGAGCCATCTGGCCGGGCATGACCTGGCGGTCAGGCTGGAAGTCGGTTCCAGTGCACCGCGCATGCCGCCCAAACCCGCCAGTGCCGCGGCACCCGCGGTAGCCAAGGCAGCGACGTCGTTCAGCGAGACGGTGGCACCTGCGCCGGTGTTCCACCACAACCTGGATCCGCATTACACGTTCGAGACCTTCGTGGAAGGCAAGTCGAACCAGCTGGGTAAGGCCGCCGCCATGCAGGTGGCGATGAATCCGGGCCGCGCCTACAACCCGCTGCTGCTTTACGGCGGTACCGGTCTGGGTAAAACGCACTTGATGCACGCTGCCGGCAACCTGATGCGCGAGCGCAATCCCGATTGCAAGGTGCTGTATCTGCGCTCCGAGCAATTCGTCGGTTCGATGATCGAAGCCTTGCGCACCAAGAGCATGGACGAGTTCAAGCGCCGCTTCCGTTCGGTCGACGCACTGCTGATCGACGACATCCAGTTTTTTGCCGGCAAGGACACCACGCAGGAGGAGTTTTTCCACACCTTCAACGCGTTGTTCGAGTCCAAGCAGCAGATCATCCTGACCTGCGATCGCTACCCGAAAGAAGTCGACAAGCTTGAGCCGCGATTGAAGTCGCGCCTGGGCTGGGGACTTTCGGTGGCGATCGAGCCGCCGGATTTCGAAACCCGCGCGGCGATCCTGCTGGCCAAGGCGCACGAGAAAAATGTCGCCGTCAGCGAAGACGTGGCGATGCTGCTGGCCAAGCGTATCCGTTCCAACGTGCGCGACCTGGAAGGGGCGCTCAACACGCTGGCGGCGCGTGCCAATTTTTATGGTCGTCCGATCACGACGGATTTCGCCGAAGAGACCTTGCGCGATCTGCTGGCGACCCACGCACAGGCGGTGACGGTCCCCAACATTCAGAAGATCGTGGCTGACTACTACCAGGTTCGATTGCAGGACCTCTTGTCCAAGCGCCGCGTGCGATCGCTGGCGCGGCCGCGCCAGATCGCCATGTCCTTATCCAAGGAATTGACCGAGCACAGCCTGCCGGAAATCGGGGATGCGTTCGGTGGGCGTGACCACACGACGGTGCTGCACGCGTGCCGGACGATCAAGAAGCTGTGCGAAACCGACGCTCGGATGCGGCAGGATTGGGAGCAGCTCATCCGCATTCTTACCGGTTGAGTTCGAAGTGCGCCAAGATGGGGAAAACGCTTGATAACCCCAGGGGCAAGCTGTGGATAATAGGTGGACGAAAACGGCCTCGAAAGTTATCCACAGAACACCCACAGTAAGCAGGTCGTTCGGAACACAGTGTAGAAATGGCCTAAGATTTTGTTTTTAAAAGAAAATCTCGGGTTTAAAAGTTATCCACGGCACCTACTGCCACTACTATTCTTTCTTTTAAAAACAGAACAGCAGTAAAGGGGAAGCGCCCACATGCAATTCAGCATTCAACGAGAAGCTCTGCTCAAACCCTTGCAACAAGTCGTAGGCGTCGTCGAACGCCGGCAGACCTTGCCCGTTCTTGCCAACCTGCTGGTTCGCGTTGCCGACGGAAAAGTGTCGTTTACCGGTACCGATCTGGAAGTCGAAATGATTGCCACCACCGAAGCTGAAAAGCTGGCCGATGGTGAGATCACAATTCCGGCGCGCAAGCTGTTCGATATCGTTCGTGCCTTGCCCGATGGCGCCCGCATCGAACTGAAGCTCAACGGCGATCGCATTGCGCTCAACGCCGGACGTAGCCGCTTTACTCTCGCAACGTTGCCGGCCACCGAGTTTCCGACGATCGACGAGATCGAGCTGGTCGAGCGTGTATCGCTACCGGAAGAAGTGCTTCGCGATCTGATGGAGCACACCTCGTTCGCGATGGCCAACCAGGACGTACGTTATTACTTGAACGGCATGTTGCTCGATTTGCAGGAGCACACGCTGCGTTGCGTAGCGACGGACGGACATCGCCTGGCTTTGAAGGAAACGCAGCTCGACAGCTCGGTGTCCGCTCGCAGGCAGATCATCATTCCGCGTAAGGGCGTGAACGAGCTGGTAGGCCTGTTCGAAACCGGCGACGGTCAGGTGGAGCTGGAGTTCGGCCGCAACCATCTGCGTGTGCGTCGTGGTGACGTCGTGTTCACCTCGAAACTGATCGACGGACGTTTCCCGGACTATGAGGCGGTCATTCCGCTCGGTGCCGACAAGAAAGCGGTGCTCGATCGCGAAGTGCTACGCGGGGCGTTGCAGCGAGCGGCGATTCTGTCGAACGAGAAGTATCGCGGCGTGAAGCTGGAGCTGTCTCCCGGCAAGTTGCGCATCGTGGCGCACAACCCGGAGCAGGAAGAGGCCGTGGAAGAGCTGGAAGCCGATACCGTGGTTTCGGATTTGGCCGTTGGCTTCAACGTCGGGTACTTGCTGGACGCGTTATCGGCGTTACGCGGCGACAAGGCACGCTTGAATCTACGCGATGCACAGTCGAGCTGCCTGGTGCAGGAAGATGAGAACGAGCAGGCTCGTCACGTCATCATGCCGTTGCGCCTCTGATTGGCGGTTGTCAGTGCATGAAAGCAGGCAGAGGGTTGGCCTGGAGCGCCGGAGCCGTCGAAAGACGCTCCGGCGTTCTCATATCGGGGTGCCACACTGATGCGCCTTGAGCAATTGCGCATCCGGGGTTTGCGTTGCCTGTCCGATGCCGATCTGGCTCTGGATCCGGGGATCAACGTCTTTATTGGCGACAATGGGGCAGGCAAGACCAGTGTCTTGGAGGCGGCTTTTTTGTTGTCTCATGCGCGATCGTTTCGTAGCGGAGCGAAAGAGGCTTTGTTGCAGCGGGGCGCATCCGGGCTTTCGGTGTTCGCCGAGCTGCGCCATGACGACGATCGACGGGTGAGATTGGGCCTAGGGCGGAGTGGGTCACGGTGGGAAGCACGGGTCGACGGCGAGGGTGTGGCCATCGGGCAATTGGTGCGTGATTGCGCTGTGGTCTGTTTCGAGCCTGGCACCCATGCGCTGATCGCGGGTGCGGCTGAAGAGAGGCGGCGCTATCTGGATTGGGGAGTGTTCCACGTGGAACAACTTTTTCTCCCTGCGTGGCGTCGGTATCAACGTGCCCTGAAACAACGGAATAGCTTACTGCGTTCCGGTGACCTCATAAGCGATGCCTTGCTTGAACCCTGGGAGGCCGAGCTCACGCAGGCGGGTTCTCTCATTGATGCTCAACGGCAGACGTATCTGGACCTTCTGCGCCCAAGACTGGCCGCGGAGGTTGCAGAGCTGCTGCCTGAGCTGGGCGACATTGAACTTCGCTACAAGCGAGGTTGGGGGGAGGAGCGTGAGCTCGCGGATGAGCTCCGCTCGCAGCGAGGTCGGGATATTGCGCGGGGTCACACGACACTCGGGGTTCATCGTGCTGACTGGTCCCTGGCCTTTGAACACGCCCCGTTGCGGGAGCACTTATCTCGTGGGCAGGAAAAGTTGACCGCGCTGGCATGTGTGCTGGCTCAGGCGACGCTCTTCGCTGAGCGCCGGGGTGAGTGGCCCATTGTCGCGCTCGATGACCTCGCATCTGAGCTCGACGCGGCGCATCAAGCATCAGTGGTTCGCCGACTGAGGGCCGCTGGAGCGCAGGTGCTACTGACTGGAACCGAGCTGCCAGTGGCTTTGCAGGCTGTTCCGGCCCGAGTGTTCCACGTGGAACAGGGGATCATCGCACCCCTGCTATAATCGACAAATTATGCCCCCGTTCGGCCTTTAGGCGCCGTGCTGGGCGGGGCCGCTGGCGCCAGGAAAACGGGCAGGGCATGAGCGACAACGACAATTACGACTCAAGTAACATCAAGGTTCTGAAAGGTCTGGAAGCGGTGCGCAAGCGCCCTGGCATGTACATCGGTGACACCGATGACGGCACCGGCCTGCACCACATGGTGTTCGAGGTCGTCGATAACGCGATTGACGAAGCTTTGGCCGGCTACTGCGACCATGTCATCGTCACCATGCTGGACGACGGGTCGATCAGCGTGTCGGACAATGGCCGTGGCATCCCGGTCGATATCCATCCGGAAGAGGGACGATCGACCGCCGAGGTCGTGATGACCGTGCTGCACGCCGGCGGCAAGTTCGACGCGAACTCCTACAAGGTCTCCGGTGGCTTGCACGGTGTGGGCGTATCGGTGGTGAACGCGCTCAGTTCGCATCTGTGGTTGACGATCTACCGCGATGGCCAGGAACACCAGCAGGAATACTCGCTGGGCGAGCCGCTTTACCCCCTCAAAGTGGTGGGGCCATCGACCAAGCGCGGCACGATGGTACGTTTCCTGCCCAGCACGGGTACCTTCACCAATACCGACTTCCATTACGACATTCTGGCCAAGCGCCTGCGCGAACTGGCCTTCCTCAACTCCGGCGTCACCATCGAGCTGAAGGATGAGCGTGGCCCCGAGCCACGCGAGGACGTGTTTGCGTACGAGGGCGGCATTCGCTCCTTCGTGCAGCACCTGGCTCAACTGAAGACCGCATTGCATCCGAACGTGATCAGCCTGAGCGCCCAGCAGGACGGGATCAGCGTGGAGCTGGCGATGCAGTGGACCGACTCCTACCAGGAGACGATGTTCTGCTTCACCAACAACATTCCGCAGCGCGACGGCGGCACGCATTTGACCGGCTTCCGCGCGGCGCTGACCCGTTCGTTGACCAGCTACATCGAGAAGGAAGGCCTGGCCAAGAACGCCAAGGTCGCGCTTTCCGGCGATGACATGCGCGAAGGCATGATCGCGGTGCTGTCGGTCAAGGTGCCCGATCCCAAGTTCTCATCGCAGACCAAGGACAAGCTGGTTTCCTCCGAGGTGAAAACCGCGGTGGAGCAGGCAGTCAACGAAAAGCTGAGCGAGTTCCTGCTGGAACACCCCAGCGAAGCCAGGGCGATCGCCTCGAAGGTCGTCGATGCGGCCCGCGCACGCGAAGCCGCCCGCAAGGCGCGCGAGATGACTCGCCGCAAGGGTGCGCTGGATATCGCGGGCCTGCCGGGCAAGCTGGCCGACTGCCAGGAGAAGGATCCGGCGCTTTGCGAACTGTTCCTGGTCGAGGGTGACTCCGCCGGCGGCTCGGCCAAGCAGGGCCGTAACCGCAAGACCCAGGCCGTGCTTCCGTTGAAGGGCAAGATCCTCAACGTGGAGAAGGCGCGCTTCGACAAGATGCTGTCCTCGGCCGAGGTCGGCACCCTGATTACCGCCCTGGGCACCGGCATCGGTAAAGAGGAATACAACCCGGACAAGCTGCGCTATCACCGCATCGTCATCATGACCGACGCGGACGTGGACGGCTCGCACATCCGCACGCTGCTGCTGACGTTCTTCTACCGTCAGATGCCCGAGCTGATCCAGCGCGGCCATGTCTATATCGGCCTGCCGCCGCTGTACAAGCTCAAGCAGGGCAAGCAGGAGATGTACCTCAAGGACGACGCGGCGCTCAATGCGTACCTGGTTTCCAACGCTGTCGACAACGCCGAGTTGCAGGTAGGCCCGACTGCTCCCGCCGTGACCGGCGAGGCGCTGGAAAAGCTGCTGCGCGACTACCAGCTGGCGCTCGACCAGGTGGAGCGTCTGAGCCACCGCTTCGACAGCAATCTGCTCCACGCGATGATCGAGCACACTGCACTGGAGCCCGCGTTGTGGAACGACGCCAGCGCCATGCAGACGTGGATCGACGGGCTTACCAAGCGTCTGGCTGCCAGTGGCCTGGGCAAGCCGCGTTATCGCGTCAGCCTGCGTCCGGCGGTGGACGAACAACCGGCAGCATTGGAAGTGGTGCGCGACCAGCATGGCCTCAGCCACACCTGGCTACTGCCGCAGACGTTCTTCGCCAGCGGCGAATATCGCCCGATCCTGCATGCCAGCCAGGACCTTGCCGGCCTGCTGCAGGCCGATGCGGTCGTGCGGCGTGGCAATGGCTCGCGTGGGGTGCTCAGCTTTGCCGAAGCACGCGCCTGGTTGCTCGAGGAAGCGAAGAAGGGCCGCACGATCCAGCGATTCAAGGGTCTGGGTGAAATGAACCCGGAGCAGCTGTGGGAGACCACGGTCAACCCGGAAACCCGCCGCATGCTGCAGGTCGGTGTCGAAGACGCCTTCGCCGCCGATCAGATGTTCTCGATGCTGATGGGCGAGGCGGTGGAACCGCGCCGCGACTTCATCGAAGCCAACGCGCTGAAGGTCGCCAACCTGGACGTGTGAACCCAAGGGCCGGCGCAGTCTTGTGCCGGCTCTGTCTCGATGACCGGACGAGCCGCGACCGCGCGAAACCCGTCCGGTCTTTTTTTGTATACATGTATTAGCGCATTAGTACATTAGCGTACGAAGCCATCTGGTGCATTTCTAAAGCCGACGACTCCCCGGCCGATACGCTCGGCTACCGGCAACTCGAAGCGGCTCGGCAAAGCAAAAGTAGGATTTATACGACAACAAAGATCGATATAAGTGCAGGGAAAAACAGGCATATACGCTGGCGTATCCTGCAACTAATTGATATTTAACAACCTTTGCTGCGGCACTGCGACTTGTCCTGATGGGGCACATCAGGTTACGCTCAGTGATCCCCCGCACAGTTTGTGCGAGAAACCTTACACAGAGGCTCCGTCTTTCATGAAGCATGTTCCCGTACTCAAGTTGCTGGCTGGCGCAATCATCGCGCTGACCGTGGCGAGCAGCCCGGTCATGGCGCGCGACAGCAATGCGAATTCGAAGGACAAGGACAAGAAGGAAGCGTTGTATCCGAACGCGACCCGCACGGAACCCAAGCTCGACCTGACCAGCGAAAAAGATCAGAAGGCGCTCAACGAAGGCCTGGACGCGGTCAACGCGCAGGACAAGGAAAAGGCGACGCAGATCCTGCAGCCGATCGCCGACTCGAGCAAAAGCAAATACGCCCAGGCGCTGGCCCTGCAGGGTCTGGCCAACGTTCACTACAACGACGGTGACGTGAAGGGTGCGATCGATCTGCTGAAGCGCTCGCTCGATAACGGCACGATGCCGAACGACACCTACTTCCAGCTCGAGTACATGCTCGCGCAGTTCTACATTGCCAATGAGCAATACCAGCCGGCGCTCGACACCATTGCCAAGTGGCGCGCCGAAGGCAAGAAAGAAACCGCCGAATCGTATGCGCTCGAAGGCAACGCCCAATACCGCCTCGAGAAATATCCGGAAGCCATCGCCGCCATCAAGAAGGCGCAGTCGCTGTCGCCGGACAAGCCGAACGACAACTGGAACCAGATCCTGATGGCCAGCTACGCCGAGTCGGGTCAGACCGATCAGGCCGCTCAGCTGGCCCAGCAGCAGCTGGCCGCCAACCCGAACGACACCACCGCGATGAGCAATGCCGTCGCCGTGCTGATGCAGTCGCAGAAGTATCCAGAAGCCATTGCGCTGATGGAAAAGCAGCGCGCGTCGGGCAATCTGAAAGACGAAAAGAGTTACGTGAACCTGGCCAAGCTCTACCTGGTCACCGGGCAAGAAGGCAACGACGCCAAGGGCAATGCCGTCAAGGCAGCCGGCGTGCTCAAAGAGGGCATGAGCAAGGGCGTCGTGCAGCCGAGCTACGACAACTACAAGTTGCTCGGCGATGCGTCCTATGTCGCCGAGAACAACAGCGAAGCCATCGACGCCTATCGCAAGGCAATGCCGATGGCCAAAGACGGCGAGGCCGCCGTGCGCGCCGGCCAGCTGTTGCTGAGCGAAAACAAATTCAGCGAGGCGAAGAGCCTCATCCAGCAGGGTATCGATAAGGGCGTGCAGAAGAAGGGCACGGCTTACATGCTGCTGGCGGAGGCCGAACGCGGTCTCAAGAACAAGCCCGGCGCAGTTGCCGCCATGCAAAAAGCCGCTCAGCAACCCGAGACGGCCGATAAAGCGAAGGCTTGGCTGAAGCAGGCAGGAGCCAGCAAATAAAACACGGTATTTGTAGGCCTCAGGCCGCGGTGTGTATGCGTTTCGACCGCGTTCAGAGTGCTATACAAACGCCATGTGCTGTTGTACCGTTGGATACTTTCCTTGTACGTGTCTAGTGGCAAATGTCATATCCCTCAGGGAGATGAATTTGCTGCCGGGTGCTGCGACCACGTCATTCCGAATGACCCGCTCCAGAAAATGACAGATGGCCTCAAGTAACGAATCAACCGGCCAAGGGCCGTTCAATTGGAGGCGTACCTGGGCGTTGGCTGTTGCCATCGCGCTGCATGCGTTCGCGTTCCTGTTGCTGGTGGCGCCTATGGCACCTCCGAAGGCAGCAGATAAGAAGGTGGAGCGTACAGTCCAGGTAAACTTCATCGAGCCGCCTCCGCCTCCCCCTCCGCCGCCGCCGCCGCCACCGGAACCGCCGAAGCAGCCGCCGCCGAAAATCATCCAGATGGTTAAGCCGCCGCCGACACCGCCGCCGCCGGCTCCGCCGCCGGCTGTTGAAGAAGCGTCGTCCAATCCGATTCCTGCGCCGCCGCCGGCTCCGCCTTCACCGCCGGCTCCGCCGACGGAGATTCAGGCCAGCTCGGATCTCAGCTATAACAGCCGTAATCCGCCCAAGTACCCGCCGCAGGCGATTCGCCAGCGTCACGAGGGCACGGTTACGCTGATGATTCTGGTTGGTACCGACGGTTCGCCGAAGGACATCAAGGTCGAGAAGTCTTCGGGCTTCCGCGAGCTCGATCAGGCCGCGATCGAAACGGCACGCAAGTGGCGCTTCAATCCGACCACAAGGAATGGGCAAAAGGTTGAGGGTTACGCACGCGTTCCCATCAACTTCAATCTTAACCAGCTGTAATTCCAGTTACAGTCACAGTTCACGCTTGACTTTCCAAGGGTAGCGTTATGTTCTTCCAGCAAACTCCTCCTGCCGCCGGTGGCGGTACCTCCAACGCCGAAGCCATGAAGTCGATGGGTTTCGACCACCTCATCCATAACTTCGATCCGCTGGGTTGGATCGTGTTCGTGGTGCTGGTGGTGATGTCCTTCTCCTCCTGGTACTTCATCATCGCCAACGCCATCCGTAACTCGATGGTCCGTGGCCGCGCCGACAAGGTGATCAACGGCTTCTGGGGCAATGGCTCCACTCAGGACGCAATCCGCGAGCTCGAGGCTCAGCCCAAGGGCGAACCCTTCTCGAAGATCGCTCTCGACGCCGCATCGGCCGTCGCCCATCACCAGCAGGCAGCTGCCGGTGGCGGTCGTCTCGCCGAGTCGCTGAGCCGTTCGGAATTCATCGACCGCGCTCTGCGCCAGGCCGTGGCTCGTGAGAGCCTGCGTCTGGAAGGCGGCCTGACCCTGCTCGCCACGGTCGGTTCGTCGGCACCGTTCATCGGTCTGCTTGGTACGGTGTGGGGTATTTACCACGCGCTGATCAAGATCTCCGCGTCGGGCAATGCGTCGATGGAAGCTGTGGCAGGTCCCGTGGGTGAAGCGCTGATCATGACCGCGTTCGGTCTGTTCACCGCTATCCCGGCCGTGCTTGCCTACAACTTCTTCAACCGCTCGAACCGCTTGACCTACGCTCAGTTCGACGAGTTCGCGCACGACCTGCACGACTTCTTCGCTACTGGCGCGCGCGTCGAGCAGAAGTGAGGGATTGACCCATGGCGATGAGCTCCGGAGACAATTCCGGCGGTCCGATGTCGGAAATCAACGTCACGCCTCTCGTGGACGTGATGTTGGTGCTGCTGATCATTTTCATGATCACCGCGCCGCTGATGTCTCATCGGATCACGGTTGCGCTGCCGACCGCGAATCCGAAGGTTGCGGATAACGAGCCGGTTGAGCCGATGGATCTGGCAGTGAAGCCCGATGGCACGATGTATCTCAACGATACTGAGGTCAACGAGGCCGAGCTGAAGCTCCAGTTTGCGACTGCGGCGGCAAAATCGCCGCAGCCGGAACTGCAGATCCGCGCGGACAAGACCACTGAGTACAAGATCGTGCGTAAGATTCTTGGCGCCGCCAAGGAGCAAGGCATGGTCCATGTCGGTTTCATCACGACCGGCAAGGAGTAAGCAGTTATGGCATTTAGTAGTGGTAGCGGTAAGGGACCGATGGCTGACATCAACGTCACGCCGCTGGTCGACGTGATGCTGGTGCTGCTGATCATCTTCATGATCACGGCGCCGATGCTGACCCATAAGGTGAAGATCGATCTGCCGCAGCCGAACCCGAACGTTGTCAATCCTGACAACCCGCCGGAGCCGGTGCGCCTGAAGATCGATCAGTCCGGCGCGTTGTACTGGAACGACACGCCGGTGAGCGAAGATCAGCTGAAAGGCCAGTTGTCGCTGATCGGCGCGATGGGCGATCCGGCCAAACAGCCGGAAGTACAGATCAACGCCGACGACGCCGTGGCGTATGAGAATGTGGCCCGCGTGCTGTCCGACGCGAAAAGCTATGGTCTGACCAAGATCGGCTTTACCGAAGGCCAGTGATCTTCTAGATCGCAAGCAGCGTTACCCGAAAGCCCCCGCCTTGTGCGGGGGTTTTTTTATGCTCGAAGCGGAGGCGATACGGACAGGCGTCTAGCGCAGGATCTGCAAGTAGTTACGCACCGTGGTGGGCAGCCCTTCGTACAAGGCTTCGCCGATCAAGGCATGGCCGATCGATACCTCGGCCAGACCGGGAATCGCCGCCTTGAACGTGCCGAGGTTCGCCTGGCTCAGATCATGTCCGGCATTCACGGCCAGCCCTGCCTGCTGCGCACGCCGCGCGGTCTCCACGCAAAGCGTCAGCTGTTCCTGTGCCTGGCCGTCTTCAAAGGCCTGTGCGTAAGGGCCGGTGTAGATCTCAACGCGCTCCACACCGATGGCAACGGCCGCTTCGAAACGGGTCGTACCGGCGTCGACAAAGAGACTGACGCGGCTGCCGATGGCGCGCAGCTCGGCGACCAGCGGCGCCAGTCGTTCGATATCGCCTTGCATATCGAAGCCGTGATCGGAGGTGATCTGGCCGTCGCCATCCGGTACCAGCGTTACCTGGGTAGGACGCACTTCGCGAACCAGTTCGATCAAGCCGGGATAGGCACCCCGTGCCGGGGCGAAAGGGTTGCCCTCGATGTTGTATTCGACGCGGCCGCGAATGGCCAAGGCCAGCGCGCGCACGTCATCCGGTCGGATATGGCGCAAGTCGGGACGCGGGTGCACGGTAATGCCGCCACAACCCGCCTCGATGCAGGTCAGCGCGGCGCGCACGATATCCGGTTCGGTGCCGCCGCGGGAGTTGCGCAGTACGGCAATCTTGTTGACGTTGACGCTCAGCAGGGTCATGGATGCTTTACAGATCGGCCGACGAGACTCGGCACTGTGGACCGCCAACAGTGCGCCAATCGCTAGCGCTCGGCAAGTGTCCCATACCGAAGCGTTCGCGGGCCGCCCCGCCATGCGATTGCGCCGATATGCGCGGCGTCCAGCGTGAGCCGGCACAGCTGCCAGGCCTGCGCATCGTCGTCGTCCAGCCAGCGCAGGTGCAGCCGGTCGCTTTGGATGGCGATGCGCAGCCGATGGAGCCCGAAGGCGATGCCCCGACCAAGCGCCTTGAGCACGGCCTCCTTGGCCGTCCATAACTCCAGGAACGCGGCGTTTCGCGCCTCCTCGCCGGCCGCTTCGAGCGCACGGGTTTCCTCGGCATCGAAATAGCGCTGTGCAATCTCAAGCGCTCGTGGCCGGGGGCGCAAACGCTCGATATCGATGCCGGGCTGGAGGTCGATACCAATGGCCAATACGGCCTGATCGCCACTGTGCGACCAATTGAAAGACAGGTTGCTGGCATGCGCCGCAGCGAGCTCGGGGCGGCCATGCTCCGACTCGATCAGCTGCACCTCATCGGCGTCGCAGCGCAAATAAGCGGCGAGCAATTCGCGCAGTGGCTCGCGCCCCTGGTGGTGGCCATAGACCATCCGCCAGATGTGCAACTCGTCAGGACGCAAGTGCTCTGCTACTTTCGTTACCGGTTGACCTTCCACTGTCTTCATAAGGCGCATGGTGCCGGCCAAGCGGCCATCCACACAAGCGCGCCGGCGAAGGGAATGGCAACTCCCTCGCCCTGGAAGGCACTGGTCGATACGGGGGTATTGATGTGATCGCAGGCTGGTTGCTGTTGCTGGTATCGCTGTCCTACCTGGGACTGCTGTTCGTTGTCGCCTATATGGGCGACCGACGCCCGTTGTACCCGCGCCAACCCAAGCTGCGCCCGGTCATCTACAGCCTTGCGCTGGCCGTCTATTGCTCGTCATGGACGTTCTACGGTGCGGTCGGTACGGCCGCGCGCGACGGCCTGAGCTATCTGCCGATCTATCTCGGCCCGATCATCCTGTACGTGTTCGGTTATGGGCTGCTGCGTCGCCTGGTGCTGGTGTCCAAGCAGCGCAACATCACCTCGATCGCCGACTTTATCGGCGCACGCTTCGGCAAATCGCACGGCTTGAGTGCGCTGGTGGCGGTCATCGCGATGATCGCGATCGTTCCCTATCTCGCGCTGCAGTTCAAAGCCGTATCGATGTCGTATGCGGTGCTTGGTTCGCCGGATGTTCCGGCCTTCGGCGACAGCGCCATGTGGACGGCGATCCTGTTGGCGGTATTTGCGATCCTGTTCGGTACGCGCACCATCGATGCGACCGAGCACCACCACGGCATGATGCTGGCGATCGCGCTGGAGTCGCTGATCAAGCTCGTTGCCTTCGTAGTGCTGGCCGGCTACGCGTTATGGCACGGCCCGGGTTTGCAAGTCACCGCTACCCTGCCGGTCAAGCAACTGGCTGACGGGATTTCGCCCGGCTTCTTTGCCAAGACCCTGCTCGCGTTCTGCGCCATGTTCTGTCTCCCGCGGCAATTTCAGATCGGCGTGGTCGAGTGCGAGGATCCACGTGACTTGCGTCGCGCTCGCTGGATGCTGCCGCTATACATGGCGATCATCAGCGTCGCCGTGCTGCCGATCGTCGCCGCCGGTCTGCACTTGCCGTCGGTGCGTGAAGGTATGCCCGATGCGTGGGTGCTGAATCTGCCGCTGACGCAGGGCGATCGCGGCGTTGCGCTGCTCGCCTTCGTCGGTGGGTTTTCCGCCGCCACCGGCATGATGATCGTTTCTTCCGTCGCGTTGTCGACCATGATCAGCAACGACCTGGTCATGCCGGCGTTGCTGCGCATCCGTCGATTTCGACTCGACCAGCGGACCGATCTCTCGCAACTCGTGCTGCTGGTACGCCGCATCTCGATTCTCGGCCTTGCCTGCCTTGCTTACGTCTATCACCGCGCCGTGGACGACTCCGCTTCGCTGGCATCCACGGGCTTGCTCGCATTCGCCGCGGTCGCGCAATTTGCACCGGCCATTATCTCGGCCTTGTACTGGCGTGGCGCGAGCCGTCGCGGCATCGTCGCCGGGCTGTTGGCAGGGTTTGGTGTCTGGGCGTATACGTTGCTGTTCCCGGCGATGGATCACACCGCGACATGGTTGCAGACCGGTCCGCTGGGTTGGCATTGGTTGCGACCGCAGGGGCTGTTTCATCTGAGCGGGTGGGATCCGGTGATGCATGGCACCTTCTGGTCCCTGCTCGCCAATATCGGTTGCCTGGTATTCGTCTCGCTACGTTTCCGTCCCAGTCTCGAAGAGCGGCTGCATGCGGCGATGTTCGTGGCACCCTACGCTACCGGTGCCACCGGCGCCGGCGACTGGCGCGGACGTGTCTCGGTGCGCGATTTGCGCACCATCGCCGAACGTATCGTCGGCGACCGCAGTGCGGAGCGCGCTTTTACCGAATACGGCGAGCGCAGTGGCCGCGCGCTGCAAGGCGGCGAGTCGGCTGACCGCTCGCTGATTCAATACACCGAACGCTTGCTTGCGGCGGCGGTCGGCGCGGCCAGCGCGCGGCGTATCCTGATGGGTGCACTGTCCGGTTCGGGCCTGGATATCGCCGAAGCGATGGCGCTGATGGACGAAGCCTCGCAAGAACTGCGCTTCAATCGCGAGCTGCTTTCCACCACCCTGGAAAACGTGTCGCAGGGCATCAGCGTCGTCGATGCGCAAATGTGCCTGGTGGCATGGAACCGGCGTTATCTGGAACTGTTCGACTATCCCGATGGCATGGTCTATGTGGGTGTACCGGTAGCCGATCTGATCCGCTGGAACGCGGAACATGGCGAATGCGGGCCGGGTGAAGTCGAGGCGCACGTCGCTAAACGCATCCGCTTCATGCATGTCGGCTCGCCGCATCTGTTCCAACGCATTCGGCCCGACGGTACGGTCATCGAAATGCGCGGTCGTGCTCTGCCCGGTGGCGGTTATGTAACGACCTATACCGATGTCACGGCTTACAAGCACGCCGAGCAGGCCCTGATCGAGGCTAACGAAAATCTGGAGCAACGTGTCGAGCAACGTACCGCGGAATTACGCGAAGCACTCGAAGCCACCGCCAATGCACGGCGCGATGCGGAAGCAGCGAACGCATCCAAGACGCGTTTTCTCGCCGCGGCCAGCCACGATCTGCTGCAGCCATTGAATGCCGCGCGCTTGTTCACCGCGGCACTTCGCCAACAACCGGGCCTGGACAGCCAGACCAATCAGCTCGCCGAACGTATCGATGCATCTTTCCGTGCGGCGGAAGATCTGCTGGATGCGCTGCTGGATACGTCACGGCTGGATGCCGGCAGTTATCGACCGGATATCGGCCTGTTTGCGTTGGCGGATGTATTCGACTCGCTGCGCGCGCAGTTCGCGGTAGTCGCCGAGCAGCGCGGCTTGCGCCTGCATGTTGTGCCGACCAAACTGGCGGTGCGGAGCGACCCGCAGTTGCTGCGGCGGATCTTGCAGAACTTCATTTCCAACGCGCTGCGCTACACCGAAAGCGGTGGCGTCCTGCTCGGCGCAAGGCGCCTCGGCAACGAAGTGCGGATCGACGTTTGCGATACCGGCCCGGGCATTGCGCCCGAGCAGCAAGCGCGAATATTCGGCGAGTTTCAGCGCCTGGATCACCCGTCGCCCTGGGGCGAGAAAGGCCTGGGCCTGGGCTTGTCCATTTGCGAGCGTATCGCCGCCATTCTTCGTCATCGCCTGGACCTCACATCGCACACAGGGCACGGCAGTCGCTTCTCGATCACACTGCCGCGCGCGGAAGTGAAAGTTGCGCCACGCCGTGTCGTCAGCCAGACAGTGTCGCTCGAAGAGCTGCCGCTCACCGTGCTTTGCCTGGACAACGATATGGTGATTCTCGAAGGCATGCGCGCGTTGCTGCAACGCTGGGGTGTCGATTGCCGGACAGCGGTAGACGTCCGGCATGCATTGGCGGAGCTGCAGAGCGGACCGATCGATCTTATCCTGGCCGACTACCATCTCACCGATGATATGAATGGCCTGGAGGCGATCGCTCACTTGCGTCACAACGTTGCCCAACTACCTCCCGTGGTGATGATCACGGCCGATGGCAGCAGCGACTTGAAGCAGCAGACGCGTGCATTGGGCTATCCAATGCTGCACAAACCGATTCGCCCGGCCGCATTGCGCGCATTACTTAGCGCGCTGGTTCGCAAGCGAGCTACAACAGTGACCTGATTCCACCTCTGCCAACGTACTCTCTACCTTGCGGCACACATTTTAAAACTACTTCTAGAGCGAGCGACTGGATCGCTTGCTAGAGTCGACGTGCCTCTCAATGAGGCGTCTAAAGGGAGGAGTTTCTTGGGAAGGATTATCCTGGCGGTCATTTTTACCGCGTTGGCGTCGCAAGCAACGGCCAAGGCAGACATCCATTGGTGCGATAGCTGCACAGTGGAACAAGAGAAGGCGCTAGTTCCGCAGCTTACCGATGAGATGGGGACGTTCGATTTCTACATTGGAAACCTCAATACTCGCACTGTTCACAAGTATCAATTGGCGAGGGGATGGTCACAGCCGCCTTGTTCCGGAAGGCCCGGTGATCCCAATTGCAATCAAGAACAATCGATAGGCCAGCCTTCGCTGCTCCATAAGCAGACAAGTCCTCAGGCAACGATTCTGACCTACGTGTATGAGAAGACGGTGGAACCGGATATCGCCGAAGCGTATGACCATCTCACCGAGTTCTATTACACCGCACCGACGGGATGGAAAAAGCAGTTCAACCTGCAGATCATCGACCCGACACAACCATCATCGGTGGGATACAGGAAATTTCACCAGGACGGGAAACGGATTTCTGTCACGGTGGATACCTTCTATGGAACGCAGGAGCTGACGCCAGTCGTCAATTACCCCGATCCACAAGTGAACGTCTATGACATCGCCAAAACCGGCGATGCGCAAAACCGCTTTCTCGACAACATAAAGACGACGCTGGCCCAGCAGATGAACATCAATATGACTTACCTGCAAAAGGTATTGTCCGCGTTGGGCTTTGGAGATTCCTCGAAGATGCCCGGCGTAGGTGTCGTCGTCTACTTCAGCGACGGCGGGCAGGTGACATTGAATCTCGACACGTCGACGACCGCTCCACGATACGTGATCAATCCAGGGACGGCGCGCGATTCGCATAACAATACCGTGCCGATCACCCTACGAGAAATCAGCGGCGTGGTTTCCGTCTATGATTTTCGTGGTTCAGGTTCGGCATACGATCAGCCCAACATGCACAACCAACTACGCGGTATTGGGGCCAACGTGGGCCCGGTTCCCTCGGGCTCTCTTCAGTGGAGCTGCGGAGCAAATCCCGATGGCTCTACTGGCGTAACCTGCAACCTCTACTGATTCGCTGGCGCGTGGGCAGCTAGGTGTCCGGTTCGCTCGGTATGCTGGGCACCGCCGTCTGATCGACGGCAAGGTGCCCGGCGGCCAGCGCTACCTGTGTACGGTTGTTGACACCCAGCTTGCGCATGATCGCGGTCATATGCGCTTTCACGGTGGCTTCGGATACACCAAGGTCGTACGCGATCTGTTTGTTGAGCAGTCCTTCGGCGATCATCGTCAATACGCGGAACTGCTGTGGCGTGAGCGACGCAATGCGTGCGGCGACGTCCGCTTCATCGGGTTTCAAGGCGACATCGTTGCCACCCATCAAGCGATGCGGCAACCACACATCGCCATCGAGCACGCTGCGGATCGCGGTGATGATGTCGTCGCCGGAGGTGGATTTGGGAATGTAGGCCGACGCACCGTGCGCCAGTGCGCGGCGCGCGACCTGCGCTTCTTCATGACCGGAGACGACGATGGTCGGCAGGCCGGGATATTGACCGCGGATATGCGCCAACGCCGAATAACCTCTCGCACCGGGCATGTGCAGATCCAACAACAGCAGCTCGGCATCGGGATAGCGTTCGATCAGCTCGAGCAGGTTCGGCACGCTGTCGGCGCTATGCACTTGAGCTTCGGGAATGGCAGCGACAACGGCGCGTTCCAATGCGTCGCGGAACAGCGGGTGGTCATCGGCAATCAATACATCGGGCATAGGGCAGCTTATAGAGGCCAGGAGTGAGAAAAGACCGGATCGGTCGCGCTTTTACTGGTTTCTCACTCCTGTCGACCCGTCATTTGATCAAGCGCTCATCGACCAGGTTCTTCACTACGCTCGGATCGGCCAACGTGGAAATATCGCCGAGCTGGTCGGGCTGGTTCTCGCCGATCTTGCGCAGGATGCGGCGCATGATCTTGCCCGAGCGCGTCTTGGGCAGGCCAGGCGCCCACTGCAGATAATCCGGCGTGGCGATCGGGCCGATCTCTTTGCGCACCCAGGCAATCAGTTCCTTGCGCAGCTCGTCGCTACCGTTCTCGCCGGCCACCAGGGTGACATAGGCATAGATGCCTTGACCCTTGATCTCGTGCGGGCAGCCAACCACCGCCGCCTCGGCGACCTTCGGGTGCGACACCAGTGCGCTTTCCACCTCCGCCGTGCCGATACGATGGCCGCTCACGTTGATGACGTCGTCGACGCGACCGGTGATCCAGTAATAACCGTCCTCGTCGCGGCGCACACCGTCGCCGGTGAAATAGTTGCCCGGATAGGCCGTGAAATAGGTTTCGATAAAGCGCTGATGATCGCCGTACACCGTGCGCATCTGGCCCGGCCACGAATCGGTAATGACCAGGTTGCCTTCGGTGGCGCCATCCAGGATCGCGCCATTGGTGTCGACCACCGCCGGCTTGATGCCGAAGAACGGCAAGGTGGCCGAGCCCGGCTTTGCGTCGATCGCACCGGCGAGCGGGGTAATCAGAATGCCGCCGGTTTCGGTCTGCCACCAGGTGTCGACGATCGGGCAACGCTCGTCGCCCACCACGCGGTAGTACCACTCCCAGGCTTCCGGATTGATCGGTTCGCCGACCGAACCGAGCAGGCGCAGGCTGGCGCGCGAGGCTTTCTTGACCGGACCCTCGCCCTCGCGCATCAATGCGCGGATCGCGGTGGGCGCGGTGTAGAACAGGCTCACCTTGTGCTTGTCGACCACCTGCCAGAAGCGGCTGGTATCGGGATAGTTCGGTACACCGTCGAACATCACCGTGGTGGCGCCGTTGGCCAGCGGGCCGTAGACGACATAGCTGTGGCCGGTGACCCAGCCCACGTCCGCGGTGCACCAGTAGATATCGTCCTCGCGCAGGTCGAACACCATCTCATGCGTGTAGCTGGCATAGACCAGGTAGCCGCCGGAGGTATGCAGCACGCCCTTGGGTTTTCCGGTGGAACCGGACGTATAAAGAATGAACAGCGGATGCTCGGCTTCGACCGGTTCGGCCGGGCAGTCGGCCGATTGGCCTTCCATCAGGTTGTGGTAATAACGGTCGCGCGGTGACTGCATCGGCACCGCACTGCCGGTGCGCTTGACCACGATGACGGTCTCCACGCTGTTCGTGCTCGGGCGCTGCAAGGCGGCGTCCACGTTGGCCTTGAGCGGGATCTTCTTGCCGCCGCGCACGCCTTCGTCGGCGGTGATGACCACCTTGGCGGTGGAGTCGGCGATACGGCCGGCCAGCGAGTCGGGCGAGAAGCCGCCAAACACCACCGAATGGACCGCGCCGATGCGCGCGCAGGCCAGCATTGAGACAGCCGCCTCGGGAATCATCGGCAGGTAGATCGCGACGCGATCGCCCTTCTTCACGCCCAGGTGCTTCAAGGTATTGGCGAACTTGCACACTTCTTCATGCAGCTGGCGATAGCTGATGTGGCGCGAATCGTTCGGGTCGTCGCCTTCGAAGATGATCGCGGTCTTGTCGCCGCGCTTTTCCAGGTGACGATCCAGGCAGTTGGCGGCGACATTCAGTTCGCCGTCTTCGTACCAGCGGATGCGGAAGTCCTTGGGATCGTAGGAGACATTCTTGATCTTGCCGGGCTGGCGGCTCCAGTCCAGGCGCCCACCGATCTTTTTCCAGAAGCCTTCCGGGTCGTTGACCGATTCGGCATACAGCCGCTGGTATTCCTCCTTGCCGATGCGGGCCTTGGCGGCGAATTCGGGTTTGACCGGGTAAAGCTTGGACATGGGGACTCCTGAAAAATAGTGCCGGGCGCCCGGATTTTCCGGATGCGGTGCCCGGCGATAGCCGAACGCTGACGTTACTGGATTCTGGCCTGTGCCGGAATGACAAGTTGCAGGCTTTGCGCTGCCGATATCGGCCTGGAAGTTTAGCCGGCCGCCAGTGATCGGGACGTCGCCACGGCTTATCGACTTTGGTCGAGTTTCGACCATTGGGGAATAGTCGCGCCAAAGCCGCTAAACCCATGCTCGGGTAGCCATAGCCTGGGGAGGCAAGAACATGGTTTTCAGACGTTTCGGTAGCCGTTATACGGCGATCGCATGCGGTATCGCCCTCGCCCTGTCGTTGCCGATGGGGGCACATGCCGCAGACCAGACCAAACACAAGAAGGCACCGACGCCGCGCGAGAAGCAGCTCGAACAGCGTGTCGACCAGCTCGAACAGGAGCTGGCCGAGCTCAAGGGGATGATCCAGCAGCAACGGGCCGAAACCGCACAGGCGACGCAAACCGCGACGCAGGCGCAGCAGACGGCGCAAACCGCGCAGGCCCAGGTGCAGACCGTGGCCGCCGCGCCGCCGGCACCCGCGGCCAAGCCGCAGTTCGTCACCGCACCGGGTGTCACGGTCGCCCTGCACGGTTGGGTCAACGCCAGCGCGTTCACCCAGAGCAAGAACTTCAACTACGGCAACGGCGCGAACGCCGAGTACCCGGTACCGGGCGCCAAAGGCTCGCTAAGTGGCGTGGATATTCGCAATACGCGCTTCTGGCTCGATTTCACCGGTGCCAAGTTCGCCGGCGATTGGGTCGGCGGCGGCCGTATCGAGATGGACTTCTTCGGCGGCTTCAACGGTACCGGTGCCTATGCGCAGCAACAGGCCATTCCGCGCCTGCGCCAGGCCTATATGGACCTGATCAATCCCAACTCCGGCACGACCGTGCGTATCGGTCAGGAATGGGATCTGCTGTTCCCGCTCGACATGATCCCGACGTCGCTCTCGCACATCGCCTTTCCGTTGGGCTTCTCCACCGGTGTGATCGGTTGGCGCTATCCCGGCGCGATCTTGATGCAGGACCTCAACCACGGTGCGGAAGGCACGCAGTGGCGCCTGGATCTGGCCGCGTTCGAAGGTTCGTGGAGCGGTCCGGGTAACACCACCAACTTCGGCACCGCCGGCAGTGCCGGTTTCCGGCCGCAGTTGGAAGCGCGCCTTCATGCGCAGGGCGAGAACTGGCTGGCGTTCGCTGTGGGCCACTACAGCAAGATGGACCTGCATGGTGTGGGCGATACGGTGCCCAATCCGCCGATCAAGACCGATATCACCAGTACCGCCTTTGAAATCGGTGCGAACTGGAAGCCGGGCCCGTGGAACCTCAAGGCGCTGGTCTACACCGGCAATGCCTTGGGCCAGGTGTTCGGTGCCGAGTCGCAGTTCGGTGACATCAAGGAAACCGGTGGCTTCGTGCAGGCCGGTTACAACTTCACCAAGAACTGGAGCGTCAATGCGTTCTACAGCATGGTCAATCCGAGCAAGGACGATGTGGTCCGCTGGATCGGCCAGGGCGCGACCGGCAGCCTGAAGAACCGCCAAGCCGCATTGAGCCTGCAATACGCCGCCGGTGCCTACGAACTGGGTGTCGAAGTGCTGCATGACAAGCTCGATTCGACCACCAATGGCGCAGTCATTCGCACCACGAGCGGCAACCAGGTCAGCTTGAACGGCCTGTACAAGTTCTGATCTACGCAAGGCAGGACGGCGGTCGACCGTCGACCGTCGTCCGCATCACGGCAGTTCATCATTCGATAACGGGAGCATCCATGGCCACGACCGCCGCCGGCGCAAAAGCAAGTCTCGATGTCAGCCACAAGCGGGTGGTGTTTGCATCGAGCCTGGGTACCGTTTTCGAGTGGTACGACTTTTATCTCTACGGATCGCTCGCCGCGCTGATCGGCAAGCACTTCTTTACGGGCCTCAACGAAACCAGCCAATTCATCTTTGCGCTGCTGGCGTTCGCTGCCGGCTTTGCGGTGCGCCCGTTCGGCGCCATCGTATTCGGTCGTATTGGCGACCTGATCGGGCGCAAGTACACCTTCCTCATCACCATCGTCATCATGGGTACCTCGACCTTTCTGGTCGGCGTCTTGCCCGGTTACGACAGCATCGGCATCGTCGCGCCGGTGATATTGATCGCGTTGCGCCTGTTGCAGGGCCTTGCTCTGGGTGGCGAATACGGCGGTGCCGCGACGTATGTCGCCGAACACGCGCCCGCCGGCAAGCGTGGTCTCTACACCAGCTTTATCCAGATCACGGCGACATTTGGCCTGTTCCTCTCACTGCTGGTGATCCTGGGCACGCGCCTGGGGCTGGGCGACACGAGCTTCGACAGTTGGGGCTGGCGCATTCCGTTCCTGATTTCATCCATTCTGGTCGCGGTGTCGGTGTATATCCGTCTGCAGCTGCAGGAGTCGCCGGTATTCCAGCAGATGAAGGCCGAGGGCAAGGGTTCGAAAGCACCGCTGACCGAAGCGTTCGGCCGCTGGAGCAACCTCAAGCTGGTGATCCTGGCGCTGCTCGGTGCGACCATGGGTCAGGCGGTGGTGTGGTACACGGGCCAGTTTTACGCACTGTATTTCCTGACCCAGAGCCTGAAGATCGATGCCACCACGGCAAACCTGCTGATAGCCGCGGCGCTGCTGATCGGCACACCGTTCTTCGTGTTCTTCGGCTGGCTGTCCGATCGCATCGGTCGCAAGACCATCGTGTTGGCCGGCTGCCTGCTGGCGGCGATTACCTACTTTCCGATCTTCAAGGGCATTACTCATTTCGGTAACCCGGCGGTCGAACAGGCGGCCGCTACCGCACCGGTCGTTGTGATCGCGGATCCGAACACTTGCAGTTTCCAGTTCGATCCAGTCGGCAAGAGCAAGTTCACCAGCTCCTGCGACGTGGCCAAGAGTTCGCTGGCGAAGAAGGGCATTCCGTACAGCAACCAGGCCGCGCCTGCCGGTAGCGTTGCCCAGATCAAGCTCGGCAGTACCACGCTCGACTCGTTCGAAGGTGGCGGCCTGGACAGCAAGGCGTTTGCGGCGCAGAGCAAGGATTTCGTCGCCAAGCTGGGTGCCGACCTGAAGACCGCCGGCTATCCGGAGAAAGCGGATCTGACGCAAGCGAACTATCCGATGCTGGTCGTTCTGCTGGCGATCCTGGTGCTTTACGTCACCATGGTCTACGGGCCGATTGCAGCCTGGTTGGTGGAGATGTTCCCCACGCGTATCCGTTACACCTCGATGAGCCTGCCCTATCACATCGGCAACGGCTGGTTCGGCGGCTTCGTGCCGACCATCGGCTTCATGCTGGTGGCGTGGAAGGGGGATATCTATTACGGCCTGTGGTATCCGATCGGCGTGGCCGTGGTGTGCTTCTTTATCGGCCTGCTGTTCCTGCGCGAAACCAAGGATGTGGATATCCGGCAATAGGCGATTTTAGTCTGTTGTTGTGGCGGGGCGGTCGCGACTGAAGTCGCTCCTACAAAATAGCCAGGCACAGCTATCTTGTAGGAGCGACTTCAGTCGCGACCGCAGCTTCTCAAGGCTGGCAACACGCTCAGCCATCGTCACGCTGGTGCTTCAACGGTTCCTTGCCGGCACGCAGCTGCTGCAGGTCGTATTCGGAAAGCATGCCATCGTCGCGCGAGCTGGCACTGATACGCGCCTGCACGAAGGCAAGCACCGTGGCAAAGATGCCGAGCAGGCTAAGCATCAGCCACGCACCCATGGCACCGCCAGTGTGCCGGGTAAAGCAAATGACCAGGGCAAACAGCGTGGCGATCAGCAGGATCCAGCGCATGGCGAGATGTCCAGGAGTGGGTGGTTTTTAGGAACCTGGAATGACCTCAGTTCTTCCATCGTCATCCCGGCGCAGGCCGGGACCCAGTGGCTTCAGGTTCCGGTTCTCGCGATAGAGCAAGAACGGCTGTTACTGCCCTGGCGACAACCGACCACAAAGCCACTGGGTTCCGGCCTGCGCCGGAATGACGACTTGGGAAGTTCTTCGAGATTCCCTGTTGTTGCGCAAATCATAACCAGCGGACCAAGGGCTTTGGGAGGCCTCACGTCCGAGGGTGTGACACAGCGCAGGGTCGCCTGTCACGGCGCTTGGCGTACCATGAAGCCGGTATCGTCGGGGAAGTACGATGGGTGCAAAAGCTTTCGCCACCCTGGCTCGGATCCTATGGGTTACCGTGCGCTGGCTGGGGTCCCACGTTCCGTTGTGGCTCGATCACGCCAGGCCCGTGCGGATTCCACTGCTGGTGCTGGCTATCGCCGTGTTTGTCGCCGTCGGTGTGGATCAGGCCTCGGAGCTGTTCCTGATTGCCGTCTGGGTCGATCCGAATAACTGGCGTTTCCTGGCACTGTTGTGCAGCAGCGCGCTGACTGGCCTGACGATCTGGTACGCCGCACGCAATGCGTATCGCCTGAACTACCCGCGCTGGCCAGCGCTGCAGGACGAACGCGGTGCGGGCCTGCGCGAATGGACGCCGCGGGTGCTGGGCGCGTTGGTGCCGTCGCTGGTGTTGCTCGGCTATCTGCTGGCGCTGTTCAAGGTGCCGCATGTGTCGTGTACCGCCACTGGCGACTGCATGCGACGCGATTGGCGTGCGTCGCTGTTGCTGGTCGAGTCGGTGCTTATGGTGCTGTTTTTCATCGTCCGCCGGCCGATGCTGCGCGCCTTGCAGAAGAACACCACCGTTGCCATGCGGCCTGCCGAGGAAGTTCGCGTCGCACGTGTACGTGACCTGGGCGAGATACCGCTGCGGCTCTCGCTGCTTGCGGTAGCCTGTAATCTCATTGCGCTGATATTGATTGCCTGGTGGCCCGAACTGCTTGACGGCATCGGCCCGCTGGCGATTCTGCTGATCGCCTCGGCCTTCTTCTGCTTCAGCGGTGGCTTTCTGTGCATGATCGTCGACCGGCGCGGCTGGCCCTTGCTCACCACGTTGTTGTTGCTCAGTGCGGCACTGCATGCGCTGCATTTGAACGATAACCATCTGGTGCGGCAGTACCCGCATATGAGTACGCACCAGACCCCGGACGCACCGCCACCTGACCTGCGGCCGCATTTCGCCGATTACGCCAATGCGTGGTTGTCCGATCGTTGCGCCGGACACGATCCGTGCCCGGTGGTACTGGTGTCGGCCGAAGGTGGCGGCATTCGCGGTGCCGCGTGGACCGCGCTGGTATTGAGCCGGCTCACCGCGCTGGTCGATACCGAACATCCCGCGGGGCAGGCCGAACCTCTGCTTGGCCATTACCTGTTCGCGGGCAGCGGTGTTTCAGGTGGCAGCCTGGGTCTGGCGACCTATGTAACGATGCTGCGCCACGCGAATACGGCTGCCGATCTGGAAGCGGATAGCCAGCGCCTGTTGAGCCATGACTACCTCGCACCGACGCTGGCCAACATGTTGTTCGTCGACTTCACCCAGCGCTGGTTGCCGGGTGCCTGGTTTAACGATCGTTCGCGTGCTCTCACCCGTGCATGGGAGCGCGCCGCCAAGGCACAGCACGTGGACGATTTCTCCGAATCGTTCAGTGCGATGTACGTGGATGCGAACGGCCAGCCCAATACGCGCACGCCGGCGCTGTTTCTCAACAGCACCACCGTGGCCGAAGGACGACGCTTTATCCAGCACCCGTTCTATCCGATGGCCTCGCCGCAGGCACAGCCGTGGACTGCCGCCTTCGACGGCTCGGCGTGGCTCGATCCACGCGTGCCGTTGAGCGAGGTGGTTTTGAACAGCGCGCGCTTTACCTATGTGAGCCCGGCCGGCACGCTGCAAAGCATGGCAACGAATGCACCGCTGCCCTCACGCCTGCAACTGGTCGATGGCGGCTACTTCGAGAACTCCGGCACCACGACCTTGCTCGAAGTCATGCGCCAACTACGTGCCATCGCGAAACAGCGATCGATCGCGTTGCGCTTTATCGTGCTGCATATCAGCAACGATCCGGACATGAGCGATTTCATCGATCAACACGACAAGAACCAGTTCCTGCCCTGGTTCTCCACGGCCTGTCCGGCGAGCGAACCGATCGCCCGGGACAACGAAAGCGGTGAGGCGACTGCACCGTTGCTGGCGCTGCTCGATACGCGTGGTGCGCGTGGGGAATATGCGCGCGTGCAGCTGAAAAATGCCCTGCACGCATCCGACAGTGCCCCCGCGACCGGCGACATGCTGTGGCATTTCCGTTTGTGCCACGGCAACTATCCCATTCCTTTGGGATGGACGATCTCTACGCCGGTCTTCGGTGAAATGGATCGGCAGCTGGAACAGAATTATCCGCTCCAGGCCATGGCCCATGCGTTAGGCGAGCAACTCAGCGCGCCGGCGCAGCCCTAGGCTCAGCGCTGCACCATCTGCGCAAACCAGCCCCAGCCGCGCACGCGCTCGGCGATCAGCTTGGTGCTGGTCAGCATCGGCACGGCGAGCAAGGCGCCGGGGATACCCCATAGCCAACCCCACAGCAGCAGCCACAGCAAAATGGCGATCGGCGACAGGCGCATACGCCGGCCCTGGATCAACGGCGTGATCAGGTTGCCTTCGACCGCGGTAATGGCCGCGAACGTCAGTGCCGGTAGCAACGCCTGGCCGGGATTGTCGATATTCATCAGGCCGACCAGCGCCAATACAGACGTCGTCGTGATCGCGCCGACATAGGGAATGAAATTGGCCATCATCGCCACGGTGCCCCACAGCAACGGGTCGGGGATGTGATACAGCCAGAGCATGCCGGCCGTGAGCGCGCCCAGCGTCGCGTTGATCAGCATCGTGGTCAGCAGATAGCGTGACACTTCGCTCTGGATGCCACGCACGATGCTTACCGCATGACGTTTATAGCCAAAACCGGGCGATGCCTCGACCAGGCGCCGCAGGATCAGGTCGCCGTAGATCAAAAAGAAAAACACCAGCAGGATCACCGTCAGCACCGCCGCCACGACCTTCGGCGTGGTCGACGCCACGTCCCACACATTGAACGCCAACGCGGCCGGACGCGGCGGTTGCGCACGCACCGGCGTGCCGACCAGGCTTTGCGTGGCGCGGTTGGCCGCTTCGATCGGCTCGACCACGCTTTTCAGCTTCGGCACCAGGTTCTTGATCACCGCGGGCATGTCGTGGAACCAATGAATCGCCGACGGTGCCAGCATGCCGATACCGGCGCCGATGCCCACGATCAAACCGATCACCAGCACGCTGGCGGTCAGCCAGCGCGGTATGCGTCGACGCGCGCCGAAATGCACGATGGGATTGAGCGCCAGGCCGATAAAGCCGGCCAATACCAGGGGAATCAGCAATGCCTTGATGATGGTGATCGTATAAAGCAAGGCCAGCGCGAGCAGCATGTTCAAAATCACCCGAATCGCACGCAGGTGACGGCGTGTCGCCTGCATGGTCTGCAGACGCTGGGAGAGCTTGCGCTGCAGCTTGGGCACAGCTTCTGCAGGCACGCTGATCACCGGCTCGGCCGCCGCGGGGAGCGGTATCTGGTCAGGCGGCACCGGTACGTTCATGACACGTCGTCGGTGCCATCGTCGGCCGCATCGTCACCGGCATGGCTGGCGAACTCGGCGATCATCCGCGTGGCATGTGCAACGATTTCCGCGGCAGTGCCGCTGAGCAGCGAACCCAGGCCGGGGATGCGCAATGGGTGCACGTTCAACTGTCCCAACACCAGGCCGGCTCCGGCGGCTGCTCCAACCGTGATCAGGGGATAGCGCTCGCTACGCGCCAGCAAGGCGGATGCGGGTTCGACGACAGCCTGGCGCGCCAGGCTCATCCTCGCCTGCGCTTCGCGCACCTTGGCCACTTTTTTGTGGATGCTCATGGTTTTTCCCCTTGCCGCGTACCGGCACGTTCCTGTGCATCGGCGGCGGCGCGAATATCGGCGCGCTGGACCGTGTCGTGCACGATGGCGCGCCACTGGCCGCGTGTTTCCGGCAGGCTCATCCAATGCATGCAGCGGCGGAAGAGCCAGAGCGCGCCGAGCAGAAACAGCAATTGCAATATCGCCAACGCGCCCAGTGCCCAAAGCCAGGAGCCGAACCACTGTGCCAGGGCGACACCGATCAATCCCAGCAAGGTCAGGCCCAGCGCAACGCCGGCGACGGTGGCGGCAAGCCCCGCGGCAAGCATCCAGGATACCGCGCTGCGGGCCAGGCCAAGTTCGGCCGAAAGCAATGACAGTTGCGCGCCGAACAACTGCTTGAAGGCGCGACCGAGCCGGCCTATGTCATCGAGAAAGTTCGATGGTTTCGGCTGCTGGGATGCTTCGCCGCCGGTCGGACCGGCGGCCTCCTCCGGCCCGGCTTGTTGCATGGATGGCCTCCTTCGGTCGCATCAGCGACGAAGGATACGGCCTAACAGCCAGCCCGCGCCAAGCGCGATGGCGACCGACTGTACGGGTTTCTCACGCACATATTCGCGCGCACGCTCCAGCCACAGATCGGCCTGATCCATCGCCTCGTCATAGGCTTCGCGTCCGCGCTCGCTGATATCGGCGGCTTTTTCGGTGGCCCGCGTAGCGGCGCCGGCGGCCTTGTCGGTGGCGCGATGAAGCCCCTCTTCGACCCGATCGGCGGTGCGATTGACCGTTTCCTTGGTGCTGGCTACCGCGTCGGAGGCCGCCTGCTTGATGCGCTCCGCGCCCTCCTCGATGCGGCCGGTGGCTTCCGCTTCGCGCGCTGGGATCTGCTTGGTCATGTCGTTCTCCGTAGGCATGCTGGACCTCACTTTAGCGGGTTATGCGGCACCGCGGCGACCATGGCGCGCGGCACGGTCGGGAACCGTTCGGTCAGCTTGCGCGACGGAAGAACGCAATGATGGCGAGCACGAGGAAAATGACAAACAGCACCTTCGCGATCATGGCCGCTGTACCGGCAATGCCGCCGAAGCCGAGGAACGCGGCAATGAGCGCGATCACCAGAAAAATCAGGGCGTAATGAAGCATGGGTGTTCTCCTCTATGGCAGCCACCCCGCTGCCGGAGTGTCACCGGCAAACGGTAGGTGTGACAGCCATCATTCCCTTGCCCGTGCCATGTGAGCGTGAAGAGAGGAGCTTTCACGGTTTGTATGCGTCTTACCATTCATTCGGCCATTCATCCGGCTTCATATCCTGATAAAGGCGCATCGATCGTATGTCAGGCTTTCACCGCCGGGTTGAGGCTGTACGTACCCATGACTTCGGCTTCGGCCAACACATGGCCGGCCATTGCCGTGCGCAGCGCTTCCAGGGTGAATCCATCGGCCAGGTTCAGGTTGTCCACGTCGAGCGCGTACACACGAAAGTGATAGTGATGCACGATGGAATCGTTCCACGGCGGGCAGGGACCGTCATAGCCGAGATATTCGCCGGCCATGTCCTTGTCGCCTTCGAACCAGCCGGTATAGCTGTTCATGCCCTGTACGCTGCCGGGCGGGCCGTATGGCACGCGCTTACCACGAGCCACGACACCATCGCTGCAGGCGCCGGCTTCGAACTCGCCGCATTCGCGCGGAATGTTCGCCATCAGCCAGTGCACGAATTCCACCCGGGGCAGGTCGGCCGGCACGGTACGGCCTTGCTGGTTGACGTCATCGGGCTTGCTCGGCACGTCGTAGTCGAGACAGGTGAGTACGAACGATCGCGTCTCATGTGGCGCATCGCGCCAGGCCAGGTGCGGGCTGCGGTTGTCGGAGAGCTCGACCGGCGAGGCCGGCCTGGCGAAAGCGAACTCGGCCGGGATCGCCTGACCGTTCTGGAAACTGTCGCTGCGCAACTGCATGATTGATTCCTTGAGTTCTGCGAAGACGAAAGATTATGGCCCGTAGGTTACGCGATACAACGCACCACGCAGATCGTCGCTGACCAGCAGACTGCCGTCGGGCAAAGGCTGCACGTCGGCCGGGCGCCCGGTCGCCTTTTCGTTCTGCTGGAAGCCGTCGATCAAGGGTTCGCAGGACAACACTTTGTCGCCGTTCAAACGGACCGTCATCACAGCTTTCGCGTCGCCATCGTTCCAAGTATCGCGAGGAGCCGATCATACCCCGAGGTGCTGGGGGGAAGTCATGGGTCTGGAGGCGTGACTTGCGGTCACTCTGCTAAGGTGCGCGCCAGGGATAGGGATACGGTAATGAGTGAACTGCAAGACCTGACGACGTTGGTACGCGCGGCGACGCCGCTGCTGGTGATCGAGACGATCGACGAGCAACGCGTCATCGAATGTTTTCGGCACGTCATTTCGCAAACGCTGCGGCCGTTGTGGCGCTGGACCCTGACCGACGGTCTGTCGCGGCTCGATTTCGGGCAGGGCGATCATGCCAGTGCGCCGGATGTCGATTCCACCCTGGAAACCATTCGCGCAGCGAACGCCGCGGGTATTTATCTGTTGTTCGATATGCACCCGTTGCTGCGCTATGCCATGAGCCTGCGTCAACTGCGCGAAATCGTGCAACGCCAACGTTCGGCCGCGCACACCATCGTGCTGATCGGCGCGAAGATCGAGTTGCCGGACGAGCTGGAAGCACTGGCGCTGCGCGTACCGTTGTCGCTGCCCGACATCAAGGAGCTGGCGGCGATCATGCGGGCCGAAGCACTCGCATATCAGCGCGAACACGGTCGCCGGGTCGAGGTGGATGGCGATGCCGCGCGCACCATCGTACGCAATCTGTTGGGCCTGGCCGCTCCGGATGCGCGACGTATCGTGCGCAAGCTGATCTACAACGACGGTGCGCTGAGGGCCGACGATCTGCCGGAGCTGATGCAGACGAAGTTCGAGCTGCTCAACCGTTCCGGCTTGCTGCACTACGAATACGCTACAGCCAGCTTCGCCGATATCGCCGGCGTCGCGCGGTTGCGCGAATGGGTGCAGCGCAGACGCGCGGTGTTTCTCGCCGCCGAACCCAATCCGATGCTCGACCCGCCCAAGGGTGTGTTATTGCTTGGTGTGCAAGGCTGCGGCAAGAGCCTGGCAGCCAAGGCGATCGCGGGCGGCTTCGGCGTACCTTTGGTGCGACTCGATTTCGGTTCGCTCTACAACAAATACCAGGGCGAAACCGAAAAAAACCTGCGCGAAGCGCTGGCCAGCACCGAGTTGCTGACGCCGTGCGTGTTGTGGATCGACGAGATCGAGAAAGGCCTGGCCAGTGGCGGCGATGACGGTGGCGTATCGCGCCGTGTGCTCGGTTACCTGCTGACCTGGATGGCCGAACGCAAGTCCAAGGTGTTCGTCGTGGCGACGGCCAACGCGGTCCACGAATTGCCTGCCGAGCTGTTGCGCAAAGGCCGCTTCGACGAGATTTTCTTTGTCGATCTACCGCACCAGGATGTGCGTGAACAGGTATTCGCGTTGCATTTGAAGCGACGCAAGTTGCCGATCGAGGCCTTCGATCTTCCCGCACTGGCGGCGGCCAGTGACGGGTTTTCGGGCGCGGAAATCGAGCAGAGTATTGTCAGCGCACTTTACGATGCCAGTACCAGCGGCCAGCCGATAGCACAGCCGGCCTTGCTCGATGCCTTGCGTTCCACACGCCCCTTGTCCGTGCTTATGCGCGAACAGGTCGAAGCATTGCGGCAATGGGCGCAAGGCCGCTGCGTACTTGCCGATTAGTGCACGGGCAAGGAGTATTGGAAGTCGTAGGAGTGCTTGCCGTCGGCGATGATGATCGTCATGCGGCCGCTGATACCTTCCAGTTCGCCCGAACCCGAGCCCGGCACGACCTGCACATCCATGGTCGACTTTCCGCCCTGCATGGTCCCTATGTGCTGCAGCGAGAAGCTGCCCTTATGACCTGACAGGCTGCCGCTGATGCGTTCGATGGCAACGTAGCCGCCGGCGCCGTTGTCCGAACGCGAACCGAGCATCTGCCCTTTGCTGATCGCGTCCAGGTCACCATGGAATTGCTTCTCCAGGGCAAAGCGACCGATCGTGGGATCACCGATATCGACGTCGTCGGTCTGCGGAAGCACTTTGACGTCGAACGTGCCTTTGGCGTGCTCTGTCATGATGCGACTCTCCGTCGATGCAACAGCCGGTGGTAGTTTCGAAGCGAATGCCGCCAAACCAAATGCCGTTATGAAACACGCCGCGGCGACGCGTGTACCTGCCAACATGAAATCCCCTCGGACCCGTCCCTGAGCTCACCATCGTCAGGCCCGTGACACATCGACGTCAAGAGCGACTTTGGTGCCGTCGCCATTCGCAGGCGAATGTTCAGTGTTCGTCTGCCACGGCGTTGAAGCGCGCGGCGATGTAGTCGTCGGTAAAGCTGGTCATGTTAAAGCCACTGATAAAGCCGCAGTGGCCGCCATAGCGGGAAATATCCAGCTCGACGTTCGATGGCAGCTGCAAGTTGCGAAAACTCGACACGGGAATCACCGGATCGTCTTCGGCCGTAAGAATGGTGGCCCGGATCGGCATGGCGGCGAGCGCGTTGCCAGCCACCGAATAGCCGTCCAGATAGGCTTGCAACGAGCCGAAGTCGGTATGGCGCAGCACCAGCGCTTCGGTCAGGCCGCGCAGGCTTTGCCTGAGCTCGGCCAGCTCGAAAAATTCACGGTTGGGGAAAGCAGCTTGCTTGGTCTTCAGCGAGCGGCGCCACTTGTGCATGAAGTACGCCTGGTAGAACCACGGCGCGGTTTCTTCCAGCGAGAACAGGCCTTCGCCCGGATCGATGATCGGACATACCGCCAGTGCGTAAACGAGCGGGATACCTGCCTGCGGCGCACGCAAGGCGGCACGCAACGCAAAATTGCCGCCCAGCGAAAAGCCGGCCAGTGCCATCGGCCGCGCGGGATACCGTCGTGCGATATCGGCCAGTGCATTGACGACTTCGTCGATGCGACACGAGTGAAACAGCGCTTCGTTGAGTTGGTGGCTGTCGCCGTGATCGCGAAAGTTCAGCCGAAACACGTCCCAGCCGTCCTGCAGCAGGCGGCTGCCGGTCTGCAACACATAGGTAGAGTCGACGCTGCCTTCCCAGCCATGGAACAGCACGGCCAGGCCGCGTGCCTCTTTTTGCACGTGTTGGGCGGTGTAGGCACCGGTCAGCCGTACGCCGTCGCCGCCGTCGACCACCACGTGCTCGGCGCCATCCTGCACGCTATGCGCGCGACCGGGTAGCAGCTGGCGGCGCACGCCACTGGACGAAAGCATGGTCTGGATATGACCGCTGGTCAGTGGCCAGGGCGGACGAAAGTCCTTACCTGAGGGCAACGTCATTGCGGGCTATCTTCCAGCGCGGCGGCAATGCGTTCGCGCGAGTACTCCGCCATGCGGCGGCGTGCATCCGGCGACGCCGGTACCGGCGCAAGGAAGTGCACCTCCGCATCCAGCGGCGCTTCGCCGAGCAGACGCAGGAAGTTCTGCATGAAGTTCTCGTTTTCGCGGAAACCGGCGTCGACCACGCGATGACCGTTACGCGCAAAGCGCAGCGCCACCGGTTGCACGGCCACTTCCGCATCCAGGGCGGCCTGAAAGATGCGCGCGTGGAAAACGCGCAGCACGCCGTTATGGCCGGTGCCGCCTTCGGGAAATACGGCGACCGAGCGCCCGGCGTGCAGGCGATCGACCATCACCTGCATCACCGCCGCCAGTGAATGGTTGCTGCCACGGCGGTGGAAGATCGTGCCGCCCGCGGCGGCCAGCCAGCCGACCAGCGGCCAGCGGGCGATTTCGGCCTTGGCGACGAAACAGGCCGCGCGCTGACTATGCAGGAGTTCGATGTCGATCCACGAGGTGTGATTGGCCACGAACATCACCGGATCGGCCAGGGGCTGCCCCACCCGTACCGAGCGCAATCCGAAGATGCGCAGCAGCACCGTCGACCACCAGCGGATCATCCGGTGCGTGAACGGCTCGCGGCCATTCTTCATCACTTGATGGCGGTTCCAGGTCAGGATGCCGCCACACAGCAGCACGCCCAGTACGACGTGCAGCAGCAGCAGCGGCACGCGCCACAGGTAGCGCAAGGGACGAATCGGGTCGCTGACTCGGGCAGGAACGGTGTCGGTACTCATCGGTCCGGTTAGTTTACCGTTAGTTGACCCGATTGCGGTCGCCATTCCTACACAAATAATCGAGGACGTTTGGATGTCTTTCACCTGGCCGCGGGACAGCCTGGTCGTCTTTTTGTAGGAGCGACTTCAGTCGCGACCGGCCTTGACGTAAACGTCGGTCGCGGCTGAAGCCGCTCCTACAAACTCAGGTGACTTTTCGAGGCCTGCTAACGCTCCAGCTGCCTCAACGGCAACGCCGGCGAACGCTTCACGGTACGCAGCACAAAGCTCGAATTGACATCGGCCACGCCCGTTGCGTTGAGCAGCCGGTCCAGCAGGAAGCGCGAAAAATCTTGCAGGTCGCTGACGTAGATTTGCAGGAGATAGTCCATGTCACCGGTCAGCGCATAACAGGCGACGACTTCGTCCCAGGCGTTGACCTGCGCGGCGAAGCGTTCGACCGCCTCGGCTTCGTGCTTGGCCAGCTGCACACGAACAAATGCCTGCAGCCCCAGTCCGACGGCCTGTGGGTCAACCTGGGCGGTATAGCCGGTGAGCACTCCTTCGCTTTCAAGTCGTTGCAGGCGACGCAGGCAGGCCGAGGGCGACAGGTTGACCCGCTCGGCCAGTTCCGCGTTGGTGATACGGCCCTCGCCCTGCAATACCGCCAGCATGCGTAGATCCGTGCGATCGAGCTCGGTCATGCAATATTTCACCGTTAATATCGAATCAGTCGGCTGAATATTGCACCCATGCCAGGAATGGATGCAATAAAACAACCATCGTGCGACTAGTCGGGCGTATGCTGTTGCTCCGCTTGAAGAACCACCGAGGTCGCCATGGACACCACTCCCCGTCGCGTCGAACACCAGCAGACCGACCGCGGCTATGTGCCGGTTTACGCCACCGGCGTGGTCGAGCAGCCTTGGTCCGGTTATAGCCGCACCGATCATGAGGTGTGGGACACGCTGTTCAAGCGCCAGCGTGAGCTGCTTCCCGGGCGTGCCTGCGATGAATTCCTGGCCGGCGTCGAGCGCTTTGGCCTGGGCGACGGCGGCATTCCAAAGTTCGCCGATCTGAACAAGGTGCTGGGCAAGGCCACCGGATGGGAGCTGGTGGCAGTCGAAGGTCTGCTGCCCGACGAAGTATTTTTCGATCACCTGGCCAATCGTCGCTTTCCGGTCAGCTGGTGGATCCGTAAGCCCGATCAGCTCGACTACCTGAGCGAGCCCGATCTATTCCACGATCTGTTCGGGCATGTGCCGCTGCTGCTCAACCCGGTTTTTGCCGACTACATGCAGGCCTATGGCAAGGGCGGCATGAAGGCGTTTGCGATCGGCCCCGAAGCGCTCATGAATCTGACACGCCTGTATTGGTACACGGTGGAATTCGGCCTGATCAACACGGCCGCCGGCATGCGCATCTACGGCGCCGGCATCGTCAGCTCCAAGGGCGAATCGATTTACTCGCTCGACTCGGCCGCCCCCAATCGCATCGGCTTCGGGCTGGAGCGCGTGATGAGCACGCGCTATCGCATCGACACGTTCCAGCAGACCTACTTCGTCATCGACAGCTTCGAGCAGTTGTTCGACGCGACGCGTCCGGACTTCACGCCGATCTACGCCAAGCTGCTCGACGAGCCGGCGCATGCGGCAGGCGATGTGCTCGATGCCGATCGCGTGTTCAACCGCGGCACGCGTGAGGGCTGGTCGACGGCGGCTGATACTTGATAGAGCGGTAAAGCCGGCCACTGCGTGGCCTGTAAAGTCGCGCCTTCGGCGCTGTAAACGGTAAACAGAGAGAGCAAAAAGCATGGGCGGTGTCAGCTCGGGCTTTTTGCTCTCTCTGTTTACCACTGACCATTTACAGGCCACACAGTGGCCGACTTTACGCCCTTCAGCGCCGCTTCCACTCGCTGATCGACAACACCTGGCTGACTCGCTTACCGTCCCAGCGATAGATGAAATGTTCGCTCTGCACACAGGGCGCCACGCGGTCCGGATAGAACACGGCGACGCATTCGCCGCCGGGATCGCGCACGCTGTCGAAGACGAGGCCATCGGACCCTTCGGAGCGAAGTTGTCGCGCCAAGGCGACGCTGGCGACGTAGCTGTTCGGGTCGTGCTCCGCCGGCCAGCCGCCGCGCAGATCATGCAGCAGGGCGTTGATACTGGTGCGATAGCAGCGCACCTCCAGGTCGCACGGCGGTTCCGCGGTGGCGGCCAAAAAGCGCTCGCGGTGATAGACGGTTTCTTCCACGGCGGTGTTGACGCTATGTCCGGCATAGAACACGCCCCAGCTGCCGTCGGAGAAACGGCTGCCGTCGGGATTCAAATGCGTGAAGGCCGCCATCACCGGCGTACTGCCCGGGCCGCTGATGCGGCGTTCGGGCGGCACCAGGCTCAACTCGCCCGCTTCCTGGCGCAGACGCGGATTGGTCATCGCCTCGATCGCGAAGATCGCATCCAGATCGCGCGGATCGGCAATGCGATCGAACACGCCCACCGGCGGAAAGCGGCTGGGCACGATGCGATAGGCGTGAATCCAACGGATGCGTTTGAGGGGCGGTAACTCGGCCATGCGGCGATTCCTTGGCCTCGCGAATCGGAAAAACAAAGGGTAGCAATCGGGAATATCGCCGACTGCGACGCGACTCGCTTTCGGGCTAGCGCGGTCTTAATTCCAGCCGCGCTGCGCATCCAGATACTGACGCACGACGTAAAGATCGGCGACGTTGCCGGAAAGCATCCGCTCCATGGCACTCTGCCCGCCGAACAACGGTGCCTGGTTCGGGCGATGCACCCACGCGTCGGCCTGGGCCGGATCGCTGAACAGAATATGCAGGCCCTTATAGATGCCCAGCAGATAACTGATGCGCTCGATCACGTCGCGACCGGGCGTGCCGTCCTGCTCGCGCTTCCACTTGTAGAAGGTGGATTCGGGCGGGCCGCCAAGCAGCTTGCGCTGGTCGACGATGCGCAACTCCCAGGCATCGGCAAGACGGAAAAAAGCGCGCAACGCGGCGCCGCCCAGTTCCTCGATCGGCTGGTCGGCCGGCCCGTTCTTTTGCGGCGTATGAGTGACGGCGGAATGCATGGCCACGTAACTTCCTGTGTGAAGTTGGTAGCAACTTTACCACACTGATGAAGTTATTGCCATAACGCGCCCGTCACGTTGCCGAGGGGATGGCCGCCTGTACCACCGAGGTCCGCGGATCATCCGCCCGGCCCACCACGGCAAAACCATAACCGTTGCGGAACCAGTACTTGGCCAGCAGGCCGTTGTCCTGCCGCGAACCGCTGAGGTCGCCCGGAAAGCGGGTGCTGGGCCGGACATAAAGGCTGATGCGCTGACCCTGCTCGTCCTCGTACATCACCAGGGCGGCGGGGCCATCGCTGGTGGACAGCAGACGTCCGCCGAGCAACTTGAACCCGTAGGAGCCCAGATCCGGCAGCGACATGGGCCGCCCGATCCGGGATGAAAGCCAACCTTCCAGGGCATTGGCATGGCTGCCATCCATTTCCACCGGGCGAAGCCGGTCGGTGGCGAAGGTCCGATAGGCCTCCAGCGCGTCCTGCATCGGTGGATGAGCCGCCGCCAGGCTGACGTTGCGCGCCTGCCAACCACCCATGCCACCGACGCCCAGCGTGATCAGCAGCGACGCACATAGCGCAAGCCGCCGCTGCCGACGGCGGCGCACGGTGCGGCGCACCGCGACAGGATCGAGCGCTGGATTGGCCGGCAGCAGATAGGCCGGCAGCGCGGTGCGAAGCATTTCAGCCTGGCGGCGCCATTGCGCGACCTCGGCGGCCTGTTCGGGATGGTTGGCCAGCCATGCCTCGATATCGCCGCGTCGTGCGGCGTCCAACTGGCCGTCCACATAAGCGTGGAGTTCGTCTTCGCTAGGAACAAGCGGATTCATTTCACCCTCCGCAATGCGGTGGTTGAGCTGCCATTGCCGGTCAGCTCGCGATAAGCCTTGCGCGCCCGTGACAGGCGCGACATGACGGTACCGAGCGGGAGATCCAGCGCGGCAGCGGTTTCTTCGTAGCTCAAGCCTTCCACGGTGACCATCAGCAACACGGCACGCTGGTCGTCGCTCAACTGATCGAAACTGCCCAGCGCGCTGCGTGCTGCGTACGTCTCTTCGGCCGAGGGCTCCTGCTCCAGATCATCCCGCCGAAAAGCGTCGAACAACCGGCCCCAACGCTTGGCGCGCCGTTTGTCGTCGATGAACTGGCGATACAGGATCGAGAACAGCCAGGCCTTCAGGTCACCGTCGCGGCGCGAAGCCCAGCGCGACAGCGCTTTTTCCATGCAGGTCTGTACCAGGTCGTCGGCTGTCGCGGCGTCGCGGGCCAGCCATAGCGCGAAACGGCGCAGGGCCGGCAGCAGCTCGCGTAGATCGTCGTCGTTGATGGGGTTCATGGGGCCGGTTCCGGAGTACCGTGATGTGACGCCTCAACCTGGAATTTATTCCATCGGGAATAAAGCCGCGTCTGCGACGTCTCGCCCTGGTCGGTACTAGCCACTCTAGGAGCCCAAGCCATGTCCGAACCCACACCGCCGCGCCCCCCGTTTCGCCTCGAAACGCTCGCCAAGGGCGCACTGATTGGCGCCATCCTCGCCGTCGTTGCCGGATTGTTTGTCTGGGCCGCCGGTTGGCTCAGCCCATCGCGCGTATCGCCGGGTCGGATGGTGGATGCCCTGGAGACCCATGGCGTCCACCCAGGCGTGCGCCGCGCGCACGAAAAAGGCCTGTGCTTCGCCGGACATTTCGATGCCAACGGCAACGGCACGGCCCTGTCCAGGGCTGGGGTATTCGCCCAGGGACGCACGCCCGTCTTTGGGCGTTTCTCGCTCGGCGTCGGCGATCCGAACTCGCCCGACGGCGTGCCGGGCTTCCACGCCATCGCATTGAGCTTTCAACAGGCCAATGGAGAAATCTGGCGTACCGCGATGGACGACACGCCGATCTTTCCGATCGCCACACCGCAGTCGTTTATCGATTTTCAGTTGGCCACCGCGCAGGACAAGACCACCGGCAAGCCCAACCCGGAACGCGTACAGGCCTATATGGCGGCCCATCCGGAAACGCGAGCTTTCGTAAAGTGGTTGCACGACGCGCCGTTCGCGGCGAGTTTCGCGGCCAGTACGTACTACTCGCTCAATGCGTTTCGATTCACCAATAGCCAGGGGCAGACGCGTGCCGTGCGCTGGTCGCTCAAGCCCGAAGCGCCGTTTGTCGAGATCGACAAGGCCAAGCTGGCCGACCTCAACAAGACCCAGCCCAACTTTCTGTTCGACGATGCGATTCAACGCCTGAGCCAACAGCCGCTGCGTTGGGAACTCGTCGTGACGCTTGCCCAACCGGGCGACCCGACCAACGATGCGACCAAGCCATGGCCGGCCGATCGCGAGCAGGTCGATGTGGGCACGCTGGTGCTCGACCGCGCGTCGCTCGAAGACAATGGCCCCTGTCGCGATGTCACCTTCGATCCGTTGATCCTTCCGGCCGGCATATCCGCGTCCGATGACCCGCTGCTTGCCGCACGTTCGGCTGCCTATGCGCGCTCGTTCACCCGTCGCGCCGGCGAACAGCCCACGCCGCCGAGCGCCTTGTCCAAAGACGCGGCCGCACGTTCTGCTTTGGAAGGAGCACGCTGATGAACACTCCGATCCGTTTCTCGCTTGCCCTGCGCGCACTGCACTGGCTGATGGCGCTGATGATCCTGACCATGCTGTTTGTCGGTGTCGGCATGATGTCGACGGCCTCCGATGCGCGGCGTTGGCTGTATGAGCTGCACAAGCCGCTGGGCATCCTGATCTTGTTGCTGGCCGCCATACGTTTGATTGTGCGGCTTGTCACCAAAGCCCCGCCGTTACCGGCGAATATGCCGGCCATCCAGAAACTCGCCGCGCACGCGTCGCATGTTTTGCTCTACGTCCTGATGTTTGCGTTGCCGCTGATCGGTTGGGCAATGCTATCGGCCGGTGGCTACCCGATCAGTCTGCTCGGCTCGATCCATTTACCCCCGATCGTGTCGCAGAGCGCACCGCTGTATGCGCTGCTGCATGCCGTGCATGTGACATTGGCGTTGCTGTTGTTCGGGGTGGTGCTTGTCCATTTGGGCGCGGCGCTGTTGCATGGGCTGATACGCCGGGATGGCGTGTTCTCCGCCATGGCTTCGTGGAAGCGGGGAAGGTTTTGAGGATTTCTCGACATTATTTACTATTGCTATTGCATAAATGCCCATTATCGAAGGCTGCGATATTGCATGGTACGGCCGATTGCTTTATTTAGTCCCTTAAGCTCTTTTGCATACGCCCCTTTATCGGGGCGTATATCTTGAGTTTCCCCTGTTATTAAGCGACCGATTCAACTCCCGTTCCAACGACTGTTTCTTTGCACCACGGACGGGATTGCACTGCCGAGTACTTCTTTTTAAATAGAGGACGAGGTCATGCAAGTCGAAGTGGTTCGTTGCCGTCCATATAACCGCCACGCAACGGTGAGCCTTACCGCAGCCCACGCGCTTGATCGACACAGTACCCTGGCATGGCCGCGGCTAAGGCCGATATATATCGGCTTGCTCATCACCGGGATCGGTTTGGCCGGCCGGGGAGTCGATGCCCAGACGATCAGCCTGACGAGCGGCAGCCCAAGATATGTCCTGACGGGCAACCAGACGGTCTCGGCCGTCACGGTCGGCAATAACGTCAGTGGCGTGATTTCCGGACCCGGCTACACATTGACGTACGTGGGTGCCACAACCGGCTTCATTTTGGGCGGTACGTCGGCAACCTCGCGTATGCAGCTCGATATGACCGGGCTGACGAACTTCGTTTTCAACAACCCCACGCAAACTTTCATTGTGAGCGGGCGCAGCAATACGGGGGCTGGCAGTGGAACCCTCTTTCTCGCGCAGGGAAGTAATGCCATTACAACATCATCATTCAGCGTAGGCAGTGTCGCTAACGGCGCAGGCGGCGCGTTTTTGAATCTCGGCACCGTACGCCTCGGCAAAAGCAACAGTATCAACGCCAACACAATCAATATTGGCACGGCGTCTAGAACAGGCGGCACGCTATCGTTTCAGAACGGTATCGGGGATGCGACGTTGGTATTGCGCGGTGTCGATGGAGCCAGCCCCGTCGCCAACTGGAATATCGGCATCAACGGTACCGGTAACGCGAACACCTCAGGCACTGTCGATCTCAGCGGAGGGACTCTGGATGCGAAGGTGACCAACCTGACGATCGGAGAAGCGAGAAGCGGCTCATTTTCCGGCGTTGGCACCTTGACGCTGGATAAAGGCACGTTGGATGCGACCTCGATCGTGCTCGGACTGCGCGATGGCACAGCCGGAACCGGTTCGGCATCGGGCACCATGACCGTCAACAATGCGACGGTTACCGCACAGACCCTCACGCTTGGCAGCGACGCACGCGCGGCCGGCACGGCGACGGCGACGCTGAATCTGAACGGCGGTGCGCTACTTGCGCAGACTATCCAACCCGGTACCGGTGGCGGAATACGCAACTTCAACTGGAATGGCGGAACCCTCGGCAACTATGCAGAGGGTTCGAATATGACGGTATCCATACCCACCATCACGCTCGCCGGCAGCGGCAATCGTATCTTCGATGTCGAGGGCGGCGGTGCGACTGCGACGGTGAACTCGGTGTTGAGTGGTGCCGGCGGATTTACCAAGACTGGCGCCGGCATACTTGCCCTGACAGGAACCAATGCCTACGCAGGCGGAACGACGGTTACGGGTGGCCTGATCAATTTCGCGACGCTCGACAATCTCGGTGCGGGCAATGTGACGCTCGATGGGGGCGGCCTGCAGTGGGCGACGGGCAGCACGGTCGATGTTTCCCCGCGATTGAATCCCCTGGGTGCGGGTGGAGGGACACTCGATACTCAGCTCAATGACGTCACGCTTGCCAGTCCGCTGACCGGTGCCGGGCAGCTGATCAAGAACGGGCAAGGTACATTGACGCTGACGGCCAGCAATACCTACGCGGGTGGCACCACCATCAACGCCGGTCAATTGCAGTTGGGCGATGGCGGAACATCCGGAGGCATTGTCGGTAATGTCGTGGACAATGCTTCGCTGCAGTTCAATCGCTCCGATGCCGTTACCTTCGACGGAACCATTTCAGGCGGCGGTACCCTGTCTATCGCAGGTTCGGGTGTCACCGTGTTGACGGGCGACAACACGTTCACCGGCGGAACCACGATTGAGGAAGGCTCCGGCGGACTGCAGTTGGGTAACGGCGGCAGTTCCGGCAGCGTGATCGGCACGATCCTGGATAATAGTTCGCTGAGTATCGATCGCGCCGACACGTTGACCCTTTCCAGCACGATCCTCGGTAGCGGCTCGCTGGCGCAGACAGGTACGGGCACCACGATTCTCACCAGCGACAATACCTATACGGGTGACACCATTATTAACGCCGGCATGCTGCAACTGGGCAACGGCGGAACGACCGGCAGCGTTATCGGCAACATCACGGACAACGGCACGCTGGCGTTCAACCGTTCCGATGACCTGACCTATTCGAACATCATCAGCGGTACCGGCGGCGTCGACCAACTCGGGCCGGGAACACTGCGTTTTGGCGGCGATCAGACCTATGCCGGACCGACCCGGGTATTGGCGGGAACCCTTGCGATCGATGGCTCGATTCAGTCGAGCACGGTAACGGTCGCGCCAGGCGCGACCTTGTCGGGCTTCGGTGTGATCGGCGGCGACGTTCAGAACCAGGGCCGGGTGTGGCCCGGTAATCCCATCGTTGGCGACACCCACTATGGCTCGTTGACGATACGCGGCAACTACGTGGGTCAGGGCGGCGTGCTTGAACTGAACACCTATATGGGAGGCGACGATTCGCCATCGGACCGATTGATCATTGACGGCGGTGCAGCGACGGGGTCGACGACGGTCGTCGCGCACAACACGGCCGCGACTATAGGCGAGACCACTGGCAACGGTGTTCTGGTGGTATCGGCCATCCATGGTGCGACAACAACGACCGACGCGTTCAGACTCGCCGGCGAGTTGCGTAGCGGCGCACTCGACTACCGCCTGTTCCGTGGTGGTGTCGACGGCAGCGATGTGGACAGTTGGTATCTACGCAACGAATTCGTCGTTCCGCCCGAGCCGCCGGGTCCTCCGGAGGAGGAGTTGCCTATCGATCCGCCGGTCGATCCCGTGTTGCCTCCCGGGGTGTATCCGATCATCGGTCCACAGATCGCTACCTACAGTTCGGTGATGCCGGTGGCGCGCGATCTGGCGCAGTTCGAACTGGGGACGTTGGATCAACGCATCGGAGATAGTGCGCTGATGGCATCGGAACATGCCGATAGCGATCACGGACCGTCCGTCTGGGCACGCGTATTTGCCAACAGTTTCAATCATACCTACCGGTCTTTTGCCGCGCCGAGGGCCGATGGCGACATATATGGCATCCAGGTCGGTGCCGACCTATGGCAGGGTGAATGGATATCGGGCCACGCCGACCGGATGGGGGCCTACCTGGCTTACGGTCGCGCTGGTGCGGATGTGCGCGGACTGGTGACCAACGACGAAGCCACCGGCTACGAGATGCAGCCGACCGGCACGTTGCGGCTCTACGCAACCTCGTTCGGCGCCTATTTCACTCATTACGGTCCGGGCGACTGGTACGTGGATGGCGTGGTGCAGGCGACGAGTTTTCGTGGGCATGCCAATACATCCAACACCAGCCTCGACACCGGGGGTACCGGCTTGCTCGGCTCGTTGGAAGCGGGCTATCCGTTTCCCTGGGCGGCGCTCGGCCCAGGCTTCGTGCTCGAGCCGCAGATCCAGCTGATCTGGCAAAAGAGCCGTTTCGGTTCCGGCGATGATGGCCTGGGCGAAGTCGCGCTGGGCAGCGCCTATGGCAATACGGGTCGCGTGGGACTGCGTGGCAAGTGGTCATGGACCACCGCCGGCGGACAACTCTGGCAGCCCTATGTCGCGGTGAACTGGTGGCGTGACTGGGGCGCCCGAGCGACCACCGTCTACGACGATCTGGGTTCGGTGCCGGCGGTTGTTCAGGCCAGTCGTGCCGAATTGTCGGCAGGCGTCACCGCACGTTTGACGGCGCGCCTGACCGCCTATGCATCAGGCGGCGGTCAGGTCGCAGTGGGCCGCACGACCAACGCAAGGCGGGATAGTCTGTTTGCGAATGCCGGACTGCGTTGGACCTGGTAGCGGTGCCAACGCATCGACTATTTCTTCTTTCCGCAATCGCAGCCAACGTCCGGCGCCGGCCCACCTTCGGCAATAAACCGGTCGATCCGCTTCTCCAACACCGGTAAAGGCACCGACCCCAACGCCAGCACCGTGTCATGGAAGTGGCGAATGTCGAACTTCGGCCCCAGGTCCTGCTCGGCTTTCTTGCGCAGCTCCAGCAACTTCAAATATCCCAGCTCGTAGCTCAGCGCCTGTCCGGGCCAACTGATGTAGCGATCGACTTCGTTGGCGATCTCGCGATCGGACAAGGCGGTGTTCTGCGTCATGTAGTCGATCGCTTGCTGGCGTGTCCAACCCAGATGATGGATGCCGGTGTCCACCACCAGACGGCATGCGCGCCACATTTGATAGGTGAGATAGCCGAAGCGCTCGTAAGGCGTCTTGTAGATGCCCATCTCGTTGCCGAGATATTCCGAGTACAAGCCCCAGCCTTCGCCATAGGCGGAGATATAGCCATTGCGACGGAAATCAGGCTGGTCGTGCTGCTCCTGGGCGAGCGCGAGCTGCAGCGAATGGCCCGGCATGGATTCATGCAAGGTCAGTGCGGGCATGTTGTAGAGCGGGCGCGAAGGCAGGTCGTAGGTATTGACCAGGTACGTGCTCGCGCCGCCGCGGCCGGAGGTGTAGTAGGGCGCGATATCGTCAGGCACCGGCACGATCGCAAAACGCTGGCGCGGCAGGCGCCCGAAATAGCGACCGAGTTGCGCATCGACCTGCTTGGCTACCCAAGCGGTACGCATCAGCAGCTCATCGGGCGTCTTGGCATAGAATTGCGGATCGGTTCGAAGGAAATGCAGGAAGTCGGCGAAGCTACCCTTGAAGCCAGTCTCCTGCATGGTCTTGACCATCTCGTCATGCAGTTTGGCGACCAGGTTCAAGCCGACTTCATGCACCGCGCCAGGCGTCACGTCCAGTGTCGTGTATTCGATGATCTGCTGGCGATACCAGGCCTCGCCGTCCGGCATCTTTTCTGCGGCCAGTGTGGTGCGCGCCTTCGGGACGTACTCGTTGCGGAAGAAGCCGAGCAGCTGCGCGTAGGCGGGAATGATCTTGTCGGCGATCAACGCTCGCGCCTGCTTGCGCAGTTGCTCGGCATCGACCGGCTCAATGTTGTCCGGCAGCTTGAGGAAGGGTTTGTAGAAGCTGCTCTGCGTCGGATCCTTCAGTTCGGCTACCGCGGCGATCGATACGTCACGACCGTTGAGCACCTCGCGCGGTACGCTGAAACCTCGCGCGAGCCCATCGCGCATATTGTCGATCTCCTGCGAGAAGTACGCAGGCACCTGGCCGAGTCGGTCGAGATAGTTGCGATAATCCTTGAGGTTATGCAGGTTGTCGCTGTCGAGCTCGTAACCGACGTCGCTCCAGAACGCCGAGTCGCTGTTGAATGGCATCTGCCACTGCTTGAACTGCTGGGCGGCCAGCAGGTTCTGGATCTGCGCGCGATACACCGCATAGTTGATCTGTTCTTCCGGCGACAGCTGCTTTATATCGATGCCGTCCAGCTGCTTGAGCACCTGCTGCCACTCGTTCTGCCGTTGCACCTGACTGGCAGCATCGACGCGATCGAGACGACCGTTGTTGACCTGCGTTTCGCCCGACGTCTGTACGCCGGCCTGGCCGTTGCGCCACGCCCATTCCTGCGTGTAGATCTGACGAAAGCGTGCATCGGTGTCATGCGTGGCATCGGCAAAGGCAGGTGCGGCGAGCGCCAGGTTGACGGTGAGCCAGAGCGCGCTACGGAGCAGATTCTTCACGATACGTATTCCCCGGGGACAATGCGATCAATCATCGCATTATTTCGGGAGCGGAGCCGCAGCTGCGAGAGTTACTCCATCACCGTGTATTCGTTCTGCACCGAACGCAGATACGCGGCAAGATTGCGCCCGTCCTGTTCGACGAAGCGCTCTTCCAGATGGCGGCATTCGGCAATGCGGTCCGGACGGAAGTTGCGAAAATCGCTGCGTAGCCGGCACCACGCGCCCAAGGTCCACGCGCCGCCCCAGAACGACAGGCAGAGCGGCTCGATTTCGCGCGAGCTGCTGCGACCGGCTTCGTCGCGATACTCCAGTTGCAGGACCTGAGAACTGGCAATGGCCTGATGCAGTCGGTCGATCAGGCCGGCGAACTCCGACGCCTGCTTGCCGCGCCATACCGGCGCATAGATACGTGTATGCGCGGCGCGCTCGCGCAGTTCGGGCGGCAGCACCGCTTCGATCTTCAGCAGCGCGGCCTTGGCGCCTTCGGCCAGTCGTTCGCCGGCAAATGCGCGGACAAAGCGCGTGCCGACCACCAGCGATTCGAGCTCGTCGGCGGTAAACATCAGCGGGGGGATGTCCGAGCCCTTGCGCAGCACGTAGCCGACACCGGCCTCGCCTTCGATCGGCACGCCGGATAGCTGCAGATCAGCCACGTCGCGGTAGACCGTACGCAGTGAGACATCGAGCGTCTCGGCGAGCTGCCGCGCCGGCAAGGCGGTACGGCGCCCGCGTAGGGCGTGGATGATAAGAAAGAGGCGGTCGGCACGGCGCATGCGTGCATCATGACCGATCCGAGGTCGCAGGGCTTGCGACACAGGTCATGGGTACGGGTCGGCCGCCTCGTCATGGCTACAGGTGCCGCGTTTCGGCAGGCGGATTCTGCCAGTTGTCGTTGCGGCCGTCCGAATAGTGCACGGGCGAGGCTGCCAATTCGGCATCCGATGCATTGTCCAGCGAGGCGACATGGATCGAGATGAAATCGCCGCCGAGGACTTCCAGATGCCCGCGGCCGAACGCGTGTACGCCGCAATGCTTGCAGAACAGGTGATGCATGCTCTGCGTATTGAACTGGTAGTCGCTCAATGCCTCTTCACCGGCCAACATGCGAAACGCATCGGGCTTGACGATGGTGCCCCACTGCCGCGTCTTGCCGCAGTACGAGCAATTGCACTTGCCGGTGCCCGCAGCCAGGTCGAGATCGGTTTCGAAACGGACCGCGCCGCAATGGCAGCTGCCTTGATAAGTCTTGATCATGGATTTCCCTTGGAGCGATGCCGAAACCATCCGGCGATAAGTGCGAGCAGCAGCATGCGCCGCTGCGGTATTCGTGTTTCGGATGCGACAGCCGGCAGCCGGTATTGGCCTTCGACCATCATTCCGCGCAATTGCATCGGCCGGTAGGCCGTAATCAATGCGCGTTGCCATGCCTTGCTCATGACGCCCTCCTTCAGGCCGCCGCCTGCCCGCTGCCCAACCACGGCGGCGGCACGGCAAGCTTGAACATGCGATACCAATGCTCGCGATCCATCGGGCTGTACAGATCCAGCGCCCGGATCACTTCGCGTCCGAATTCCACGCTGCCCAGATGACTGGCGGTAATCACGCCGTCGTCAGCCACCGCCAGCGCGCGATCGTCGTAATGGCCCTGACCGCGGTACTGCGGCACGTGCATCGCGATCTGGCCCGGCCAGCTGGCGGTGTGGCGACGCCCTTCAAGCAAGCCCACGCGCGCCAGCGCCAACACGGCGTTGTCGATAGCCGCCAAGGTCACGCCACGCTCGTGCATTTGGGCAATGGCTTCCAGGGCGCTCTCGCTCTGGCGCCGCTCCCACAAATGGCCACCAGGCAGGATCAGCAAGGCCGCGTCATCGGCGTCGAGTTGCTCCAGGGTCAGCTCAGGCAACATGCGCAGGCCGCCCATCGACACCACCGGCTGCATCGAGAAACCGACGGTGCGCAACTGCCAGTCGCCGGGACGACGGATCTCGCACAGCGCCAGCGCGGCCTGCCAGTCCGCAAATCCTTCAAAAGCCAAGAAATAAACCGTGTCTCGCATGACCTCTCCCTCCGCTGATGTTGAGATCATGGAGGGGGGCTGCTGCCAACGTGTTGTCAGTAGGGAATGTTCCGGCGAGCACCCGGCCCCCTCACCCCAACCCTCTCCCCCGGCAGAGCCAGGGGAGAGGGAGCAAAAGCGCGCCGCGTTGAAAACTTGCCTCAGTGTGCCCCCTCTCCCCTGGCTCTGCCGGGGGAGAGGGCTGGGGTGAGGGGGGCGCTCTTGCATCAACTGGCAGCATTCAGCCCCACCAGCGACAATACGCATCCTTCTTCCATCGGGCCGACCATGAAGTCCATCTCCCTCATCCAGTTCCTGATCGAGGAACGCCGCGCCGGTCATATCAATAACGAGCTGTCGTTGCTGATCGAGGTGGTGGCCCGTGCCTGCAAGCGCATTGCGGTAGCGACGAACAAAGGCGCGTTGGGTGGTGTGCTGGGCAATGCCGGCAGCGACAACGTGCAGGGCGAGGCGCAGAAGAAGCTGGATGTGATCTCCAACGAGATCCTGCTCGAGGCCAATGCCTGGGGCGGCCACCTGGCAGCATGCGCCTCAGAGGAGATGGAGGATCCGCAGCAGATTCCCGACATGTACCCGAAGGGCAACCACCTGCTGTTGTTCGATCCGCTGGACGGTTCGTCGAACATCGACGTCAATATCTCCGTCGGTACGATCTTCTCCGTGCTGCGCTGCCCCGATGGCATAACCGAGCCGAAGATGGAGCACTTCCTGCAGCCGGGGACGACCCAGCTGGCGGCGGGTTACGTGGTCTACGGCCCGGCGACCTTGCTGGTGCTGACCTTCGGACACGGCACGCACGAGTTCACGCTGGATCGCGAAGTCGGCAGCTTCATCCTCAGTCGCCGAGATATCCGCATCCCGAACGAGACGGCCGAATTCGCCATCAACATGTCCAACCAGCGCCACTGGGAAGCGCCGATGCAGCGCTATATCGGCGAGCTGCTGGCCGGCAAGGACGGTCCGCGCGGCAAGGACTTCAATATGCGCTGGGTGGCGTCGATGGTGGCCGACGTGCATCGCATCGTGACCCGCGGTGGCGTGTTCTTCTATCCGCTGGACGCCAAGATCATGTCCAAGGGCGGCAAGCTGCGCCTGATGTACGAGGCCAACCCGATGGCGTTTATCGTCGAGCAGGCCGGCGGTGCGGCGACCACCGGTCGCGAGCGGATCATGGAGATTCAGCCGCATGGCCTGCATCAGCGCGTGCCGGTGTTCCTCGGCTCGAAGCAGGAAGTCGAGGTAGCGACGCACTATCACCAGCAGGCCGATGGCGCCAAGGCGTAATGACCGCCGATTTTATCGAGGTCTATGAAGACGCCCTCAGTGCCGCGCAATGCGCGGCACTGATCGACGCGTTCGAAGCCAGCGGGCAGGCCGTGGATGGACAGGTTGGCGGCGGTGTCTATCCGCAGCTCAAGCGTTCCAGCGATATCACCATCAGCGGCAAGCCGGCCTGGCGCGACAGCGAAGTGGCCTTGAACCTCGCCATGCTGGCGGGGCTCACCGCCTACCTGCGCCGCTATCCCTATACCTTGATCGCGCCGTTGATGCTGCAGGTGCCGGATGCTGACGGCCAGCTGCGCCGCCTGCAGGCCGACGATATCGCCAGCATGAGCGATACGGAGCTGGGCGCGTTGGCACGGCAGGTATTCATGCCGGGCGATATCAATCTGCAGCGTTACCGTGCCGATCAGGGCGGCTATCCGTACTGGCACTGCGAGTTGTTCCCGCGCCATGCCGATGCGCAGACGCTGCATCGGCACCTGTTGTGGACGATCTATCTCAACGACGAGTTCGCCGAAGGCGAGACCGAATTCCTGCACCAGGGCCGCAAGGTGGCGCCGCGCCGCGGCAGTCTGCTGATCGCGCCGGCTGCATTTACCCACACGCATCGCGGCAACCGGCCGCGCGGCGGCGACAAATACATCGCCACCAGCTGGATCCTGTTCAAGCGCGCCGAGCAGCTCTACAGCTCTTAACCGCCGGCAACGGGCGCAAGTACGCCCCTGTTTTGCCATCTATGCGGAGTGGACCGGCCATTACAATGCCGCGCGCTTCCCCCTTTCCATGAGTGATCCATGAGTCCTGCCGCTCGCGCACGTCGTTTGATGCCTTTGCTCGCCGTCGCGCTGATCGGCGGCTGCGGCGTGCTGGGCCATAAGAAGCCACCGCCGCCAACTACCGCAGCGGTGGTAACGCCGGTGAAGCTGCGTATCGGCCTGGCGCTGGGCGGCGGTGCGGCAAAAGGTTTTGCGCATATCGGTGTGATCAAGATGCTCGAGGCCAGCGGTATTCACCCGGACGTGGTTTCGGGCACCAGCGCCGGCAGCGTGGTCGGTGCGCTGTATGCCAGCGGCATGGATGCGTTCCAGCTGCAGGAGCAGGCGTTTTCGCTGGACGAATCGAAGGTTCGCGACGTGCGTCTGTTCTCCGGTGGCCTGGTGCAAGGCCAGAAGCTGCAGGACTACGTCAACCAGTTGGTCGACAACCGCCCGATGGACAAATTGAAACTGCCCTTCGCCGCGGTATCGACGGAACTGGACACAGGCCAGCGCGTGGTCTTCGTGCGCGGCAATACCGGCCAGGCAGTGCGTGCCTCCAGCAGCATCCCGGGCGTGTTCGAGCCGGCCGTAATCAACGGCAAGCGCTATGTCGACGGCGGCGTTTCCAGCCCGGTGCCGGTGGACGCGGCGCGCCAGCTCGGTGCCGACATCGTGATCGCGGTGGATATCTCGACCAAGGCGGCGGACAACAAACCCGACGGCATGCTCGGCACCATCGGCCAGTCGATCAACATCATGGGCGAGAAGCTTGGTGCGCAGGAGCTGGCGCGCGCCGATGTGGTCATCCGGCCCAAGGTCGGCGGCATCGGTGCGACGGCATTCGAGCAGAAGGACAAGGCGATTCTGGAGGGCGAGCGTGCCACCCTGGCTGCGATCCCGGCCATCCGCGCGAAGATCGCCGAGCGTGAGGCATTGCAGCATGCAGCGATGCCCGCAACCGCCAAGCCTTGAGTTTCAAGGATTTTTCGGTAGGCGTCACATAATCGCAATTTCCTGTACTTGGATCGAGCCAAACCAAGCTGCTAGCGTGGCGACTTTCGTCCGTCCCACGAGATCCGACCATGCCTCGATCCGCTCGCTTGCTACCGGCGCTGCTGGCCTTTTGTGTCACCAGCGCATTTGCCACGCCCGATGTCCCGGCTGCTGCCAACAACGGTACCGACCCACGCATCAACGACTTGCTCGTTGAGCTTGCCAAGTCGCAGCGCATCGACGAAAGCGAGCTTTCTCCCGATGGCCGCCTGCTGGCCTGGGTTCGCCACAAGGACAAGCATGCCCAGATCGAATTGGCGGCGGCGAACGGCAGCGGCGTACAGCAAATCGGCGTGGGCAACGCGGCCGACTGCAACGGCAGCGCCATTGCCTGGTCGCCGGATGCGCGCCAGTTGGCCTTCATCGCCGACTGCGTAAACAAGTCAGCTGACGGCAAGCCCGCCAGCGGCAATGGTCCGAGCAAGCACGACAAAGGCGTCTATGTTGTCGATGCAAACAAGGCCGGCGAGAAACCGCGCCGTCTCGCCACGCTCAACGGATATGCGCACGCGCTGACCTGGTCGCCGGACGGCAGGAAACTGTCCTTCCTCTACGTCGAAGGCTCGGACCGTCGCGCGAGCGCCACGGCGGCAGCGGATCCTTCGATCGGCGAGATCGGTGTCGACAATATCGTCGAGCAGCGCATCGCGACGTTGCCGGCCGATGGCGGCACGATCGAGCAGGTCACGCCTGTGTCGCTGCACGTCTATGAATACGCCTGGTCGCCCGACAGCAAGCGCTTTACCTATACCGCTGCGCCGCCGCCCGGCGACAACAACTGGTGGATCTCCAAGCTGTATGTGCAGAACGCGATCCCGGGCACCGCAAACACTGTCGTTGTCGATCCGGCCACCGTCACCGGCCCGTTGCACGGCCTGCAGATGGCTGTGCCGCGCTTCTCGCCCGATGGCAACCGCATTGCCTTTATCGGTGGCCTGATGAGCGATCAGGGTGCGACGGGTGGAGATCTCTACAGCACGTCGGTAAGCGCGAACGCTACGCCGACCAACCTCACTGCTGGCACGCATGTCACGCCGGTATGGTTCAGCTGGTCCGGCGCGAACCAGTTGGTGGTGTCGCAGGTCAGCAACGGTCAGAGCCAGGTCGCCGAGTACGCGGTGTCAGGCAGCACGGCCAAGCCGACACGCACGTTCTTCACCGTACCCTCCAGCATCGGCAGCGGCGATCTGTCGATGTCGCTTTCGCTAAGCCGCGACAACAAGCAGGTCGCCTTCGTGCAAAGCGATTACGCGCATCCGGCCGAAGTACACGCAGGCGCACTCGATACGCAGGCGCCGCCGGCGGTGACGTCGATCAATGCCGCGCTCAAGCCGTCTTGGGGCAAGGCCGAATCGGTGGAATGGGACAACGAAGGTTTCCATGTGCAGGGTTGGCTGCTGTATCCGGCCAACTACGACCCGTCCAAGTCGTACCCGATGATCGTCACCGTGCATGGTGGCCCGTCGAGTGCCGTGATCCCGCGCTGGCCGGGGGCCGGTTTTGGCGGCGCACCGCTCTCCGCACTGGGCTACTTCGTGTTCATGCCCAACCCGCGTGGCAGCTATGGCCAGGGTCAGGCATTCACGCAGGCCAACCGTAAGGATTTCGGCTATGGCGACCTGCGCGACATCCTTGCCGGCGTCGACGCGATCGAAAAGAAGCTGCCGGTCGACGACAAGCGCCTGGGCCTGACCGGCTGGAGCTACGGCGGCTTCATGACGATGTTCTCGGTCACCCAGACGCAGCGTTTTCACGCCGCCGTGGCCGGCGCCGGCATTTCCAACTGGCAGAGCTACTACGGCCAGAACCTGATCGATCAGTGGATGACGCCGTTCTTCGGCGCTTCCGTCTATGACGACCCGAAGGTGTACGCAAAGAGCTCGGCAATCAATTTCATCAAGCAGGCGAAAACCCCGACCCTGATCGTGGTGGGCGAGCGTGACGCCGAATGCCCCGCACCGCAGTCATTCGAGTTCTGGCATGCGCTGCGCGCGCAGAACGTGCCGACGTCGCTGGTGGTGTATCCGGGTGAAGGGCATGGCTTCGTCAATCCGGTCAACCAGCGTGATGTGTTGCAACGTGCGCTGAGCTGGTTTGGCAAGTATCTGCCGCCGACCAACTAACGTTCCCGTGACTGCAAGCGAAGGCCGCTGATCCGTCAGCGGCCTTTTTTGTTGCATCCGCTACAGAAAATTTTGCGTTTTGCGTAAGAGGTTGCGCATACGCGTCCTGTTACAAACCGTTACATATAGCCGTCCATCATTTGGACGTCCAAATTCACGTGCCTGTTCACCATTTCAGTTTGTTTCATCAAAGCGCAGCCTTTAAATGCCGTCGAAGCACTAGACGATTCTGTTGACGCGCGAGCATGATCGCCTGCCTTCGGCTGCAGGCCGAAGTACAACGGATTTCCAATGCGTCTTCCATAAAGCTGTCCGATGAGATGGCTGGAAGCATGCGCCCTGCAACAAGAGGCATCGCGAAATCACTGGAGCGAGAGAGACACAAAACGTTGTTGTACGACGCAACATCACAGGGGGACTCGTTATTTCCTTTTGGCATTATCTTTGGGAGAGAGTCATGAAAAACGAGCTTGTGATCGGTGCATCGATTGCCGCTGCTTTAGCTGTACTGCCGAGTCTTGGCCTGGCCACTGACACGACGACTGCCGCGCTCGCGGGTATCAACACCAACGAAACGCCTCGTGTCACCACAACCATCGACAATCGCACGTTGACGGCGGTAGCCAATACCCACCTGAGTCTGGTGGCAAAAGCGAAACCCATGGAAAGCGTGGCCGATTCATTGCCGATGAACCATATGCAGCTGGTACTCAAGCGCAGTACGTTGCGCGCCAATGCATTGAGCAAACTGATTGCCGATCAGCACGATCCATCATCGGCGAAGTTCCACCAGTGGCTGACACCAGCGCAGTTCGGCCAGACCTTCGGCGTCAGCGATGCCGATATCGCCGCCGTATCGTCCTGGCTGAAGTCGCAGGGATTCACCGTCAACGGTGTCTATCCGAACAAGATGCAAATCGACTTCAGCGGCACGGCCGGCGCGGTCAAGCAGGCCTTTCATACACAAGAGAACCGCTACACCATCAACAATGCAGTGCACATTGCCAATGCCGGTGACATCAGCATCCCGACGGCGCTGAATGATGTCGTGGTCGGCGTCGCCGGTCTCAACGATATCCATCCTGATCCGCAACACACCGCACCGCAGGTGGCTCAGTTCAATCCATCGACGCGGATGTTCGCGGTGCCGCAGCAGGCCGGCAAGACCAACTTCGCCAAAGCATCGCTCGCGAAGCTGGGTCCGGATGCCATACCGTTCACTACCGGTGAGCGTGGTTTCGCGCCCTACGACCTGGCCAAGATCTACGGTGTCGACAAGCTGCAGAGCAGTGGCATTACCGGCAAGGGCATCACCATTGCGGTGGTCGACCTCGAGTCGATGGTGCCGGGTGACTGGACCAACTTCGTCAGCCAGTTCAACCTGGGCAGCTTCGGCGGAACATTCTCGCAGGTCCAGCCGCAGGCCGATGGCTTCACCAATTGTGTGGATCCGAATATCGCCAGCCCCAACTCCGACTTCACCGAGACGGTGCTGGATGCGGAGTGGGCAACGGCGATGGCACCGGGCGCAAACATCGTGGTGGCCACCTGCGATAGCGGCAACAGCAACAATTTCTTCGGCGGTGTGTTCACCGCGGCGACCAACCTGATCAACGGCACGAGCCGTCCGAATATCATCAGCGCGAGCTATGGCTTCGGCGAAGGTTCGACCGATGTGGCCAGCAAGACCGCGATCGATCTGATGTGGGCGCAGGCCGATGCCGAAGGCATTTCGGTGTTCGTCTCCAGCGGCGATTCCGGCGCCAACCCGAGCTTCAATGGTGGCGTGATCCATGGCGTAGGCATTGACGCCAACTCGCTCGGTACGTCGCCGAATGTCACGACGGTGGGTGGCACGGATACCGCCGACGTGCTCGACGGCACGACCAAGAAATACTTCAGTTCGACGATCAATGATGTTTACGGATCGGCACTTTCGTACGTGCCGGAGATTCCGTGGAACCAGTCCTGCGGCAACGACGTGGCAGCCAAATCGCTCGGCTTCACCGACTCGATTGCCTTCTGTAAGGAGGCGGTGGTATTCGATCCGCTCAGCCTCTACACCACCTCCGAAGGCGGCAGTGGCGGCCCATCCTCGGTCGATGCGAAACCGGTCTGGCAACGTTTGGTCAAGGGTACGGCCAAGGACCCATCGCGCGATGTGCCGGACGTGGCCTTGTTCGCCGGCTCGTACGGTCAACACTCGGCGGTGATCCTGTGTACGGCGGCCGATCCGTGCGCGCCTAACTTCACCACTCCCACCGTACTCGAAGGCGGCACCTCGCTATCGGCGCCGATGTTTGCCGGTATCCAGGCCTTGATGGACCAGGGCTTGTCCGAAGCGGGCTTGCCGGCCAATCAGGGCAATGCGGCACCGACCTTGTATGCACTCGCGGCCAAGGAATATGGCGGTCCGACCGGCACGGCACCGGCCACGCTGGACGGTTGCAGCGCCGATAACGGCACCAAGGGCACGGCCAAGTGCGTCTTCCACAATGTGGTGCGCGGGGGTATTTCCACCCAGTGCTATCAATTGAATGGCGCTGCCACGCCGACGCCGGATTGCTACTTCTACATCACCAATCCGGAGTTCCTGCTTGGCCCAGGGCAGTTGGGCCTGATGTCGACCGATCCGAGCAAGAAGTACAGCGCCAAGACCGAAGCCTTCGCTGCGCAGCCGGGTTGGAGTTTCGCGACGGGTCTGGGCTCGGTGGATGCCAATAACCTGCTCAGCGCGTGGAAGTCGTTTGTTGGTGTGAAGTAAGCACGGTTGTGTCTCGGTCCTCGGCGGCGTGAGTCGCCGGGGATCTCACGCCAATAAGCCGGAGGCCGCAAAATAGCTTCAGTATTCATCGTCATCCCGGCGCAGGCCGGGATCCATTCCTCAGCACTCACTTTTCAGACATCGTTTGGCAAGCTTCGGCGCTGAGGAGTAGATCCCGGCCTGCGCCGGGATGACGGATAGGAGATGCATGGTCGAGATCCCGTAGAATCGACGCCTTCATTCGGCGTGATGAAAGGAGCGAGTCGTGGAGGATCTACAGGCATTCGCCCATCAGGTTTTCGACGCCCAGCCGTTCAGTCGCTTTCTCGGCGCACAACTGACGCACGCCGGACCTGGCACGGCAGAGATAAATCTCCCGATCGTCGATCATCTCAAGCAGCAACACGGTTTCGTCCACGGCGGCGTTTTGAGCTATCTGGCGGACAACGCGATCACTTTCGCCGGTGGCCTGGCCTTTGCCGGCAACGCGCTGACCTCCGAGTTCAAGATCAACTACCTGAAGCCGGCCCTTGGCTCGGTTCTTGTCGCACGCGCTCATGCCAAGGCAGTCGGCAAACGTCAGGCCGTATGCCAGTGCGAGATCTTCGCGGTTCGCGACGGCGAGGAGATTCTGTGTGCGATCGCGCAGGGCACCGTGGTACCGGCGAGTGGAAACGCCTAATCTTAAGTATTTCCGTTTGGCACAAGTTTGCCCACACCCATGGCATCCGTCGCATCCGAACCTGCAGAAGCGATAACCATCCGTTGCGACGACGGCGTCGTGCTCGGCGGTCACTGGTGGTCGACCACGACCGAAACGCCTCTCGGGATGGTAGTCATCAATCCGGCGACTGGCGTGCTGGCTCGCTACTACCATTACTACGCGCGCTTTCTGACCGCATCGGGTTTCGATGTCCTGACCTACGATTACCGCGGCATTGGCCTGTCGCGTCCTGAGCGACTACGTGGCAGCGGATATCGTTGGCGCGATTGGGGCCAACTCGACTTTGATGCAGCGATTCGCTTCGCCAACCAACGGCGGAGGCAAGGGTCTTTGCTGGTTGTCGGTCACAGCGTTGGCGGCTTTCTTCCAGGCCTGGCGGAAAACGGGCACTTGGTCGAACGCATGCTGACGGTGGGCGCGCAATATGCGTACTGGCCGGACTACGCGGCGAAACAGCGAGCCAGGCTGTTCTTCAAATGGCACGTGGTCATGCCTGCGGTTACAGCGTTGCTTGGTTATTTTCCGGGCCGCAAGTTCGGCTGGCTGGAGGACCTGCCAGCTGGCGTTGCGAACGAATGGAGCTTCAAGCGCGCGCAGACCGAACGTAACTATCCCAGGGCCAGTCGGACGGCGGTATTGGAATGCTTCGCCGCATTTCATGCACCGATTCTCGCGGTCGTCGTCAGTGACGACGAATTGGGCACGGTTGCGGCCGTGCGTCGCTCCCTCAGCTATTACAAGGGTGCGCCAAAAACCGAAGTGATGTTGTCGCCCCACGACCTGGGTCAGGAGAGCGTGGGTCACTTCGGCCTGTTCCATGCACGACACACGCAGGGCTTCTGGGCGGACACGCTGCATTGGCTGCGCGATGGGATCAATCCCTGGCCAGGCAAGCCATACGTCACCTAGTTGCCGCCGCGCTTACGCCATAAGCGCTAAGCACAGGCTTTCCGGAAAGTGGCAAACTGGCCGGAGCCAGACTGGCTCCGAGGGGTTATGGCCGCCATCGCGATCAGCTTGGGCGTCTTTGTGCTGGCCTGGGTCGGCCTGTGGCTGGGCGCGTGGCTGGCGCCGAGATTGCCGCGGGAGCACCTGTCCAGCGACGCGCGCAACTCGGCGCAGATCGGTATCGGCATGATGTCGACGCTGGCGGCGCTGGTGCTCGGTTTCATGATTACCTCGGCACGATCCTCGTTCGATCGCGCAACCGACGATGTCGTCGCCGTATCCACATCGATCGTCATGGTGGACCGGGCGCTATCGGGTTACGGCGACGAAGCCCGCCCGGCGCGCGACCAGCTGCGCGCGTTCCTGAATCGCGCAACAGGTCGCGTTGCAGCCGACGGCCATGTCACGGAAGTCGTCTTTCGGGTTCCGCTGACCAACCTGAGCCTGCTGACAGAATTACAACAGTCGATCCTGGCGCTCAAACCGGCCAACGACGCGCAGCGCTGGTTTCAGGCACGTGCCTTGACGCTAAGCGGCGACCTGAGCCGCGAGCGTGTCGTCACCTCCGAGCAGAGCGTGCAGTCGGTGCCGGTGCTACTGCTGGTGGTGGTGGCTGCCTGGGTGTTCCTGATCTTCATCGGCCTGGGCGCATTCTCCGTGCACAATCGTTCGGTACGCGTCGTGCTCGTCTGTTCGGCGCTGGCCTTTGCCGGCTCAGTGTTTCTGATACTGGAATTCGAAACGCCGTACTCGGGCATCATTCGCGTATCCGGCCAGCCTTTGTTAAATGCGGCAGAGGAGCTGGCGAGATAACGCGGCGTCCTGCAAGATAGTAGCGATAGCTTTGAGCAAAGGTTCGCTCGTGTCTGCCGATATCGCCCCGCTTATTTCGCCCGCGCAATTCGAGTTTCCCGCTGGTGGCCTGTGGTTGTCGCACTGCAAGGATGGCCCGATGCCGCGCGTCGCGGCCAATGCGCTGATGGCCTTGCTGCAAACCGAGCTGCGGCCGTGGGAACTGCGCTGGCAGAACGATTTCCTCGACGTGCAGCAGAAGCTGCGCAATGCCGGCGCGGCCTTGCTCGGTGTGGCGGCCAAGGATGTGAGTCTGGTGACCTGTACCTCGACCGGACTGGAAGCCATCGCCTATGGCTTTCCCTGGAAGGCCGGCGACGAGGTAGTCATACCGGCGGGCGAGTTCCCGAGCAATCGCCTGCCCTGGCTGGCATTGAACCAGCGCGGCGTGCGGTGTACCGAAATCGAGCTATGGCCGAATCACCGCGTGCCCGATGCCTCGATTGAGCCGGAGCATCTGCTGCTCGATGCGATTACGCCGAACACACGTATCGTGGCGGTGTCATGGGTGCGTTTTCAGGACGGTATCCGCCTGGACCTGGCCAAACTCGGCCACGGTTGCCGTGCGCGCGGCGTGCACCTGGTGGTCGACGGCATTCAGGGGGCCGGTACGATGGTGCCGGACCTCAAGCACGCCAGCGCTTTTGCTACCGGCGGGCACAAGGGGCTGTTGGGTGGGCAGGGGCAGGGCCTGCTGTGGACCGATGCGAACTTTCGTCGGCAGCTTCTGCCGCTGGGTACCTGGCTATCGGCACCCGCCAGCTTTTCCCAGGGCGGTATCCAGGCGTCTCATGAAAACCTCTGGGCCGACGATGGGCGCTATCTTGAAGCGGGCAGTCCGACCATTCTCGGTTGCGGTGCGCTGGCTGCGTCGATCGATCTGCTGCTGACGGCCGGTGGAGCCGCTGCCATTCGCGACCACGTCATCAGGCTGCAACTGCGTCTGCTCGACCGGCTCTTGCGATATCCGGCCTGGGTCAACGAAGCGACGCGCCTGAAGCGCCTGGTCGAAGCCCATCGTGTCGGCTCCGTGCTTTCGTTTGCGTTGGACCAAGCGATGATCGACGCATTGCTGCAGCGTGGCGAAGCACAAGGTATCAGCGCGAGCACCCGCGATGGCTATCTGCGCATCGCGCTGCATGGTTGGCACGCGTCGGGCGACATCGATCGTTGCGTGAATTGGCTCACTTCGGACTGAACGAGCCTTCTGAGCCATGCCGGCCTCTGACACCTGGCTCCGTATCGCGGTAGGCTTGAAGCTACCTAATCCTACGACCGAGCGGATCGAAGAACTCATGGTTAGCCATCAAGTAGCCTTCCCTGATGACGAAAACGGCGACGTACTGCGCCAGATGACCGAGCAGGGCGACAACCTCGAGATACCACGCGAAATCGACTTCTCGGTGATCTTTCCCACTGAAGACGCCGCGCTGAAGTTTGCGGTGCTGCTATTGCGCAACGGCCAGAAGGTGTCGTTCTCCGAATACGAAGAACACGACGAACTGCCGTGGCAGGTGCAGGCTCACCCCTTCATGGTTCCCACCCACGAAAACATTTCCGGTTACGAGGCGTTGCTGGCCGAAGAGGCCGAAGCCTTTGCCGGGCAGAACGATGGCTGGGGATGTGAAATTCAGGAGTGAACAGAGCTGTTCATGGCACCTCAAAAACCAGCTTTTTGCGGAAGCCGCCTGGAATAACCTCACTATTCCTATCGTCATCCCGGCGTAGGCCGGGATCCAGTGGCTTCGGTTTTAAGTTTTCGCGACAGAGCGGACTTTTGCAGGCTCTAGCGACAACCGATCACAACGCCACTGGATTCCGGCCTGCGCCGGAATGACGAGTGGGGAAGGTTTTTTTAGGGGCTCCCTGAAATTGCATTCATTCCGTCGCGCTTAGCGCGAGCAGCTATAGATCGTCACGTAACGCACGAGCGAACCGGCATGCTGGTCGACACCCTCGGTCACCGGCATCGCCGTATGCGACACGATCTGCTTGAGCTTCGCCTCGCCGGCACAGTCGCGTCGTGCTTCCTGTACGCAAGGAGCATCCGTCGCATTGGTAAGCGTGCATTGGACCGTGACTTGATGCGCCTGGGTGCCGAGGGGCGGTGACTGTGTCGCCTGGGCGGATGCATAGCCCGAAAACAGTCCCAGTACAGCCGGCAAGACCAACGTCCATGGGCGGCTCATCGTCCTCTCCTGTGACCGGAACAATCCGATGCGCCGGTTTATACCGCAGCCGGATGCTAGCGACGTTACATTTATCGGCTTCGGCTACAACGACCTGATCTGACGGCAATTTCTTTCGCTGCGACCATCTGGGCCTACGTCCCTCACGCTCCCGGAGTTACTCTTATGGCCCGGCTATCCAGCCGGCCAAAGGCGGCCAGCCGCTCCCCCAATGACACCCCCGCAGAGTCCGCGCCATGAGCAATGAAACCGAGATCCCAGGCGTATCCGAGTACGAAGGTCCCGCCGGCGGCTGGGGTGCGTTGCGGGCGGTGGCCAAGGCGATCAGCGGTCAGCTGGCAGTTGGCCGGGAAACTTTGGCGCTGAGGAAGATGAATCAACCTGACGGGTTCGATTGCCCCGGTTGCGCCTGGCCCGACCCCAAGCACACCAGTTCTTTCGAGTTCTGCGAGAACGGCGCCAAGGCGGTGTCGTGGGAAGCCACGGCCAAGCGCGTCAAGCCGGAATTCTTTCAGGCCAATACGGTAACGTCGTTATGGCAACTGAGTGATTATGCGCTCGAAGGGCTTGGCCGCCTGACCCATCCGCTGGCCTACGATGCGGGTAGCGACACCTATGTGGCGATCGGTTGGGACGAGGCGATGCAACGTATCGGCGCGGCGTTACGTGCGCTGCCGGACCCGCGCATGGCCGAGTTCTATACCTCCGGCCGTACCTCGAACGAAGCGGCGTTCCTGTATCAGACCTTTGTGCGGGAATACGGCTGCAACAACTTCCCCGATTGCTCGAACATGTGCCACGAGGCCACCAGCGTGGGCCTGCCCAAGTCGATCGGCGTCGGCAAGGGCACAGTCACGATCGAGGATTTCGATCATTGCGATGCGGTCTTTTGCATCGGCCACAATCCGGGCACCAATCATCCGCGCATGCTCGCGACCTTGCGCGAGGTCGCCAAGCGCAACGTTCCCATCGTCGCGATCAATCCGTTGCCTGAGCGCGGTCTGGAGCGATTCACCTCGCCGCAAAGCCCGGTCGAGATGATGACGGGCGGCGAGACGCCGCTGGCCACGACGTACTACCAGGTGAGCTGCGGCGGCGACTTGGCGTTTCTCAAGGGCATGATGAAGTGGCTGCTGGATGCCGACGCGCAGGACATCGCCGACGGCGGCCAGGGTCTCCTCGATCGTGCGTTCATCGCCGAAAACACGACCGGCTTCGAGGCGCTGGCCAGCGACGTCCGCGCCACGCAGTGGAGCGACATCGAAAGCAAGAGCGGCCTGTCCCGTGCCGATATCGAGCACGCCGGTTCGATCTACGCGCAGGCCAAGCGCGTCATCATCTGCTACGGCATGGGCATCACCCAGCATCGCCACGGCACGCAGAACGTGCAGCAGCTGGCGAACCTGCTGATGCTGCGCGGCAACCTCGGTCGCGAAGGCGCCGGCATCTGCCCGCTGCGCGGTCATTCCAATGTGCAGGGCGACCGCACCGTCGGCATTACCGAGAAACCCGATGCCGCGCTCATCAAGGGCATGAAGCTCGCGTTCGGCTTCGACACGTCGCCGGAGCACGGTCATGATGCCGTGGCCGCGGTCAAGGCGATCCGCGACGGCCAGTCCAGAGCGCTGATATGCCTGGGCGGCAATCTCGCGGTGGCGATGCCCGATCCCAACGCCACGTTCGATGCGATGCGCAAGCTCGATCTGGCCGTGCATATCGCCACCAAGCTCAATCGCTCGCATCTGATCCTGGCCAAGGAGTCGTTCATTCTGCCCTGCCTGGGTCGCACCGAAATCGATATGCAGGCCGAAGGCGCGCAGTCGGTGACGGTGGAGGATTCCATGTCGATGGTCCACGCCTCGCGCGGCGGGCTCACGCCGGCCTCGGAGCATCTGCGCTCCGAGCCCTGGATCGTCGCACAGATGGCCAAGGCGACCTTGCCCAACACGCAGGTGGATTGGGATCACCTGATCGCCGACTACGACCGCATTCGCGACAAGATCGAGATCGTGTTTCCGGCCTTCGCCCATTTCAATCAGCGCGTGCGCGAGCCGGGCGGCTTCCGTCTGTTTATCGCGGCCTCCGAGCGCAAGTGGAATACGCCGGACGGCAAGGCCCGTTTCCTGGTGGCGCCTGGCATCGAGGAAGACGACGGACTCGAAGACGGCACGCTGGTGCTGACCACCTTGCGTGCGCACGACCAGTACAACACCACGATCTACAGCCTCAACGATCGCTATCGCGGCATTACCGGTCGCCGCGATGTGATCTTCATGCATGCCGACGATCTGGCCGCGCGCGGCCTCAAGCACGGCGATCGCATCGTGGTCGAAACCTCCGCAACCCGGGCCAAGCGCTCGGTGGTTGGTTTCACCGCCGTGTCCTACCCGATCGCCCGTGGCACGGTGGCGATGTATTACCCGGAAGGTAACTGTCTGGTAGGGCTGGACGACCACGATCCCGAATCGGGCACGCCGTCATACAAATCCGTCCCGGTGGTCATACGGGAGTGGCGAGAGGCGTCGTGAGACTGCTGACGGAAGGTCCGGGTCGCTAAGCCCCAACCGGGATGGCGACCCTGACTCTCAGCCCGTTGCCCAAAGGCGAATCGAGCAGTTCGATCGACGCACGGTGTAGCCAGGCGACACGTTGCACGATGGAAAGCCCCAGGCCATAGCCATCGCCTCGGCTGGATGCCTCGCGATGAAAGCGCGCGAACACCGCATGGCGACGCTCCGGTGGAATGCCCGGGCCGTCGTCGATCACTTCCAGTGTCGTTTCGTGCGCGTTCTGTTCGATCGCCAGTTGAACCTGTCCGCCACGCGGAACATGTCGAATCGCATTTTCAAGAAGATTGCGCAGCAACGCTGCGAGCGCGGCGTCGTAACCTTGCACCAGTACGGGAGACTGTCGTTGCGGCAGGCCCAGCGCCACGCCGCTGCCGGCGATGGAAGGACCCAGCTCGGCAATGACGTCACTGGCGATTTCGAGCAAGTCGATCGTAGCGGGCTGGTTGGACGCGACATTGGCTTCGAGCTTGGCCAGCGCAAGCAGTTGTTCGATGCGTCGCGAGAGGAGACGAACGCTGTTGTGCGCACCGGCGATACTGTCGTAGATCTCGGCCAGATCCGTCGTTGCCATCGCGCTCTCGAGATTGAGCGTGATGGACGCAGCGGGCGTGCGCAGTTCGTGCGCCACATCGGCGCTGAAGCGTCGCTCGCGTTCCAGTGCGTTTTCCTGACGTTCGATCTGCTCGTTGAGTGCGGCAAGCACCGGTTGGAGTTCAAGCGGAGAGTGATCGAGGGTGATCGGCTCGCGATTGCCCGGTTCACGCGTGGCCAGCGCCGATGCCAGGCCGGTCAACGGCTGGAGGCCCCGCTTGACCGCCCAGCCGACCAGCAGCGCAAGCACCGGCAGGCCGAACAAGAAGGGCAGCCCGTGATCGAGCCACAGCGCATGCACGATCTCCTCGCGTGTGTCGTAGCGATCGGCCACGCGTATCACCATGTCGTTTGCCTTGTCGACGAAGGTGAAGACGCGCCAGATGTGATGGGCTTTTTTCAGGTCGAGAAACTCGGAACGATCCATCGCGGACGAGGGCAAGGTCGAAAGATTGGCCGTTCCCAGGAGCAACTGTCCCTGCCCGTTGAAAACCTGAAAGCCGACTTCCGACTCGTCGGTACGCACTTCTCCCAAGCTGCGTAGCGTCGATTTCTTCTGCACCGGAACCAGCAGTGTCTCATTGCCAATTAGCGCGCGAACGCCGGTTCGCTGGATCAATGAGCTGATCGTATGCGCCGCTTGCGCCAGCCGCCCGTCGGACAATTCTTCCATTTCGGCCGTGGTACGGCGGAAGCTATAGAGCGCGAGCGGAAGCAGAACGAGCACCAGCATGGTCACGATCAACCAGCGTAGCCGGCCACGCAGGCTGGGGTGTTTCATTGCGGCTCTCGCGGAATCATGTAGCCGAAGGCGCGTATGTTCTGGATGGTCTCGAAGCTCAGCTTGCGCCGCAGCGAATGGACGATGACGTCCAGGGCGCTATCGCCGACGATCTTGTCGTTGCCGTAAAGCGAACTCTCCAGAAAGTCGCGGCGTACCAGCCGACCGGCCCGTTCCATCAATGCCTGCAGCAGCGAGAACTCTCGCCGGGTCAGGTCGACACGTTGGCCACGAAAGGTGACCTCCAGCGTGGCGAGGTCGAGGCACAACGCGCCCACCTCGATGCGGTTGTCGGCCAGGCCCTGCATGCGGCGGGTGAGCGAACGGATGCGCGCGCCCAGCTCGTCCAGATGAAACGGCTTGGTGAGATAGTCGTCGGCACCTGCATCGAGTCCATGTACGCGCGCCTGCACGGCATCGCGTGCGGTAAGGATCAGCACCGGCGTCCTGATACGGGCACGACGGGCTTCGACCAGCACGTCCAGGCCATCCTTGCCGGGGAGGCCGAGATCGAGCAGTACGAGATCGGCGGTTTCGTCGCGCATCGCGGCCACGGCGCCCTCGCCATCGAGCAACCACGTCACCGTGTACGAGAGACGCTCAAGAGCCCGGCGTATCGCTGCGCCGAGCTCCTGGTCGTCTTCAATCAGGATGATATGCACGTGTCACTCCGCCAAAGGTCGTCGTTGCATCGTCGGCCGGGTGGGACGCGACGCCACGAGCGATTGTCTTACAGGTTTGTGACAGTCGCGGGTAAGCCGGCCGTTCGGGTCCTCGCCGGCATCAGATCAAGGTGTCGAATGAGCGTCGCCGGTCAGGCCGGCGGCGCGCAATTCCGCGGCGGCGGCCGCAAGATCATGCTGCATCGCCGGCGAGGTCAGCATCGCGCTGGCCAGAGCCTGGCCGAACATCCGCCCGGCATAGATGTCCTGCAGCGTGTGGACACCCTTGACCACACGGCGCCAGCCGATATCCCTGGCGTGCTGCATCAAGGCATCGCCGTCCTGCGGAAACAACTGCGTCAGCAGGATGGCGTCGACCGTGGCGCGACTGGAATGCCCGCTGGGATAGCCGAAGCTTTTCTTCGAGGCATGCTCGGGATTCATCGCGCAGGCCGACGCGGGCGGACAAGGCCGCACGCGCTTCCAATGGTTCTTGGAGGTGTCGACGGCTTCCTTGGTCTCGTGCTCGGCTTCCTTGAAGAGTGCCGCCACGTGCGGGAGCTTGTCGGCCTGGAACCCCGGGCCTACCACCGACGCGAACGCAAACGCATCGAACTTTTCTTCCTGTTCCGCCGCATCGAAATCGGCGCTGGAGCGTTGCGCGAACGCGCGGTCGGTAGTGGCACGATCGGCCTGGTCTTCCGCGCTGCCCGGTGCGCTGGGCGGCGGGAGCATGGCGAGTACGGTATTGACCTGGCTGGTGCTCAGGTAAACCTCGGTCGGGTGGGCATCGCGTGCATGAGTAACGGCGCAGGCGAGGGCGGCGATCAGAACGACCGCAAGACGGTTAGGGAGCTGTTTCATGATGCGATTCCGATGGCTTTATCAGAGTGCGAGCGACACGGAGGCGAACCAGCTGCGACCCGGCAGCACGTAGTACGAGCCGGTGCTGCCGCTGACCGAGTTGATCACCAGGTTGTGCGCGTCGAACAGGTTGTCCACCTGCAGCCGAACCTTGTAGCTCTTGATCACCGAGCCGCTCAGGTTCTGGCCGTAACCCACGCTCATCGCCGCTTGCCAGAAGCCACCCGTCGAAATGGTCGAGGTGACTGACGCTGCCTGATCAGGATTGAAGCTCGAGTTGTAGGCTTTCTGGCTACCGGCATACTTGTCGAACAGCGAGGCAAAGAAGCCGTCGTTCTCGTAAAGCGCGCCGATCGCTGCCGTGCGGTCGGGCACGTTGGGGATATCCAGTCGCGAGCCCTTGAAGGTAGCGTCCTGCAACGACCCGTTGGCGAACACGCTGGTGCCGGCGCCGACGTAGTAGGTCATCTCCGCTTCGATGCCCTTGATATAGGCACCCTTGGCGACGTAGTAAACCGCATCCGTGGTGCCCGGGATGGTGGTGGAGAACGCGTAGTTCTTGAAGTTGATGAAGTAGACATCGGCATCCGCATTGAAGCGATCGGTCTTGTAGACCGAGCCGAACTGGTAGTTCATCGTCTGCTCCGGGTGCGCCTTGTTCAGCGACGGATCCGGGACGTAGAACTCGTTGAGGTTGGGCGTCAGGAAGCCCTGTGCCGCCGTCGCATAGATGCTCCAGTCGTCACGCAGCAGATAGTTGGCGGTCAGATAACCCAGCGTCTTGTCCCAGGTCTGGTTGTAGCGCAGAGGCGTCTTGGTGGTCTGGTTGATCGGTGCCTCGATATCGCGGCTGATATCCAGGTACTTCACACCGGGCGTGATGCTCAGATCGTTGATCGGGTGCCACTCGTATTCGGCATAGAGCTGACCCGTGTGCAGCTGGTCCTTCATGGTGTACTTGTACGGCCCGCTGTAGACGCCCTTGGCGTTGAAGCTGCCCTGCAGCGGCAGGCCCGCCTTGACGTCGATGGCCTGGTCACGGCCATAGTCGACGGCAACGCTGCTGCGCTGATTGTTGGTGTACTCGTACCAGCCGCCCGTACGGAACTGACCATAGTCGTCGGCATGCACCAGCGCGAAGGTGTCGCCCCAGGCGCGGTAATTGTTGATCTTGATATAGCCGCCCATATTGGTCGGCGACGCCTTGGTGCCTACGTACGGGCTTTCGTGGCTGGTGTTGTCATAGGCGTACGTATAGACCTTGTTATCCAGTGACCAGGTCTCCGACAGCGCGCTGTGCACGCCCAGATACTCCAGATCGGTCTGCTTGGTCTGGAAGTTGTAGCAGGCGCAGTTGGTACTGGTCGGATCGTTATTGAGGCCGAAGTTGCGGCCGAGCTGTGCGATCTGCTGGAGCGTCAGCGAACTCAGATTGGGGTTGTTGAAACGGATGTAGTTGTAGTTGCTGAGAAAGGTGATCTCGGTGCCTGTACCGATCGGCTGCACATACTTGATGTAGCCGGTCTTGCGCGAGGTATCGCCGTCGGTCTTGGCAGTGTCGGTGCTGATGTACTGGGCGCTGGCGATCAGCTTGCCGCCGCCCAGGTCGTCCATGCGGCCCGTGTTGACTTCAAGATGCGTCAGCGAGGTGCCGTAGCTGCCGAAGCTCTGCGTGGGAATGAATGAGAACGTGTCCAGCGGATCCTTGGAACTGAGCGCCACGGTGCCGCCGAAGGTGGCCTCACCGATAGTGCTGGCGCTGCCGGGACCGCGATCGACTAACACCTGGCCGATCATCTTGGCCGGGAAGTAGCTGCTGGTGTGATGGCTGAAATCGTTGGTATCGCCGAACGGAATGCCGTCGTAGGTGACGTTGTACTGGTTGTCGTTGAAGCCGCGCAGGGTCATCTGCTTGGATTCGCCCAGGCCAGGTCCGGCTGTGCTGACGTTGGTGACACCCGGTGCGATCGCAGCGATCGTGGCGTAGTCCGCGGTCGGCGCCACATGGTTGCTGATCCAGTCCAGCCCGATCACCGATTGCGGCTGGGTGATGGTCAGGTCGGCCTGGGTCGGCGCCTGGGTCAGCGCCGAGTTGCTGACCGCACCCTGCACCTCGATCTCTTCCAACTGCTTGGGCTGCTTGGTGGTCGCCGCAGCCGGCGCAGTCGTGAGCGCCGTGGTCGCGTCGTCGGCGAAGGCGGGAGCGCTCAAGCAAAAGCCGGCCAGCATGGCCAGGGAAAGGGGGGCATGCCATTGCCGAATACCGCGAACTATTGGATGAAGAACAAGGGATTGCGCGCGAACGCGCGAGCGGCGGAAACGGCTTTGCATGGCGGCCTACACGGTGGGTGACGTAAGCCCGTTAGCGTGGGAGGCTTGTTTTACAGTTCTGTTGCATAAGGGTGATGCGGGCGGGCGGTTTGCTTAGGCTTGTCTTAGGCGCCCTGTTCGCCCGACCCGTGGGGGCAGGTATGCTCAGCGAAACCCTGGGAACGGACCTGTGCGCGAGCTATATCCCGAGATCGAACCCTACGCCACTCACCGCCTCGCTGTCGACGAGCTTCATGAGCTCCATGTAGAGGAATGCGGCAACCCCGACGGATTGCCCGTGATCTTTCTTCATGGCGGTCCCGGTGCGGGAGTGTCTTCTTACCACCGGCGCTTCTTCGATCCGGCGCGCTATCGCATCGTCCTGTTCGATCAACGTGGCGCCGGCAGATCGACGCCGCATGCGGAGCTGCGCAACAACACGACCTGGCATCTGGTTGCGGACATCGAACGCATCCGTGCGCATTTCAGTATCGAACGCTGGGTGGTCTTCGGCGGCTCGTGGGGTTCGACCCTGGCGTTGGCGTATGCACAGAAGCACCCGGAGCCGGTGATGGGCCTGGTGTTGCGCGGGATCTTTCTTGGCCAGCCGGGCGAGCTGCGCTGGTTCAATGAACTCGACGGCGGTGCCTCGTGGATCTTTCCCGAGCGTTGGGCGCATTACCTCGCACACATTCCGGTGGAAGAGCGCGGCGAGATGGTCGAGGCGTATTGGCGTCGACTCGACAGTCCCGACCAGGCGGTACGCCTGGCGGCGGCCAAGGCCTGGGGTTATTGGGAAGGCGGCAGCACCACTTTGCTGCACGATCCCGACGAAGCGGGCAACTTCGAAGACCCGCAGGTAGCGATAAGCGTGGCACGGGCCGAGGCGCATTATTTCCGCCATGCGGTTTTTCTGGAGCCCGATCAGCTGCTGCGCGACGTCGAACGCATTCGTCATATCCCGGCGACCATCGTACAAGGGCGCTACGACATCATCTGCCCGGTCAAGAGTGCTTACGACCTGGCCAGCGCGTGGCCGGAAGCGGACTTCCATATCGTGATGGCGGGCCACAGCACCGCCGACCCGGCGATTGTCGATGTGCTGGTCAGAGCCACGGATACCCTGGCCGATCGATATAGCTGACCGCTATGCCCACCATGCCCGATGAGCGTCTTGCGCTTGTCTTCACGGCATCTGGCTCATGTTGAGCCGGTGCGAGACCTCAGGTCCCCATAGGCGGCTTCCCGTCCCGTACGAGTAGCTTCAGCGACCAGCGCGTACGTCGAGTGTGGCAGACCGCCTGGTTCTTGCCGTACCGGTTCATCCGATCCTGGTGACTTCATGTTGCGTTGCACACGCGCTCTGGCTGTCACGATGGTCGCACTGGCGATAGGCGCCTGCGCGTCACTCCCGACCGATACCAAACACCCATCCAAGGCACTGCCGCCGGCTACGACGACACCGACGGGGACTTACATCCATGCGCAGGTGGACCAGCATCAGGATCTATCCGGATTCCGCCTGTTGACGCTCAATACGAATGCGCTGTTGAGCCGTATCGCGCTGGCCGATCACGCGCAGCATTCGATCGACCTGCAGTACTACATTTTCGACAACGACGAGACAGGCCGGCTGGTGGCGTTGCATCTCCTGCAAGCGGCCGATCGCGGCGTACGCGTGCGCCTGTTGCTGGACGATATCCATGTTCGCGACGAGATCGATATGTTGGATGCGCTCGACGCGCATCCGAATATCGAGATACGGCTTTTCAATCCGTTCTCCACGCACAATCCCTCGTTTTTATCCAAGGCGATGCAGTTCATGTTCGATGCGCACCGGCTGAATCGGCGCATGCACAACAAGTCGTTTATCGTGGACGGCAATGTGGCCGTAGTCGGCGGGCGCAATATCGGCAACGGTTATTTCGATGCCGGCGAAAACACCAACTTTCGCGATCTCGACCTGATCGCCATTGGGCCGGTGGTCAAAGAAGCCTCGCGCACGTTCGACGACTACTGGAATTGCGACGCGGCCTATCCGCTCACAGCCTTCCGTGGCAACCACGCCAATCACTATGATCTGGCGAAACTGCGCACCGATCTCGCCCGTGACGCGCGCACGTTCGCGCAATCGGACTACGCCCAGTCGACGTTGGACGAGCTCCCTAACGGCCCCTCCGCGGACCATCCCGGTGCCTGGTTCTGGGGCACTGCCGTGTTGGTCGCCGATCAGCCGGAGAAAATCGAAGCCGATCATGACGAACCTGCATTGCGCATCGGCCCGCGGATCAAGGCCGTCACCGACGGCGCGCAGCAACAGCTGTTGCTGATATCGCCGTACTTCATTCCCGGCGACAACGGCGTGAACTACCTGGGCGACCTGGTTGCGCGAGGCGTGACCGTGAAAGTGCTGACCAATTCGCTCGCATCCACCGACGAGCCGGCCGTACATGCAGGCTACGCGCACTATCGCGCGACCCTGCTGCATAAGGGCGTGCTGATCTATGAACTTCGGCCAGCGGCGGGAACGAGCCAAAAGGTGACGGCGCGCGGCACCTCTTCGGGCGTCAGTCTGCATGCCAAGGCTATCGTCGTGGACCGGCAGCAGGTCTTCGTCGGCTCGATGAATATGGATCAGCGCTCCAAGCTGCTGAACACGGAGATGGGAATTATTGTGGACTCCCCGGCACTGGCCCAGGCGGTAGCTCAGTTCTTCGATTCCGCGGTGCTGCCGGCCAATGCTTACCACGTCGTGCTGCGCAATCCGGAATCACTGCATAGCCATGCCTTGCAGTGGCAGGCAAACAATGGCGATAAGCCGTTACGCTATAACCACGATCCGGATGCGGCCCTGCAACGCCGCCTGGAGGTAGCCTTGCTCAGGCTGCTGCCTATCGATGGCATGCTCTGAATCGCTGGACGAAAGGAAACACGCGATGCTCCCGGTCACCGCTCCTGTTACCCGCTCGATACGCCAGCATCGTGGGGTCGTTCGCACAGTCATGGCCATGTGGCTGCTATGCCTGGCCGTGTCGGTGCCGGCGATCGCCCAGCAGGAAATCGAGCATCAGGGCAGCGACCATCAGGGCAGCGAGCAGCAGAAGATCGACTATCTGATTGCTTCCGTGGAAGCCTTGAAAGACGTGTCCTTTATTCGCAACGGATCCTCTTACAACGCCGAACAGGCGGCATCGCATATGCGTCTCAAGCTGCGCATGGCCGGAAGTCGGGTAAAGACCGTGGAAGATTTCATTGCCTACTGCGCGACCGAATCTTCCGTTACCGGCATCAAATACACGATTCGCTTTCCGGATGGGCACACGATCGAATCGGCGACCTTCATGCGCGACAAGCTGGCCAGCTTCAAGGCGTCGGACTGAGCTGGCCGGAAGCCGGGGCCTGGCTTGCGTGCGGCGCGCCACCCACGTTCGACGACACCAGCCCGAGGCCATGCCAGAAATCCGCCGGATAAGACAGCGTCGGTCGCCCGACCCAGCCGCGGACGAGATTGAGTTCGTAGCCGTTGTCGAGCCGTCGGTACTGCACCGAGTTGATCGCGATCGGATACCAGTCGCCAGTGTATTTCAGTTCGCTTAGCGTCTCGGGATAGTGCCCGAAGCGTGTCTTGTGCAGCTCGATCAGCGAAATGACGGTCTTGAAACCCTGGTCGCCGAATTTGGCATCGGCTTCCTGCTTGAAAGAGCAGCCGGTACTCAAGGCCAGGGCCATCAGCATGATGATCGATGCAAGGAAGCGGAGCCTCATGTGTTTCCCCTGTGCGCCGTGGCTACGTCCATAGCTTGCCGCTGGATAGGAAGATCGGCAAGTTCGACGAGGCACGCGTTCGATTTACGATCCCGCCGCGCTGCTGCACACTGTCTCCGATGGGGCGTTCCTGGGGGATGGTATGAAGAAATCCAGACTTGAAGCATTCACCGATGGCGTGATCGCCGTCATCATCACCATCATGGTGCTGGAACTGAAGGCGCCGGCCGAACCGACCTGGCCTGAGCTGTTGAAGTCGTGGCCGATCTTTCTGAGTTACATCCTCAGTTTTATCTACGTCGGCATTTACTGGAACAACCACCATCACATGTTGCAGCTGGTGAAGCGCATCAACGGCAAGGCGATGTGGGCCAACCTGTTTTTTCTGTTCTGCCTGTCGCTGCTTCCGTTTGCCACTGCATGGCTTAACGAAGCACACCCGCATCCGGCGCTGGTGCCCACGATCTTTTATGGCTTCATTCTTTTCCTGACCGCGGTGTCGTGGGTACCGCTTTCTCGTTCGTTGATCGAAGCCAATGGTGGTGCCGATTGCGAACTGGCTGAAGCGCTCGGCTCGGATTGGAAAGGCAAGTCATCGATCGTCATCTATGCGATCGCCATTGTGCTGGCGATCTACAACCCGATTATTTCCTGCATGCTCTATGCGGTGGTTGCCGCGTTGTGGTTCGTTCCCGATCGGCGCATCGAAAGCAGGCTGCTGGACAAATAGACGCTGCAGGGGCAAGGCCGTAAGGCACGGCCTTGCCCGCTTGCTCAGCGCTCATGTCGCTCGTGCGGTTGCCCCTCGCCCGGATGATTCGGATGGGGTTGCGGTGCGCCATGAGGGGCGCCGCCAGGCCGCATGTCGCCCTGATGAGTCATGGCCGGTGGGCGCGCCTCTCCGAACGCCTGTGGCCTCGCATGCGGTGACATTTGTGGCTGGCCTGCGTGCGTGGCCTGCATGGCGTGAGCTTGCGTGTTGAAGCGATTCGCGCCGTTGTTGGGCATACCGGGGCGTTGGCCGTTGGCGGGATGCGCGAAACCGGCCGAAGGCAACGCGTTGAGACGATTCGGCGCAGTCGCTGCATGGTTTTGCATGGCCATGGCGTGAGCTGCGTTCGCCTGTGGCGCACCGTGTGCAGCGACGACGTCGTGACCGGCGAAAACACCCGGATGCGCCGTGGCCGCAATCGGTGGTGCGCCATGGTTGAACGAGGCACGCAGCGACTGGTTCTGGCTAGCCAGCTGGCGTTGTTGCATCTGCGCGGCAATCGGTGCGGTATGTTGCTCGTGCGCATAAGCCATTTCTTGCGATGACGGGCGCGCGCTCACGCCGCCATTGCCACCGTTGTAGCTCACGCGATTGACCGTGACGTTGTTGATCACCGTCTTGTTGTAGACGTTGGTGATGTGCACGTTATTGATCTGGTTGACCGTGCGGTTGTAGTAAAAGCCGCCGTGTCCCCAGTAGCCACCGCCATAGCCGACGCCGGTGTAACCGAAGCCGTAATTGATGCCGCCGTAAAAACCTACGTGGCGGCCCCAGTAACCTGCATGGAAAATATAGACACCGCTGGACCAACCCCAGTATCCCGGTGTCCACAGCGCACCGACATAAGGCGGCAATACCCAGGTTCCCGGTACCCAGAAGTAACCATCGTCGCCCCAGGCCCAGTAACCCGGTGTCCAGATGTAACCAGGCGCGGGAATCGCTGGCTGCACATAAACGGGTAATACCGGTGGCGCGGTAGTAATCGTTACGCCAACGAACACGGCGGCTTCCACCTTCGGTGCGACAGAAACGCCGGCAATGGCCAGGGCCAGCGCGGCGGCGCCATGGTGCACCAGCAGCGTGCGACGAATGGAGCGAATATTCCTCAATGCAAAGTCACGCATCGCAAGCCCTCCTGCAGTAAACGACAGGCAACTAAACGCCGCTCGCGATCGTAGGAACTACAGCGCGTGTCTGGCGAAGTTCGATCATGTTCAGCATGCGGAACAGCAATTCAGCCTCGTTGTCAGCTACACGACAGCGTAACCTCCGATCATCTCGCCGCGGGTTGACTCTGCCGCAACGCAGCACGACAATTCGCGCCACCGGACGCCACGTGCGACCGGTTTTCTGTCTGATCAAACCAAGGCATATGGACGTTTACCCTAGTCGCAACGTCGACATCCGCGAGCATCGGGTGCCGGCATTGCATAACAAGCTGATTGTCTGCGGCGACCGCCTGCGGTCGGCTGGCGCTTTCCT
>Ga0105239_10000053_pt1 | contig 163705 bp, 165 predicted proteins | sample KBSC44metaG_FD_92761 | JGI IMG/M metagenome (GOLD analysis project Ga0105239, IMG submission 92761) | Corn rhizosphere microbial communities from Kellogg Biological Station, Michigan, USA - KBS C4-4 metaG | ecosystem: Host-associated > Plants > Roots > Rhizosphere > Soil | place: Michigan... | reverse complement strand
CTGGGACCCTACGGATGCCAGCCAGACAACCCCGAAAGTGGTACAGACCAACGATTATTACGCATTTGGTTATACCATACAATCCCTGCAATCCACAATCAGCCCGAAAAATGAATATCTTTACAACGGGAAAGAATTACAGGAACAGACAGGCCTGTACGATTATGGTGCGAGATCATATGACCCCGGTAATAGGGAGATGGACAAGTATGGATCCGCTGGGCAGAAAATAGCAGAAGATTTAATCCTTATACTTACGGTAACAATAATCCTATAAGATTTATTGACCCGGACGGGATGCAATCGAGCGGGCAAAACGCCCAGTCAAACTGGTGGTTTAAAAATTACAGATCTTACGCTGGATCGGACTTTAGCGATAATAGTAATTTTCAAACAAATTTTCGATGGGCTGACGCAAAGGGTAATATTTTCCATGCAACAGTTCAGGATGTGTTGGATTTTTTGAATGGGGTTGATAATAATAGCTCAAACGGGGAAACGGCCGATGTTGTGGATCCAGATGATGATAATGCCGATCAGGAAGGGCCTGGACCTAAACCACTAACTCATGCACAGGAACTAGCAAAATATGGACAAATAGATGTCAGTTAAAAAAGCTATTAGTATATTAGCTCAAAATGGCATTTGCGTTAATGAAGAAGAGGCGAGTGTAATTCTCAAATTCCTTTATCTCATTGCAAAGTCCCACAACAAAGCAGCAGTTGCTCTAGCTCAGAATATCCCTAAGGGGAAATCGAACTCGCAAAAAGTGCAACTAAATAATAAAGGAAGCCTGATATAGTCCTATCTTGAAATTGGTATAGATTTTTACTAAAAAATTTCGAACTCTTTTTAATGGGAAGTAACCGCCTGTTTATCATTTTGTTAAAGACGATAAACAAGAAACGCGCCGTAAAGCGCGTTTCGTTAAGTAGCGGTAATGATAGGTATTTGAAACAGTTATCAAAGCTTTTAGGGGTTTTGGCTGAGATTTCTGAAAACAATGAAAAGAATAATAGTAACTGTAAATATGGGGGCGCTGAAGATCAAATAATTAACGATAAAGATATTTTCCTTTATCCTGATAATGAGAACAATACGCAATAAATAACAGGGCCATTACTCAAAGACTTTGAACAATATGCTTATGGTCAATCTAAGCACATAGCATTCACCGAACTACTTGATTTGATGCCATTACTTTTTAAAAAATATAGTAGGCTTGTGTTCATTCTCGTTATTTTACTTTCTATTTTTTTCGTGCTGTTATTTGACCAGTCTGCCTGGCAATCCGTTCACCTTAAATAACCCTTTTTCTTTGTCATATAAAACTGGCTTCAAAATTGCAGATACTGCCTTTAACTATGACACCAGAAGAACAAGCACAAGAGTTTTTAAGCAAGCCTTTCAGGTCAAGAAATATATTGTTTGAATTCAACTTTTATTTTACAACTGAAAGCCGGGGATTGATGGAGGTAATTTATTTATTAGAGGAACAAGTTGAGTTTTTTAGGTTCGACATAGATTACAGCGATGAAAAACCGAAAATAAGATTTGAGGATGTGGAAACCACTTTAAGAACCGGAGATAGAATTTTGGGTATCAATATGACATTAAGTGAAGCACTATACCATTTGACTCACGAAATTGAAACGATATGGCGAAAAGACCACAGCAATGCGATTTACTAAATTTTAAATCAAATTTCAGGCGTAACACAATTGAGTTATCATTGTATCTTATTGTGTTAACCGCTATCGCACTGGCATATGCTAATTGGTAATTCCCCCGGCAAATTTTTTGACAACCTTTTCTAACTCATAGATATCAAAAGGTTTTTCCAAATAAGCATCTGCGCCAAATTCATTTGGCATTTTATTCAAATTTGCATCTGCTGAAAATAATAGAACGGGAATAAATCTGGTAATGGGGTTTGACTTTATTTCTTTGCAAAAACAGCTACCCATTCCTGAACTAAGACGATTATCTAATATAATTAGGTCGGGATTAAACTCAATAATCCGCTCAATGGGTATCAAGTCGTTAAATGACATTATGTGAAATGTGTCTTCAAAAATAAACTTTACGATATCAACTGTATCAGCGTCATCTTCTATAATGAGCAGTTTTTTCATTTTAATAATTGTGAGATAGGGGTGGCGAATAATAAGGCTAACCCGAAAGTTAGCCTCACTGACTTAAAAAAACGACACGTTTTTTCATAATCATCACTCACACAATAATATTTATTTTTTTGTTCTAATTTATTTATTTGAATAATAAGAAACAAATTAAAACTATTTTCTTTTCTTTTTCGTTAATTGGCTAACGATATAAATCCCTGCCCATCCTGATTGTTTTTTGCCGCGTACCCGGTTGTTCGTTCAATATCGGATATTTAAAATATTTTTAAAATACTATGCCCTACAACATTAAGAAGATGTTAATGAATATACGGTCACGCCGGGATTCATTGAGATACAGTCAAGAATATATGGCTGCCAAATTAAACTTATCGCAACACGCCTACAGTAAAATAGAATGCGGTGTCACACAAATAACAGTAAAACGGTTAAGTGAAATAGCCGACATTCTACTTACCAAGCCTTCGGAACTACTGGACGATTAACTTGGCTGATATGCGTGAAATGCAGTGGAATCAGTATGAGTATGCTGAAATGGACTTTTATAAAGATATCGACAAGTTAGATGAGGCGTTTTCTGAAACTCTACAATCTAATTCGATTGTATCTATACGACAATTTTTTTGGGTTGAGAGGGATTATATCAGCCCGAATTTAATAAAACCTGTTTTGTGTTTTAATCAAACCTATGAAATTCCCTCAAACGTAATATTTGCAATAGGACTAACATTTTCAAGACATTTTCTGGAATGGTAATAATATGATTAGCAGCTAATGTTTTGCGAATTAAGGTTGTTTCCAATTCATGTCTACAAGATGTTAGTTTAGAGGTGGAATATCCTGCTGGGCTACAGCAGCCTGCATGCCTAAAAGTAGTAAAAAAAGTAAACATTTCATTACCTAGAAAGGAATAAGCCTCAAATCGTTTGCAATAATTTTAGCATTGTCCTGCCCAATCGTCATCCCGGTCGCGCCTGGCCACCAGGATAAGGAACCACACTAAAAATCCCAGCAGTATCACCTCTTTGTGCCTGTCGGGTATCTGGTGAAAGACACCGGCTACCTATAATAATGTATCTATCAGCAACAGGCAGAATAAGCCGGTAAATAGCAGTGAACTATAAAAATCGATCTTCTCTTCATACCAATTCCTCCAGATTTTTTAAACGGAACATTTCTTTGGCGATCAGCCGGCAATTGGTGCCCAATTGTTCCAGTGAACAGCAGATCGTTTTGATCTTCACCGGCAGTTCATTTACGGTTTCCATCAGGTCGATATGCAGCGGGGCGCTAAACTTTTGGCTGCCTTGCAAACTTTCAAAAAGACCATATGCCGCGTCCCGTTCGTTCCCGAAAAAGAATTGCCCGTAGTTCACGAATCCCTGCGGTGTTTTCAAACTCAATAAGATATAAAACTGCGTTTTCATAACCGTTCCCAATGCAAAAGGCTCCTGAAACAGGAGCCCCTTGGATTTAAAAAATATTATACTTATTTGATCTCGATCTGGCGGCGCACTGCCTTAGCTTCTTCGCGTTTGGCAATATCGATCCGAAGTATACCATCGGTATAACTGGCGTCGATCTGGCTGTGATCCGCGCTATCAGGAAGCGTAAAGGAACGAACGAATGAGCTATAGCTATATTCGCGCTTACTGTAATTCTTTTGATTAGCCTTGTGTTCCGCAGACTGTTCTACCGAAATGCTCAGCTGGTTGCGTTCCAGGTTCAGCTTGAAATCTTCTTTCTTCAGCCCCGGTGCAGCCAGTTCAACATGATAGTTGTTTTCGCTTTCGCTGATGTTCACGGCGGGTACACGGGTGATCATGCGGTCACTAAAAAAAGTGTCGTTAAAGATGGAATCAAAAACATCATTAAAGCCTGGCATTAATGTGTTGTTACGTTGGTTGTTGAATTTAACTAAGGTCATGGCCTTTTCTCCTTTAAATTTTACTCTAAAAAATAGTTGAACAATTGATTAATTAAACTACTGAATGTTTAACAAGCCCTGTGCCAGCGCTTTACCGCTGAAAAAATTTCAGTTTTCGGCTGAAAAAATTTCAGTAAAAATGCCAGTTTTTCAGCCTCGTTGACAAAACAGGGGCATCGGCAGCAGAATTGTTGGACGGTCGGCGAATCAAATCTTAAACGCTATGTCAGGAATCAATAAAGTAATTTTGGTCGGGCATTTGGGAAAAGACCCTGACCTGCGCTATCTGGAGGGAAATATTGCTATCGCCAGTTTTCCGTTGGCCACCAGTGAAACCTATACCAAAAGCGGTCTCAAAGAAGAATCTACGGAATGGCATAATATAGTTCTTTGGCGCAGCCTCGCGGAATCCGCGGCCAAACTATTAAAAAAAGGAAAACTGGTTTATATCGAGGGCAAATGTCGCACCCGCTCGTTCGACGACAGGAACGGCGTCAAAAAATATACGACCGAGATCGTCGCCGACCTCTTTAGGCCGCTCGGCCGCGTAAGCGATTTCGAGGAAGAAATGCACACAACCGAAACCCAGTCACTAAAATAAGCGCTTTTGGTTCAACCCGGGCGTAATTTCTTTGAATGGATATTTGCCTTTGATATGCCGGTTGAACCAAATACCCTTGACCATGGTCGAACGCATTTCCCTGAAAAGTTTTTCAGGCACGTTTAGGTAGTGATAGATCTTGCCGGAATGGTAGGTGATCGCCAAAGTTTCCGTGGCCGGATCATAATCATAGCTTTTGATGACGGCGGACGGCATATTATTTTTTCTTGGCCGGGATCTCTTCCGGGTAGTGTTCGAAATGTATCCGGGCTTGTTTTAAGCCTGTCGCGATGGCTTCTCCTTCGTTGCCGGTCGTTTTTAAAACCTCGTTGGCGATCTCGACCGCTTTTTCGCGCAGATATTTGGGTTGATTCTTATAAGATGGCGGGTAATCGCCGTTATACCAGGGCATAATTCCTCCTTTTACTTCTTTAACAATGCACCAACGGTTTGGTTTACAAGCGGGCGGCGAAGACCCGGTTGTCGATCTCATTTATATCATGCTGGACAACCGCAATGCGAAAAACCATGAAACAGCCAGGATTAGCTTAAGTAAAAAAGATACTGATTTTTGATTCCATCCGTAGCAGCTGGCGGCAATAGGATATTGCGTTTTTTGCCAAAACTAATAATTGCTGTCCGGACCTGCCATGATCTTCGATCATCATTTATCCGAATGATTTAAACTCCCGGCTGCTGGACGAAGGCGTTCAAAGTGATTAAGTTTTGTACCGCATCGCCCATCGTGTTATTAAAATAGGCAAAAACCGTTTTGCCTTCAGCCTGCCATTCGCGGATATAGCTGCTGTATTCTTTCAAGACATCGTCTGGATAATTGCCCCTGTACCTGCCGCCGGGGCCGTGAAAACGCAGGTAAACAGTATCGCTATGGTCAAAGTCAAATGGCGTGGCTGAAGCCGGGATATCCTGGATAACAACAGCGAGACTATTGTCAATTGCAAATTCTTTCACGGTGTCATTATACCAGCAGGCATGCCTGAACTCTAAAACCATCTGCCAGCTAAGTTCTGCTTCGTGGATGCAACTTACCAATTGCCTTAATTGCGGTAGCAGGTTCACTTTGGCACTCGGCGGCAGCTGTACCAATAAACATCCCTTTTTGTCTCCGGCGCCATCGATGGCCTGCATAAAGTGGCCAACTACAGCCGGGTCAAATGCCAGACCTTTTTCGTGCGTGATCCCGCGCCAGAGCTTAAAAGTAAACTTGAAATCTGCCGGCACATCTTGTACCCATTTGGCGATGGTCCTGGCCTGCGGTATTTTATAAAAAGAAGAATTGACCTCGATGCTATTAAACATCGAAGCATAATAACACAGTCGGCTTCGTTCTTTAAATTCCAGCGGGTAATAGCTTTTATTGGGCACCGGCAGCACCAGACCGCTGGTTCCGGCATAATACTTATCCATTGACTACTTCCCCTCCGTTGACATGGATCACCTGCCCGGTAATAAACGAAGCGTCATCCGAGGCCAGGAAGACATAAGCAGGCCCAAGTTCCGAGGGCTGGCCCGCACGTTTCATCGCCGTTTCGCTGCCAAACTTTTTGATCTTTTCCTCGTCGAACGTTGCCATAATTAGCGGTGTCCAAACCGGGCCGGGCGCTACGGCATTCACCCTGATCTTTTTTTCAGTAAGATTTGTTGCCAGGGAACGGGTAAAACTGGTGATCGCGCCTTTTGTCGCCGAGTAGTCGATCAGGTTGGGCGAAGAACGATAAGCGGTAACCGAGGTGGTATTGATGATACAGTCGCCCTCATTCAAGTATTCCAGAGCTTCGTTAGCAAAATGAAAATAAGCAAAGATATTGGTGCGAAAGGTGTCGTCCAGTTGTTTTTCATCGATCTCTTTTGGGTTTTTTTGCGGAACCTGCATCCCGGCATTATTAACCAGGATATTCAGCTTACCGAGTTTGCTAACAGTTTCCCTCACTGCCTTTTTGCAAAAAGCGGCCCTTTTTACATCGCCCCTGATTAACAGGCATTTGCGGCCTTCGGTCTCGACCAGTTTTTTGGTTTCCTTAGCGTCGATGTCCTCGTTTAAATAAACGATGGCCACATCCGCGCCTTCGCGCGCAAAATGCAAGCTCACGGCACGGCCGATACCCGAGTCGCCGCCGGTAATGAGCGCTACCTTATCGAGCAGCTTTTTGGAGCCGGTATAGTTGCTTTTGATATATTCGGGGGCCGGGTCCATTTTGGCCTCAATTCCGGGTTGCCGGTGTTGTTTCCGGGGTTTGTCTTTTACGAGTTCCATTGCTAAATATCTTTATATCTTTTCCTTCAAATTTTTCTTCAATAGCTTTCCAAAAAGGCAGGTCCGGGATATGCAGGTCGGAACCGCAAATCGCGGTGGAGGTGACCTTTAAAATTACATCGGTATCCTGCTCGATACGCGGGTCTTCAACGGTATTATAGCGGATATCGCCGGGTTTGTGAAATACTGCTGCTTTCATAGGTTAGCATTAAGTTGATGTTCTTAATTAAATTAACTTGAAGTAAAATATATTGTTTAAGAATATTTAAAATATTCTCAAACAGAGCAGTAGCCCTTTTTGTAGTAATGCTATGGCAACTGGAAAAGAACATCTCATCACCCGTGACGGGGCATTGAACAGCCCCTGGCAGGGCGGCCCGGCATCCCTGAAATCAACCGCGGACATTCATCAGGATACGGTCTATGATGTGCTGGTCATCGGTGGCGGGATCACCGGTTTGACGGCTGCGCTACTGTTACAGCAGGCAGGTCAAAAGACCGTGATCGCCGAGGCGCATAATGTTGGGTTCGGTACCACCGGTGGAACCAGCGCGCATATCAATACGTTCGCAGACACCTCTTATAAAGAAGCGGAAAGCGCGTTTGGTGAGCTGGGTGCGCAGTTGTTCGCGGATGCGGTGAATGAAGGCTTTACGTTGATTGAAGATCAGATCGACAAATTTAAAATTGATTGTGATTATGAGCCGAAGACGGGTTATCTCTATGCTGAAAATGAGGACGAGGTGAAGCAATTAGGAGACATCTACGATGGCGCTGCTAAAGTAGGCGTGCCGGTCCGGTACACCGAGGAGGTGCCGACACCGGTGCCTTTTCGGAAGGCTTTGGCCTGGAATGGCCAGGCGCAGTTCCATCCCTTAAAATATTTGATGGGTTTGCAAAAAGCTTATATGGCAGCAGGCGGTAGCATCAGGGAGAATACGTTGATCACTAGTGTGACAACGGAGGATGGCGTGCATATAGCCGGTGATGTTAAAGCCAAAGCCGTGATCTATGCCACCCACATGCCGCCGAATATCAATCTCTTTAATTTCGAATGCGCGCCTTACCGCAGTTATGTTTTGGCGGTTAAATTGAAAAGCGGGAAGTATCCCGATGCGCTGATCTATGATTTGCAAGAGCCTTATCATTATGTAAGGACGCATACAATCGACGGGCAGGAGTTGCTATTGATTGGCGGGCTGGATCACAAGACCGGGCATGAGGACCCGGAGCAGGCTTTTGCTGATCTGGAGAAATATGCGCGGAAATATTATAATATATCATCTATAAAATATCAATGGTCGAGCCAGTATTATGTGCCGGTGGATGGGCTGCCTTATATCGGAAAAATGCCGCTGGCGGCGGAGGGTATTTTTTGCGCGACCGGTTATAACGGTAATGGGATGATACTGGGCAGTGTCGCCGGTAAGATTTTAAGCGACCTGGTCAGGAGACAGCCCAATAAATATGCGGAACTGTTTAATCCCTGCCGGGTGAAACCTATCGATAGTTTTAGTGAGTTTGTCAAAGAGAACAGCGATGTAGCTTATCATTTCGTAGCTGACCGTTTTGGCATTCATGAAACAGATTCGTTGAAACGCCTGGAACCGGGCCAGGGTAAACTGGTGGAGGTGGATGGTAAAAAAGTCGCGGCTTACCGTGACGAGGCTGGGGCGATCCACGCGCTGAACCCGGTTTGCACCCACGCGGGTTGCATTTTGAACTGGAACGGGGAGGAAAAGAGCTGGGACTGTCCCTGCCATGGCGCACGCTATGATGTGGACGGCAAGATACTAACCGGGCCGGCGACAAAAAACTTATTAAATTTCGATAGTTGTTAGCATGGGATTAACGGTGTTTTTTAAGCCGTTCCCGGTGATCTTTACCCCATTTGATCATTTCCAGGATGATATCGCCAAAGCTCTGGCAATAATCGGTCACGGTATATTCGACCAGCACCGGCGTATCGGGGGTGACCGTCCGCTTGAGCAATTGGTTGGCCTCCATTTCCTTCAGCTCACGTGAAAGCATACGGGTCGTTATGCCAGGAATACTGCGTTCAATATCCCGGAAGCGTTTATTGCCGTTACACAGCGAATTGATGATCGGCAGCTTCCATTTGCCGCCAATAACATAGATGGTGTCCTGCAGGGCCTGCACTTCATCCTGTTGGTTACGAGGATCCGATAAAATTTTCGCCGCTTTTTCTTGTTTGGTCATGTTGGTATACTCGGTGATACTGGTAACAAAGTTATACCATATCCGTCATAAATTTGCATCATGGAAAATTTAAAAAATAAAATCGCCGTGATCACCGGCGGGAACAGCGGGATCGGCTATGCCGCTGCCAAAGAATTAAAAGCGCAGGGCGCGATGGTCATCATCACCGGCCGCCGCTCGGAGGCAGTATACAAGGCGGCGGCGGAACTCGGTGTAACAGGCTTTGTGGCCGATCAGTCCGAGGTTGGACAGACAACAGCACTGGTCCAAAAGGTCAGCGAACAGTTTGGCCAGATCGATATCTTGTTTATCAATGCCGGTATCGTCGGTACCGCACCGATAGCCGATGCAACCGAAGAGCTTTTTGACCATATTTTTAACATCAATTTCCGGGGCGCCTATTTTACCCTCAGCAAATTCATCCCCCTGTTAAAAGACGGCGCTTCGGTCGTGTTCCTTTCCTCCAATACCGCCAGCATGAACGGCGCCAATTCCTCCATTTATTCATCCGGCAAAGCCGCCCTGAACGCCGTCATGCGCATCGCAGCGGTGGAGCTTGCGTCGCGCCGTATCCGAGTGAATGCGGTAAGCCCGGGCCCTACGCAAACCGAGATCCTCAACAAACTGGGCCTGGATGAGGCTGCCCGAAAAGGACTGGATGACTGGATGATCGAACGTATCCCGCTGAAAAAGATCGGCACCGCGGAAGATGTCGCTAAAATGGTCGCTTATTTTTGCGGGGAGGCAGCCAGTTTTATCACCGGGACTGAGGTGGCCATGGATGGCGGGATGAGCCTTTAATTAATTCAGCTTTTCCAGGTCCTGCGACAGCAAGGTAATTTCGCGGATGATCTCATCCAACCGTTTAGCTTCCAGACAGAACATAGGGATGAGCTCATCCTTCGCGGAACAGTCCAGCCGGGCCAGTTCGGCCAGTCCCAAGATATTAGCCACCGGCAGCCGCAGGCGGTGTGATTGTATCCAGGCGATCTCGAGGAGCTTGTCATTCTGTCTTTCGATCTGCTCCACATGTTCCCGCTGGCTGGTAATGTCCCGTGAAAAGCAATTGACGCCGGTCACTTCCCGCTGCTCATCGAAGATGGGGTTAAAGCTCAGTTCTTCAAAACGCTTGTGCCCGTCCAGTTCCCGCTCGCGGACGACCAAAAAGGCCTCACCTTTAAAAGCGCGGCGGTAATTCGTCCGGAAAGGCCGCATGAGTTCCTCACCAAAGTCGGCATTGCTGATCGTTTCCGGCCGCTTACCGGTCAATCGCTCTACGCGTTCCCAGAAGGCCCCGTTTCCGGTAATGACGTTAAAATCACGGTCCACTGACCAGATCAGGTCGCGGGTATTATTGATGATCGCCCGCAGGTTCTGCCCGTCCCGAGCGATCTTTTCACGCATGGATTTTTCTTCGGTGATATCCCGGAAATAGATCGCCAGCCCGCTTTTGATCGGGTAGGCGCTGGCCGATACCCACATCCCGTTAAAGGTATTGAACTCCTCGAAATGCACGCTGACCTGTTCGCGCAGCGCCCGGTCATATTCTTTAAAATAACGGCGTTCCTTGCCATAAGGAAATAAATCCCAGACGTTCCTGCCTATGAGCTCCTCGCGGTTCCGGCCCTGTACGCGCTCGTATTGCTTATTGATATAGGTAAAGTTCCAGTCGCGGTCAACGGTGTAGAACGCATCGGTCATACTCTCAAGCACGTTTTCCAGCTCGGCGGATTTTTCGGCCAGCGCGGTTTCGGTACGGACCTTTTGATCGATATCGATCACCAGCGTCTGTTTGGCCGGAACGCCTTCAAAAACCGTATGATGGGAAAAGATACGCACATAAAAAGTGTCGCCGTTCTTTTTGCGGTGCAGCCAGCGGCCGGCATCCGCGTAACGGCCCGGGATCTGCCCGACAGCCGCTAAAAAGCCGGGAACCTCTTCCGGCGGCCGGATATCGGTGATCTTTAATTGCAGAAACTCTTCCCGGCTGTAACCGTACTGGCTGATGGCGGCTGTATTAACAGCAAGAAAACGGAAGTCCCGGCTGTCGAAAATGAACATCGGGACAGGGACCTCTTCGAACAGGCGTCGGTAATCGTCCCGCGTCTTGCGGACTTCCCGGGCCTGGCGGCTGATCCTGCGGTACAGGAGCAAACTCACCAGCAGCAGCACGCTAAAATCGTTCAGGCTCCGGAAAAGATCCTGGTGCGCCGGCTCCAGCCGCTGCGCCAAATAACTAATGAGCGGGTCCGCAACGAAGGCCCAGCCCAGCGCCGCCACAATAATGATAACCGGAATCTTAAGCGATGAAAAACGGTTCATAAGCAATCTATCCTTATACGTAAGCTTACTCCTTTGAGTTGTAAAATTAACGATTTATCGATGACAGATCAACAACAGTAAAGCTAAGACTTTGTTGACTTTTATAGGATTCAAAAATATAGGCCGCTTTTTGACGGCTTTTCAAAAGCTATAGCATTTCATTATTTTAAACTGTGCTGAATTTTCAGAATATCGTACAGGCGCAATTGGCCTACAGGCGTGGTTTTAACGGCGAACGCTTTCAAGTCCTTTTGTCGCGGTCTTTTTGTTTTGCCCGGCATTGTTATCATCCCGGATATCGGCCGACGGAAAAGTTTCTGTCGTGCCTTTATCGAGTTGTACGACAATTTTATCCCCGACCGCACCGGCTACTTCGCCTTTGCCTTCGGGGGTCGTGACGCGCCGGCCCCTTCAGGAACAGGTGCTCATTCATAGGTGCTCCACTTTGCTACGCCTTCCAGCTCGGCATCTTTTACTTCAGCGCTTTTAACTTTGCTCATTTCCTTATCCTGCTTTTCGGTAGCTTTCAGCTCCTTGCTGTAGTCATCGGGCAATTGGGTTTGGCCTTGGGTTTCCTGTACATAGGCAATAGGCTTTTCTATATATATGAATTCCTTGCCCATCCCCTTAATTTCGCCTTCATTCCAGGGACCGCGGCTACCACCGTCAGATAAATTATAGGCTTGCTGTAAATAACGCGGGTCGGCGGCTAAGACGGCCGGCGGGAAGTTTGGCTGGATGCTATCCAGCGCCGCCTCGAACATTTTGTAATGGGTCACTTCACGGGTCATCAGGAAAGACAACGTTTCGTGAATGTACGGGTCATCCGTAAACTTCATCAGGTGCTCATACACCAGTTTGGCCCGTGACTCCGATGCCAGGTTGCTGCGCAGGTCGACGGTCAGGTCGCCGTTGGAATTTACATAAGATGCACACCAGGGGATGCCCTGGCTATTACGTGGGGTTACCCCGCCGCCGGTGATGATCGCAAATTGCGGGTTGGCGCTTAGCGCTGCATGAATAATACTTTCTTTGGCGGCTTTGCCATCCATAACCTGCATGATCTCGCTTTGGTCGGCGGCATCTTTCAATTCGCCGTTAACGCCTTTGAGCAGCATTTGGATGGTGGCACCCACGATTTCGAGGTGGCTGAATTCTTCGGTGGCGATATCCATCAGCATATCGTATTTATCCGGGTGCGGCACTTTAGCGCCGAAGGCCTGGGTGAAGTATTGCATAGCCGCAGCCAGCTCGCCGTTCTCCCCGCCGAATTGCTCCAATAACAGGTTAGCGAAACGCGGGTCAGGGCGCGAAACCCTGGCATTAAATTGCAGATCTTTTACGTGGTGAAACATAAGTTAAGTTTTAATGGTGGAAAATGATTGTTTGGGAATTTGCCTGGAAAGAAAGGATCGCGCTCGGTAATACAACCCCTGGCGGTAAACTATGTTTTGAATTAATTTTATAATTTTTTAAGAAATATTAAAACAATAGATTTCTTAAAAAGTTAATGTCTTACATTTTTTATTGGCGCTAACCGACGCGTTCTCGGTGTAAGTAAAGTTTTGTTTAACGATTAAATTTTTTTACGATGAATGCAATGTCTGCCTGGCTGCTGAATGTAAATGCCAGCTTGAACGAACCCAATCTGCCGGCGATCTATCAACAGGAAAATTCCGGCTACACATTTGCTGTTTATCAACTGAAAGAATCGCTTTGGCTCGTTGTGTCCTGGCCCAAAGGGAGCCGCATTGCATTTCGTTTAGCTTATTCGCCCAATGATGAACTACAGGTTGGAAAGCCAAAGGAAACAACCTCCGGCGTTTCGATCAGGCTGCAATCTACAATGGGCCGGTATGATGTGGCTATAAACATCGCTGAGAGCGTATTGCACTATACGAGCACGCTGACACCGGCCGCGCCTTTGTTGTTCCCGTACTGGCCGAGGGATATCGTGCCGTTGGGCGCGGCGGGCAGTGACCTGCTGGCGGAAGGCAAAATAATCGCCAACCAGGTGGGTACGCGCTCGGGGCAATTGTATTTTAGTTTGACCCGGCCAAAGGCGGGTTCTGTTTTTTATTTACAGAACCTGACTAATCTGGCCGATTACAATCAGCAGACCGAAACCTCCGCGGGCGATACGGTGGGCGGGGAATGGCCGGAGATCGGTTTCGCGCTGCCGCCAACCGTCAAAAACAAAGCACTGGAGGCCGGTAAACGTTATGTACTGAGCGATGCTTATGTCGCTTTCTCAGACGAAGTTCCCGCTGACGAACCGGCGATGGTGCGGCAATACCTGGATATGCTGGCGGCAGTCTATTTGGCGATGCCCAAGCCGGACACCCATTACCAGCACTGGCCGGGTATTTTGAAGAAAGGCCTGGCTGACCTGACCGACAGTCCCGGCTGCTGGTCTCAGGTAGACGGCCATCATTATTTTAACGCTTATGTTTCGGATTACGCTACCCCGCCGGAAATTATGGTGCAGCTGGCCGTACTGTTGCCCTTATTGGATTATGTGGAGTGGAGTGCTTCGCAGCTGGCGGTCATGAAGAAGATCAAAGAAGGCCTGCCTGCTTTTTATAATCAGGACCTGGGTACAATCATGCGCTGGCACCCGAAGGTCGCTGACACCATGGAAGGTGAAGAAGAACAGAAACAGCCGCTGGTGATGGATTCCTGGTACCTGCATCACCCGTTATTGAATTTGTCCAGGTTAGCCTTAAAAGGCGATAAAGTAGCAGAAAAGCTTTTTTTAAATTCACTGGGCTATGCCATGAAAGTAGCGAAACACTTCGATTACAACTGGCCCGTATTTTATAAGGTCGATACGCTGGAGGTGGTGAAGGCCGAAACGCAGCCGGGCAAGGGCGGCGAGAAGGACGTGCCGGGCCTATATGCGCATGTCATGCTGCAGGCCTGGGAACTGACCGGCGAGAAACGCTACCTGGCCGAAGCAGAACGTGCCGCGCAGCGTTTACAGGGCCTGGGCTTTGACTTGTTTTACCAGGCGAATAATACCGCATTTTCTTCAGGCGCTTTACTGCGTTTATATAAGGTCACTAAAAAGGAAATTTACAAAGACCTGAGTTATTTGTGCCTGGCCAATATTTTCAAGAATGTGCGCCTTTGGGATTGTAATTATGGCTATGGAAAAAATTTTCCGTCTTTCTTCGCGCTGTTCCCGTTAAGTGATGCGCCGTACACGGCGGTTTATGAGGAACAGGAAGTTTTCTGTGCCTTTCATGACTATTTGCACCATGCCCAGGGCGAAGATATCCTGCCGTCCTTGCGTTTATTGCTGGCCGAGTACATCCGTTTTTTGGTGGAGCGCGCGGTCTATTATTACCCGACCATGCTGCCTCAAGAGATGCTGAAAGAAAGACCGAAGATCGGCGAAGTGGACGCCAACCTGTGGATCGCGCTGGAGGACCTGCATGACGGCTGGGAGCAGTCCGGCGAAGTAGGCCAGGAGGTCTACGGCGCAGGCAATGCCTTTGGTATCCTGCCGCGCCATTACATGCAGGTGCCGGAAGCCGGGCTGATGATCTATACGGATTACCCGACCTATGGTTTTTCACCAAAGAAACACCGGCCGGTAAACTTTAAGCTGGCCGGGGACGGCAGGCTAACCTCACGGCTGATGATCGTGAAAACGGGCAAAGCCAAACTACCGGCAATCGCGGTTAAATGCAACAAGAAAATGATGAAAGGCAAACCCGCTGCCGGCGGCCACCTCGAATTTGCGATCGCGGGCGATAGTGAAATTCACATTGACTGGAAAAAGAAATGAAAAAGAAGATCAGTTTTTTTGAGCGGTTCTCGAACTGGGCGACCGCGGCGACCGGCAGTTCGGCGGCCTTTATTATTGCGATCTGTACCATTGTGGCCTGGCTGGTAACCGGGCCGGTGTGTAAATATTCGGACACCTGGCAACTGGTGATCAATACCGGCACAACGATCGTGACTTTTTTAATGGTGTTTTTGATCCAGAAATCACAAAACAAAGATTCCAAGGCGATCCATTTAAAACTGAATGAATTACTGGCCTCGCATGAGGGCACCAGTAACCGGATGGTCAATATCGAAGACCTGACCGAGGAAGAGCTGGATCATTTGTATAAGTTTTACATCCGGCTGTCCGAACTGGCGCAACGGGAAACCGACCTGACCAAAACGCATTCGATCGACGCGGCAGAGGAAAATCAAAAGCGCAAATCAGATTTCCGTAAACCTAAAACGAAATAAGATGCCTGATCTCTTCAACCGGATAAAAGCCTTTAATGCGGGATTGATACCCGATAAGGTCCAGTTCAAATACGAAGCGATGGCCGAGAATGCTTTTCGCTTTTTTCGCGGCACCTGCCATTTGTTTTACGAAGACCTGGCGGCAGCCGAGCCGTTGCCTTTGTCGCCGCTCGCCTGGATCTGCGGCGACCTGCATATCGAGAATTTCGGCAGCTATAAAGGCGATAACAAATTGGTCTATTTTGACCTGAACGATTTTGACGAGGGCCTTCTGGCACCGGCCAGCTACGAAACCGTGCGGATGGTCGCCAGTATTTTTGTGGCGTTTGAGCATTTAAAGATCGAACCGGAAAAAGCACAGAAAATGGCGGAGCTATATGTGAAAACTTATTCAGCTACGCTGGCCAAAGGTAAGGCAATTAGTATCGAGCCGCGGACAGCTAACGGTATCGTTTGTGATTTTTTGACCTCGGCCACGAAAAGCAGTTATAAAAATTTACTGAAAAAACGCACCGTCAGCAAGAAAAAACAGATCATGCTCTCGCTGGAAGACGAACGTCATTTTAAGCTGGATAGCGCCTTGCGCCATGAACTCAAGGCACATATCAACGAATGGGTGAAAACCAGCAGCGACGGACCTTACAATTATGAGGCCATCAGCGCGGTATTTCGTTTGGCGGGTACGGGCAGTATCGGTGTGAAACGCTACCTGTTTTTGCTGAAAAGCACGAATACCAAGAACCGGTATTTATTATTAGATATGAAACAGGCACGGCCGTCATCCGTTGCGCCCTTTGTCCCGGTGCAGCAATTAGCCTGGGATAATGACGCCGCGCGGGTCATTGGTATTCAGCAGCGGATGCAGAACGTTCCGGCAGCATTGTTAAGCACGACGGTATTTAGAGATGAGTCGTTTATCATCCAGGAACTCCAACCAGTCAAGGATACGATCAAGTTTAAGATGCTGAAGAATTACCGCGACATGTACCAGGTCATCGGTGACATGGCCGCGCTGACCGCATCGGCGCAACTGCGTTGCGGCGGGATGCAGGGCTCAGGCACCATTGATGAGCTGATGGCTTTTGGCAATGACCAGGGCTGGCAGGAAGCGGTGATCGCTTATGCGCGTAATTACGCCGGGCAAACAAAAAAGGACTATCAGCAATTTAAAATAGCATGGAAGAAACAAAACTCCTAACAGTATTGGTGGAGTCACCAAAAGGTTATGGCCAGAAATTTGATTTTGACCCGGAAAACCAGCGCATTAAACTCAGCAAGCTACTACCCGAAGGCTTGGTATTTCCTTATGATTTCGGTATGATCCCAAATACGAAGGGCGAAGACGGCGACCCGCTGGATATCATTGTACTGTCCGAAAAAGGCACCTTTCCGGGTTGCCTGCTGGACTGCCGCCTGATCGGCGCGCTGACCGCTGAGCAGACCGAACGCGATGGCCAACAAATGCACAATGACCGCTTTATCGGCGTATCAGCTGTGTCGCGGGTATTCGGGGACGTGCAGACGCTTGAAGACTTACCAAAAGACATATTACCACAATTAGAAGCTTTTTTTGAGAATTATAACCGACAGGCCGGCAAGCAGTTCCGGGTTTTGGAACGGCTGGAAGCGGAGGCCGCAAATCAATTATTATGGAAATCCTGATAAAAATATTTGGCGAAGGCAAGGACTTGAACGCGCTGCAAATGAGTTGCCGGGGAATCGTTGTATTTATACTGGCATTTGTACTGATCCGGTTGTCCGGCCGCCGGTCGTTTGGTTTGCGCACACCGCTGGACAATATTATCGCGGTGCTGTTAGGTGCGATCATGAGCCGGACCGTGGTGGGCGCTTCTGATTTTGTGCCGGTGATCGTATGCTGTTTTGTGATCGTTTTGCTGCACCGCCTGTTCGGCTGGTTTATTGCGTCCAGCAAACCCTTCGGCCGTGTGGTGGAAGGTGATAAAATATTACTTTTCGAGAAAGGGCATTTTATAGCTGACAATCTAAAAAAAGCGCTGGTCTGCCAGGAGGATATCATGCAGGGTGTGCGCAAGTCGGCGCTGACCGAGGATATGTCCAAAATTGAAAAAGTGTATATGGAACGCAACGGCGATATCAGTGCGATCAAAATGGAATAAGAATTGCTTTTAAATAAACAGAAATAAATAACCATTAAAATCTATCTATTATGCCTACAAAAACAAACAAAAGTGCGGCCGCAGCAGCTGCCAGCCGTACACCCGAAGCCGAAAGCGCTTTAAAAGAATTATTCGTTGACGAATTAAAGGACATTTACTGGGCCGAGAAACACCTGGCCACCGCCTTACCGAAAATGATCAAAGGCGCGACGTCGGAAGACCTGAAACAAACCATTAGCAATCACCTGGAAGAAACCAAGAACCATGTGACCCGCCTGGAAACTATGTTTAATTCAATTGGAGAAAAAGCCGTCGCCAAAAAATGCCTGGCGATGGAAGGTCTGTTGAAAGAAGCCACTGAATTACTATCGGATACTGATAAGGGAACCGAAGTGCGTGATGTGGCGATTATTTCTGCCGCGCAGAAAGTGGAACATTACGAGATCGCCTCTTATGGCACCCTGCGCACCTTAGCCGGAACATTAGGCTATAGTGAAGCGCAAAGCCTGCTGGATGAAACCTTAGCCGAAGAAAAAAATGCCGATTCCCTGTTGACCCAAGTAGCCGAAAATTATGTGAACGCAGCCGCAGCCGCCGAAGTAGAATAAAAAAGCAAACGTTGATTAACCAGGGGATGCCGAAAGGCGTCCCTTTTTATGCGCTTAATTCCCGAATGAGCAGGTCGCTGCTGCTTCGATGGTTTGACGGGTCACTTCTTCGCAGCTGCCTGAAAACACTTTGTGGAAGGATGCTTCCTGATCACGGATCAGCGCAAACATGAACATGGTGCCGACCGGTTTTCCGCCGTTTCGCTGCCGCCGGGCGTGGTCTGGCCGGTCACGGTCGCCGGGATATCCAGGGGATGATGTCTTTCAGGCGGTGGGCCATTTCACGGGTCACTTCCATGGATTCGGGTGTATAGCTGTCGATCAGTTTCTGGGGCACGCCCAATAGTTTCACTTGAGATTGGTATCATAGCAGGATGCCGCCTTTTAATACCTGGCCGGATTCTTCGGTCAGCGCGAATTCGCAGCAAGCCAGCCCGTTGTCGCGCTTTCCGCGAAAGCAATCCTCAAGCCTTGTTCAACCATGAGTTTACTGCATACACTGATCTTGCTTTCCGCCATAACGGGATAACACCCGGCCACTAATTAGTTTCCAGCGGCAGGCTGAAATAGAAGGTCGAGCCCGCGCCGGGCTCACTCTCCGCCCAGACCTTTCCGCCATGGCGCTGGATGATCTCTGAACTCAAGTACAAACCGATGCCGAAACCGGCAATATGCCGCGTTTGATCGGCCTCTACCCGGTAATACCGGTCAAATATTTTAACGAGGTCTTCCGGTTTGATGCCCAGGCCTTCGTCTTTCACGCTGACGATGACCTGTTCGTCACGGGTGGCGCAGGCAATGTCGACCGGCGTCCCTTTGGGCGAATATTTGACGGCGTTGCTGAGCAGGTTGGAGATCACCGAGCCGATCTTATCCCGGTCGGCATTTACCGTTATCGGCGGGCACTGGTCGAACCGGATCAGGTGCGTGCTGACGGTCAGGCTGATTTCACCAATCATATCGGCGATCAGCGCTCCGATATCAAAGGGCTGCTTTTCAATATGGATCTTACCGGATTCCAGCCGGGAGATATTCAAAAAACCGTTGATCATGGCGGTCATCCGCTTGACCTGCTGGTTGGCTTTTTCCATTGCATTAGTGAGAAAGCTATCCTCACTTTTCTTTAGTTTGGCGTTGGTCACCTGGATGATGGCGCTGAGCGAGGTCAGCGGTGTTTTTAGTTCATGGCTGACCATGCCGATAAAATCATTTTTGCGGTTCTCATCCAGTTTCTTTTCGGTGATGTCACGGGCGATCTTGGACAGCCCGATGATATTTCCTTTGGTATCTTTAACCGGCGAGATCGTCAGCGAGACATCGATCAGGCGGCCATCCTTCGTGCGCCTTTTCGTTTCGTAATGCTGGATGCGTTGGCCGGATCTTAAACGCGCGAGGATCTGCGGTTCTTCATGGTGCAGCTCTTTTGGGATTAACTTATAAATACTTTCCCCGATCATCTCCTCCGCTTTGTAGCCAAAAATGCGTTCAGCGCCCGCGTTCCAGCTGGTGATCACGCTTTCAAATGTTTTGCTGATGATGGCGTCATCCGAAGACTGGATGATCGCGGCCAGCTTGGCGCTTTGTTCCTCGGCGGTTTTAATATCAGTAATATCCAGTACGGTACCGATGAAACGGACTGCCTGGCCCTGGTCGAAGTAGACAGTCCCCTGAACTTTGATCCAGCGGACCTCCTGGTCACCGAACCGGATGATCCGGAAACTCAATTCATAATGTCCGCCTTTTTCCGGGTCTATGGCTTTTTGTATCTGCTGCTGTACCCAGTCGTGGTCCTCAGGGTGAATATGCTCGGAAAAAGTCGCAAACGTCGGCTCTTGCTCCGCTGGTAAGCCGTAGATTTCCCGGCATTCTTTGGACCAGTACAACGCCCCGCTGCGGGGATCATAATCCCAGGTGCCCAGGCGCGTGGATTCGATGGCCATCCGTAAACGCGAGGAACTGGTCTCCAGTTCGTGGTTGGTGCTTTCCAGGCGCTGCTGCATCATGGTCAGCTCTTCATTGGTAACAGTCAGTTCTTCGTTGGAAGCGGCCTGCTCTTCGTTAACGGCTACCATCTCTTCATTGATGGCTTGCAGTTCTTCCGAGGTGTGCGCCAGTTTTTCTTCCCAGTCCTTGCGGTCGGTGATATCCCGTGTAGTGCCGGCTACTGCCTCGACCTCACCGGCCTCATTGAGCACGGGTATTAAGATATAATCGTAGATCCGTTTACCCAGCGTAGCGTGCGGAAAAGAAACTTCGCCCCTGACCGGTTTTTTGGTGGCCCGGACCTGGTCGATCTCCCGTTCGTGCATTTGGGCATGCCATTCTTCATAACCATTTTCCCGCAGGCCTTTTCCGATCGCATCATCCCAGGTTTTCCCCCACATGGCCAGCAGGGCACTGTTGACATAGGTAAAACGGTAACCGAGGTCCCAGACATACATCAGGTCGGGTGTGCCCGAGGTGATGGTTTCATAAACTCTTTTTTGGCGTTCAGCCTGTTCCCGGGCTTCGCGCAGGGCATTTTCGATCCGCTTATGTTCGGTAATATCGCTGGCGGCACCGAACCATTCTACAATATCGCCCCGGGCGTCCAGGATAGGGACCGCCCGGGAGAAGGTCCAGCCCGGTGATCCGTCGGCGCGTAAGACTTTATGCTCCAGCTGAAAGACCTGTTTTTTCCGAATAGCCTCAGCGATCGTCGCGTTTACCCTTTCCATATCATCGGGGTGAACGTTCTGGTTGCGCCAGCCGGTGATTGGCTCGTGGGTATCCTTCAGAAAGCCGCGTCCGTCCAGTTCCTGCATGACCTCCCAATCAGCGCTGAGGCTGTAGATCACATCGGAAGAGGCGGTAATCAACGCTCGGAGGCGCTCTTCACTGGCCAAAATGGCCCGCCGCTCCCGTACTTGCTTCGTGTTTTCGAGCACCCAAACCGCGATTTTGGTTACTTTGCCTGCCGCATCCGTTACCGGCGCATAAACGAAGGTCACGAAGATTATTTCCTCCCGGCCGTGGCGGATCAGCAGGAGTTCTGCTTCATCGGCGTGATAGGCCTCGCCGGTTTCGGCGACCTTTTTAAGCGCGGCTTCATAAGCCTGCCGCGCTTCTGCGAAGGGTTCCCAGTACCATTTACCGATGATGGCTTCCTTTGGTTTGCCGGCGGTCTCCAGGAATTTATCATTGAGTAATTCGGCTTTAAAAGTAACAGCATCGAGTATGCAAATGCCGATCGGCGCACTTTGTACTACGTTATTTAATTGCTCATTGTTCTGTAAACGCATAATCCTTTCAAAAACGGAAAAATAAATGTTTTGTTTGAATCCGGGTACCGGCATGCTGTATCGGTTGAAAAACCGCAATATTTCTGTGCTGCTGGCGCAAAGTATCTACTGAAACGGAAATACGCATGAATGTCCGGCTCTTTTCAAAGATACACCCCTAATTCTGGGTCATTTATAGTTTGAACTTGATACCGCCGTAAGGCAATTAAAATGCACAAGCTTGTAGCCTTTCCTAAAAAAATTCACAAAAAAAGTTCACACTATGATAACACAGTGTGAACTTTTGTAGCGGTAACGATAGGTATTTGAAACAATTATCAAAGCTTTTAGAGGTTTTGGCTGAGATTTCTGAAAACAATGAAAAGAATAATAGTAACTGTAAATCTGGGGGCACTGAAGATCAAATAATTAACGATAAGGATATTTTTCTTCACGTTGATAATGAGAACAATACGCAATAAATAGCAGGACGGCCTATTGGGTAAAAGTCGTTTTTGGCTGCTGTAATATCAACCTTGTATTATGGCTGATAAAGCGTCAATCAAAAATTCTCTATCCAACTATACAATAATTCGCCATGACGATAGCGTTCATAATAACAGCTATGTTCTTGCCTGTTAATTTCCATGTAAATACCGACCTTATATCCACAAACATGCTCCGGATGTGCCATCCCACCAAACGACCATACCCGCTCATACGGAATAGCCGTTAACGCGCACAACCTTTGTTTGTCTGACTGTTTTTCCGTCTCCCGCGCTGTGGATTTCTTCATTTCCAATGCAAGTAAGTTATCGTGCCGCAACACTTCACCACGGCTGTGAATTAGCAAGTCGCAAGTTATAGTGACAACAACTTCTTCTTTATTAATGATTGTTTTCACTTGCCCACCTTGTTTGCGATTGTATTCATTATCTACATGATAATGAGACAATTCTGTTTTTTCCAATTCTCGTTCAATATAATGTAGCAGACGCCCGCAAAGATTGCGTTCACTGACGTTATCCGTGATGTTCCGCATCTCCCGCTGGAAGAATGTCGGCAAAGCCGACATGAAAACTTCAAAAACAATATCTTCCATTATGGTATTGACTTAAATTAGATTGGTTGTCTCTGTTAAATAGAATTTATATTGACCAATTTCACGAATCCATTTGGTATTATTAAAAACGTTTTTATATGGATATGATTTAACAAAAAATGGAAAAATATAAAAAGGCCTATTGCAACTCTTGAAGTTTGAAAATCAGTTTACCAGGCCTCCAGGGACGTATATGAAGTTTACCGTCAATTATCCTGTCCGTAGTGTAGGTATCGACCAAATAATAACCGATTCTAGGCACTCCTCTACTGTATTCCGTACGTGGAAGATCTTGTACAATTGTGGCCAGGAAACTAATAACCTCTTCGTGAATATTGTTAGATTCATCATAGGCCATGTGTATCCACCCCTGATCGGTAAAACAAAAAGAACCTTTTCCAGCGATACATACTTGCGAAATCACCGGTGCGGAATTCCATTTTGGATCAATTTTTTTATATGTATTTAGAAACGACTCCGGTGAATAGTTTTTCATATCAGCCTGGAATATAAAAAGTCGATAATGAGGCTTTACAACAATTTGTGGATGGGGATTATTATCGAAATCGTGAACTCCGGTAGTCAATATTAAATCACGTTCCAGGGCCGAGAATTTCTTGTAGGCATCGTCAATGTTTTTCTTAGAAAAACTACTTTTTACCTCAATGCAACTCAGAACAGATTCAAAGGGAAATATTGCAAGGTTATCATTCTGCGAAAAGAAAATGGGAGGCAGTAGATTTTGACTGTAAATACAAATATCGATTTCATTAGATATTGAACCATTATAGTCAATAATTTTTCCCGTACCCATAGAAAAATTATTATTAAGCATTGGCTCAAGCAATTGGTGAACAACTATTTCCCTGAGCCTTCCCGTTAAAAATGGATGCTTTATTTTCGACGCACTAATAGCGTCTAGCAGCCCTTTCTTGATATTGTCGTTTAAAATCGTTCTGTAGTAATCATTCATGCCATATCAGATTATGTATCTTAGGACCAGTCAGGGTCTGTAAACAGTCTCAACAATATATTTACAAATGTTATTATAAACACCCTACATTAAGAGTTGTGACCTTCTCTAACCGATGGTCCCAATACTTTATTCCTGGTAAACGCTAATTTTAGAGTTGGTATACCATACTATGTCGTTGCGTTCAATAGTTAATAATATGACTAATTCTTCCATCGTTGGGATTAAAAAGGATTCGATGAACTGTTTTATTTCCGGGGAAAGTGTTTCGTGCATTAAATGAAATTCTGTTTCTCTATTGTGAACCATAGAATTCCTGAACATATAGACAACGGTTGTATAAAATCCTACTATCGAATCAAGATTGATGGAGTTTAAAACGTATGAACGAACATCTTTTTTGTTAATTCTCAACAATGTAAACATGGCGTCGAGAACAGCATCAGTCATACTTGCTCGTATAGCCGTTAGTCTTGCCAGCAAAAATTGTTTAAATCTGGTTCCGGGAGTATAATATAATTCGAATGCGTCAGTAAATAAAGATTTGAGTACTGCTTCTTCACCTTTATTTATGTTGTTGTATAACCTCTGAAAATCTCTTATCGAGAATAAGCCAGCAGAAGAGCTTTCAACCTGAACTATTTGAGTACGGTACATATCATTTTCTAAAACGTGATATAATCTTAAGTATTTGTCGATTAAATCCTTTTGATAGTTGTATTCACTCAAAATCATTAATGTATCCACAAACTGATGGTAACCATTACCAATTTTAATTCTGTTCCGATTGAAAGTAGATGGAAGATGAGCAACCTCGTAAGGCTGATGGGTAAACTTGCCTTCTATGATCATTTGAAACTTTATAAAAGCCAAAATTTCTTTGATATTATAGTTTCTTTGAGCCTTAATTAAGATGAACGTACTGCTTGTCAAAGGAACAGAAACATCCAGTTTAGTGAGAAGGTATAAGATTAACACTTCAGATATTACGCCTGAATTAAGGTGTTCTGCCAACACATTGATATCGGTCAGTGTTATCAAAAAAACCGAGTTAGTTAATTCATTCGTATCATGGTAGAAATAGTTCTTATGAATTAGTGCTCCCACATTGATCGGAATCAATTTAAACATAGATGGCCTAAGTCTGTAGGTTGGTACTGTTGTCCAAATTGTAAACAGTGATTTGTACAGCGTTAAATAAGTCAAGATTTCCGCCTTTCTTGGCATTGAGTATGCCGGAAAATCACTACTGAGGCCTTGCAAAGACTGAATAAGCAGATCTGCACCTGGATAGATAAGTCCACCCGTGCGTGTTGCATCAATAATATTCTGTTCGTCTATTATTGTAGTGATTTTTGTTGAAAAGTTGGTCTTGTCAGCTCCATTTAATGTCAGCTCAAAGGCATCTGCATCATCTCCTACAACACTGTCTAACAACAATAATAAATTATCATATAAGGCATTAATTGTTTTCATCGATACCTACCTTAAAGTAAATCTTCCAATTGATTTTTAATTCTACTTTTCCGGTCAGGATGTCGTAGAGGCCGTCGTAAACAGCTACCTTATTGACATTTCCTATATTGACTTTACTAAGATCCAGTCCGTTCCTGGTTTTTTCAAAACCCGGAAGATCTAATACTTCCGGTTTCTGAACTAATTGTCTTTCAATAATATCACATACTTCTGTAAAAGATAGTTTGTCATTTTCCTTAGCAATTTTTCCTGATGCAGCAAACAACCCTACGAGAGTAATCTCTCTGCCCAGCCACTGCGTTCCCAGTTCCTTGTAAAATGAATACAGGGCTATATCAAGTTTTACAATTGTCGCAATGAATGTTTTGAAAAAATCGAAATCATATTTTATATCAAACTCTTCATCGTTAAATTCATCATTTTGTGTTTTTTGAATTAAATTAATATTCGTTGTGACCGGCTTTCCTGCCTCATACGATAACACGGCACTGATTATATGTGAAAAATGAAAATGCCCAATAGTCCGATTCTTGCTGTGCTGTATAGAAGACACTTCCTTTTCTTTAATTAATTTAAAGTCAGGAGTAGACGTTTTGCTTATTATAGGTATGAGATTATTAAAAAGAAGTTCTAACTGATGTTTCGTTTTAACAGGTTTGTGGCCAGCATTCAATATCAGCATTTTTTGAACTTCTTCATCAGGATCAAGTCCGGACCAAACTTCAAACCACATGAAATTTTTGGCAAACTTGTCCTCGAGGTTTTCATCCAGATGGCTTTTTTTATAGTCAATTAATTTAGACAGAATATTGGATGATGATTCAATTTGATTTATCTGCTTGGAATACTCTCTGCTAATCTTGATTCTCCCATAATCCAGTATATCGTTAGAATTATTCAGGGCACTTTTGAGAAGTTGGATAGTGTCCCATATAACTTTTAATCTATGTGTTCTTTGCAAACCGTCCAGGATTTTAAATCCTTCAATTTCTAAATTGGGAGATTCAATCTTATGTTGAAGATTTTCAATAATAAGAACAATGGAAGGGATATGTCCTTCATTCAAAACTGTATTTATTAAATTATCAAGATACGGGTTATATACAATTTCCCTTTGAACATAATAAGATTTGTAGTCGGCTGGTAAAGCCAATATATAATCTTTCAATGATAATTTAACAAGATAACAGACCTTTTCAACGTCTATAGCTTTATCGTGCCTTATTTCTATTTTTTTATCAAGAATTTTTGCTTTCATTTAGAACTATTTATTACAGATATCACCTTGATTTTCAATCATTAAAATTATATAATTAATCGGTCTTATTTTTATTTAGTCAGGTCTTATAATACTATTTATACTGTTGATGTGTTTCATCGATGGCGGTTTACCCGCTGTCAGCATTTTACCAATTTCATCGTATACCGAGTAATACTTAGATCCTTTGAGCTTGGCTAACTCCCTATGCTTTTGGAATTCAGAGAGCATATCGAGTGAATTACTGACGCAGTTATTGTAGATTGAAGAAATATGATTAAATGAAGCCAGAAAACGATCATCTCCAGTTACATTAATCCGGTCAATTATGTCAGGGTGCATCGTGCGTACCATCTGGATCAACTCATTTTCAAACTCAACGAATTCCGAAGAAACGTCATTTTTATTAATCAAACAGTTGATCAGGTGGTCAATTTTATTTCGTTGAGCGTTTGTAATATGATCGGCAAGCAGTACCCCCAGCTTTTTGTAGTAACCGGGTGACCTGGAAAAAATCTGTACGTTTTGATTCAGAAGTCCGAAATCAACCGGTTTAACTTTGCTTTTTTTACCCTGCCGTTCTTTAACGGTTTCTTTTGAAATGGTATATTTTGCCATGATACGCCCGGCGTTTTCTGAAACCATAAAAGTGTTTATTTCCGGGCTTTCTGAAATACTGTCCCAAAGATCTTTTCGTTTCGAATATTCCCCCAAATCGTCACTTGCTGAATATTGTTTAATCAAATTGTTCATCAGTTGCATGAGGTCATTTAAAAATGATGACAAATCATCTTCAAGTCCCTCTTTCATCCAGATCCTGGCAAGATCGAAAGTACGGCCTCCCCTGGCACCGTCTGAATATTTGTATATTACGGAAATGGCATATGGTACTACAGCAGACCTGATTTGGCCTATGGAATTTTTACCTTGCCCATAAATATTTTCCAGTGTTTTGAAGAGAATAATTCTTGCAATGAGCAGCTCATAAAAATTCCGGTCAATTTCTGTTTTCCCCTTTTTGCCCTCTTCTCCTGTGATGGCATCAATAAAATACCGGAATACTTTATCACCACCTTTCTTTACAACATATGGCTGGTCCCCCCAGGCTGTAAAATATTTCCCTAATTGCTCCTTTGAAAAACGCACGTCCTTCGGATATTCACGTTCAATCCGTGTCCTGTTATTCCCCGCAATCCGCAATCTTGTATTGAATTCTCCTTTAGATTTTTCAAAAAACCAACGCTTACCCGAAGGTGTAATAACGCTGTCGGAAAGCGCCTTGATTTTGGTCAGCTGAGGGTTCCGGGAATCCAAATCCACAGAAGATACTTTTGTCTGAGAGTTTGAGTACTTGCTGATATTTGAAATCAGGTCATCAAGTTTATCTTCCGAAACATTCTTGGCTACGTTAATTTTAGCCATTACTTTAACCTTGTCAATGGAATACCCGTCCTTCCTGGTGAAAAATATACTGGCTGTAGTCTGTCCTCCGTTTACTATCTGAAAGTCCCGCAGAGAACGGATATAGAGCCGTCCTTCGTCATTGAAAACCTCCATGCCAGTTGAAGTAATAGTAATGCCATTGTTGTATGCAATAAACTTTTCCGGGCTAATCCGAATTGTTTCACGTATGCCAAAATTGGCGCCCTTAAACTGAAGAAAAGATCTCACATTTTTTTCCAGAAGGCGTGAACTGTATCGTTTATAAAGATCAGCAAGAACGTATGCCGGCAAAACACAGAGATACGATTCAAAATTCTCTTCATTCGCTGCCTGAATGGCCTCAATCATAACATTAAACGTTTTTTCGAAATCTATAACTAACGGTTCGCGGCTGCCCTGTGAGATAATGACACTATAGAGAAAATTCAGATCTATAAGCGTTTTCAGTATCAGTACCTCTTTAGACAGGCGCTCACGTCCTTTAGAGTACGTCACATTAAGTAGTTCATCCTCGAATTCGAGTCTTTTAGGCTGAGGGACGCTTCCCCTGGTTTCGACTGTAGCTGTTGCTGAGACCAGAAAAATTTCTATTACGTCAAATTGGTTGGCACCTTCAGCAGATGCAAGCTGTGTAACCAAAGCCCTGACCGGGCTTGAGAATTGTAATTCTTCCGTAAGATGCCCTTTAACAGCTCTGTTCACAAACCTGACTGCCCGCTTAAACTGAGTGTCATAGTGTGCTTTTGTCGAAATTTTCAGATCCTCTTCTTTTGTGGTAAGGTCAATAGAATTTTCATCAATAATAAAAAGCTGTAGCCGTTCTCCGGATTCGTTAACCAGATAACCGTTTATTTTAAGATTTTCTTCCGGGTAGGTATAATACGATTCATTACAATCTTCCGAATCTATAAGTTTGGCATCTGCCATTAATGGTAGCACTTCGGATAAGAAAAGATTCTGTTGGACGAAACCCTCCTGGTCGGCAGATTCGGCAAGGAGGTCTTTTCGATAGGTTAAAAATTCGTCTATTTCCATCAAAGTGTTTTTACTTGCAGAATAAAGTCGTTAAGCAGGGATATCCTTAAATGATAGGAAACCTGATAAATCTCAGTCGGAAGTGTTCCGTGAGTAAGTTTGGGGAAACCATCCCTGCTACAGTCGTAAGTAACAATATTTACCGGTCGGAATCGCAGATTATCATATTCATAAAGATTTCTTAAACTCAGACCTTTTTGAGAAAGTGCATCAAAAAGTATTGCTGTATCACCAAGTTTGCTAATAATAATATCCCGTAGTTCAAGTACAATAGTTTTCAGGGAAAGTCCGTTCAGTATGTCTGCCTCGATAGAAACAACTGCAAGTTCAATTGTCTTTCCTGACTCAGGTTCAAGCTGATACTCGCTGGATATTATTACATCTGTTTTGTAAGTGTCTATTGTTTTCACTTCAGTATCTTTCGAATCGGTGACGAAATCCCGTGATTTATCGTATGGCCCCTGCCAGGACAAAACAGCGTCATTTATACTTGAAGCGGGTGTTTCCGGGAGAAAATCTTTCAAAAAAAGCAGTTCGCCAATAAGCCCCTTGACCTGATCGGGTTGAAGACGTCCCGTTTTTTTATCGTCAAAAAAACCACTCCATTTGTAAAAAGTATAAATGAGCGCCTGGGTATATTCCGTTGTGTCGGAAAGCAGATATATATGCTGGTATATTGACACGATCAGATCATTGAACAGATCTTGGTAGGAGTTATCAGTAAGTTGGACTACAATATAATTGGTTTCCCTGTAGAAATTTAAAGCCAGGTTTTCCTTTATAACAGATTGAATGTCGGCATCATTTTCAGTCGGCAACTCAAGTATTAGACACCTGTCCATCCTGGAATTCAGACCAATGTTAAGTTCAGGAATACATTCTGCGTCAATTCTTATAAATTCAAATTCAGAATGTCCTGAATGAGTCAGATTAACCCACAGTTCTTCAATTTTTGCGCTGGTCATATTATTCGAGGACATCTTTAAAGTCTTCATAATTATCATCATCCGGTGACGGTGGTTCCGGTTCAATATGATATTTGCTCTGGAGATAAGTGCCGCCTATATCGCTTTCCAGCTTTGGAATACCAATCGCGTAACCGATAAGTGGTACCGATGTATCAAGATTTTCGCGAACGGAATCCAGGTCCTTAATAACGTTTCCATTGTGCATGAAAATTTCCGCAGTATCAAGGAGATAGATCATCAGTACGGCTTGTTTTTCCGTCATACTATTACGAAACGCCTTCTCCGGGATATTTTTCTTTTTAACCTCTACTGTAATTTTGTCTTCATCCCAGTCAGGATTTTTGGATTTAATGTCATCATAAAACTCCCTCCGGTATGCAAGTTTGGCTTGCTCCTTTTCTGTTTCAGTCAGTGCTACTGCCATATCGTTTGCTCCTGTAACAATGTTTGCGGAACTGGCACCAGCCCGGAAGATCCCCTCGTCGCGAATGTATTCCAGCCAGCGGCTGGGTTGTGCCGGATCAGGCCCTCCTCGCTTCGTTAGTGTGATATCTTCAATGAAACCAGTAGTGGATTTCGGCAATACAGTGCTACTGAAACCAAAAGTTTTTATACCAATTGTCCAACTGGTCAACAGGTTTTTTTCATTAGCAAGCTTGATAAATGCAATAAGCTCTGCAAAATAGTTTTCACCATGTTTTTTATCCTTATCCAGGAATGTGTTAGGCAACTTTAGAAAGTTAAAAAGCTCCGTAGATGTTGCATTTTCAAAAAGCAGATAACCTTCCTGTTTATTGTTAAAAGCTGTTCCTAAATTTAATACATGGCTTTTAAGTCCATCCCACGCATTTTTCATTCTTATCTGATCAAGGCTGAACCAGGTTGTTTGTACCAGTTCGTCCGAAAAAGACCAGTTAACTTCTCTGGTGTTTTTCAAAATAGAAGGTCTTGTTATTTTAAGAGCGCCGGGATGTTTCAGTACGAGCAATGCATATTTAGATGGTGTATTTTCCGGGTTTCGGTTCATATCAATGAACTTTTGTTCCAGATCTTCTATAGTGTAGGTTGTCTGATCAAACTTTTCAAGAGAATCCTGGGTGGAAAAAAGTTTGCAACAATCTATATATCCAGGCCGATAACCAAACCATCGTCCCATCTGCAACAATGTATCAGCATAATTTGTATTCCTGATAAAGTAATTGATTGTGAGTCCTTCAAGTGTAAATCCCCTGGAAAGTCTGTTACCCCCGATTGCTATATATTTCTTTTCTGTATTTTCAGGATAAGTCAGTTTGTCTTTAGTTTCACTATTGATCGCCTTTATTTCAACTCCGGAAATGGCCGTTATAAGTAGTGGTTTAATGTCTTCGAAAGTTTTAGGAGTAAGATACGGGTCGTCATATTGATCCGGCAGATAATTTGCAATATTCTCCATTACGTAGGCATAATATTTATACCAGATCCTCTCAAATGTACCGTACACCGAATTTTTATCACTTGGCAAATCGGAGTCCAGATCCTCAATCAGTTCATTAACGAAGTCAATTACCAGTTTTTTTGTTCTTGTTTGCCACTCTGTAAATCTTGAAATGTGGATGAGCATAGTATTGTGAGGCTGGTATTGCCTTGAATCAATCATTTCTGATTTTCTGCTAATCCTGACAGCTGTAGATATCACGAAACACATTATTGCTTCCTTTAGTGATTCGGGCAAATAACCTGGAAAAGAGTCATTTTTAACCGTTGCTCTTGTTTCACCATTCTTTTCAATTGTTGGTTCGCGGGGTACGCCAGTTTCACTATCATCCTTCCATACACGGGCAGGGAAAGCATTTAAATAATCAGTGACGGGTGCGGGTATAAGCGGGTCGATTTTTCTGACCGTTTCAAGGCGGGTTTCGAAAAAATGTTTGGGGCCAATGTAATTGGGCGGGGGGAAAAGAAGTTCGATAAAATCTTCTGGAAACAAACTTTTTTCCAGGTCAAATTCAGTAGTAATAATTTCACCGCCAGTTTTTTCTGTGACCTGCCATTTTTGGTCGGGCGCTTCATTTCTGTCCTGAAGCACGTTACCGAAGGGTGTTGCAGTGTAACCGATGTAAGTTTTCTTATTAAATAATGCCAGCAAAGCACGGATATGCCCGTTAATCACAGAAGCATAATTTATGCCTTTTTCCCCAAGATTATTAAGCGATGCATTATCAGCCTCATCGTCTACGATCAGAAAGGGAATCTCTATTTTGTCTTTATTTTTATTTAGATAGGTATGCAGCCACAATAAAAGGTTTTTCAGAACACTTGTGTTCTTTTTGCAAATCAGTATATTTTTGTTATTTAACGTGAAATCTGCCTCTTTGATCGTTTTACTGAAATCGGTGTCTGGAGATGTCGGTACAATAATCTGATTAACTTCAGGATAGGTTCCCAATGAGCCAAAGGAGGAAATGGCTCCCACACCTGTAAAAACACCAGCTTTGTACTTGCCTTCAACTTCCTTTTCTATCCGTAACTGGGTCTGGTTTCTCAAGTCTTCCATTATACCAGACAACACGATGATAAGGTCATATCCGGCGTCTACCGCGCTGTTTATAACCGCGTTGAAATTGGCAGTTTTACCCGACTGAACGCTTCCCACCACTAAGCCTCTGATGTAAAATGGCTCGGAAGATTTTGGGTCGCCCATTTTTTTTAGAATTTCAAGACTGGATCTTTTTGTTTCTTCAATGTATTGTTTTGGCCGTCCCAGCTTTTCAAGGTAACGAATATATCGTGCCCGGTAAGTAACCAGTTCATCACTATCCCAGTTCAAATCATTTGAGCGACGGGTAGTCAGCCAGGTTCGTCCCTTTATTTTATTCCCCGTTAAAGAAATGCTGGGTGACATACCTGATAAATTGGCATGTTTAGTCTCCCTTACGGCGATTTCGTAAAAGCCTTCAAATTTTTCTTCGCTTATTACCGGAAACCCAAGTTGCGCGTAAGTAGCCAGCCCTGCTTTTATTTTATTTTTTAGTTCATCCGATTCAAAAAACTCACGCGTAACTACTCCAAATGCTTGCTTATGTTCGTCAAACTTCAAATTAATAAGGAGTCTGATCTGGTCGATGTGTTCCCTGTTTTTCATTTTTCCTGTCTTAATAAAAGTGTTACATCATCGGGAAATGAACTGGTAAGATATCCCAGGCTTGGGAGTATATCCTTTTTAATTTGTTCGAGTGTAATCCCAGACTCCCGGAGTTGTTGAATAAATAAGATCAAGTCTGTTGAATTGACCTCATTTTTTGAAGAGTTACTGCTGTTATACGATATATCCTGATGGGACTGCCTGATAGTATTTACTGTAGTATTCGTCATCCGCATTATCAGACGGAATTGAGAAAGCTGTTCAGCATTAAGACTTTTAATAAGTTTGTTAACTATGGGAAACTCAGGATTTATTTCCAACAAAACCCCTTTGCTGGAAGACTTACGCTCAAAAAGCTGCGTGCTACTTCCTTTTACAGAATTCGAGAAATTTTTAATTCCACGATTATAGTATTCTCTCTCGGCCTCAATTTTTAATTCTTCAATATAATTTTCGAAGGCTCTTTTAAGGTCATGGGGAATCACAATTTGCGATTTTGCAACATTCAGATGAAGTAAATGGTCAACGCTGTTACCAACATCAACACGCAGCCTTGCCAGTTGAAGTCTGGGAGCTTTGCGTATCAGATCGTTCCATCCTCCGAACAGTATAATCCGGTCAGCCCTATACAGATAGATTCCTTCCATATCCATCAATCCTCTGTTTTTTGTAGTCCAAATGCTCAGACTGTTACGGCTTTCGTCAATACTTCTGGCGGGTAGAACGAAGCCCTCCATTTTTATGGTATCAGTACGGAAGTTTTTTTGACGATACTCCATTGGCCGGAAATCCTTTTCCGACGTTGGGAATGGATTAAATGGGAGTATGATATTATTGTTAATACGTATTTTAAGAGGATTAATCGAGCGCTCCACAAACCGGTGAAACACAAGAGCAAGATATTCGCTGGTGACTTCGGTAATTTCCCTTTTTAAAGCCTTCTGCCGGTTTTCGTTTTCAAGATAAGTTTCAAACTTATACAGGGTGTTCCAGACAACTATCGTATTTGGCGAGAAATCATCAAATCTGTTCAGGTGCCCCTCACTTAATGTTTGGTAGGCATCAAGCATTTCCTTTATTTCTTCGGGGTCGTTCACAATAAGTTTCCAACCTTCTTTTTTTAGAAATTCCACATCCCAGGTTCGTCCGGTATATGTGGTGCTTCCTTTTTTTCTGGTGATGACCGTAAAACATCTCGTCTGGGAGAATGAAGCTGTTTTCAATCCCAGCCCAAACCGGCCTAAATCAAATAGCTGTCGGCTGCTTTCGGGGGAGCTGCTTGGAAACTGCATATTACGTTTAAGTTCATCCTCGCTCATACCTTCGCCATTATCGGCAAGAAACAGCGTAAAAGGTTCCTGATCCATTTTAATCATAACCTCTATTCTATTTGCCCCTGCTGATATCGAATTATCCATCAGATCAGCCAGCGCCGTTTCCAGACTGTAACCCTGTTCGGCTATCGATTTTATAAGATATTCCGGATTGGGATCGGCAGGTTCGGTATGTTGATGGAGTTTGGTCATATAACGGGATCAATTTTGAACACCGGCTGCATGATGAATATTCAGTTCCTCAAAAACCTGATTTACAACAACTGCAATCTGATAAGCCAGGTAAGGGGGTACCGCATTTCCTACCTGGTGAAATTGAGAGGTCCTCGGCCCACAGAAGTAATAATTATCGGGAAACGTCTGAATTCGTGCAGCCTCCCTTACCGTCAGACTTCTGCATTGGGTTGGGTCAGGATGTATATAATAGTGACCGTCCTTGGAAATATGACTTGTTATCGTTTTTGATGCCTCATTGTACAGTTGTACCCGAAACCGGTCGGCAAACTTTTTTTCATCAATGCCTTCCTGGACATTTAAATGTGCCGGTAGTAATGCTACCGGAAAGTCGCTTAATTTTGGCGACTGGTTTTTAACATTTCCAAAGCATGAGACAAACAGGTATCTGTGTATGTCACTATCCATGTGAGACCTGGACTCATGGTTTAATACTCCACCCAATCTTTGATCAAGATACCACTCGGGGAGGTATTCCACATTTGCATCAGGTACATTCAAATATTCGCCTCCGGTTCCGAAAACCGGGTTTTCAATAAGCTTGATTTTATTTTTAATGTCAGCGATAATTCCCGGATCTACGTTTGATAACAAATTGCCATCCAATATCTGACGGATTAGCATCTCCCAGGCTTCAAAATTATCTTTCGTTTTTGATAGTCCACTTCTTAGTTTTGGCATTGTACCTAACACCGCGGAGATCGGCACTTCATCAGCAGCTTCAATAATACCGGGGAAAATTTCAATATCTCTTCTAATACCAAGTAATATTACACGGTGCCGGGTCTGGGGAATTCCATGCTCTTCCGCTTTTATAACAAATTTCTTTTGTCTGTATTCCGGGTTACCATAGATGTCAAGCTGATCGGGAGGGCTGACTAAAGAGTAAATTCTATAACCCGGACATTGTAGTTCGAGATCATCACCATTGGCTTCTGTAAGATATGATGTTGCCGGGTCGGACAAATCTTGTAATATTTTGGAAAATACCTGATTTTCAGAAGTCTCAGCAGAAAGTATGCCTTTAACATTTTCCATGACAAAAACCGTGGGGCTATGTACTGCAAGGATTCGTAGATACTGTTTGTACAGTCCTACCCGCTTATCTGTACTTTCATTAAGAATTCTTTCCTGTCTTCTTGACCTGCCAACGATCGAATAGGCCTGGCAGGGTGGGCCACCGATCAGCAACCAGTTCAATTCACCATTAAGAACTGTTCTTATCCGCGTGTCAACTTCGGCATCAGAAATTGCATTCAGGTCCCGTTCGTCAGGATCTCCCAACGTACCGCACCAGGCTTCTTCGTGAGCATGTCTTGATTGATCCGGCCACCTTCTATAAAGTTCTTCTATTGTGATTTTTCCCTTTACAAATTCGTAATAATCTTCCGGCACGTTACCTGGTTGAAATTGCCGGAAAAAGCTTCTGAGTCGTAGTGTCTGATGAGCTAAATTATCCTTTTCAATTGATAGGGCTATTTTGAAGGCTCTTTCGTTATCCTGGTTAATTAGTGCTGAAAATCCTTCTCCCAATCCTCCGGGGCCGGCAAAAATATCTATAATTGGAATTGGCATAAGAGTCCAGGGTATTAATTTTTAGATAGTTCATAACCAAGCTGAATTACATCAAATGTTGAAACCCCGTCTGAATTACCGGACGAGTTAAAAAGTTCCTGATTATGTTTTTAATATAATTGGGAAAGCTATTCATAATTTAATAATAACACAATAGTAATTATCAAATTGGAGGAGAATGCATCGTGCTTAAAAGTTGGGTAAAAGTTGCATTTAATAATTGAGGTTTTAACTCGCACTCCCATATAACAATCACGTTCCAACCAGCATTAATCAATTTTGATTCGGAATTATCATCTTTGGATTTGTTACTGCTAATCTTATTCAGCCACCATTCCGTGCGTGTTTTAGGTACTACATAATATCTGCACCCATCATGACCATGCCAGAAGCAGCCATGTACAAATATTACAGTTTTATATTTAGGCAAAACAATATCCGGTTTGCCCGGTAAATCTTTGACGTGCAATCGGTAGCGATAGCCTTTCGAAAAGAGGAATTTTCTTACAATAAACTCCGGCTTCGTATCTTTCCCCTTGATACGGGACATATTATAACTGCGGACTTCCTTTGAATGAACATCGGCCATATTTGATTAACAGTATTGCGGCAGAAAGTTTACGCTTCGGGGTTATATTCCTGCGATGGCAGGGGAATGTATTTATCCATACCGGTTTCAATCAGAAAAATCTCCTGCATAATGCTGTAAATATCTTCATGAAAAAGTCTGCAAACCTGAAAAGATTGCTCCATTAGTTTGTTTCTTAATGATGCCTCGTCAGATGTATAGGTATCTGTCCCTGTTTCCAAGTTTACGTAGTTGTTAAAATCTTCATCAGGATGTACATTCGTTCCTTCTTCTACTAATTGCTTGGTAAAAATTTTAACGTCATCCAGGGTTTTGATTTCAGCTATCATCGCTTTTTCCGATTGATTTTACACTTAAATATACAAAAAATTTATTAACTTTAAGTATGAGCTTTTGGAAAAATTCGGGGTATAGTTATCAGTCTTTAACGAAAATTTCGGAGGAGAGCTTAATTCTGCTTGTTAATGCAATGACCCGCGAAGATTTGATTGAATGGCTGAATTGGAATGATCCGAATGGCATCTACCGAGATGAGCAGTCTCTAAAAGAGCTGGGAAATGTGATGTCCCGGGAAGAGGGCATAGAGATTTTGCTGAGGCAAATCGAGGAAAACCGGGTTACTTAATTTACCTTTTACAATAAGATTTTTATTCTGATGTTACTTATAGTCTGCAATAAACATCCTTGTTTTTAGCTAAATTTGAGTATGCAATTATCAATAGTCATCCCCAAAACTGAAGGCCAGATCTGCAAGATAATGAATCCCTTACCGGACGAAAACCCGGAAGATGTTTATATTGTCGTGGAAGACCCGTCTGTTTTTGATGAAGATGAAAATATATACATTGTAAACTTAAAGGATCTTCAAAGAAATGTCCATAGTCCTTTGATTACGCCGCAAGTTTCGATTGCTAAAAATGAATTGACGGTGATCGCTGAAAACTTAGAAGAATATATAAAAAGCTGGAACGATTAGCTGCTTAAAAGCTTTGGCGGCGTACTGATCGGATATTGACACTTAAACAGCACTTACCGGGCACTTAGGGCGCGGCGCAAAATGCCCGTCTGCATCAATGACAGCGGGCATTGTTTGTTTTATACTTCTACAACTTTTCCGTCTTGGCAATCGCTTGCCTCGGCGTCTGCATCCTCCCGGTTTTCAAAAACGAGATTGTTGCCGTCCTTGTCTGTGCAGATGACAGCGTATGCCGGGCCCCCGTGCGTTTCAATGACTATATACATAACAAAATAAATTAGAGGGGCATTGCTGCCCCGGTAAATAATTAGTTTAAAACGCTGCTGCCGTGCCTTGCGAAACTGTCGCAAAGGTCAAAGCTGGTTTGTCCTTTTTGCAACCCTCTACCATACATGATGGATTTGAATTTGGTTTCCTCGTCCCTGAAATTGCGCACGTTTTGGAAATACCCGGTCACGCTGTTGTATGCCCCGAATAAAGTGCCTTTGGTAGTGGCTTCCTGTTGGGTGGGGCTGGTCATAGCGTAATCAAATACGCTGGAAACGATGTTGTTAAAATGGCTGGATAATTCATCTTCCTTGCCGGTTTTTAACTTTTCGTAGGTTTCTTTATTGGGCGACATCGCTAATTGTATCAGTCGTTTTAGGTCGGGGTCAGTAATCCGTACCCTCGACCAGCGGTTATAAATGGCCTCCAGTTCTACGGATAGTTGGTTGCTGATGCCTAACATTTTATGCGCTTCTTTCAGCTTGTCAGTTGCGCTGGCTGTATGCCGTATCTTGATGCAATTGGTATGGTTACGCAAAGCAGCGTTAAGCGTGTTGCGACATACGACCCTGATAGGCGTAAAGGCAATCGTAATACTGCCCGTGCCGTCATGTGATGAAGTCAGGAAAAGGTATTTTTCCACGCAATCATCCCGTCCGACCTTGATATAATCAGGCAGTTTTGCGGTAATAAAAATCGTTTCACCCTGTCCCAACGCCCCGGCGGTTTCATACAGGATGCCGTTATTGTTGCCTACTATACTGTCAAAAAAACTGAATACCTCCGTATTTTGTACCACCTCGTAATCGCTCCCGACCTTATCACCCAAAATGGCTTCCGTGTCGGCTTGCTCCTTTTTTTCTTCAAAAAAAGGACGATGACCTTGCGGCCTTAACCGTCCGCTTGTGCTGCTACGTGACTGATTTTATTAAGAGTAGGATTGCCGTTGGTGTTCCGCTCGACCTGTACGGCCAGCGTTATTCCAAATGCCAGTTCGGCAACATTGGTTTGATGCAGCTGGTAGCTGTGCTCTTTGTCAAGGAATACGGTGAGCCTGATCTTTTGCCCGGTTTGTTTGAGGGTGCAATACAGGTCGATGGCCGGTAACTTTTTGGCCCAGGTCATAAAGTTTAACATAACATCGTACTCACCGGTGGGAATATCATATTTATCATAACTGTAATTGCGGGGTTCGTAGCCTGAACTGATGGCGGCGCGGTATGTAATGACGTTGTTTGGCCTTTGTGTGGTGTTTGTTGTCATGGCTTATTGTTCTGATAAGCCAAAGGTGAGGGTTGATTTTTGGGTGGTTTAACACTTATGCAGGACTGTGTTAAAAGTTTTGTACCGAAAGATGATTAGTGAGCTATTATACAATATACACCTATTATAAATCCGGTTTATATCTCGTCCGTTCCCCATAGAAAAATAAGATACTATACGCCTTTTAAAATTCAGAAAAATTTATTATATTGCTGGTTATAAACAACTTACAAAGTTGCATTTTTAGATAACTGCAACTCTGCTTTAAGTTTAACACTGTTCTATAAGATTGTTAAACGCCTGTTCTTTTCAATGCCATTTTTGATTCTTAGCTGCAATCAAAATGAAACTACAGAAAAGAAGAGCCAAAAGAATTATTGCCGATAAACAGTCGTCAACGATCCGGCCAAGCCTTCCGCTCCATAATGACGCTGAAGCCAAAAGGGAAAAGCAAGAGGAAAAATTATTGAATACAGTAGCGGAGATCATTTTAAATATAATTATGGAGGACGATAAATAATGAACGCATTAGGCTATATGCGGTTGAGCATAAGAGACCAGTCCCGATATTCGTTAGAGTATCAAGAAAAAAGCATACGCGAATATTGCGAACGCAATTCCCTTGAACTAACGACTTTATATAAGGATAATGGGCAGTGCAGTGATACTTTTGACAGACCGGATTATAAGGCGTTGGAAGCTTTCATTAAAAAGCACAAAGGGGCTAACCGCTACTTGATCATCATGGATCATGACCGGTTCAGCCGTGACCTGTCCGAAGCACTCTCGAAAATTAAGGAACTAGAAAAAAAATACGCCATAAAAGTATTGGCGACAAACGAGGATATTGACCTTGACCCCGATGACCCGAATATTTTTATGCAGCGTGCCTTTAGATACCTTTTGGCTAATGAAGAACTGCTCCGCATCCGTAAGCGCACCAAAATGGGAATGCGACACGCATTGGAGTCCGGTCGCTATGTTGGAAAGGCTCCATACGGTTATTTGAACGTCAAGGACGTTTCAGGAAAGGGTTTGATTGTAGTAGATATAACCAAAGCGTTTCTGGTAAAAAGGATATTTGAGGAATATCTTGACGGTGCGCAGGTATTTGTGATACATCGCCTGATGAAGCTGTTAGGCTTTCCATCGAAAGGGCATAGCGCCATACCGAGGGTATTGAGTAATTGTACCTATGCGGGGCTGGTAAGAGTACCTGCGGACGGACGTAAGCCGGAGCGTTATGTAAAGGGTGTCCATGAGGCCATAGTTTCTGAGGCCGATTATTGGCTTGCCCAGGAAAAGCTTGGTAATAAACAACCCTCAAGAAGCCAGGCTACCGAGCGCTTTCACCTAAGAGGTCTTTTAAATTGCGAATGTGGTGCGCGGTTAACAGCAGGCTTTAGCAAAGGCAAAAGGAACTACTATCTGTATTACAAATGTATCCATCATACCAATGTTAATCTGCCCGGCGATAATCTGCATAGGCTATTCATGGAACTATTGGACTGCCTTAGCTTTACATCCGAACAACTGGCGAAGGTAAGGCTAAAGGTTAGAAAACTCCTTCAAACGGACTTAAAGGAAAAAGGGGACACTTTAGAAGCCAAGACAGCAGAGCTTAAATCGCTCGAACAAAAAATAGAAGATCTTGAAGAAAGTTACTTCCGCAAGGATATTGAACTAAGCACCTATAAACGATGGTTCTCAAAATACACTACCGAGAAAGGCCATCTGTTAAGGGACATTAATGATGCCAATGTTAAGAATAGAAGCATCTGGCATAAGCTGGAAAAGTTTTTGGATCGCCTAAAAAGCATTAAAGAGGTTTACGAAAGCGCGAGTATATTCGATAAACATAAGCTTATTAGGGTGGTGTTTCAACATAATCTCACCTTTAAGAACACTGGGTTTGAAACACCTTTGATCAATGAAGCGCTTTACGATAACTACCTGATTGCCAATAAAAAAGGGTTGCTCTTTTTGGAGCAACCCAGTCTCATTTTGGGAGTAAATCCCGTTAGTAGCCCGTAGGGGAATCGAACCTTGTTCGTAACCCATTGGTATTCAATATCTTCTTTTGACTGTATTTCCTAACTCACCGAATTACTCACTGCAACTTTTTTATCTGTCCGTAGCTGTAAACCGTTACACTAAGATAACAAAAATTTGCCGGATTTTCAAATCTGAACAAGGTTTTTATACCAATATTTAAAAGTTGAAAATGTTTTTAAAACGAAATCTACTATTTTCGAAAAAATTCAAACTTCAAAATGAAGGAAATACGGAAACGGCCGATAAACGAATATATTGAAGCTTTCGCAAGGTGTTCTTGTTGGGACAGCAAGGTATTCCATACCCGCCGGTTCGGACAGCATGCTCTTGTAAATGTGAGTACCATCGTTTACCAGGTTTCACATTTTGAGGACCTCATGGCGGATTATAAGGAATTGTTTCTCAATGATCCCGGTGGGATCTATACGCAATTTCCGGCAGAACTGTGGGAGGTGTTTCTGGCAGAGAAGTTAGCTGTTACAAGTACTGATCTGGTGATCGATCTTTTTTGTGGTTGGAAGCATTACTGGAAATTTCATTGCAAGTGGTTCGAGAATTCTCTTATTTATGAAAAGGCAAAATCAAAATCCTACCGACAATTTAACCGTCTCATTACGAAATATAACGAGCACCCCGAAAAATTAGTACAAGCTGCATCTAAGATTGACGAATGGCTTTTCCTTCCAGTAATCGCGTTTGCGATAAAAATGCAATATCCCCATGAAGATGAATTTTATCGGGAATGTGTACGGTTAATGACCGAAAGATTTCCAGATCAGGTCGGCGATGGGCTGATCCTCGTAAAAGCCGCGCCGGAAGGTCAGGCAGACTCTGAGAATCAAACCTTTTTTATTTATACAGTAGACGAAGATTTTTAATATTGATTGAAAGAAATTGTGCCATAGAAAGCATTGCTCAACACTAATCAAACATATACCCTGTTTCATGTTTTACCTCTGACATTACAAACAAACTCTGCATGTTCCCCACATCAGGCAGAATAGAAAGCTTTTCATTGAGTATGAGGTTATATTCGTCAATGTCTTTGCAAGCTATACGAAGCAAAAAGTCGAACGGGCCGGTAAGATGGTAACATTCCATAATCTCAGGAACTTTTACTACTTCGGTTTTATAGGCGTTCAGGCTTTCTTTAGAATGTTGTTTTAGTTGCACCTGGGTATAACAGATCAGGCCTTTCCCAACTTTCTTATGGTCCACATCTGCGCGATACTTTTTGATATACCCACTGTTTTCCAGATTTCGAATACGGGCATGGATGGGGTTGACTGTTTTGTGTAGACGGTAAGCGATTTCCTTATGGGTTAAAGTACCATCCTGTTCCAGCAGCTTTAAAATTCCTTTATCGGTTTTGTCTAATTGTTTCATTTTCCAAATTAATTTGAAATAACCTACGGCTGTTTAACTTTCCTCTAAGGCTTTAAAAATATGCAACCATTGATGTAAATAACAACAAAATGTAATCGAATTAAAAATGTTCGGGACTCGACATGAGGCATCTGGCACGGATTATTGAACAGCTTAGTGTACTGAAACAGTGCTCAATGAACAGTTTTTAATATTAATGTTTGTGAAACAGGTTGTCAGCATTAGTAAATACGGATTTAATGGATTTCTTTCCCAAATATTGATGCAAGTATAGTTTCAAAATCCAAAACTGCCAAACTTTACCTCGCTAACAACCAATTAATATGCCCAATATAAAACACAATTTTGGCGCAGGCCCTTGTATCCTACCGGAGACCGTCTTGAACCGCGCTGCCGAAGCCGTAAAATGCTGGAGCGAAGCTGGGCTTTCTATTCTGGAAATATCTCACCGGTCTGCCGCTTTTGAGGGCGTTATGCAGGAAACCGAAAGACTGGTCAGGGAATTGCTTGGTGTTCCTGATAACTACAGTGTTTTATTTTTGCAGGGAGGAGCTAGTATGCAGTTCTGTATGGTGCCCATGAACTTTTTACAGAAGAGCAAAAAGGAAGCGATTTACCTTGATGCCGGTTACTTCGGTCAGAAAGCCATTAAAGAGGCTGCTGTCTTTGGAAAGGTAAATGTCATCGCCTCTTCCAGGGATCGCGATTATGCAGATATTCCGCATGATTATGTGATACCGACTGATGCCGTCTATTTCCACTGTACGAGCAACAACACTATTGAGGGCACCGAAATGTTCCGTTTTCCGGAGACAAAGGTGCCTTTAGTATGCGATATGTCATCGGATATCTTTAGCCGTGAGATAGATGTCACTAAATTTGACCTGATCTATGCAGGGGCCCAAAAGAATACGGGTCCGGCAGGGATGACGCTGGTGATTGCCAAAAACAGTTTTTTGAACAGCGCTCAACATGCTATTCCCTCAATGCTGGATTACAGGGTTTACCGGGATCACGGCTCAATGTACAATACGCCCCCGGTTTTTGCTATTTACACAGCCATGCTCAACCTACACTGGCTAAAAAGTAAAGGCGGGCTCCGGATGATCGCACATGAAAACCGAGCGAAAGCCCAGCTTTTATATGATGAAATCGACCGCAACCCTTTATTCAGTGGGTCTGCCGTCAAATGGAATCGTTCACTTATGAATGTAACCTTCCGTATGCACGACCGCGATAAGGAACCTCATTTTTTCGACTATGCGACCAAACGTGGGATGATCGGGATCAGAGGATATCGAACAGTCGGCGGTTTCAGGGCCTCGCTTTACAACGCCCTGCCCTATGATAGCGTGAAGGCCCTGGTCAACTGCATGAAAGCCTATTCTGAACAAGAAATTGCCCATTCATCAATTCAGCCTGCCAATTGATTATGGCTAAGATCCGGCCATTCCGGGCGATACGCCCTAATCCATTTTATATCAGTCAACTAGTATTTACGAAGCCGCAATCGGAATCGGCCTCCGGTGAAGAAAACGGCGGCTTAAAACCGCTGAAGACTTTGCTGGAGACTGGCGCGAGGCAACGCCCTGAAACCCCTGAGGGGCAAATGGCGGCTTACCATGATATCAGAGAAACCTTTCAAAACCTGCTGGATAGGGACCAGCTGTGGCAGGAAGAATCCCCGGCAATTTATATCTATGAGGTCATTCATCCCACATACCGACAAACAGGGGTTTGGGCATTAACCTCCTTGGACGATTATCATTCCAGCGCGATTAAGACCCATGAGTTGACCTTTGCCGATAGTGTGCGCAGGATCAGGAATTACCGTGCCGGTACCGGTTTGGAGGGCAGCCCGGTTCTTCTCGCTTACCCCCCAGATGGTACGGTCAATGCGGTTATTGCCGTAGCCAAAACCGGCCGGCCTCATGCCGTTTTTGGAAATCAGCAAGGTTTTCACCGCGTCTGGAAAATTGAAGACCAGCATTTGCAGGAAACTTTGATCGATGCTTTTGGACGGATCAAAACAGTCTACTTGGCCGATGGCCACCACCGCCTGGAAGCTGCTGCAATGATAAAACCGGAGGCGGATGCCATCACCTCTTTATATATGGCCACTGACGAATTGCGAATACAAGAATATGACCGAGTTGTTATTCCTGGTTCATATATCGATCAGAATGAATTAGTTAGGGAACTGAGTAAGCACTTTTTTATACAAGATTCACGGAAACCCGTCCGGCCAAAAGAAGCTCACCGGTTTGGAATGTGTCTGAATGGAGAATGGTATCACCTTTTGGTAAAGGCGCACTCTTATATTGGTAAGACACTTTCAGAAAACATCGATGCTGCTATTTTGCAGCAACAGGTATTTGCACCAATGTTTGGCATCACTGACCCCAAAACCAATCCGCAGTTAAAATCTGTCGGAGGGGAAAAGGCGATGGAGGAAATCGTTGAGCTTCTCCACTCGCATCCCGCAGCCATTGCCTTTACACTATTCCCGCTTACAATCGAACAAATCATTGCGGTAGCGGATGCAGGGGAGGTATTGCCCCCAAAATCTACCTGGATCGACCCTAAAGTACCTTATGGTTTAATATTATATCAACATCCTTTAAATGAAAACCGATAAAATCTTGATCATCGGGGCCTGCGGACAGATCGGCACCGAACTTACCGCTGCGCTTAACCGCCAGCACGGAATTGAAAACGTGATCGCCGCAGACATTCAAAGCCAACCAGCCTGTATCAAAAATTATATCTGCCTTGATGCGCTGGATCATCAGGCAATTGAGCGCGTTGTCCGCGAATGTGAAGTAACGCAGATCTATCTATTGGCTGCTATGTTATCGGCTAGTGGGGAAAAAGATATCGAAGCAGCCTGGCGTTTGAATGTGCAAAGCTTGATGTCCGTACTGCAAATTGCCAGGGATCAAAAGTTGGATAAGGTGTTTTGGCCAAGCAGTATTGCCGTATTCGGACCGGGTTCGGCGAAATACAATTGTCGTCAGCACGCACGTTCTGAACCCATCACAGTTTATGGGATCAGCAAAAAGGCAGGTGAACATTTTTGCAATTACTATTTTGAAAATTTTGGGGTGGACGTGCGCAGTCTGCGTTTTCCAGGCCTGATTTCCTACACCGCGCTTCCGGGCGGAGGAACCACTGATTATGCAGTAGACATTTTTCACCAGGCATTATCGACCCACCAATATGTTGGTTTTCTTGAAGATGATTGTTGCCTGCCGATGATGTATATGCCGGATGCAATCCGTGCCACGCTGGAATTAATGAATTCACCAAAAGAAAAAATAACTATACGCACCTCTTATAACATAGCCGGGATGAGTTTCGCACCCTGTGATATTGCTGCGGAGATCAGCAAGTATATTCCTGGCTTTAAAATGTCCGCTGTTCCTGATTTCAGGCAGGCAATCGCACAAAGTTGGCCAGCCAGTATTGATGATCAGCAAGCACGTAATGATTGGGGCTGGACACCGGATTTTGACCTTAGCAGCATGACTAAAGATATGTTACTGAACCTCTCACGTCAAAAAGGTATTGAATTTGAAATAAGGCAACAAATTGCGCCTCCAATTGAGTTTTATCCGCATGAACATTAAGTAATGGGAAACTTGCAAAATTAAAGAAAAACTAAAGTTACTTGGCAAACAAATAGGTCAGGGCTGCAATTTCAAAAATTCCTCCCAAGGCGCCACGCAACAGACGAAGAGCCTTCCCTTTATGTTGTTCAACGGTTTTTACAGAGATACCCATCTCAGCAGCAATTTCTTTGTCGGATAGATACTGTTCACGACTTAGTCTAAATACCCTTTGGCATTGCGGTGGCAGGTTATTAATGGCATCTTTCAGCATTTTTTCGAGTTCACGGGTTTCAACATAAACCAGTGGAGAAATAATTTCTGGGGAAGTATGATTAGCAATGTAATCTGTATACCGTTGATGTACCAATTCTTGCCTATAGAAATCAGTTATTTTGTTCTTTAGGATGATATATAAATATGCCTTAATAGATGTATTAGTATCGAGCGACATTTTATGCTGGTACAGGTTAATGAATGCGTCCTGTACCAATTCCTCGGCAACTTTCCTGTCGCCGGTTTTATTATAAGCGATACTTGTTAAGAGTAATAAATGCTTCCTGTAAAAAACGTCAAAAGCCTGCTCGTTCCCTTCCTGCCAAAGGGTAATCAATTGGGATTCTGTATAGTTAGTTAAAGAATTGATAGCACTAAATTACGAAATGATTTACCAATAAATCAAAAAGAAACGCCTAAAAATATTTTTTTAGATGGACTAAGGGTTGCCCGTGAGTTGTTCGTCTTACCATCAATAATCTTAAAATTAGGATGGATCAGCAACGGCTTAATTTACTGTTTGAGAAGTACCAGCAAGGCGCCCTATCCCCTGCAGAACAGGAGGAACTTAACGATTGGTTCCATGGCCTCAATTTAGGAAAAATTAGTTTTGACACCTGGCTGGCACAAGCTGGTGGCGAAGAGGCCTATATTGAAAGCAGGTTGGGGAATTTCAAAGCCCGAATTGGCCAGCAACGGGAGGTAGCCAAATCTAATCGCCTGTGGCCTCGCATTGCGGCAGCTGCATCAGTACTTATTTGCCTTTCTATAGGGGGGTATTTTTTGCTCCATACCAGACAAACTCAGCAGCTTGCTCAAAACCAACCTCTCAATATAAAACCAGGGAGTAAAAAGGCGATTCTAACGCTTAGTAGCGGAAAGCAAATTAGTTTGAATGATGCTATGGCAGGAACCCTGGCAAAACAAGGTAATACAATTGTTGCAAAAACCGCCGACGGTCAGGTTGTTTACAGCGAGGAAAAATCAAATAAGACGGAATCCACCTTGGTATTTAACACCATAAATACGCCACGTGCTGGGTACTACCCATTGAAATTGGCAGATGGCACTATTGCAATTCTGGATGCCGAATCATCCATAAAATATCCTGTCGCATTTACTGGCAATGAACGTTTGGTTGAAATCACCGGACAAGTCTATTTCGAGGTTGCTCATAACTCCAAGCCGTTTCGTTTAAAAGTAAAAGGACAAATAATTGAAGATTTGGGCACGCATTTCAACGTTAACGCCTATGATGATGAAACAGTGATCCGAACCACACTGGTGGAAGGCAGTATAAGGGTCATAAAAAATGGCAGCACAGTTATAATTAAACCTGGGCAACAGGCGGTTACAAGGCCAACTAATGACGAAATCATTATACGGGAGGTCAACACCGATGATGTGATTGCCTGGAAAAATGGTCAGACATCCTTTAAAAATGAAGATATACAAGAAATCATGCGGAAAATATCACGCTGGTATGATGTAGATATTCGATATGAAGGTCAAATCCCAACACGAGGTTTTGACGGTAGTATATCCAGGAACGCCAATTTGTCCGACTTGCTGAAGGTTTTAGAATTTAACAATATACACTTTAAGGTTGAAGGTAAAATAATTACCGTCAAGCCATAATAGATTTTTAAACTATATGATTATTAACCCCCAAAGAAATGGTTATGGTGAAATAAAGACTTAAACGATAGGCAGTCCCATAAGAAAGCCGGAAGTGCTCTAACACCGCCGGCTTATGTCCGGGCTAACCTTTCCTTTCTGCAAGGCGGAAAGGAACAAAATCTTTCGACAGATCATTAACGCTTAACCCAAACAATCAAAAGTATGAATTTTTATACGCCCTTCAACCCTGTGCGTAAAAAACGGGGGAGATTATTAAAAATACTTCTCGTTATGAAACTTGTTATTATTCTTATTACGGTAGCATGTCTTCAGGTATCAGCCAGCGCACTGGCTCAAAAAATCACCTTGAATGAAAAGGATGCTCCTTTAGAGAAAATATTCAACGACATTAAGGAACAAACCGGTTGTAATTTCTTTTATGAACATAATATCCTGAATGGTACACCGAAAGTAACCATCAACGTCAAGGATGCAAACTTGCGGGACGTTCTTAACCAATGTTTAGCCAATCAGTCATTGGTATATACTATTGCTGGCAATAATATCGGTGTGAAAAAAAAAGAAAATCAGTCAACTCAAACCCAGGCACCTCAGCCCAGCAAAGACGTCACCGGTCAAGTGACAACTAAACAAGGAATTCCTTTAAATGGCGCTTCAGTTTTTATTAAACGCACTCAAACAGGAACCCTGACCGATGCAAAGGGCATGTTTACTATTCGCAATGTCAATAGTGATGATATTTTAATAGTCAGTTACATAGGCTACAAACGGGCTAATATCACAATAGGCGACAATGCAGTGTTCAATATTGTCCTTGAAGAAGCAACCAATGCATTAGACCAGGTTGTTGTACAGGCTTATGGCACAACAACCCGACGATTAAATACCGGCGATATAGCAACGGTGAGCGCCGCCGAAATCGAAAGGCAACCTGTAATGAATCCATTAATTGCTTTACAAGGCAAAGTGCCGGGAGTGGATGTGACAACCAACAACGGATATGCGAGTGCGCCTGTTAGAATTGAAATACGGGGAAGATCAGTTATTGATGACCAGCAACCATCAGAGCCATTATATATCATCGATGGAGTTCCATTAACTGTCTTAAATATATCTGGCAACAATTATGCGTCTGGGTCTTCGGGATTCAACCAAGGCATTACAGGGCCAGCCGGGGGGCAGAGTCCATTTTTCAGTGTTAACCCTCAAGATATTGAAAGTATCACAGTGCTCAAGGATGCAGATGCAACGGCACTTTATGGTTCGAGGGGAGCCAACGGGGTTATAATTATAACTACAAAAAAAGGAAAAGCAGGGAAAACTCAATTAGATTTTAACTTGAATCATGGGGAAAGCTTGATTACACAACGTTATAATCTATTGAACACCCAGCAGTACTTGATGATGAGAAATGAAGCTTTTAAAAATGATGAAACTGTAAACGGTTTAAATTCCCAAACAACTAAGAATACAGGCAACGCATATGACATTCTTACATGGGATAATTCGCGCTATACGGACTGGCAAAAAGTCTATTGGGGCGGCACGGGGCATACGACTGATGCAGAATTAAGCTTATCTGGCGGGGACAAAGAAAATACTTTTCGAATCGGGTCGGGTTATAACTATTCAACAGGCATAATGCAACGTAGTGGAGGGGACCAACGGGGCTCTCTACAATTTAATTATCACCATACCGGTCAAAATCAGCGTTTAAGTCTTGACTTAACTAGCATGTATTCCTATACCCAATCAAAACTCATAGCGGTTGGTGGGGGTGTGCTCGAAAGCCCGGACGCGCCAGCAATTTTTAATTCTCAGGGTAACTTGAATTGGGCAGGTTGGCAACCTGTTCCCGATCAATTAAACAATTGGGGTAGCCTTTTTCAGCCTTACACGGGGACAGTAGGTTTTCTAAATAGTCAATTAGCGTTAAAATATCAAATCGCTAAAGGTCTGACCTTCTCAAGCACCTTTGGTTATTCGACTTCGCATGGCCAAAATTCTTTACTGACCGAAATAGCTTCCCAAAACCCGATCAATGCTACGCCATACGGGTCGTCAAGATTCAGCAACACGAATTTGACTACTACAATAGTTGAGCCGCAATTAGAATACAAAAGAATTGTAGGAAGAGATGGAAAGTTAAATGTTATGGTCGGCGCAAGCACCCAATCCGTAAGTGAAGATGCCAATATAGAACTGGGAGACGGCTATATCAATGACAACTTATTGAACTCCCTGGTAAATGCTCCGAACACAACTTCGCAAAATTCTTTTGGCAATTACAAATATGCGGGAGTTTTCGGACGGATTAACTATAACTGGGCCGATGAATATCTGCTAAATCTATCGTTCCGGCGCGACGGTTCCAGCCGGTTTGGTCCCGGCCATCAATATGGTAATTTCTGGGCGGTTGGTGCTGCCTGGATTTTTACAGAAGAAAAATGGTTTAAGGATAACCTGTCCTGGCTTAGTTTGGGAAAATTACGTGGCAGCTATGGCCTTACTGGCAATGATCTGATCGGTGACTATGGATATCTAACGCAGTGGTCCGCAGTCGGCAACAACAGTCAAACGTATCAGGGCAATCCTTATTACATTCCTCTTGGGCATGCCAATCCCAATTTACATTGGGAAACAAATCGAAAATTAGAAGGCGCGATAGAGCTTGGTTTTTTTAAAGATCGAATAACTCTGAACTTTGACTGGTACCAGAATCGCTGCGGCGACCAATTAGTTTATTTTCCATTACCAATTGCGACAGGTTTCGGTGAAGTGATGCAAAACTCGCCCGCTTTAGTACAAAATACTGGGACGGAATTAGTTTTGACCGGAAAGATTATCGATCAAAAGGATTTTAGCTGGTCTACAAGTTTTAATATCGGAGTCAATAGCAACAAGCTAATTGCGTATCCAAATTTGGCACAAAGCCCTTATGCAACTCTTTTTGACATCGGCAAATCTCTTAGCAATAGACGATTATTACATTATACGGGTATTGACCCTCAAACTGGTCAATATACGTTTGAAGACAAAAACCACAATGGCACCATTGATTATCAGTATAACAATGGTAATAATGACCTGTACACCAAAGATTTAGCACCGAAGTTTTTTGGCGGGCTGGCGACAGATTTTAGGTATAAGGGCTGGTCACTTAACTTGTTTTTCATTTTCAAAAAGCAGGAATTGCGGAGTGCAGCATATCAAGGCTACCCTGGTTCTGTAAACTCTAATGAATCGGTTGCTGTACTTAACGCATGGCAAAAGCCAGGAGATCAAACACAGTTTGCCCGATACACCCAATCTCCGCAGCAGTCTGATCTATTGTTTGCTTATTCCGATGGAGTTTATAGTGACGGTTCATTTATCAGGCTGCAAAATGCATCCCTGGCTTATGATTTACCTGAAAATTGGATTCACAAGATAGGTATCCGGAAGTGTAGTCTGTATGCAAGGGGCCAAAATCTCTTTACTTTGACGAAGTATGACGGCGATCCACAAGTACCGGGGCTCGGTGCGCTCCCAATCGCCACAACATTTATAATTGGACTTAAGTTCACTCTTTAATTCAGAAGATTATGAAAAAAAATATAATACTTTTATTTCTTTTCCTGGTAGCAATTTCTGCGGGATGCAAGAAATTTGTACAAATTCCGCCGCCTAAGGCGTCTATCACTACATCGCAGGTTTTTGCCGATAGCGCCGATGCGACAGCAGCTATAAATGGTATATATAATACTATAGCCCATGAAAATGATGGGTATAACGGTGGATTCGCTAATAGTCTCATGACAGCGTTTGCAGGTGAATCGGCAGACGAACTCTTGCCGTATGCTTTGGGCGATGATGACGCGGCTATGAGTACCAATACGGTACTGGCTTCGAATAATAATACACTCCGGTTTTGGCTTCAGGGTTACCCGTATATCTACAAGGCGAATGCTTGTATAGAAGGACTACGGGCATCCACGGGCGTTTCACAAACCCTCAAAAATAAGCTCATTGCTGAAGCGATGTGGTTTAGAGCGTTCGTGAATTTCTATTTGGTAAATTTATATGGAAATATTCCACTGATCACAACGACAAATTATCAATCCAATGCCCTTTCATATAATACGCCACCCGCCCAGGTATATCAATCCATCATTGGCGATTTGCAGTATGCCCAAAACACGCTGCCTGGTGATTTTTCCGCAGGAGGCGGTGAAAGAATACGAGTAAACAAAGGCGCTGCTACAGCGTTGCTGGCCAGGGTTTATCTCTATTATGCGAGCATGGGCAATGCCGGATATTATGCCAAGGCTGATAGCGCAGCATCGTCAGTAATTGGCAATACTGGCACATACAGCCTGGTCAGCAACCTAAATAATGTATTTTTGGCAAATTCCACTGAAGCTATATTACAATGGCAAAATAGTTCGAGTAATCAGAACACCTATAATGGAACGTCTGAAGGATGGCGTTTTGTTCCTTACGATGGAGGAGAGCCGCCTAACGAATATTATCTCAGTGACCCATTGTTAGGAGCTTTTGAAAAAGGCGACCACCGGAAAATAGCATGGTTAGACAGTTCCAATTATAGCGGGACAACATATTATTATCCTTATAAATACAAGGTTGGGGCCGCTGAGGCACAACAGGGTGCGCCTGTAACTGAGTATTATACTGTTTTGCGCTTAGCAGAACAATATTTAATCAGGGCGGAAGCCAATGCCAACTCCGGTAATTTAGCGCCCGCCATTTCAGATTTAAATATAATTCGTAATCGGGCCGGACTTCCTGCTTTAACACTTACGCTCAATAAAACGCAGGTTTTAGCAGCAGTTGCTCAGGAAAGACGAATTGAGCTTTTTGCCGAATGGGGACATCGTTGGTTTGATTTAAAGCGGACGGGCCAGGTCGCGGTTGTTTTTAGCGGCATTCCTTATAAATCAGCCTACAAACCTTTTCAGCAGTTATACCCAATTCCTATCACAGAGTTGGAAACCGATCCGAATTTGAGGCAAAATCCTGGTTATTAGCATTAATATTAATATTAAAAACTGATCAAATGAAATTAAGTAAGTTAACCATATTCATATTCGCTCTTCAAGCGCTTTGCTTTTCCTGCAAAAAGGAAATAAGTAGTACCAAACCGGTGCTAAATTCCGCTATTACAATTGTCAATGCAGTTGCAGGATCTGATCCTGTTATTATGGACTTGTCCGGGGTTAAACCCGTCAGCAAGTATTTTTCCACCGCGCCGCAGGTGGGCTATGGATCTTTTCACGAGTTTTCAGCGGTAAGTGGCAATTTGCCATTGACCATATACCAGACCTCTGATACTGTGCATGCAATGTATAAAGCAAATTTGAATTTAGCAGGGGCTGGAATATATAGTCTGTTCTTAACTGGAACCGATCCTGCTCATCCGGACGTAATTTTAAATCAGGATCACCCACCTTATCATAGTGCAGCAGATAGTGTTATAGGTGTTAGATTTATTAATTTGTCGCCAGGTAGCAGTCCGATTTCTGTTAATTTACAAGGTGCGCCAAATGGATCATTAGTCAATAGCCTCGCTTATAAATCTATAACCAGCTTCGATGATATTCCATTCAAGTCTAACATTGCCCAATACGTTTTTGAAATTCGGGACGCATCCTCTGGCTTGTTATTAACCAGCTATACCTATAATACTGCGCCATATCAAAACATAACGATTGGGATAATTGGGCAAGAAGGTGCTTCTGCAACAGTTCCTATAAGTGCGATGAAAGAAAATAATTTTTGAAAAAATATCGTATAGTCCACTTCGACTTAAAGGGCAGTCCAAGTAAATAATACTCACGGTAAGTTCGCTTTTCCCTGAGCCATCTTACGGATATCATCCGTAAGATGGATATTACCAATTTTTTTAACTCAACACATGTTTTATGAAAAAATGGCTCCTACTCTTCGTATTGTTCCCTTTTTTTCGACTTTTTGCGCAACCAGTTAAACATGTCATATTGATAAGTATTGACGGTCTTCACCCCGATATGTATCTCGATCAAAGCTGGCCGTCAAATAATATGCGCGCCCTGATGACAGAAGGTACCTATGCTGATCACATGATTAGTGTATTTCCGGCCTATACTTACCCATCCCATACAGCCATGTTAACCGGCGCCTTACCAGCAAGGTCAAAGATTGTTTTTAACCAGCCCGTTGGCGACAAAAGCGGTAACTGGAACTGGTATGCGAAGTACATTAAAGTCCCTGCAATTTGGCAAGTTTTACACAGGGCCAAGTTTACCACCGCCGCAGTAATGTGGCCGGGAACCGTTGGCGCTGATATTGACTATAATTTTTCTGAAATATGGGATAACGCCCATCCTGATGATCGCGCCACGGAAGTGCGCAAACACAGTACGCCTGCGGGGCTATATGAAGAAATAGAACGAAACGCAACCGGCAAACTGGACAGTACCAAAATGAATGACAACTACTTCAGCCTTGATGAAAATGCAGGCCGGATGGCGGCGTACATTTTTAGAAGATACAAGCCGAATTTTTTGGCGATTCATTTTGCTACGGTAGATGGATTTCAGCATGAATATGGTCGGGATGCGGATAGCGTGAGGCTGGCTCTTGAAGCCAATGACCGTGCCATAGGCGATATAATGCAAGCTATTGAGCAGAGTGGCTTAACGGACAGCACAGCCGTTATCATTGTTGGCGATCATGGTTTTAGTACCATCAACCAAGTTTTCAGGCCCAATATGCTGCTCAAGGATGTCCCTGCAAAATTTATCGCCGCCGGGGGCTCAGCATTTCTGTATCCATCGCCACCTGAAGCATCAAATACCACAAGCATCATTAAAGCAGTCACCGACAGTTTGAACAAACTGCCAAACGAAAAACGAAAGCTGTTTCACATTGTAGATCGCAAGGAACTTGATAAAATGGGCGCGGATAGTTCGGCTATCCTGGCGTTAGCAGCTCAACCGGGTTTGGTATTTAGCAGCGCTATAAAAGCGGGTAAGACTGTGAATAACGGTCCAGGCACTTCCATACAGCAAAATGTGTTGGATGGCGTATTTGTGCCGACACACGGCGGACATCATGGATATGATCCTCTTTTGCCAGACATGTACACCGGTTTTATCGCTGAAGGTGCTGGTATCATCAAAAGCGGTCACATACATGAATTAAGCGTAACGGATATAGCTCCGCTTATTGCTAAGCTGTTGGGGGTCGAATTTAAGACACCTGATGGAAAGCTGGTAGATGGTATTATTAGTAGTAACTAATATACGTAGACTATTTTGAATAGTTTATTCAATATCGATAATGGCTTATTCCAATAAAAAGTGATGGATGCGCTATCCTGGAATTTGACAGATAAATTTCGGGTTTAAATCTAATTGTATTTAAACGTATCAATACGACGTAGGGCAGGAAAAACCTCAAACAATTAATAAATATGAAATATATAACTGTATTAGCTCTAATAATCGGAGCACCTTTTTATTTGGCAGCACAATCTAAACGGCAAGAAAAACCATTACCGTTAGACCCGGCAGTTCGGACAGGCAAGTTACCCAACGGGTTTACTTACTATATCCGGCACAATGAGGAACCAAAAAATCGGGTCGTGATGTACCTGGTTAATAAAGCAGGCTCAGTATTGGAAGACGAGGATCAGCGCGGGTTGGCTCATTTCATGGAACACATGAGCTTCAACGGCACTAAACACTTTCCAAAAAATGAGTTGGTGGATTATTTGCAGAAATCAGGGGTCAGGTTTGGTGCCGATCTAAATGCATATACCAGCTTTGATGAAACCGTTTACCAGTTACCCTTACCATCGAATAAACCTGAATTGCTTAAAGGCGGTATTGAAATCATGCGAGACTGGGCACAGGAAGCAACGCTGGAACCTGTAGAAATCGACAAGGAACGAGGTGTGGTTCTCGAAGAAAAACGCCTCGGCAAAGGAGCCGGAGAACGTATGCAACGCGTTTACTGGCCCGTGATCCTGAATAATTCCCGTTACGCGGTACGTATCCCAATTGGCCTCGATACGGTATTGGATAATTTTAAGCGCCCAACCATTGCCCGTTTCTATCATGATTGGTATAGGCCCGATTTACAGGCGTTGGTTATTGTTGGCGATATTAATGCCGATAGCTTGGTGCAGGTTATTAAAAAGAAATTTAGCGATTTAAAGAACCCGTCTAATGAACGGCTGCGGACAAAATTTACTGTGCCGCTAAACGGGCAGAACCATTTTATAGCGGTAACGGATAAAGAAATGACAACTACCGAAGCAGAAGTGCTGATCAAGCACGAACAATTGCCGGTAAAAACAGCATCCGATTACCGCGACAGAATTATACGTGAGTTATTTAACCTGATGTTGCAGCAACGATATGCGGAACTGGCAAGGCAGGCTAATCCACCGTTTGTTCAAGGTAGCGCGGGTATTTCAGGATTTACAGGAGGTTTAAATAGTTATAATGCGAGTGTAATTGCGAAACCAGGCGAATTGGAAACTGGCTTTAAAGCAGTATGGCGGGAAACCGAAAGGGTGAAACGCTTTGGTTTTACAACTACTGAACTGGAACGTGCAAAAGCGGAATACCTTAGTCGTGTAGAAGACCAACTAAGTGAAAAAGATAAGACCAATTCAGAAGCCCTTGTACGGGAATACCAGGCCAATTTCCTAAATGGGATTGCCGCGCCTGGGATTGTCAAGGAATACCAATTAACCAAAGATGATTTGCCGGATATCAACTTAGCAGAAGTAAATAATTTGGCTAAGATCAATATTACCAACACGAACCGGGATATACTTATACTTGCTCCAGATAAAGACAAAACGACTTTGCCAGATGAAACAACTGTAAAAAATTGGTTGAATGCTATAGAACAGGAAAACCTGCAACCTTACAAAGACGATGCCAGCACACAACTATTATTAGCAGTACAGCCGCAAAAAGGGAAGATAGTTGCTGAACAACAAGATGCCAGTTTAGGTACCACGACATTAACATTGAGCAATGGTGTTAAGGTATTTTTAAAACCGACCGACTACAAAGAAAATGAAATTCAATTTACAGCTTTTGCGCAGGGCGGCACGTCTTTAGCCAGCGATGCAGATTACCAATCAGCATTAAGTGCGGCAGGCATCATGTGGGCCAGCGGTATCGGCAATTATAATAGCAACCAATTGGATAAATTTCTTTCCGGCAAACAGTTATATGTAGGCCCTTATATAAATGAACGGTTTGAAGGGATCAATGGTTATTCCACAAAACAGGATCTGGAAACGGCATTGCAAATGGTCTATGCCTATTTCACCGAGCCAAGAAAGGATAGTTTGATTTTTCGGGGGCTGATCGAAAGTAGCAGGGCCGGCCTGGCTAATCGTGCCGACAATCCAGCCGCTGTTTTCAGTGATACGGTGAACGCAGTTTTGGGTAACTACAATATTCGAAAAACAGGGCCATCGTTAGAAAAATTACAGCAGGTGAATTTGGATAGAGTTTATGATTTTTACAAGAATCGTTTTTCGGACGCTTCGGGTTTTACTTTTGTCTTTGTCGGCAATATAGATACAAACTCTATTAAACCTCTGGTAGAGAAATATCTCGGTGGATTACCGGCAACTCGCAACTCAGCGCTTGCAAAAGATTTAGGTATCCATATTCCTTATGGCAAGATCGCCAAAACTGTTTATAAAGGCGCTGAACCAAAAGCAAGTGTGATTTTAGTTTACTCGGGCTTATTTGACTTTACACAGGAAAACAGGATCAGGATGGATGCGCTGAAAGAGACTTTGGAAATTCGCCTGGTACAGCGCTTACGTGAAGATGAAAGCGGTGTGTACAGCCCCGGTGTGTCAGTCAGCGATTCCAAGTTTCCACAGGGACGTTACAGTTTTGTCGTACAGTTCGGTTGCGCGCCGCAGAATGTAGAAAAATTGATTGCATCTGCAAATGACGAGATCGCCAAGTTAAAAGCCAATGGCCCTTTACAGGAAAATTTAGACAAATGGCGCGTCGAAGACCGCTCAACCCGCGAGACACAACTCAAGACGAATAATTACTGGCTGGCCTACATAAATACGAGATTACAAAACGCCGAGAATTTCGACCAGGTAAGTTTATATGATGGTATACGCGACAAGGTTTCGGTAAAAGACATCCAAGTCGCAGCATCAGCATATCTCAGCGGGAACAACTATATACGATTAGTTTTATTACCAGAAACAGTAACTGCAAATAAATGAACATAAGGAAAGCAACCTACCATGATGCACCTGCAATTAAATCATTGCTGCAAGCTTTGGGCTATACTTCACGCTTGAGTCACCTGGTCAGCCAACTTGATGCCATGTTTGGCAAAGACGATCACGATGTATTTGTTTATGAAATGAACAGAGAGGTAGTTGGTTTTGTGTCGGTTCATTATTTACCCCAACTCGCATTTGACGGCGGGTTGATGGTTATTACCTATTTATCTGTTGATGAAACAATAAAAGGTCCGACCATTGCCAAAGAATTGGAACAATATATTACCAACCTGGCTAAGATAAAAAAATGTGAACGGATACAGGTGCATTGTATGGACTGGCGCGCACCGACGCATCAATTTTATATACAACAGGGTTACCAAGAGTACCCGAAATATTTTACAAAGAGATTGGTTTATGGTGAATAAAACATAACGAAGCTAATTGGATTTACAGCCATGCGCTTATGACATTACGGTTATCAATTTTCCGATGAATCATGCAGTAGTATTTTATGAAATAATAAACATTCCTAATTATGGACTTTAGTTTTTCCGAAGAACAAATCATGATCCGCGAAACAGCTCGCTCTTTCGCGGAAACAGAATGTTTGCCGGGGGTTATTAAAAGAGATGAGCAACAATATTTCCCTAAAGATCAAATCAAAAAGTTAGCCGAACTTGGTTTTATGGGTATGATGGTAAATCCCCGGTATGGAGGTTCTGGAATGGATACAGTTAGTTACTTGTTGGCTATAGAGGAAATTAGTAAAATAGACGCAAGTGTAAGTGTGGTGATGAGTGTAAATAATAGTCTAATATGTTATGGTTTAGAGCAATATGGCAATCCAATACAAAAGGAACAATACCTGGTGCCACTTGCTAGAGGCATGAAGGATGATGAATTATACATTGGTGCGTTTTTACTCAGTGAGCCGGAGGCTGGAAGTGACGCCAGTTCGCAGAAGACAACAGCCATAGACAAAGGGGATTACTATTTGCTAAATGGAACAAAAAATTGGATCACGAGCGGCAATTCCGCGAGCGTATTTATTGTTATGGCACAAACAGATCCCTCCAAAGGGCTTAAAGGTATCAATGCCTTTATTGTGGAGAAGAACTGGCCGGGAATTGTAGTAGGAGCTAAAGAAAACAAAATGGGTATTAGGGCTAGCGACACGCACAGCATTCACTTTTCAGATGTCAGGGTGCCAAAAGAAAACAGGATTGATAAAGATGGATTTGGCTTTCAGTTCGCAATGAAAGTCTTAGCGGCGGGCAGGATAGGTATTGCTTCCCAAGCATTAGGCATTGCAGGAGGTGCATACGAATTATCCTTAAAATACGCCAAGCAACGAAGAGCTTTCGGCAAAGAGATCTCCCGTCACCAGGTAATACAGTTCAAACTGGCTGATATGGCCACACGCATTGAGTATGCAAGGTTACTTTGCAACAAAGCTGCTTGGGAAAAAGATCAAAACTTAAACTATACATTGAGTTCATCTATGGCCAAAGTGGTGGCATCAGAAACAGCCATGTGGGTAACCACGGAAGCAGTACAGATTCATGGAGGTTACGGTTACGTAAAGGAATACCACGTTGAAAGATTGATGAGAGATGCAAAGGTTACACAGATATATGAAGGAACAAGCGAGGTGCAGCGGATTGTTATTGCAAAAACTATATTGAATTAACAAATGAAAATTACACATATCGATTTGAAGCGATAAAAATGGAATCTAAAATAATAATACGTGCCTGCCAGAACGCTCACGTCAATATCTATTTAAAAATGATGAGAAGTGAATCCGGTTAAATTAATACATCCTGATTATCATGTTTGTAGTCTCGATAATCGCACAGATTATGAGATCGCCGACATAATAGGTGAAAAATATCCCTCCGTTCTTTATCGGTTCTTTTAAGTAGTTAATAAAAGAACAGTTAATAGTTAATTAATAAAAGTGTTGCTCCCTGAGGAAGAGTACACTTTTGAAATTGAAAAATTAGTTTTTTAGTTTGATGTGCGCTGACCGGCTAACAGCCGGCGGCGTTTTTTTGGCCTAAAAAATCATTTTAACCAATAAGTAAAAATTAATTATAAAAATAATGTCTAAAAGCATCCTTATGAAAAATGAAATAAAAGATGATTAATGATACCCCCAGGTCTACGGCCCACTGTTATAGAGATTAGAGTTTATTAACAAATTTTTATATCTTATATTTGTAAAACAAAAATTAGAGACGACACAGGAAGACATTATTTAAATATATAGAACAATTTACGTTCACTTCGCTCTCGCGATTCATAAAATTTGGCAAAATAAAAAAAACACAGAGACAAGTGCACGCCCGATATCCACGGGCTGGCTTGTTATGTGGGGTTTGCCAAAGCCCAGAATCGCTGATAGGCTTGTCCCGTGGTATTTTAAATAACATCGCGGGTCAAATCCAACACCCCACTCCCATTTCCAGGTTACGTTTTTTCCGATCCTCGTATTCGTTGCGGCGTTGTCATTTTTTGCCCGGTGTTTTATCAAATTTTAACAAGGGAAAATGATGACTACTGAAACAGAATACCTAAAAATTATCGCGGAAGAGATCGCCGCAGATACTGAAAAACACCATCCAACAGCCAAAGCCGATAACCATTTAACCATCGAGGCTGGAAGACTGGAAAAGGCCGTTACGCACCATCTCTCAGGGATTGAAAACTTTACCCAGCGGGATACTTTTTATTTTAATACCCTAAGTAAACTGGTAAATATCTGCGATATTTTATTTAAAGTCCATCACAGCGTTACACCTAATGTGATGATCTTACTGGATCTAATGAACACCATTAAGGAAGTGCTACCCGATGAGGTCAGGCCTGGCCTCAAACTGCCCAAGGCGTTTATATTACTGCAGAAGGAAAAGTTCAACGAAAGTTGGGAGCGGCACAGCGCCACAATGGCCGGGCAGGGAATCAACAAAAAGTTAATTGAGATCGCCGCCATTCCGTTCAAGCGGTTTACCGACGGAAAACATAAATTATATTGGGGTGACTATATCTGGGTAAAAGGCTACCTATCCAAGCTGGAAATTATGGATTGGGAAAATGCAGATTGTAACAGCCCCGCCGAGGCGCTGTTATCCTTATTGATTGGCAGGGATTTTAATGATGACCGTTTTTATATCTATTGCAAGAAATATATTACCGACCGAACAAAGGGTGTCAGTGGTAAAAGACAACGTTTATTGGCTTATGCTGAATGCGAAAAACTGGTATTGGAAGATACGCAGGTGGGTACACCATCCTTTGACCAGCGCGCCAATTCGGTCAGCACCCGTTTGCTCAAATGGATCAAGGAAGAGATCGACTTCGTGGAGACACATGAGCGCGAGCAGCCGTTCTCCAAATTGCATTTTAATATGTATGTGAACCGGATCGCTTTTTTCTTTAAGCTGCTATCTGAACAAAAGATATTTGGCGATACCACCTTCCGGGAACTGGCACAGCAAATCGCCAGTACCTGCTTATCGATGGATGGGGAGGAAATCCTGGCAGGAACCATCATTTCAAAAGCTTATCCAAAGGATCAGAAAATGTTGGTGGAGATGGAAACCCTATTGGTTAAAATGCTGGAGTATGTCCGCAGCTTTATGCGGAAGAAATAAGCAACTAATGAAGAATAATGACTTAACAAGCCCGTGTTTAACCGCACGGGCTTTTTGCGTTTTTGGGTAAGGTGTTGTTCGAACATGGATAGCTGTATAATTGGTTTTGGAGGGGTGTTACTCGGGTGTTGACACTCTTTGTGAATTATTTGTCGGGGTTTCTTTGCCCCAAAACAAATATTATCATGGAGCAGAATTTTGACAATCAGAGCTTCCGGGATTTTGAATATATCGCCGGAATGGACGCCTGGGGCAGGGCGCGCTTTTTCCAAAGTTATTTAAATGACCAGGCCGCCAAGGGACAATTGAATTACCGTTTGATTACTTCCACCGGCTGCGGCCCGGTTGTCGAAATGAACGGCAGGCCGGTCATTAGCCTGGTATCTAACGACTACCTCGGCTTTACCCAACACCCCGCTGTAAAGCAAGCTGCGATCGAGGGAATCAGGAAATACGGTGCGGGCGCAGGTGCATCACCGGCGATTGGCGGGCATTATGATTACCACGTTTTGCTGGAGAAGATGATCGCCCGTTTCTTTCGGAAAGACCATGCGATTATCTATACCACAGGTTACACCTCCAATAGCGCCTCTTTACAATGTATCCTCACCAAAGACGACCTGGTGATACTCGATGGAGGCGTGCATACCAGCGTTATGGAAGGTTGCCAGCTAACTAACCGCAAGACGGTCAAACACAATGACCTCGACGCCTATGAACATGCGCTGAAAATGGCAGTAGGCAAATATCAGCTGATCCTGGTGGTCATTGACGGGGTTTATTCCCAGGATGGTGATTTGGCACCGTTGAAAGAAATTATTGCGCTTTGCAAAAAGTATGGTGCCAGGCTGATGGTCGATGATGCGCATGGAACCGGTGTAGTCGGCAAAACCGGCAGGGGCTTGATCGAGGCCTGTGATGCCTGGGAAGATGTTGACCTGATCACCGGCACCTTCAGCAAAACATTTGCCCATATCGGGGGGTACGTGGTAGCCAGTGAAGAAATGGTCAGTTACCTCAAATATCAAAGCAGGCAACATTTGTTTTCAGCCAGTTCTACCCCTGCCGCATTATCCATTATCAAGGCCATTGAACTCATTGATGAAGAATCTTTATGGATGTCCGTGCTGCACAATAATATCCGATACTTCCGGCATGGCTTATTGAGCCTGGGATTAAATATTGGCGATACGCAAAGCGCGATTTTCCCTGTAAGGACCGGCGACAAAATCAAAAATGCCCGGATCTGCTATGCCTTGCAACAGAAGGGCGTTTATGCCAACCAGATCAATTACCCTGCCGTGTCGCTGAAAGACGCCAGGATAAGGATGGGTGTGACTGCCCTGCATAACAAGGCGCATCTGGATGAAGTATTGAACGTATGGTCGGACATTAAAAAGGAGTTCGGGTTATGAACAGCATCAGCCAGGTTTATCGGCAGGCCTGCCGGGAGATCGATCTGCCACTTGCGGAAAAAGGCATTTTCCTAAAACTCTTACGCGAGATCAGTGTCAACGCCGTGCGCTCTCAAAAAGCATGGCACATTAAAGAAGATTTTATCACGCTTTGGTTTATCTCCACGGGCCGTTTTACTGCATTGGCCGCAAGCCCTTACAATACTACGATTGGTAAGTGGGTAACTACTCACCTGCCATTTGACCTGACCGAAGACGAACAGCGCTCACTTTGGATTTAAGCCTACTATCATGAAAGATTTTATCAATAATCTGTATATGGAAATGGAAGAAGACCTTTCCGTATTTGCCGATACCGGCACCACGCCGGTCAACCGGCTTTCGTCATCTTTAAATTGTGTGTCTATTGCACTGGATAAATTAAAGGCCTGGGTGGATGAGCACGGATTTGAATCAGAAACCGCCGAGATCGAATTCTTTAAAGTACACAAGCCCCGTTTTTATTGCTGGAAAATTTACCTGGTCGAACAATACGGAATTTTAGTCAACCTGCCGAAAGGCAGCAGCCAGATGAAACGCCAGTATTACCTTAACGAACTGGCGCTGCTGGAACGTACCAATAATCAGCACCGGCAAGTCTATCAATATTATATGGACCGTGAGAATTACCGTGATGCCGAGTATTTCCTGCGCGCCAACTTTGTTTCCTATTTACCGGGGCAGGATTATCATGTTGCACTCGCCGGGTTTACCACCAACCAAGATTATTTGTTTGCAAGGTTTCGCGCCGGACAAATGTTGCAGGATTTTATGATTACAAAAATCAGCCGCCTGGAAACCATTACCGCTGAAGGACTTGCCGCGCAAGTGCTCAGCCGCCGTAAAAGGCGATGGACAGGCGACAAGATCAATCTGATCGAAGTGGCTTACGGTATTTATTTCACCGGGCAGATGAATGACGGCAAAGCCGACATCAAGGAGATCATCGCCTGGCTGGAAACCAGCCTGCATATTGATCTCAGCCAGGCCTACCGGATGTTTCTTGACATCCGCCGCCGCAAAACCACCAGCTATACCAAATTCCTTGAAAGCATGTGCACAGCCATCGCGGAACACATCGAAGAAACCTACAATTATAAACCCAAAAAGAAGCGATAAAAAATCGATACCAACATCTCAAAGTTGGCAAAGCCCCGTCCCGCCTTTCAAGAGTTTTGACCCCTGTAACGACAAAGATTCTTTGACATTTAGGGACGAGGCATTATCCTGCTAACCACAGGAAATTTTGCGAAGCTGAGATCATATCAAGATGGCGAAAGCGCATTGGCAGGCGAGAGCCCGGTTTGTAGAAACCGACGTAAGTAATCCCGAACAACATAAATCCCCCGATCAGCGCAGCGTTTGGCGCAAAGTCAGGGGTACCGAAGGGGACAAGTTTTGTCCCCTTTTTTATTTTAAAAAACTTCCATGAAACAGCAACAGCACAAAATTAGCGCAGCCTGGGTGAAAGAACATATCTCTATTGTCGACCTTATGGCAAATTTAGGCTATCCGCCGCCAAAACCAACGGGCAAAGAACGATACTACAACAGTCCACTACGGGAAGACCCGACCCCGTCCTTTTGTGTCGATGAACGGAAGGGAACCTGGTATGACCACGGGGATGACAAAGGCGGCAACATCATCGACCTTGGAAAACAACTTTGGAAAGAGTTGTCTTTCCCTGAAGTGTTGGAAAAAATTGTCAGCGTAACCAATTCCGGATATTTAATAAATCATCCCTCGCCCCCCATCAGGCAAAAACAAGATGCTGTAAAGGAACCCCATTATCATATCCTGAATGTACAGGACATAGGGTTAAACAACGCCATCACCGAATATTTGCAAAGCCGGGGAATCTGGCAGACAGCCCAAGGGAGGCTCAAAGAAGTCTATTACTACGTTGAGGATGAGCAGAAAAAGCGCAGTAACTTTTTCGCAGCGGGCTGGCAAAATGCAAACGGCTCCTGGGAAATCCGCAGCACCCTTGATTTTAAAGCCTGCCTGGGTCATAAGGATATTAGCTTTATACCCGGCGACCCAAATTCGCTGGCCGTATTCGAAGGCTTTATGGATTACCTCAGCTGGCTCACAGAGAACCCGTTCGCCGAGGAGAGCGTGCTCGTACTGAACTCCACCTCACTGCTTCAGGAAGGAATAGTGAAAGCAAAAAGCTTCAGCGGCATCGCAAGCTACTTTGATAATGACCAAACTGGCCGCAAGGCAAGCGAGGCGTTCCATGTCGCCCTGCCGCAAACCGTTGACCGTTCCGCGGTATACGAAGGCTACAATGATTACAACGACAAAATCGTGGCAGAGCTTGGCGGCTATCCATTAATCCGCTAAAAAGAGAACGGGTTACCTTTTGGTTTTTATCCTTGCAAGATGTGTTCGTGTCCGACAAAAACTCGTTCCTCGTAATTTGTCAGACCCTCACAATCTTGCCTGGACGCCCGTTCCGTTCACATCGTCACGCGCCGGTAGCCCGGCACAGTTCCTCATTCACTCCACGGGCAACCAGGGAGTATCGGGAACTCGCAACTCGTTCCCTCTTATGGAAAAAAGACTGCGTTTAAAAGGTAGGCCATTAAAGGAAAAGGACAAGCGGATCAAAAAGATTGACGCGAGATTTACACAGGATGAATATGATACTATCCTGGAGTTGGAAAAGACGCTGGGCATCCGCAAAACGGATTTGGTGCGTACCAGGCTTTTGCAGGATGCCCGGCTTACCATTGTGAATGCCAAAGAGCTGATCGGGTTTATAGATAGCATCGGAACAGAAATGGGCAGGTGCGGGAATAATATCAACCAACTGGCGAAATACGCCAATATCCTGAAGAAAAAAGGCGTCTTATCGCCAATGGTCAGTGAGCGCTTCAACACCCTGTTTGAGCAGTACATCGGGAATCAAAAGCAACTGGAAATTTCTTTAAGGAGAATCATCAGGATGGGCGCAGGTAAATAGTTCATCCAACACTTGTTCGGACAGAACTTGTTCTCAAGGAATCTGTTCGCACCAAATTTGTTCATTCGGAATTTGTTTAGAGTGAACTCGTTTCCAATGAATCAGTTCCAGGTGAATTTGTTCACACCCGATTTGTTCCCTCCGAACTTGTTCACATCGAATCCGACTGGTGGGAACTTGTTCAAAGTTCAGACAGCACCCGTTCTTAAAGAACAAGTTCCGGCAGAACCCTATGATCGTTAAATTTCTTTACACCAAAGGGCCGAACGGACATTTTCCCGCTATAGCTTATAATACAGGGAAAATGGACAAGAACAAGGGCGAACTGATGAAGGTGGCGAATTTCGGAACATTGCAGGGCCTGGGGATTTTACGGCCGCAGGATTACAGGCAATACCTGAAAATGGTATCGGCAACGAATAAGGCGGTTAAAAAGCCGCAGTTTCATGTGGCCATATCAGCCGGGGGAAGGTCATACGATAAAAACGAACTGACCGAAATAGCAACGCAATGGATGGAGCGGATGGGCTATGGCAAGCAGCCGTACCTGATTATTTTTCACAAGGATACATCGAACAACCACGTCCATATCGTAAGCACCCGTGTCGATAAACAAGGTAAAAAGATACGCGACAGTTACGAACAGATCAGGGGCCAGGCACAAATGAATATCGTGCTGGGCCTTGATGAAAAGCATGGTGCGAAGGCTGATGTCGCCGGTGCCCTTGCCTACCAGTTTGCGACCAAAGCACAGTTCATGATGATTCTGGAGAGCAAGGGTTATGTCCTGAGAGAGGCCGGAACAATGATGCAGGTGATCAAATTCGGCAAGCAGCAGGGCGAAATCGAACTCAAAGCAATTGAAGAGCGGCTTAACAATTACCAACCTGATACATTCAGAAAGGGTCAGCTAAAGGCGCTATTTCATAAGTACGCGGCGCTTCATTCTACTGAACTGATTAAAGATAGGTCACGTTATGGTTCTGCATTTTCTGCTGCGTTGAGGGAAAAGTTTGGTATTGACCTTTTGTTTCATGCTTCCGGCGACAAGCCGCCATATGGTTTTACAGTGATTGACCATGCGGGAAAACAAGTCTTTAAGGGCGGTGAGATTATGCCACTAAAAGAATTGCTGGCCCTGCAAGCAGTTTCACATGAAAATGTATTGGAAACGGGCATCGACCAGAATGCACAGAAAGAAACTGTGCCAGGGGAAAAGGCCTCTTATTATTCGGATTTGCTAAAAGCCGCATTGCACAATTATCCTGACCTCATTCAGGGCCTGCAGCACCAGGGTTTAGTGATTTACCGGAACGGAGAAAGCTTCTATTTACATGATCCCGGTGCAAATATTTCCATCGGGCTGGAGGATTTGCTGGATGATAAGGATTACAATTTAGTAGTCGAAAACTTTAGCCAGTCGCAGGAGATCAGTGAGGAACTCTATCGGCAACATCATCATCTACGCGGGTTCAACCTGGCTTCGGATATTGACGACGAAGCCATTCACGGACGTAACCGCAGAAGGAAGAAAAAAGCAAGGACGAATACACGCTAACGAAAAATCAATTTACTTATGGTCATTATTATCGGGAACCAGAAAGGGGGGGCCGGGAAAAGTACGCTTACACTTTTGCTGGCAAACTACCTGACACAAACCAAAAAGTGCAAGGTCACGGTACTGGATATGGATTATCAGCAGTCAATCTCTCAAAAATTCGAGAAAGCAAAAATACTGGAGAACGCCGAGCCTTACGAAGTGCTGGCCTTTGGCTTGGCTGACTTCCCGGAGATGGCCGACACCATCAAACAGAACCCGAAGGATATTGTCCTGATCGATTTGCCGGGCAAGCTGGATGATGACGGCTTAATTAAGGTATTTAAAGCAGCCCAGGTAGCGATCTGTCCCTTTGCTTACGATGAGTTCAGTTTTGAGTCGACCATACCTTTTGCTTTGGTACTCAAAAAGATCAACCCGGAGGTGCATTTATTATTTGTACCCAACCGCATCAAGGCCAATGTCAAATATGAAATCAAGGCCGATGTAAATGAACAGTTGAACCAGTTGGGCCACGTAACCGAAGCGATTGCCGACCGGATCGATTTCCAGCGCACCAATACTTTCCAGACGCCGCTCAACGTGCAGGCGCTTTTACTGCCGGTATTCGACCGGGTTTTTAAAGACTTTATCCAACCCTATTTATGAGCGAGATCAAAACGCTGGCCGACCAGTTAAGAAGTAAAATGGCCAAACCGGATATACCGGAGAAGCCGGTAAAAGTGGTTAAACCCAAGTCGGCGAAACCGCCCGACATTCCTGAGATCGTTTCCTTGATGCGCGACCTGGATGTCAGCGCCAACAAAACACTGATCCATGCCCGCGTGGACGCGCAAACCGCGCAAATGATCCATCACCTGAAGATCGCTACCGGCATCGAAGTGACACGCCTGATCTGCTTTTCTATCCGGACTTTGTTCGAGCAGAACCCCGAACTCAAATCATTAATCAAAGCACACTTAGCCAAATTCGAGCTATGAACCCTAAAATCCTTCGCCAGCAGCGCGACCCGGCCTTTAATGAGATACTCGACCGTATCCGGGCCTATGATAACAGTGACCACCACAGCGTCGTGCATATCCGGCTCGATGAATATACGGTCGTGATCCTCAATCAGCTCAAGCTGGCCACAGGCATTGACATTACCAAAGTAATGGCCTTTGCCATCGGCGAGCTGCTCAAAAAACACCCGGAACTGCGGCTGGCTATCGACCAATTCTTAAAACAACTCAAAACATGAACTGGACCCATTTTCTACTCTGGCTGGCTGGCGGCTACGGTCTTTACTATTTAATCGTCATCCTGTCCGACCTGGGGCGCAGCAAACAGCAGACTGTTACCAGCGGAAATCCGCATGAGCTGACTTTTTCTGAACAGGTTACGCCAGTGCAGCTGGCTACCCAGGCGGCCGCACCAGCTAATTCCCCAAACAAAAACGAAGTGCTCGGCTCCGGTGGGGTGCCGATCACCGACCTTTTTCGCCTGGCCAAACAGGAAGCCATCATCTATACACGCGGCGTCAGCTTTTAACATGAGACCATCTTTAGTCACCCTTTGCTGTTGCCTCCTGGCATTGGGCGCAACGGCGCAACCCGGTATTTCCGAAATGCAGCAGGCGCAGCAAAATTTAAGATCGACCTTCTTTTCCGCGATGGATTGTTCGCTGGTTCTGGCCGCCGTATTTGGCATTATCGGCGCGGTCCGCATTTACCACAACTGGCAAATGGGACACCCGCGTATCGATGAGCAGGTGGCCGCCTGGTTCTTTGCCGCTTTCTTTATGGTACTGGCCGGTGCCTTCCTGCGCGGCGTGTTTGGACTTTAGTTTTTTAATACCCCTCCATAACCCCGGCGGTTCCCTGATGATTCGGGGGCCGCCTTTTTTATTTCATCTAATTTTTAATACCCCTACAATGAACAAAATCAAAAAAATGTGGGCCACAACCGTGGTCCTTGCGCTGGGCACGGCATCCGCCTTTGCCCAAAACGGTGTAACCGGCCTGAACTCCGCTACCACTTCCCTTAAAACCTATGTTGCCCCGGTAACCAATGTGACACTGGTGATCGGCGGTATCGTCGGCATTGTCGGCGCGATCCGCGTGTATTCGAAATGGAACAGCGGGGATCAAGACATTAACAAAGAATTGATGGGCTGGGGCGGATCATGCGTGTTCCTCGTGGTTTCCGCTGTCGTGATCAAAGCCTTCTTTGGTTTAACCTAATGGCGAGGCAATTCCAGGTATACAAGGGGCTGCAAAGGCCCCTCGTGTACCGGGGCTTTAAAGGCAAATATATCTATTGGGGCGTCGCTTCGCTTTTGGCCGGTCTGGTATTGGGCGCACTAACGATGGCGCTCATCAATATGTGGCTGGGCCTCATCGTCCTGATTGCTGCCGTTGCAGGCGGGCTTGTCTTTATTGCCGCCAAACAGAAACAGGGCCTCCATATCAAGTCCCGCCCCACGGGCATTTTCATTCACCAGGTCAACTTCAAAAATCTCTCGCGCTATGGCCGGAAAACAAGTCTTTAATATTCCTTACATCGGTATCGATCATTATAACGGCACTGATATTTTAGTCGGTTCAGGCGGGGAATGTTCGGTGGTGATCAAAATCACCAATCCGGTTACCCGCTTTTCTGCTTCATCTGCCGCTTATGATGAGTTCCATGCTTTGATGATCAATGTGGTCAAGATCATGGGCGATGGCTACCTGCTTCAAAAGTCCGATGTGATCAGCAAAGAGAAATACCCGCTCCAAGCAGGCGGCGAGTATTTACAGCAGAAATACAATGAACATTTTGCGGGTCGGGACTATATTAAGGTGAACACCTATATCACTTTGACCCGCCAGGTGCGCAGGGGCGCTTTTTATGTATTTGATAAAAGGGCGCTGCGGGATTTTAGCCAGCAATTGGATAAGGTGATGGATATCCTGATTGCCGCAAAAACGTCACCTGTGATCTTGGTCGAGCAACAGCTAAACCGGCTCATCATGCAGTTCCTGGCGATGGATTTTAAGCCTGAACACATTGTGCTCAACAACTTCGCGCCGAACGACACCGAGATCAAGATGGGTGAACGCGCTATCCGTAATATCCCCCTGATCAATATTGATAACGTGGATCTGCCGCCGACTGTTTCCACGCATATTGAAATGAACGAAAAAGAAACGTTGCGGGGTTTCCCGGTAGATTTCCTGTCGTTCCTGTTCAGGGTGCCGGATTTCGAAGTGATCCTGTTTAACCAGGTCATTGACATACCCAGCCAGTTTATGACACTGAAAAAGCTGGAGCTTAAAAAGAAGCGGCATTCGGGCATACCTGATCCGGCTAATACCCTTTGTGTCGAAGATATTGATCTGCTGCTAAATGATGTGGCACGGGAGAACCAGTTATTGGTCAACTGCCATTTTAATATTGTGCTGGCCGCACAACAGGACAAAATACAGAAAGCAGCCAATTTTATTGAGAGCGCACTTTTTGGTTTGGGCATTATGGCCAGTAAAAACGGCTATAACCAACTGGAACTTTATAGATGTGCGTTGCCGGGCAATGCGGTGGAACTGAAAGATTACGACTGGTTCCTGACGACTTGTGATGCGGCCGTTTGCTTCTTTCTGAAAGAGTCAATGCCGCTCGATGAACCGTCCGATTTTTTGGTACGTTTTACAGATCGGCAGGGCGTACCGGTAGGCATAGATGTAGCCGATCTCCCGATGCGCACCAATCGCATCAACAATCGCAATAAGTTCGTGTTAGGCCCGAGCGGTTCGGGTAAATCCTTCTTTATGAACAGCCTGATTGAACAATATATGCTGTTCAATATGGATATGGTTATAGTGGACACCGGCCATTCCTATTCCGGGCTGTGCGCCTATTACAAGGGCAAGTATATCACCTACACCGATAAGAAACCGATCACGATGAACCCCTTCCAGATCACGGTGGAGGAATTCAATATCGAGAAAAAAGATTTCCTGATTACGCTGGTTGGATTACTATGGAAAGGCGCGGACGGGGTTTTCACTCAGGTAGAGCGCGATGTGATCAGCAATGTGATCAACGCTTATTACCTGCAATACTTCGAGCAGGGGGAACTGCCGCAAATATCAAAAAAGGATCAGTTCGCGATCCGCAAAAAAGTAGAGGAAGAAATGAAAGGCTGCACCGGCTTTACGCCCTTTGCCGATTTTGAGATCGAAGTGCTTGACAATGAGCTGGCCGGTGAGCTGCCGCGTGATGACCAGGCTCTTGTAGATGCTTTGACGCATTCCGGCGATACGCTGACACCGAACGAAACCAATCCTTTCCGTGCGGCTTATGATGAAAAGTTTCACCAGGCGGTTAAGGATGAGCAATTGCGTCGGCTGAAAGCAGAAGGCAAACCTCATATTGAACAGTTAAACTTTAATAGCTTTTATGAGTTCGCGCTTTGGAAGATCCCGGAGATCAAGCAGGAAGAACACATCCCTTTTGATGTGGATGAGTTCCGCTATGTGTTAAAGAAGTTTTACAAGAGCGGTGAATTTGCGCAGATCCTGAACGAAGCAACTGATTCATCCCTGTTTACCGAGCGCTTTATCGTCTATGAAATTGACGCGGTGAAGGAAAATCGCGTCCTCTTCCCAATCGTTACGCTGGCGATCATGGACGTATTTATCCAGAAGATGCGCTTCCGATCCTCTCGTCGTAAGGCCCTCGTGGTGGAGGAAGCTTGGAAAGCGATTGCAAGCCCTTTGATGGCTTCCTACCTGCTTTACCTCTATAAAACGGTTAGAAAATTCTGGGGAGAAGCGATTGTCGTCACCCAGGAATTAGGCGACATCATCGGCAACGCGGTCGTCAAAGATAGCATTATCAATAATTCGGATACTATTTGCCTGCTGGACCAGACCAAGTTTAAAGACAATTATAACGCGATTGCCGCCCTTTTGTCGATCAATGAGACGGAGCGAAAAAAGATTTTCTCCATTAACCAACTGGAGAACACGGAGGGGCGCGGCCGCTTTAAGGAAGTTTATATCCGGCGCGGCTCGGTTGGCGAGGTTTATGGGGTAGAAGTTTCGATTTTTCAATACCTCACCTTTTCTACCGAAAAACCCGAAAAATCGGCCCTCGAAATCTATTTTGAATACTTCGGTTCCTACCAGCGTGCCCTCGATCTTTTCGTAGATGATCTGAATAACAGCAAAATGCCGCTCGCGCAATTCGTAAGCCATATTAACCAAAACGGACAACCTCTTTTATATATTTCAAATGAAAACGATATTGCGTTTCCTTATCCTCCTGCCCATATTAATTTCTAAAGCAGCTTTTGCGCAGGAAATTGTCGTTGACCCGGCAACCTCTGCCGCCATTGCCGTTAACAGCGCCGTAATCAACGGCCAGTTAAATACGACAAATAATAACCTGAGCGCCATTCAAAAAGGCCAGCTGGCAGTAACCGGGCAACTGGTCATTGTCAATGACCTGCAAAACAAAATCTATACCGGACTGAGCCAGGTTGCTTCGGTCATCAATAACCTCACGTCCATTAAAGAGATCGCCAGTTGCGGGACGGATATTGTGAATGACGTGGGCCAGGCGGTTACCATTGCCAAATCTGACCCGGTACTCCTACTATTTGCCGAGGAAGGCGCACGGGAATTTCAAACGCGGGCGGTGACGCTTGCCGCCGATGTCAGCGCCTTTGTGCTCAAAGGCGGTTCAAACCTTATGGATGCGGGTGAACGGGGAAAGCTTTTAAACCACATTGAGAGCGAAATGCAGATTTTAAGGGGCATCGCTTACGGTATGGGCCGGGCGATGTATTGGGCAAAAATGCGGGGCATTTGGGCTTCGCTCAATCCCTGGGCTGAATGGAAAAACATGGACGTGCAGATCGCCAACGATGTATTGAACAACGCCAAATACTTAAAGCAATGAAGAAATTAATCATTTTTCTATTTTGCGCTTTTGGCTTTCAGTTTGCAGCTTTCTCCCAGCAAAGCACGCTCGACATTGCCGGTATACACCAGCTCATCGATCAGTCCAAATCTGAGCACACCCAACAGGTAAAGGCCCGGAATAATCAGGCGACGGTCACCGCTAATGAACAGGCGAATTTGACATTGCTGACCAAGATGAAAAATATGTACCGCACCTTACAAAACAGGTACAATACGTTGGGTACGGCCATTAATATCGCGGACATCGGTATCTATGCGACCCCTGAAGTCAAACAAATCGTAGGCTATCAGGCGCAGATCATACAATTGGTAGAAAAGAACCCAGCTCTTGCTTTTTTGGGGTACCAAACGGAGATTGAATTTGTCGAAAAAGCGCAGGGACTGATCGGCTATGTTACCGGTCTTACCTTATCGATTGGTGATGTCAACCAGATGAAGGCTTCCGACCGCAAACTGTTGTTTGATTATGTCCTGATGCAGCTTTCTGAGATTCAGGAATTATCCGGGAATCTGGTCAATACGCTGACGTATTCCAACCTGAATTCCCTGCTACGTTCCATTAATCCTTTTCAGAACTATATCGACCAGGATAAAAACGTAGCCGAAAGTATTATTCAAAACGCCAAATACTTAAAGCAATGAACAAGCTATTTATTTTCCTTTCTGCTTTCGCCTTTTACCTTTCGCCTTGTTCCGCCCAGCAATACGTATTCGACCCGAAGTACTTCACTTCAGTCGAAGCGAATCAAGCGGTACGCATGGGTGCCGAACAAACACATGACCAATACTTAGGCAAGATCAATAACAATATCGAAGACCTTAACACCAATGTCGGCTCGGTGGTGCTGGCCCAGACCATCATTTACAACGGGCTGTCCAATGTCAATTCCGCTTTGAAGGACGGTTTGGAGGTTAAGTATATGGCGACCATTACCGCCGATATGATCAGCTATCTGAACCAGGCATTGACTTTGGGCAAATCCGACCCTTACTTATTGTTATTTGCCACCAATATCGCTAACGAAATGAAGATACGGTCAGTCGCGCTCGTCAGCGAAGTATCGACTTATGTGCTAAAATCCGGCGATAACATATTGGCCGATTATAATGGGCGTGACCAGTTATTAAAAAAGGTCACCAATACCCTGCAAATTTTGGACGGGCTGGCTTATGGTGCGTGGCGGGCCATGTATTGGGCCAAACAGCGCGGCATCATCGCCAGCATCAATCCCTGGCAGGACTTTATCAATAAGGACAAATACTTCGTTCAGGAAATTATTAATAACGCAAAATATCTAAAACAATGATCTTACAATTAAAACTATTCATCATAAGCCTGCTTGCCCTATTCTTTTTCTTTTCAGGCAGGATACACGCTCAATCCATCATCAAGGATGATGCGGTTGATAACCAAAGCCAGCGCATGGTTTTCCAGCAATGGGATCAAAACAAGTTCTATCCCAAAGCAGGCTTTTTAAGTTTGAATCCCTATTACTGGCTGGTTTGGGGATTATTCGACCCGAATTACCATAAAACGGACATCCGGCCATTAAGCGCCAGCGGGCAGCAAACACAGCGGCTTGCCTTGGTGGCGACGATGAACGGTATCGACAACCGTTATAAGCTGCAATCAGATACCGCCCGGAATACGGCGCTTTCGCAAATCGCTTCGCAGTCGGGATTATTGTCAGATGCCGACCCTTTATGGCTGCTGTATTATAAGCAGCAATTCAATCCCCTGCTGAATTATTCGCCCGTTTCCATTTTAGGGGGCCTGCCTCCACAGGTTAGCGGCAAATTAGTTTCCGAGGGACTTTACGGCTGGTACACCGGCGAACTGGATAAATTAAAGGAGCGATTGAACGGTGCCCGCACAACGGATATGGACCGGGGGTCACGGATCATGGCTTATTACCGGATGCTGAACGAGTATAAAAATCTGTCATCTGTTTGGGCGATCCGCACCTCATCGGCGCAAATGACTTTGGATATGGCCGCACATCAGCAGGCTTTGCAAAAAGGCACCGTGACCATTCCCAACTGGACGCCCAACAGCGACGTGCAGATCGCCAACAAAATAATTCAAAACGCTAAATACTAATGAAGAGGAAATTGTTGTATTTATGCCTGCTGTTCACCCTATGGGGAACTGCAGGCTCTGCCCAGACCGCTACCGTTGATACGATGATCAGCCGCAAGTCGCTGCAATACTTGCAGGGGGATGCGGTTTATGAAAGCGGTGTCATGGTGTTTTTAAAGGGGCTCAAAGATTCAATCTGGTCACATTTCGATCTGTTCATATCAGATGCGCAGGCGCTGGCCGCCATTTTTATGATCATCTTTTTTGCCATTAAGAGTTATGAAATGATGGTCGGTGACAAGCGTATGGAAATCATGCCGCTGCTTCGGCCTTTTGGTTTGGCGATGATCATTATCTGGTGGGGTGGGTTTGTGAAAATGGTAGCCTTTCCGACCGACCTGGTTGCTAATCAAACCGAGCAAATGTTTGACAGTGTGCAAAGCGACGTGGACGGTTTGCGTTTTACAAGGGCGAACCTGATGCTGCAGGTCGCTAATTCACTGTACACTTTCCAGGCGCAGGCCGACGTCGCCGAAAAGGAAAGCGATACCTGGTACGGGCAGGCCTGGAACGCGGTGACCAGTACCGTCAAGCAGGGCATTGCCGATGTGGTTTCTCCTCTGCTTGAACTGAAGAACCGGCTGACGGTCGGGATGCAATTGTTATTTACGCAGCTATTAGAATTATTGGGGATATGGATTCTCCGGATAGCTGTTTACATAATATTTATGATTCAAATTATCTATTCTTCGATACTCATTATCCTCGGGCCGTTCTCCGTAGCAGTCAGTATTTTGCCTGCTTTCCGCGATAGCTTCAGCACCTGGGTCGCGCGTTTTGTGTCGGTTAATTTGTATTCCGGCATCGCTTACCTCATTATGTATTTATGCGGGCTGATGCAGCAATATGCGCTGACCTCCGAGATCAGCAAGTACCAGGAACTGGTGGGAAAAACCGGCGCGCCTGCGGATATGGCCAAGCTGGCGGTTTTTGCCGGTAACGGCATTTTGTCGTTTGGCACCGTGATCATTGTTTTTGTGATCGGCGCGATCTGTATGTTCACCGTCCCCAGCATTTCTACCTGGATCATTTCCACTTCGGGTGTCAGTTCAGCCGCTTCCAACTTTGGCCGTGGTGCCAGTACAATGGCCGGTGCCACCCGCATCGTCGGCAGTTTCATCTAACCTCTTTACCAACCCTTTTATGATCGTTAAAAATATCGAAGCCAAAATAAGGCTGGCGACCTGGGTAGCTATCGGCAGTTTTTTGACTTCCGTCGTGCTATCAGGCATTTGCTGCTCGTATGCCTACCGGCAGGTTTCGGATGCCCGCAAAAGTATCTATATCCTGAGCAACGGTATTCCCTTGCAGGCTAATCAAACGGATATGCAGGTCAACCGTCCCGCAGAGTACCGGGCCGACATCGACCTGTTTCATTCCCTGTTCTTTTCGCTGACACCGGATGACAAGTATATCGAATACCAGTTAAAAAAAGCGATGTACCTCGTCGATGAATCAGGTGCCGACCAGGTAAACAACCTGAAGGAGAACGGATTTTTCAATTCCGTGCTGTCCTCCAGTTCCGTCATAACCCTGCAAACGGATTCCATTTCATTGGACATGGCTAAACGCTATTTCCGCTATTACGGCAAGCTAAAAATCGACCGGCGCAGTTCGACGGTCATCCGTTCGCTGATCACCGAAGGCTATTTAAAGGATATCCCGCGCAGCGACAATAACCCGCATGGCGTGCTCATTGTGAACTGGAAAACGCTCGAAAACAAAGACCTCGAAAATGTTCAGAAAAATACATTCTAACCGCGATCCCAGGGATACGCTGTACAGTCAAATGAAAAAGGAGTTTTCGGTCTATGCGGATAAAGGTAATCAGTATAGTAAACAGCTTGCGGCCAAATATCCGCGCTTCCTGTTTGGTTTAATGACCGCCTTATTGTTGGCTTCGGCTGTGCTGGCTGTATGGCTGCACCCTAAAATGGTACCGCCGGAGAAAATAAAGGTCAGGCCGCAAAGCGAAGCGTTGAACAGCGGTTTTGATCATATCCTGGCAGCTGGTGCGGCGTTAAAAACAACCATTCAGTTAAGACGCCAGGTAGATAGCATCACCTCCAAAAAAGTTTTGACTAAAGCTGATAGTATCGCCTTGGTGCGTGATCTCGACAGCTTGCAGCATATCCGTCTCACCTTACCCCATTAGCATTATGCAAATCAATTTAAAACAACCAAAATACATCCTGCCGCTGATCCTGCTGCCATTTCTGTGTTTGTTCTTCTTTGTTTACCACAGCGGCTTTGCCGCCAAAAAGTCGGAAGAAAAGCCGCTAAATGGTATTAACACCTCGGTTGGACAGGTATCAGGAGATGTACAAAAGAAACAATTGGACGATAAGCTGGATGCTTATCGCAATACCTACAAAGAAGGCGACGGCATGACTGCCGTAAATCCCCTGCCCTCCGAAAAGACCAGTAACCCGGCCTTTCAAAGCAGCTATTCTGGCAAGGAAAAGAAAATGCTGGATTCGATCAATGAGGCAATGAAAGCGAAGTACGCGCAAAGCCCGGCTGGAGGGTCTATTCATAAGCAACCTGTTAGCAATGACCAGGCGATGTTGACCGCGTTGAATGGTTTAAAAAACAGGCATCCTACGGAAAGCAGCGGAACAACCGATCAAAAGATCAAAGACCCGATGGAAACCTTCCGTCAGCAGATGGCTTACCTCGACAGCATGAACAAGGCTAATGATCCGGCGGTCAAAGCCGAACGACAAAAGTCTGAAGCTTTGGCGAAAGTGGCAGCCCAAAAAGCAAGCGAACCTAAACTTGCCGTGAAACTGGCCGATGCGCCATCATCGGAATTTAATACCGTGCTGCCGGAGAAACACCCGGATTTTATAAAAGTGGTGATCGATGAGAACCTGACGGGGTATGCCGGTTCGCGCATCCGCTTACGGTTGCTGGATGATATTGATGCCGGTAATTACCGGATCAGCAAAGGGACTTACCTCTATGCGCTGATCACCGGATTTTCCGGGCAGCGGGTGGAACTGACGGTAAAATCCATTTTGTATGAGAACAAGATCCTGCCGGTCAAATTGCAGGTGTACGACCTCGACGGACTTTCCGGGCTTTATGTGCCGGAGTCGGCTTTTAGGGATTTTACCAAAGACTTAGGCACCAATACGGTGCAGGGCGTGACAATCGACGGTGGCGGCACCGGCTCGGTGGCCAGCCAGTTTGCCATGAGCACCGCCGGCAAAATGTTTGAATCCACCTCATCAGCCATCGCCGGATTGATCCGCAAGGATAAAGCGAAGATCAAGTACAATTCCTATCTCTATTTAATCGATAACGAAGCGCTGGAAAAAGCGCAGCAACACTATTAACTTATGAAACGATTATCCCTTTTTCTTGCCATTTTGATGGCGGGCCTGCAAGGCTATGCCCAATTGACACCCTTTGCAGAGGGCGTCAAAAAAAACGCGCTGCCAATTATCTACCTGCCCGAAAATGTGTCGGTGCAGTTTATCTCACCGGAACCGATCCAGTACGTGGACATTTCGGCAAAATCGGTCATCGGCGATCTGCCGCTTAAAAATGTGCTCCGCATCCGCTTAAAGGATTCGGTAAATGTGGCCGATGCAGTCATCACGATTGCAGGTGAGAAATTTATCACGCAGTACCATGTGATCCGGGCGGATTCCATAACAACCAGGGACGCCCGAACGGAAATTGCGATTGACCCCGGCGACACCCACCCGCTGGACATTTCGGGTATCGGGCTTTCACAGAACCAGTTAAAACAGCTTTCGCTCAATCTCTTTTGTAAACGACCGGGTAAGGCCATTGAAAAGACAAAAGCTTTTGATCTCAAAGCGGAACTATACCATATTTATACGGCGGGCGATTATATATTTATTGACCTGGGATTCCGGAACAAAACCAACCTGGCTTATGACATCGCCGACCTGCGGTTTCATATTGATGATAAGAAGATCACCAAGGCCACCAATGTACAGTCGGTGGAACTCAAGCCTGAATTTATCCTGTTTACTAATCCGCTTTTTCAAAAGTCCTACCGCAACATCATTGTTCTTAAGAAAATGACCTTCCCCGGAAATAAAGTCCTGCATATCGAATTGAGTGAAAAGCAGATCTCCGGACGGGTGATCACCTTAAATATCACTTACCAGGACGTGCTCGATGCGGATACCATCCCCATCTGATGAACCCATTAAAGCTACTGGAGCCGGACGAACGAGAACGCTACGATTATTTGCAGGAAGTGTTCGAGGAAGAATTTGAACAAACCCATTTGGCTTTTCATGTCAGCGGCATTCTTATGTATGAGCTGCTGAATTTACTGGCGGCCTGCAAGTACCTGTTTGATGAGTACGGATTTCCCGAAAGCGAGGACAGCCGCCTCTTGCGCTACGCCGTCACCGGCACCATTGCCGAATATCTGGAAGGAGATTAGATCATGGCTTTTAACAGTTCAAAGAAGCTGGCCGGTAATGTTGATGCGCTGCGCGTCGCTTTGTCGGATCAGGATAATTATAGCCCGGAAGAAGTGGAAACACTCAAAGGCTACGCCGGCTTCGGCGGCTTGAAAGCCATCCTGTTTGGTGCCGGGCCAGTTGAGGAATGGGTGCAGCAGAATGCTTCGGCGAATGACCTGCGCCTGCACCCGCAGGTGGTAGCTTTGCATGAATTGTTGCGGGAAAAGCTATCGCCCGCCGATTACAAGTCGGCTGTAGATGGGATGAAAAGCAGCATTTCGACGGCATTTTATACGCCGGAACTGGTGCCGGGTGCTTTATATAGCGCCATGAAGGGTCAGGGCATTTTGCCGCATCACCTTTACGAGCCGAGCAGCGGTGCAGGTATTTTTATCACCGAAGCAGTTAAGGCTTTCCCGGACTTGCAGGAGATCAATGCGGTAGAAAAGGATGAGTTGACCGGCAAGGTGCTGATGGCGCTGGCTATGGGTTTATCGGTCAATAGTATTGTCCAGGTTAAGGGCTTCGAAGAAACGGCCCCGGACGAGAAAGGCAAATACGATTTTATTACGAGTAATATCCCCTTCGGCAATTTCAGGGTATTCGACCCTGCCTACCAGGGCAGCGCGGTAACCAACAAGATCCATGACTATTTCTTTGCCAAAGGGCTGGATAAATTGGGTGACGGCGGTTTGCTGGCTTTTTTGGTGACCGATGCTTTTTTAAACACGGCATCCAATTCCCTGGGGCGTAAGCATGTTTTTACCTCAGCAGATTTTATCAGTTTGTCGGTTTTGCCGGATAACCTGATGAAGGACACAGCCAATACGGAAGCGCCCAGCCACTTGCTGTTAGTTCAGAAAAACGATCAAAAGGAAGCATTTACCCCAACCGAATTACTGCTGATCGAAACGGTCGAACAGGAAAACAGCTACGGCAAGTTTTCCATCAATGCCTATATCGACCGGCACCCGGACCTGCGCCTGGGAGACACCACAGGCGAGGGAAAAAATCAATACGGTAAAGCCAGCCAGATGCTCTGGCAGAAAGGCCCGCTGGAGGATATCCGTCAGCCGCTGATGGAGCAGGTTGCTGAGGGCTTGGCGGCAAACTTTGATTTGGACCGATGGAAAGCTTTACAAGAGCGACTTTCGAATGAACAATCGGCCAGCAAAACCGAAAGTAAAACCGTGCCGAACGCACGGTTTTTTACTTTTCTGGATATGCCGGAAGTGCAAGCTGGCGATGTTTCAGCACAGGGGCAGTTGGGACTTTTTGATGCGCCGACTTTTAACAATGACCAGGCACAGGCTTATTTATCCGATTTGGATAAGGCCTTTGTCGATCCCGCAACCGGCAGGCAAATGAGTACCATCCGCACCACCGCCAGGCCCGACCATGACAGTATTGTTTTGATTACCGCGCAGGCGAAACAATCCGGTCGTTACCTCTATAAGTTATTCAGCAATGTCAAGGACTTAAGCTTTTCCAATAAATGGGTCAGCGGCAATACGCTGACCTATGAACTCAAAGCCTTATCTGCAAAGCTGAAATATTTCGGCCATGATTACCGATATGAAGGCGACCGGAGTCTGGAACCAGCCTTTGAATTGCTGCCTGATCGCCCGGTGCCGTTCACCAATATTAAACCGTTTTACAAACGGGACACCCTTGTGATCCATGAAGGTAAGGCGGGGCTGACCGGACTGATCGAAAACGGGCAGGCAGACTTTAAACCCTTTGACCAGCAAATTGATATTTCTTTTTACCGGCAATACATCGCCTTGCGCGACAGCTATATGGAACTGTACGCGAAGGAAGCGGAAACCTTGCAGGTACAGCCGCACCACCGGGTCCTGCTTAACCGGAATTACGAAAACTTTACCGGCAAATACGGCGAGCTGAATAAAGGCGGTAACCGGAACCGGATATTACAGGATGCCGCTTTAGGTTTTGTGGCGCTTTCGTCTTTGGAAAGGCGTGAAAATGAGGCCTGGACAAAAGCGGATATCTTTTTCGGCCCGGTGTTTTCGCAGCAGGAAGAACTCCACACAGATGATCCCGCCGAAGCTCTGGCCCGCAGCCTGAATGATAAGGGCATTGTTGATCTGGACTACATGAGCACAATGACTGGTCTGGATGAATATGCGATCATCCGCCAGCTGGACGGTAAAATCCTGATGAACCCCATCAACCGCACTTGGGAAACCAACGATAGTTACCTTTCCGGGAATGTAGTTCAAAAGCTTTCGATTGCTGAACAGGTAGCAGAAGTCAACCCCGATGATCTGCAAATTGCCCGGAGCCTGGCCGCCATCCGGCGGGTACAGCCAGAAAAAATACCCTTTGAATTATTGGACTTTAACCTTGGGGAACGCTGGATGCCGGTTGAATATTATCAGCAATTTGCCAGTGACCTGTTTGGCCTGGACACGCATATCGAATATTTTTCCTCCGCTGACAGTTTTAAAGTAACCTATAAGAACGGTAACGCCAAGACTGACGAGGAATTTGCGATCATGCCGAAATCGGGCATTAAAATGAAGGGCGCGGCGCTATTGGAACATGCGCTGGAAAACACCAGCCCTTATTTCAGCTATAAGGTCGGTTCAGGTGATACGGCGGTCAGGCTGCCGGACAACGAAGCTATCCAGTTAGGGCACCAGAAGATCGAATCGATCCGCAGCCGCTTTGAGGAATGGCTGCGCGAATTGCCGGGCAGCGAAAAGAATATCATTGAAAATTTATATAACAAGACCTTCAATTGTTATGTATTGCGCGAATATGACGGCAGCCATTTAGCCTTTCCCGGCCTTGACCGCAAGGCATTGGGCATTGAAGATTTGTACAGTTCGCAGCGCAACGCCGCCTGGCGCATCATACAAAACCGTGGCGCTTTGATCGATCACGAAGTTGGTTTGGGTAAAACACTTACGATGATCGTCGCCGCGCAGGAAATGAAACGTTTAGGTATTGTCCAAAAGCCAATGATCCTGGCGCTCAAAGCAAATGTCGGGCAGATCAGCGATACCTACCGCAAGGCTTATCCAAACGCGAAAATACTGGCACCTGGTGAAAATGACTTTACGCCAGTGAAACGGCAAACGCTGTTCCACCAGATCAAGAATAACAATTGGGATTGCATCATCTTAACACATGACCAGTTCGGTAAGATACCGCAGTCACCGGAAGTGCAGCAGAAGATAATGGAGGCCGAGCTGGATAATATCGATGCTGACCTGGCCACGTTGAAATCGTTGGGCGGAGAAGTTTCCCGCTCGATCCTTAAAGGACTGGAACTGCGTAAGAAGAATTTAGATGCAAAATTAGAGGGCGTATTATATACGCTCGAAAACAAAAAAGATAGCGGCATTGACTTCCTGGAAATGAACATCGACCATCTCTTTGTGGACGAATCGCATAAATTCAAGAACCTGACCTTTACCACCCGGCATAACCGCGTGGCAGGTTTGGGAAACCAGGATGGCAGCCAAAAGGCATTGAACATGCTTTTTGCGGTCAGGACTTTACAGCAAAAGTTTGACGCTGACCTTTGCGTTACTTTCTTATCAGGAACGCCGATTTCCAACAGTCTTACCGAAATGTATTTGATCTTCAAATACCTGCGGCCAAATGAACTGGAGCGGCAAAGCATCAGCAACTTTGATGCCTGGGCAGCGGTATTCGCCAAGAAGACGACCGACTTTGAGTTTTCGGTCACTAACCAGATCACCGCCAAAGAACGCTTCCGTCATTTTATCAAAGTACCCGAACTGGCGCTGTTTTATAATGAGATTACCGATTATAAAACGGCGAAACACATTAACCTCGATAAGCCGGAACTTTCCGAAACATTAGTAAACATTCACCCCACACCCGACCAGCAGGACTTTATTAAAAAGCTGATGCAGTTTGCGGAGACGGGCGATGCGACCTTATTAGGGCGTCCGCGCCTGACCGCCGAGGAAGACAATGCCCGGATGCTGATCGCCACCAATTACGCCAAAAAGATGTCGGCGGATATGCGGCTCATCGACCCGGATTACGAGGACCACCCGGATAATAAGGTGAATGTATGTGCACGAAAGGTAGCAGAGATTTATCATCAAAGCACGCCGCATAAGGGTACACAACTGATCTTTAGCGACATCGGCACACCCAAGCCCGGTGAGTTTAATATTTATGATGCGTTGAAAAATAAACTGGTCAGTGATTTTAATATTCCGGCTCATGAAATCTCCTTTATCCATGACTGGCCGGACAAGAAGCGGACGGAAATGTTCCGAATGATGAATAACGGTGAGATCAGGGTACAAATTGGTAGTACGGAAAAATTAGGTACGGGTACGAATGTGCAGGCGCGTGTTTTAGCTATGCACCATTTCGACACCCCGTGGCGTCCTTCCGATCTGGAGCAGCGCGATGGCCGGGGTGCCCGGCAGGGCAACTGGCTGGCAAAAAAGTTTTATGATAACAAGGTGCTCAACTTTATTTATGGCGTGGAGCAATCGCTGGATGCCTATAAATTCAACCTGCTCAAAAACAAGCAGACTTTCATTTCGCAGATGAAGAACTGCGAACTGAATGTACGGACGCTTGATGAAGGGGCGCTGGACGAAAAAAGCGGTATGAACTTCTCCGAGTATATTGCCATCCTTTCCGGTGACACCACACTTTTGGAAAAAGCAAAGGTGGAAAAGAAAGTGGCGCAGTTGGAAGGCTGGAAATCGGCCCATTTCCGTGAAGTTGCCCGTAACCGTTACAGCCTGGAAGCCGCTGAGAAAAGGTTGGGCGAAATTAAAAGTACGATGGACAGCCTGGTCAAAGACGAAACTTTGTACAATTCAGCTTTAAAGTATAACAAAGAGGGCAATAAGCTTAACCCCATTCAACTGATTGATTTTCCATCAGCGGATGCCGAAGCGTTAGGTAATAAGATCATTGCGCTCTACCGGGACTGGCAGCCCGGTAAGGGCGAGCCGGAAGAAAGGCAGATCGGCACACTTTACGGGTTTAACCTCTATATACGGCAGCAGCGTGAAGGGTACGAGGATCAGGGTTTGTTTAAATACCGGATGCAAAATCACCTGTTCGCCGAAGGGCACGGCGGGATCAAGTACCAGTCTAACGGCGGGAACCCGAATATAGATAATCCCAAACTGGCTGCCCGTTATTTCCTGAATGCGATTGATAAGGTTACCGCACTTCGGGAAAAATATGTAAAAGAGCAAACGGAACTTCTTGCAGAGGTGCCGACCTTAACGGAGCTCAGCCAAAAGACCTTCGAAAAGGAACAGGAACTGGTTGACCTGCGGGTAGAGCAGCGCAGGCTGGAACAGGAGATCGCCGCTAAGATCAGGGAAACCCAAATGAAAGCGGTGCCCGAAGAAGAACAGGGTGAAGTACTCACCGAAGAACAAACACGATCTGATACGCTAGACCATTCCGATAACCTGCGGCCTTTGCGAGCTACCACTTTCGAACAACATGATTATCCGGCACAGGGAATCAATTAACTCAATTAATAATCAGTATATGGAAGAACGGCGTAAGCCTTCCTGACTTCCTTTTGAAATCAAACAATATGGAAGACCGCCGAAGGCAGCCCTCCAGCCATTAAAAAACAAATTACTTATGGAGGAAACGCATGAGCAGCATAAGCTGCACGGCTTTATGCAATGCCTGATCTATGTCTCCATTGCGCTGGAAGCCGCCATTTTCGTTTATTTGAAAGCCCCGTTCTGGGGCTTTTTTATTGGACCGCTGGAAAAGCTGAGCCATGTGCTTATTTACAGCAATTTGCTATACAGCAAACTGGCAACGCTGTTTTTGATCTGCCTGGTCAGCATCGGCACTTTAGCTAAAAAGAAACAGGAGCTTGATCCGAAACTGCATATTCTTTACCCGCTGGCTTTAGGACTTGTTTTGTTTTTTGGCGCGGCTTTTTTGTATAGCCGGGATGGTTCATTAGCCTTTGTTTATACTACCTGGTGGGACTTAGGGTATTTGGTTTGTTCGTTGTTGGGGGCTATCCTGATCAGCGTTTCAATGGACAACGTTTCCAAGATGATCCGTTCCGGTTTAGGAAAGGATATCTGGAATGTTGAGGGTGAAAGCTTTATGCAGCCGGTTAAGCCGGCGGTTACGCCTTATTCAGTCAATATCCCGATGTTGTTTTATTTCAAAGGCAAGGTCCGGAACGGCTGGATCAATATCGTCAACCCGTTCCGGGCGACGATTTTAATTGGTACACCAGGTTCAGGTAAGTCCTTTGGGATCGTAAACCCATTTATCCGGCAATTGATCGCCAAGGAGTTTTGTTGCTGTGTTTATGATTATAAGTTTCCCGATTTGGGCAAAATCGCCTATTACCATTACCTGCTGGCCAAACAACGGGGTAAGTGCAAAGGCTATGATTTCCATGTCATTAATTTAAATGATGTTGAGCGCAGCCGCCGTACCAATCCCTGGCGCAGTGATTACCTGAAGACCTTAGCGGATGCTTCCGAAAGCGCGGAGGGGTTAGTAGAAGCCATGAAAGAGGGTGACAAAAGCGGCGGCAGCGACCAGTTCTTTACGCAGTCCGCGGTCAACTTTTTAGCGGCTTGTGTTTATTTTTTTAGTAAACATGCGGGTGGAAAATATTCCAGTTTGCCGCATGTATTGTCTTTCCTGAACCACTCTTACGAGGATATTTTTAATACGCTGTTTTCGGAGCCTGAACTGGTTTCGCTGTTATCGCCATTCAAAACGGCGTATGTCGCTAAAGCATTCCCGCAATTAGAGGGGCAGATCGGTACACTGAAAATATTCATATCCCGTTTGGCGACGAAGGAGACTTTTTGGGTGTTTTCAGGTGATGATTTTAACCTGAAGATTTCCGACAGGAACACACCCGGCATGGTCGTACTGGCCAATGATCCAAGTACGCAGAACATCAATTCCGCCTGCTATTCGGTGGTGATGAACCGCCTGACCAAGCTGATAAACAGCAAGGGAAATCTGCCATCGGCGTTGATCATTGACGAAATTCCAACTTTATATATTTATAAGATCGACAACCTTCAGGCAGTTGCCAGATCGAATAAGGTGGCCATTCTGATGGGTTTGCAGGAATTACCGCAATTTAACCAGCACTACGGAAAAGATACAGCGGCCACCATTACCGCAGTCGTGGGCAATGTGCTCGCTGGTTCCGTTCGCAATAAGGAAACCTTAGACTGGCTGGAACGCATATTTGGTAAGAATAAACAAATTGGCGAAAGCTTGTCTATCGACCGCAATAAAACCTCTACTTCCTTACAGGAAAAGTTGGAGCCATTGATCCCGGCGGGTAAAATGGCTTCTTTAAATACCGGGGAAATGGTAGGGCTGATCGCTGCCGATGTACAGGAAGTCTATACCGGCAAATTTGAAACCTCCGCCATAAACTGCAAGGTGAATTTGAATGCCGCTGAGCTTGCGGCAGAAGAAGCCGGGTACCGTGACTTGCCGATTTACTATGACTTCGCAGGCCGCAAGGACCACGTGTTGCGCGAAAACTTTATGCGCATCAACAGCGAGGTCGATGCCATTGTGGCCAGCTTCCGAAAGCCGGTTCCACAGGTGCAGGTCATCCCCAAGGGCAGCATGAAAGCGCCCGGTAAATAACTATTTATCCATTTAATGTATTAACCCATGAACAAACACGATGAGCTGTCCGGCACGTTTGTGCTGGTGCACCCCGACCTTGTATATGACCCGGAAGAAAGAAAAAACCGGATCGGCATAATTGCTTCGGCTGAACTGGAAAACGACAATGTGATGGTCAGTTTTGGCAAAGAAAGCCAGTCATTGTTTTCAGCAAATGCGCTTTTGGTGCTGCGCAGACACAACGACATCAGCTTTGATGCGATGAGGGATCATCACCAAATCTCTGCGGAGGATTTTAAAGACTTGCTAAAAATCAGCCTTTTAGCCAATTCTTCCCTGACGAAAGACCACCGGCAGGCTATTGAAATTGCCAGGGAAAACCGAACGGCACTGGAGTACAGCATGGCTTCGCTGGAAGAAGGATTGGGGTTGAAGCAGGATTACAGCATTGAGCGCTAACCGATATGGACAATTTTGATTTCTTTAAAATGTCCGGCGCAAACGACAAGCTGCGGGGCGTGGTGGTTTTCGTACATCCTGAGCTTATAGCTGATCCATTGGGCAAACGCAACCAGGTCGGCGTGATCAGCGAAGCAGACATCGGCCTTGACAATATTTATGTTGACTTCCGGGATAAAGTCGGGCTTTTCTCCGCAGACGCGCTGTTCACTTTTCTGCCTGCGGATCAAATACAGGATACCCTTGTGAAGCTGACGAATAATCAGTTATCGGAAGAATTCAAGGCATTGCGACGGGTAGAACTGCTCGTGCGCTATGGTAATGTTACTGAAAAGATCAAGGCCATGCAAACTGCCCGTGACCACCCGGCAATTCAACCTTTGTGTGTCGAAATTTTAAAAGATCAGCTTTCCCGGGACTTTTCTAATGAATACGGACGATGATTAAATTTCTTTGCTGCTGTCTGCTGGTTTTGCCGCTGCGCCACCTGGCATTAACATCGGGCTACGGTTATCGTATCCACCCGGTTACAGGTCGGTTCAGTTTTCATTCGGGAATTGATCTGCGCGCCCATCGGGACACTGTTTTTGCAGTTATGCCTGGGCGTATAGATTTCGTGGGGTATGACCCCGTAACCGGCGTACATATCCGGCTGATTAGTGGCGACTTCACGCTGCTTTACTGCCACCTGTCCCAGGTCTTTGTATTGGCAGGCGATTCAGTGAATCCCTGTATGCCATTAGGTGTTACGGGCAGTTCCGGACGGGTGACCGGCGAGCATCTGCATTTCAGCGTCAGCTTCAGACAGGTTCCTGTCAACCCGCTGCTTTTTCTGCGGGGCTTAACAAATAATCAATTAACAAATTAAATAAGGAAAAACCATGAGTACACCTTTTAAACCCCTGTCCGAACAGATCACAGGAAAAATGATCGCGGACCTGAAAGCAGGAACTTCCATCTTTCAACGGCCAAACAACAGTTTAAACTCGGCATTGCCGTTTAACATCGAAAGCGGGCACCGCTATGCCGGGCCTTCAGCTTTGGTATTATTGATGCAAAAGCGGGATGACCCGCGCTGGGGCACCTCCAACCAAGCCAACCGCAACCATACGGCGGTGGTCAAGGGCGCAACCGGCACGCTGATCCAGTTTATGTCCAATTATGAATATCAGAAAATGGTCGATGAGCATGGAGAGCCTGTTTTGAAAGAAAACGGCAAGCAGCGCACCGAACGGATCAAGCTGGAGGAACCTAAACAAGTAGATGCCTGGTTGTTCAACGGCGAGCAGTTGCGCAATATTGAGAAATGGGAAAAAGAGCCGGGGATTCTGTCACCGGCCGAACGTGCGCAGTTGATCCTGGACAACAGCAAAGCGGTGATAGAAAATGGCGGCGATGATATGTTTTATGACCGTCAATTGGATGCGATTATCATTCCCGAAATGGAACAGTTTGCCAGCCCGGAACAATACTATGCCGAGGCTTTGCACCAGCTGGCGCACTGGACGGCTGCCGAAGAACGGCTTAACCGCCCCCTGGTCGGCGAGGCGGGTGAATTTGTGATGATCCGTGAGGAATTGCGGACGAACCTGGCCTCTTTGCTACTAAGCAAAGAACTGAACCTGCCTTATGAACTTAATTACCATGAGGGTTTTATCAATTCCTGGGCACAGGTAATGAAGGATGAGCCTTCCGAATTGTTCAAAGCGGCTTCAGACGCGCAAAAGATTGTGGATCATATTTTAGGATTTGAGCAGCAGATCGAGGAAAAACAGGAAGCAGACCAAAGTGCACAGGCAGAAAATGCGAATGAAACCATAAAGGCAGCCGAAACAGGAATTGATACACCAAAGATCGATCCGACCAAACTCACCGAAGGCGAAGTGATACCCCATAACGGCACCGAGTTTAAGGTGATTAAGGCGCAGAAGAACAACGTTTACCAGATGCAGGATTTAGGCAGCGAACGCAAATTTAAGATGAGTTCCAAAGATGTGCTGTTTAATGAATTACTGGACGCCCGTAACAACTCGCAGGAGGCTACTATTGACCGGGGCGCTTCTGCAGAAGAAGCCGCTTACCATGAAACCGAGGCCGTTGAACAATACCTGGATGAACAATACCAGATAGAACGCTAAAAGCTATGCTCAAACAACAATTTAAAAGGGAGGAACTCCCTATGGAGGAACTCCAAAAACTTGGGTTGGCCGATTGGAATGTCCTGCATATCGATGATGACGACCTGGCGGCTTTGCTGGCCGGGCGGCGAACCGATATGCTGCGTTTGGAAAATCTCGAACAGCAGGGTTTGCATATCCCGGCTTTGGATGCGAAGCTATCGCTTCGCCGTAATGAAAAGGGAAGCGTCGAGCTGTTGGCCCACCCGATTTATAAATTTGCGGAAGGCCCGGAATACCTGACCGATACCGAAAAGGAAAGTCTGGAAAAAGGCGAAGTGGCGAATGTGGTAAAAACCATTAGTGACGGCGAAGGCGATAAACGTGAAGTGCTGGTCGAATTTGATAAGGACACCAATGAGTTTATTACCGTCGATACCGGGAAGATTTTTCCACCGGATGAAGTTAACGGCATACCGTTGACGCAGCAGCAAAAGAAAAATTACCGCAGAGGTAAGGAAGTCGAAACCGAAGACGGTACGACCATCCAGTATTCTGCCAAAGACAAGCAGGCGATACGTGCCGACCGTTTGGCTTTAATTGCTTCAGTGCTAATAGACGGCGGTGTTTCTTATGTGCTGTTCAAAGGCTTGAATGCCTTGTTTAATAAGGCACAGCATAAGGAGCCGGGCAAAAACTTCCATAAAGCTTTGGAAAAATTGAAAGAAGCTGAGGCGAGGCAGGCTGCGCCAACTATTAAGGCGGAACCCGGTGAGGACGAGGAACAGGCCGAAACGATCAGCCGCTGATGCACGCTTATTTTACCCGTTTAGGTATCAGGCCGGAAGTGCAAAGGTTCTTCCGGCCATTTTATCGTTCTGACGATTTGGGTAACCTGGTCTTTGCTTATGGTGACGAAACGGAACACTTCGGCTTTGCGTTTCACCGGGTGCCGGTGACGGATGGGTTTTGGCTGGCAGGCAATTTGCATTTTTCACAAGTCCGGCTGGTCATCCTGTCCGCTTCGGCACTCGACGCCGTTTCCTGGCTGAACAAAAAAGGGGCTGCCTTTCCGCAGACCGAAAATTTATTGTTCGTAAGTATGGGAGCTGGTGTAAGTGACGTGCAGCTTTTGTGGATCAGGAAACATTTGGCGGGTAAGCAATTCCGACTCTTATTTGGGCGGGATGTGCTGGGGCGCATGGCGGATCTGAAGCTGGCTGCTGCAATAAAGGGCTGGCCTTTGTCGGTTTATTTAGGTGCAGGTGAACAAGTGGTAGTTTGTTTCCGGCAACATCATTTTTCTTTCAGGCAGGAAAACTTCAGCCTGGCTGCTTTTGAGAAGGAAGCCAGGATACGGTTTGGTCTAGCGACCGATAAGCCTAAAGTACACAATTCATTTTTTGACGAGCTGAAGGCGGAAGCCGGGCTTTTGATCTGATTTAATCTTAATTTTTATGGAATCTATTATGATGGATGGGCCGCAGGTGATCACGATCCGGCCTGCTCGTATTTTTGCTTTTGTGCATGTCATGGCGTTTATGCTGTGCAGCCTGGGCTTTTTGTTGCTGGCCTGGCGCTTATGGCCGGGGCTGGTCTGGATAAGTTTATTGTCTGCCGTATTCGGGTTGTACCGCTTTTGGTTCATCCGCTGCGTTTGTTATACCATCACCCCGGAGATCATCCGCATCAGGCGGGGGATCTTCTTTAAGCGCACCGATCAGATAGAGTTGTATCGCGTGAAGGATTACATTTTGACCCAGCCGTTTCTGTTACAAATTTGCGGTTTGATGAACCTGACTTTGAAAAGTACCGACCCGGAAAATCCCGTCATCTGGCTGCGGGGCATACCGGCCTCCGATCTCGTGGATACGCTGCGCGGCTATGTACAGCAGGCCCGGCTGAACAATAAAATCTATGAAATCAATTAAACTATTTGCTAAAAAAGTAGTCAAATAACTAATGAATTTAGTATCTTTAGGTATAAAACATGAGGGTATTTTAACCAATTTGCCCGAGGTTGCTTAGCAAGAAAATCCGTTCACTTTAATGTAATGAAAACGTTTGTCTATTTAGTGTTTACCTGTTTTATTTCTACCGGCGCTTTTATGGGTGCCTTGTATTCCAAGACCCCGATGTTGCTTTATGCAGTTGGATTCGGTATCTGGGCGCTGTTCATCTGGGGTGTTTACCGCCGCATGAAAAAAAATGATGAGCGCCGCAGCATGGAGCGCCAGTTCCAGGACTATATGCGTTACCAGGTGCGTAAGCCCGCACGCTAAAAATTTAATATTGACCCGCTGCCACCGCAGCGGGTTTTGTTTTACCCCAAATTTTGATTTATGCCGAATTGGTGCTCCAACAGTGTGGTGTTTTCCGCTGATGAACAGACCCTCGAAAAGATCAGGGAGCTGTTTGCAGAAATAGAGCAGAAACAGCAGCAGGATGAAAAATATCACCTGCCCGATTTTGTTACTGAGGAGAAAGGCTATATGCAGGATATTATCATCGACAAAAACCGGATCACTTTTGAAACCCGCTGGGTGCCCAATATCGAAACCTTGCTGGAAATCGCCAACTTCTACCAGGCGGGGTTTGTATGTAAATATGATGAAATGGCCAATGGGATATTTGGCGAAGCACGTTATGACCGCAGCACCCTTGTTATGGTTAACCTCGATATGGAGGATTTTAGAGCCGTCCGTTATAATAAACTGCAAAAAGGTTACCCATGCGGCGAGCAGGTTTTTGAATATGAGGGCGATTTGCTGGATTACCTGCTTGAACAGAAAATGCAGAATAATAACTTCATCGAACTAACGGTACGGCAGATGTAACAACGGACGTCCGTGAGAGTACATTAAACCATTTTTTTGTATTTTTGTCCCATTATAGCAGGCGTTTCTTCGCCTGCTTGTGATAAGGTTTAGGTTAAAATCCCCAAGCAGCGAGTGTAAGGGGATTTTTATTTACCACCTATTGCCATCAATTTCTTCATTTGCGGCTCCGCCGGAACTACGGAATTCACGCCTCAGCCGCTGAAAATTATTTGATTTTTCCTGTTCCTTCTGCTCTGCCTCTTTCAAGGCCATCTTTCTGCCGTAAACTTCTTTTCCATCTAATGCGGCAATCGCCGCTTTTGCCTGGTCCCTGACAGGCATCTCGATAAATCCCCACCCCGTTCTTTTTCCCGTTTCCTTATCGGTCATTAATTTGATCGAAGCAACCTGCCCGAATTGCGTCAATAGCTGCTTCAGTTCAGGTTCTTCCATTTTATGCGGCACATTTGCAATAAAGATTTTCATAGGTTTAATATTATTTTATTCGTTCGATAATGCGGAGCGTCTTACCGTCAGCAGTCAGGTTATGCATCGGGCATACTAGTACATCGCCTTTTTCCAGCATCGCCGTGCCAAGGTGGGGGCATTTTCTCCCTTTGCAATAGTTGCCCATATAATCGGCATACCATTGTTCATATAAGGCCAGACCCTCTGGCTTAGTGGTATGGCCGGGAAAGGACAGGCCGGTTTCCGCCCGCTCACATTTCAGGGTTTGGCTAATCAGCCGGGTAAAATCATAGGTGTTTGATCCATCTGCCAGGATCACGGTACGGGTGAAACCGCCCTCGATGTTAAGCCGGTGCTTCATGCGCGGGTGGATCTCAAATCTGCCGTCAATGTGATAATGCCGGTGCGGGAAATTAAACTGCGTATCCGTGTGCGCTTGGTCAAAGACAGGAATGGCATAAACCCGCCCATCCTCCTTCAGCCGGATCTCCGCACAGGGTACTTCATAGCTTTCTCCGACTTGATAATCCATAATCTAAAATAACAAAAATTGGCGGACAAAACAGATTTGGGTCGAAACAGATTGATAAACCGCTTGTTGGTATTTCCAGCTATTTGCTAACTTTAACTAATGTTTGAGGATAACCTTGTTTTCGAGATCGAATATGATGGGAAGGCCGTCAGGGTCAGCGAACATTATATCGGTGAGCGGCGTGTCTTTCATGTTGATTTGCCGCTGCGTGGCAAGCCCCTGGTATTGACCGTTGCGGAAGGGCCGAAAGGAAAGTTCTGGACATCAGTTCCGCAGGGTAGACAAGAAGATGCGGAAAAGGTTGGTCCTTTAATTGCATGGTATTTTAAGAACAAGAAAAATAAAGCATAAGCATATGTGTTATTACAACGGACAGAAAGTGACCAAAGCGGAATTCATCAAACTGAAGGCGCTCGAAAAAGCGGTGAGCCGCTATAATTTTTTGAATGTCGGGGTGCATAATGGTTTTAACTATGCGCCTTGTGCCATATTGGTAGCTACGGAGGACGGCAAGGACTTCGACATTGTGCAGGCCGAATGGGGCTATGTACCCGGCTATATCAAAACACGCGCGGAAGCTAATATCTTCCGGGCAAAATATACGACGCTGAACTTCAAGTCCGAGAATCTGTTCAAGAAAGAGGACGGCAAGCCTTCGATGTGGGCTTCAGCCGCCAGGAACCGCCGCTGCCTGGTACTCTCTACAGGTATCGTCGAATCGCGTCACATTCCTAAGATCGGAAAGAAGGGCCAGGAACTGAAGGAAACGATCAAATACCCTTATCAGGTGAGCGTTAAAGATCAGGAATATTTTTTTATGCCAGGTTTGTATAATGAGTGGCTCGACCCCGAGACCGCCCAGTTCGTGAATACTGTTGCCATTGGTATTACAAAAGCCAACGACCTCATGAAACAGATCCATAATACGAAGTTGCGCATGCCGACGATATTAACGGAAGACCTGGCCTGGGAGTGGCTGATGGAGAAACCAGGCGAAGAACGGTTACAGCTGATTGCGCGGACGCAGATCCCGTCCCGCTTGTTGGAATATTGTACTATTGATCCTGATTACCGGAAAGCACTGGAGGCGACGCCGCGTGATTTCGATGAGCTGCCAGCGTTGAATACTTCCTATTTGTACCGTGAGGAACTGGAGTTCGACCATTGGCCTGCGCCGGCATTCGAGCCGGAACCGCCGGCAGACGAAGCGGTTATCAGCGAACAAACAGTATTGTCCGGCCGTCCGGGAAACTTAACCCTGTTTTAACCGCCTGTTATTTAAAATTCCGGCTTTTCGGAAAGGGCCGTTGCAGATCCTCCGCAGATAAGACGTTTTCAAAATAGGCATCTGCATACGGGTCGATCTTTTTGGCTGCCGTCGAATTTTTGAGCAGTCGGGCTTCCGTCGCCTTATTATGCGTAAGCTGACCGATGAGCCGGGAGTAGTCATAGCATTTGGTGACGATCAGATGCGTGCTGCCGCCTTCCTGTTGAACCCGTCCTTCAACGCACAGCACATCCGAATACAAAATCTCCTTTGTAAATTTCTTAAAGTTTTGTTTAAAGACCACTAGGTTGCAGGTGTCTTCCTCATCTTCCAGGGTAATAAAGCATACGCCTTTCGCGGTTCCCGGCCGTTGGCAGAACAACATGATCCCGGCCAGCCGAACATAAGTACCGTTCGGTACGGCCTTGATCTGCCGGGTGGTCAAAGCTCGAAGCTTTTGCAGTTGCGGGCGCAGGAAACTGAGCGGGTGGGCTTTGATGGATAATCCGGTCGTTGCATAGTCCTGTAGCACATGCTCGGAAAGCTGCATAAAGGGCAGCTGCAGCTGCGGTTCAAAGGCGCTGTTGGAGGCCTGCCCGGCAAACAAACCGATGGGCCGGTCTTTCAGCGCTTCTGCTTCCCAAAGCGCCTGTCTCCGGTCAAGCCCGATGGAACGGAAAGCATCGGCTTTGGCCAGCAAAACGATCCCGGCCTGTGATACCCCGGCTTCCGCCAGCTGCTCCATATGGGTAAAGGCCTTCGTTCTTGCTGCGGTCAGGAAATGGCTGTCTTCTTCACGTAAGCCCTTGACCTGACGGAAGCCGAGGCGCAGCGCACAGAATTTGCCTTTAGTTTCTTCCAGCGTATAATCCCAGTCGGAATGGTTGATATCAATGTTACGCAGCGAAACGCCGTGCTTGTAAGCATCACTCACCAGCTGCGCGGGCTGATAAAATCCCATAGGCTGGCTGTTGAGGATCGCGGCGGCGAATACATCAGGGTAATAGCATTTGATCCAGCAGGAAACATAGACCAGGTGGGCGAAACTAATGGCGTGGCTTTCCGGGAAACCATAGCTGCCAAAACCCTCCAGCTGCTTAAAGATCCTTTCAGCGAATTCGCGGCTGTACCCGCGGGCGGTCATGCCGCCGATCAGCTTATGCTCAAACTTGCTGACCAGGCCATTAAACTTGAAGGTCGCCATGCTGCGGCGCAGCAGGTCGGCTTCGGTCGGCGTAAAGCCCGCCGCGACGATGGCCAGTTCCATCGCCTGCTCCTGAAAAAGCGGAATGCCGAGCGTGCGTTCCAGGATGGCTTTGATCTCATCGGATTCATAGGTAACCGGTTCAAGGCCCTGCCGCCTGCGGATATAGGGATGCACCATATCGCCTTGTATCGGGCCGGGGCGGACGAGCGCTACCTGGATGGCCAGGTCGTAAAAGTTTTTAGGCCTGAGCTGTGGTGCCATAACCATCTGCGCGCGGCTTTCCACCTGGAAAGTTCCGGCGGTATCCGCGGCGGTTACCATTTCAAAAACCTTCGGGTCATCCTGCGGGATATTCGCCAGCGTCAGGTCAAGGCCATGGTGCTTTTTGGCCAGGTCAAAAGCCTTGCGTATGGCGGTTAGCATACCGAGCGAAAGCAGGTCGACTTTCATGAAGCCGAGCGCGTCAATATCGTCCTTGTTCCACTCGATATTTGTCCGGTTGATCATGCGCGCATGAAATACCGGGCACAGGTCGCTGAGTTTACCCTGCGTGATCACAAATCCACCCGTGTGCTGGCCAAGCTGGCGCGGAAAGCCGATGAGCTGGCCCGTCAGCTGGATCACTTTCCGTAAGTGCCGTTCTTTCGGGTTTAGTCCGAGCTTTATGATCGTCTCTTCATCGATATGCTCATCCGCCAGTTCCCCGAAGGCCTTGGACAATTTTTTAACCGTGTCTACTTGCAAACCCATCGCACGCCCGACATCCTGGATCGCGCCCTTGCTTTGCAGGACGGTTACCGTCGGCAGGATCGCCGCACGGTCACGGCCAAAACGGTTGAACACATACTGCATCACTTCTTCCCGGCGCTCGTGCTCGAAGTCCACATCAATATCCGGTGGTTCCGGCCGATCATCAGACATAAAGCGCGAGAACAGCAGCCGGTACTTCATCGGGTTGACCGGGGTAATGCCCAGGCAGTAACACATGGCCGAGTTGGCAGCCGAACCCCGGCCCTGGCAGAGGATCTTTTGCGAACGCGCCCAGGCGACATAATCGTGCACCGTCAGGAAATATTTGGCATGACCGCGCCGCTTCACAAAATCCAGCTCGAAACGGAGTTGCTTCTCCAGTTTGGGCGCCAGCTTTTCGCCAAAAAATTCATGCGCGCCTTTAAAGGTGACGTCGGCCAGGTAATCATCGGCGGTCATCCCTTCAGGCACCAGCTCATCCGGATACTCGTATTGCAGACTTTTTAAGTCGAAGTTGCAGGCACGGGCAATCTTTTGGGTGTTGGCAATAGCATCAGGATAAGCATGGAACAAGCGCTCCATTTCCTTTGCCTCTTTCAGATAACGCTCCGCGTTCTGGTGCAGCAAGTAACCGGCATTAAAGATGGTTCGCTTAGCCCGTACACAGGTGAGTACGTCCTGTAATTCGCGGCGTGAGGGATCATGATAATGCACATTATTGGTAGCGACCATAGGAACCCCCAGCTCTGAAAGCAGGAAGAGGCGTTTCGCATCGCCGTCAGCAAACGTGCGGGAGGCTGCGATATACAGGTTTTTAAGATGGTCACGGTATTCTGCTACCTCGTTTTTGAATTTTTTGGGCAGCTCAAAATCGGCAGTGATCTTGTCCGGCGGGATGATGACAAAGATGCTGCCTTCCGCGTATTCGTAAACGTCTTGCTTATGGAGATAGCATTTCTCTTTTTCGGCCCGCAGGTTGCCTAAAGTCAGCAGCCCGGACAGCCGCGAGTATGCAGCCTGGTCGGTCGGGTAAGCCAGCAGGCTCGGCCCGTCCAGCAGGTCGAGCCGGACGGCCGGAATAAATTTAATGCCGCGATCTTTGGCAACAACGTAAGCACGGACGACACCGGCAAAGGAATTACGGTCAGTGAGCGCGATAGCGGTGTAGCCGAGATCAGCCGCCGTATCGACGAGTTCTTCCGGGTGGCTGCCGCCGAGCCGGAAGCTGAAATTGCTCGTGACTTGCAGCTCCGCGTAACTCATGGGAAATATCCGTGAATGAACCAGCGCCGCGTTTGGCCCGGTAAGTCATTAGGTGTGCCGAACAGCCAGTAGCGCATCCCTTCTTCATCCTCCGCGACGTAATAATCCCGATAACCGCCGTCCTCGATCCACCATTCATGACTGATGCGTTCCGGACCATCCGCATTTACAATAATGTGGCGTTCATGACGGTAAACAAATTGCCTGGGCGCGTAATCCGGTGTCAGCGCCATCGCCTCGATGGGTTCCGGCGGCTCCAGCAATTGCACCGGGCGGATACTGTCTTCCGGCCAGTCGCTTTCCGGCGTTTGCGCCAGGTCTGCTGTGGTACCTGCGGCACGTTCCGGCCAATGGCGCTCCTGCGGCAGGTACCGGTGAATATGATCATTGCCCACACGGGCGGCCACATTGTCGAGCAATTCCGCTATCTGTTCGCTGTCCGCCGACGGTTTGCCGTTCCAGAGCAGGTTCTGCTTGTCGCTGGCCGGTTCGGTTTTTGGTGCGTCCAATATAAACAGCTCGATGCCCAAACCTGGTGCTACCTGGTCAAACTGCAAAGCGAACAATTTGAAAATATGATCCGTGCGCTGGCTGGGATGGTTGGTGCCGATGGTTAGCTGGCCCGATTTGCCATCGATGCGCAGGTAGGTCAGTACGGCACTGCGCAGACCCAGGCCTTCGCTGTAGAGCCGTTTGCAAAGCTGGTCAACAAGCGTATGCACGGTTGTTTCGATAACTTCGCGAGTACGTATCGGTTCGAGCAGCGTGATCCGTTCACTGTAAGGTACCGCTTCTTTCAACGGTAACAAAAATTCCGCTTCCTGCCCGAGCGCCTGGTACAGCCGCAGCACGATACTGGCTCCAAAGCGGCGTTTCAGCACGGATTTGGGTAGATGGATAAAACTGCCGACCTGGTAGAAACCAAGCTGGTTGAGTTTGATCAATAATTCGGTGGCCAGACGTAAGGATGCCGGTGGCAGCGGCATAAGCGCGTTGCGCTGGCTTCCGGGCGGAACGATCAGCCCGCTTTCTGCGCAGCGCGCTACCGCCCAGGCGCAGCCGATGGTGTCGGCCATGCCGGGACGGATGGTATAACCCAGGCCACGCAGACGGCTGACCATATCTTTCAAATATTCCATTTCGCCACCCTTCAGGTGCGTGCAACCCGTTACGTCCAACAGCAGCCCGTCGGGCGGATCGACCATCACCAGCGGTGTATAGCGCAGGCACCATTCGGCCAGGCCCTTCAATAACTTGATGTTCCGCCCCGGCTTGGCTTCAAAAAGCTGGATGCCCGGTGCAATCACGCGGGCATCGGACGCCGTAATGCCAAATTTGATACCACATTGTTCCGCATGAGCGTTCATCGCGGTCACCAGCAGCCTGCCGTGGTCCGGTTCGGTAAACGCCACAGGTAGTTCCCTGAGCGACTTCAGGCGAATGGCCTCCCGGTCGGTCAGTAAATATCTAAACCATATGGATACAAAGCGTTTAGGCATAGCGTTTTGCCTTTTCCGTTTGCGGTTGTTCCATAACCGGCATAAACTGTTTGTTCTTCCACTCCACGTTCCAGCTACCTGGACTTCCATTCTTCACTTTTAACAGATCAACCTGCCAGCGCGGATGACCGACGCCGGGTATGCCGGGCCGGAGCTGGCTGCGCAGCGGCCTGACCGTCCAGCGCGCGGTACAGGCGGTTGTATTCATTTGCTTAACGTCCTTGCGCAGGATAAAGCCCGTCACCCGGCTTTGCTCGATGGCCAGTTGCAGTCGTCGCGATTCCATAAAGGTGAGTAGCCGCGTTTCGCAAATGACGGCGGCGATACCGTTACACTTCAGCGCTTCCTCGGTCACCCAGAGCACATCCTTCTCACGCGCCACATCGATAAAGATGATGCGGTCGGGATTGACGCCGAAGCGTTTAAGTGCGGGCGGGTAGATGCGGCGGGTATAGCTGACCCAAACGCAGACGCCGCCTTTTTCCAGCAGCGTTTGCAGAATACCGGCGATGAAACCGCCGATGGCCGCTGTAAATTCTGGCCGTGTACTGATAAATTCATGCAATGCACCCGTCGGAAATGTTTGGTTAGGAAAAGCGCTTTCAATAGCGCCTAATCCAAAGGACTGCCGTTCTTCCGGTGGTATGGGGCGGAAGCCTTCCCAGCCAAGTAGGTCCTGGCGCAGTTTGGTGATGATCTCCTGTTGTGTCGCTGTCATATCCATTACTGTTAAAGATCAAAATTGAATTCAGGGAAGCTGATGCCAGCCTCCCGGTTATATTGTCGGATCGCCGCTGCGATCTGGTTAAGTTCCCTGGTGCTGAACAGTTGTTCATCGTCATCTACAAAGGCCTGCGCCAATTCGGGATAATGAATGGCTTCGTAATAGGTTTCCAAGTCCTGCGGGATCACCGGAGGCTGGAGATCTTCGTACTCCACGTTGACATAAACAACGGCACGGCGCTCTCCGGCCGTGATGTCATAACGGCAATAGCCATCGACGTCGGCAAAATTTTGTAGCTGCTCTACCGTGATCGTGAGCGATTTGTTGTCTAATTCGAGTTCAAGAAAAAACGGTACCATACTAATCAAATTTGGGACTATAAAGTTATGCTAATATTTTTAGCATTTTCTTAACCTTTTTTACATTTTTTTCGCGAATTTTGTTTTAATGAAAAATAAGTTGTTCGACGACCTGCCAAAAACGGTAAAGCTCAGCACCGAAAAATGGCTATATATATTGCCAAATAAAGGCGAGGGTTATTTGCTTTATGATCCCATTAATGAAAAAGAAATGGGGCGCATACTAATGAATGACGCCGATCAATGGATCTACGATGGTGAACTACTGAATGTTTACGAAGCGGAAGAAGTGGCAGGTAAGATCACCGGTCATAAAAAAGAAATGGAAGAATTATTAAGGAGCCTGAAGGAAAAGTGATGGAGCAATTGTGTTTTTTTCCCGAGGTGGGTCAAAGCAAAGGCCTGCCCAAAGAAATGCTGGAATATATGCCGGGGCTGTTCAGCAAAGAAGAAGGCGACTACCTGCTGGAAAAGTTTATCAGGGAAGCACCCTGGAAGCAACGTGTGCAGAAGATGTGGGACAAAGAGGTGCTGACACCCAGGCTGACCGCCTGGTATGGGGACCGCCTGGAAGAAGACCCCATACCCTGGACGCCGGAACTGCTGATGATCAAAGCAAAAGTTGAGCCGCTGGCCGGTGTCACATTTAACAGTGTCCTGCTGAATTATTACCGCGACGGCAATGATTCCGTAGCCTGGCACAGCGATAAGGAGAATGTATTGGGCAAACGCCCGGTAATCGCTTCGGTTTCTTTCGGACAAGTGCGCAGTTTCGATATCCGCAGCAAGGCCGATCATAAGGAGCAATATTCAGTGAGGCTGGAGCACGGCTCGTTTCTGCTGATGAAGGCCGGTTTGCAGGAAGCATTTGAGCACCGTATTGCCAAGTCAACGAAACCGATGAAAGCGAGGGTTAATTTAACATTTAGGGTAGTGAAACATGGTAACTGAAAATTTTCGACTTACCGACGTATTCATTGCTTCTGCCTGCCGCACTTCATTGTTCCCTGAACATTTGTGTCTGCGTATGTCCTGGCGTAACTTCTTTAAAGTGATATTTCCCTTTGATATGCCGGTTAAACCAAATTCCTTTAACCATCGTTGACCGCATTTCTTTATACACTTTCTCCGGTACGTTCAGGTAATGGTAAACTTTACCCGAATGATAGCGGATCTCCAGCGTTTGCTGGTCAGCATCATAAGCATATCCGGCAATGACGGCTGAAGGCATATCATTTCCGCTTAGCCGGTACTTCGTCCGGGTGGTTTTTAAAATGAGCGCGCGCCTGTTTTAATCCGGTCGCAATCGCTTCACCTTCATTTCCCGTTGTTTTTAAAACCTCATTGGCGATCTCGACCGCCTTTTCACGTAGGTATTTTGGTTGGTTCTTATAGGATGGCGGGTAATCGCCTTTTGGCCATGGCATAGGATTGCAATTTTAATTAAACTTCTGTTCGGTTAAACTCTGAACCAGGTTGATCCGGCCTTATTTCCGGCTGCGGATTTGGCTGTTGCGGAACTTCCTGCGGTTCGTTTTGCGGCGCCTCTTGCGGTACCGAAGGCCCCTGCGGATCGTTTGGCTGCTGAACTTCCGGACGTGACGGCTGTACCGGCGCTTCCTGCGGTTCGTTTGGTATGGTATCGTGCTGCTTGCCCATATTTCAAGTATTGATTAAATAGATAACCAATGGCAAGCTTCGATGGTTTCAACTATTTAATATCTGCCATTCCGTAAGACATAAACGGAAACAAAACAAGTACCCAATAGGTTAACTCATTATGGAAAATTTCCCGATCACCATAAGTAAGGACAAGGACGTTCATCATTTTCAGGTCAGTGAACACCCCCATCATGACGGCGAACGCTGTAAATATCGTGTTTTTGAGGAAGGTAGTTTTGTGGCCAGCTTCCAGCCGGATGCGCAAAACTATCTGCATATCTGTCAAAACGCTGCGGGCATGGACGAGGAGATTTTGTACCTGCTGGCAGATCAGATTGAAGCACTGATACCGCATGCAGATAGTAAACATTTAAACGACAACGCATCATGAGATCAATATGGACCGGCTCTATCGGCTTCGGCCTGGTGAGCATACCTATTAAAGTATTTTCCGCCGTGCAGGAAACCCGGCTGGACCTGGACATGCTCGACAGTCGTGACCACGCGCATATCAAATTCCAGCGGGTCAATGAAAATACCAAAAAGGAAGTGCCTTACGATAAGATCGTAAAGGGTTATAAATACGACGACGATTATGTGATCATCGAGGATGCAGACTTTGAAGCTGCCGCGCCGGAAAAAAGCAAAGTCATCGAGATCGAAAGTTTTGTAGACCTGGCCTCAGTTAACCCAATGTACTATGAAAATTCGTATTACACGGAACCCGCCACCAAAAAGAATAAAGCATATGCGCTGTTATTGGAAGCGCTCAAGAAATCCGGCAAGGCAGGCTTGGCACGTTTCGTTTTACGCAGCACCGAAAGCCTGTGTATCGTTCACCCAGTCGATAAAGACATCGTGGTGACCAGAATCCGTTTTGCGCAGCAGATTCGTGACCAGGACGATTTGAACCTGGATGACGATATCAAAGTCAGTGACAAGGAACTGAAAATGGGCCTGGCACTGATCGAGCAGTACGCCGAGCCGTTAGATCTGTCGAAGTATAAAGACGAATACCATACCGAGCTGATGAATATCATCGAGCAAAAAGCAAAAGGCAAACGTCCGACCATTAAGAAATTAAAACCTAAAGCAGCCAAAAGCGACGATCTTTACGATCAGCTAATGAGCAGTCTGGCCGTCAAAAAAGGCGCATAACAAACAGAAAGACATGAAAAATCCATTTGAAAAAGAAAAGCATACGGGACTGATTGGTGGTTTGCTAATCGGCGGCGTTGTTGCAGCAGGTTTGGCTTACTTATTTTTAACCGAGGACGGCGAGAGGGTCTTAGAAAGTATAAAACATAAAGTTAAGGATATGGCCAAAGACCTTGCGGCTGGCGTTATCAGTGACAAAACGGGCTTAGAAAAATCAACGGTCAAAAAAGCCGAGGATGCCGTAGCGGAGTAGATGAAGATCGCTACTTATAACATTAATGGCATTAATGGCCGGATCGGCAATCTGCTGCGCTGGCTGGCGGAATCTAAACCTGATATTGTCTGTTTGCAGGAGCTGAAATGTGAGGATCACCGGTTTCCGGAACACGCGTTGCTGGAGGCTGGTTACCACTCGGTCTGGCACGGCCAGAAAAGCTGGAATGGTGTAGCCATTCTTTCTAAACATGAGATAAAAGAAACCCGCCGTGGCCTGGATGGGGAGGTGGCAGATACGCATAGCCGTTACATCGAAGCATTCATTGATGGAATCGTCATTGGTTGCATATACCTTCCAAATGGAAATCCCTGGCCCGGGCCGAAATTCGACTATAAGCTCCGCTGGATGGAAAGGCTTCAGGCTCATGCGGACAAATTACGGACTTTCAACTTACCTGTTGCGCTTGTCGGCGATTACAATGTGATGCCGACTGACCTTGATACTTACAAACCTGAGAAATATGTAAACAATGCCTTGTTTCGTCCCGAAAGTAAAACAGCCTACACAAGGCTGGTAGACTCCGGCTGGACAGATGCCGTCCGGCAGCTATACCCCAATGAACGAATCTATACCTTTTGGGATTATTTGCGCAATGCTTATGGCAGGGATGCAGGTTTACGCCTTGATCATTTTCTGTTGAACGACATTTTAAAAGACAGGCTAAAATCCGCAAAAGTCGATAAACTTGTGCGGGGTTGGGATCATAGCAGCGATCATGCGCCTGTCTGGATTGAGCTGAGCGACTAAAGACAAATTATTTGAATACGCTTTGCGCTTTCTTTATGGTTTTTTCCAGGTCAATCCCTTCGCCAAGCACCCCATGAAATAGATCTCCTACCTCTTTAAATCGATCCATTGCATTATTAATATTAAAATGCTGAATAGTCAGGCCGGGTTTTACTTCATCCCAGCTCAAAGGTGTAGAAACGGTAGCTCCTGGTTTCGGCCGAAGCGAGTAAGGCCCTGCGATCGTGGCACCTGGCCTGTTCTGTAAAAAGTCCAGGTACATTTTACCATTACGAGCGGCAATGCTCCTTTCGAGGCTGGTATAGTCCGGGATCTGCTTATGCACCAGTTTGACAATGATGTTGGCGAACAGCTGGCTTTGCTGGTAGGTGTATTTGCCTTCCAGCGGGATGTAAATGTGCATGCCCGTCGAGCCGGATGTTTTGGGATAGCTGGGTACGTCAATCGCGTCCAGTACATCTTTAGTGATGCGGGCGGCTTCCACCACCTGGTCGTAAGTATGTTTGTCCGGATCTAAATCAATCACGCAATAATCGGGATTGTCAGGTGTTTGCGCACGGCTGAACCAGGGATTGATCTCAATGCATCCTAATGAAGCCATCCAAAGCAAACTGGCTTCATCAGTGCCGACAAGGTACTTGGTGACCTTTCCTTCATCAGTTACATGATCGAAAGTTTTTGCCCAATCAGGTGCTTTATCGGTCACATTCTTCTGGTAAAAGCTTTGTCCATGGATGCCACCCGGAAAACGGTTGAGTGACATGGGCCTGTCTTTCAGGTAAGGCATCATTAATTCACCGACTTTATAATAATAGTTGAGCATCTGCCCTTTGGTGATCTTATCCTCGGGCCAGTAGAGTTTGGTAACGTGGTTAAATTTTAGCTCATGCCCGCAGATTTTTTTCACCTGGGTATCTTCTGTTGGGTTGAGCAGGGTTTTACGTTCCGTATTCTTAACCGGCGCTAATGCCAGGTCAGGCTTTTTTTCTTTCGCGGTTTTTGTTTTTTTGGGTTCGGCAACCGGTCTTTCATCGGCTTCGGCTACAGTTTCTTCGGTGGCAGCCGGTGTTTCCAAAACTACATCCTTCGCATTTTTATCAGTTCGCATCCCCTTGAAGGAAGCTTGCCTGAACACGCCATCGCCGGTTACTTCAGCAAATCCTACTTCGCAAACCAGTTCGGGTTTCAGCCAGGTCGGTTTAGCACCCATACGTTTTGGGCGGAAACGAGTTGGTTTGTCCACATCCACCTCATAATCAAACGGACTTTTATCCGTAATGAGCGGTTTGAATTGCGCCATCATTTCCTTTTGAAGTTTATCAGAAAAGCCGGTACCGACCTTACCGACAAATTGTAAATCACCTTTATTATCATAAACGCCGAGTACTAAAGCACTAAAAGATTTGCCGGTGCCTTCGTTTTTAGTGAAACCGGCTATCACCACTTCCTGCCGCCTTTGTACTTTTACTTTTAACCATTCTTTACTTCGTAGATCAGATGTGTAGGCGCTATCTGCTTTTTTGGCGATGATACCTTCAAGCCCCATGCGCTCGGCCGCTGCAAAAAAGTCGATGCCATTGGCGTCAAATACTTTGCTTTGGCGAATGTGGTCATTGTCGGTCGGTAAGATCGATTGCAAAACTGCTTGTCTTTCGCTTAGCGGTAAACCCATCAGGTTTTTACCCTCGTACCACAGGATGTCAAAAATATAATAAACCAGGTTCCCGTCCGCCTCGCTGCGCCAGTTTTGCATGGCCCCGAAGTCGGATATCCCTTTTTCGTTCAGCACTAACAATTCACCATCCAGAACGGCATCCATTTTCCAGCTTTTCAGCGCGTCATTGATCGGGTAATACTTTTCAAAGGGCAGATTGTTTCTCGAAATCAGTTGCACGCCATCTTTTTTGCTGAGGTTGGCAATGGCTCTGTATCCGTCCCATTTTACTTCGAACAACCACCCGGGCTCGTCAAAAGGTTCATCCACGAGCGTAGCTTTCATGGGTTTGATGTTGGCAGGCACTTTTGATTTTGGGGCAGATTTCAGGATTTTTGCAACATCAGCTTTCATAGTCTCCGGCTCGGTGGTTTCCACTTCTTCAGCCAGTTCCTGGTCGGGCACAACGTCTTCTTCATGGCCGTGCTGCCAAACCTTTTCACTGGTTTTGGCCATGGTTTCAATGGTCTTGCCGGAAAGTACTGACTTATCCTGTTTGGTTACATCTTCGCCTGTTGCAAACTCATCTTTGTGCTTGATCATCAGCCAGGCATTCTCACCCATGCTGTGTGTTTTGACCAACGCAAATTCGCCGTTTAGTTTTTCGCCATGAAGTTTTATTTTGAGCTGGCCGGAAGCCAGTTGTTTAAGTAATGCTTTTTCCTGTGCTTTTTTACCCTTGATCGCTTCGATAGGTTCGTAAGTCCCCTCGTCCCAAACAATCACCGTCCCGCCCCCATATTCGCCTTCAGGTATAATGCCTTCAAAATTTAAATAGTCAAATGGATGATCTTCCACCATCATCGCCAGGTGTTTTACCTTTGGGTCGAGCATCGGGCCTTTCGGCACCGCCCAGCTTTTCAGTACGCCTTCCATCTCCAGCCGGAAATCATAATGCAGTCGTGAAGCGTCGTGCTTTTGCACCACAAAGATCAAATGATCTTTATCCTTGCTTGCCCCGGCTTTTGGCTCAGAAGTCTTTTTAAAATCCCTTTTCTTGACGTATTCCTTCAGGCTCATGGTTTTACTTTTTTAGTTCGCGCTTTACATCAGGGGCATCATTACCTGCTGCAAGCACTGCTGCCACTAATTTTTCTTTAGAGACATTGAATTCCTTTGCCCAAAAATCCAGGGTATAGGCATCATCAATATCAACTGTCCGCGTGTCTTGAGCTTTAGCTTTTAACTTTCGTTCCATTTACGTTCAGATAACAAAGCCCCTTGCGGGGCTTGCTGATTATTTGCTTTTTTCTTTGAGATATTTCTCCAGGACTTTCCGGTCGTTTGAACCCGTGGCTTTGATAGCGCCCGCAACCGCCTGGCCGCTTACACCCATCTTGTCCTTGAAATACTGTATCTCATAATTCTCACTGCCGCTCACTTTGGAGCGGTCCGCTTTTCCTTTTTTTGTTTTATCGTCTGACATAGTAGTAGATTTTAGATGTGACGATATAACAAATTCGATACCAACGGGTTTTAATTAGAACGACAAAGCTTATACTAATGGAAAAGTTCAAGATAAGTGTAGCGGGCACCGACGAACTGTTTAATTTTCAGGTCGTCAACAACGGCAGTGATAAATGTGAATATGAAGTTTTTGCGGGTAACGAACTGGTCGCAGTTTTTGAACCGGATGAAAGCGAATATATTCACATCTGCCGCAACCCCGGCGGTTTAGATGAGGAAATTATTGTCCAAATAGCCGACCGGATTGAAGCTCATTATTTATAACAATGAGTCAACGTTTTCTATAAACGCATATAATTTCAGCTTCCGTTAGTTTTTCTCGCCCTTGTCTTCTGATATCAGCTTTAACCCCCGCGTCTTTTATATTCATCACGGTGATCAGCCTTTCGCCCCACTTTATAGATACTTCGTGATCTTTCTTGCCATAAATTCTTTCAACATCCGCGCGGTAAATCCTCTCGAAATTCTTAGCAGGCAATAATAGATCCAGATCTTCCTGGGTAAAGTAGTGTTTAAAATACTCATTATTATGAGGGTTAGCCGGATCATTCATATAATATTTGGTGGAATGAACGCAAATACTGATCAATGAACCGGTAATAAGATGCCCGTAAATTTTTTCGATCAACTCACTGCATTCCTGTAATGAAAAAAAATGTAGAATGTTGTACAAGATGACCATTGCGTACTTACCGACAGGTAAAGCCTCATGCTGTATATCACTGGTGATTAACTCCCATTGTTCTGATTCCGCCCCGGCTATCTCGGTCATGCGTGACCTTAACTTTTCCAGTTGAGACACCTCATTATCGATCCCGATTAATCTTCTGTCAGAAATGTCGGCATATTGTATAAGCGGCGATGTTTGCCCGCAGCCAATATCTAAAATAGCTCCGTCAACGAGTTGGTCGTCGAATCGATAAACCGGGTTAAAATCATTTTTTAAAATGTCGTCTGTAGAGAAAACCTCACCAAAAACTTCCCAATATAATTGCATCTGTAATTCCATTTTTAAAAATAATAATTTAAGTGACTTAAAGGAATTTTGGGAAGTACCCGATTTCATCGGGCCCGCGCTTTCCGCTGTATCTTTTTTTCAAAAAGGATGCCGCTGCAATCGCTACTTCGGCTGTGCCTGCCCGTCAGGTTTGCTGGCGCGCACCAAACCGCAGGCCGCACAGCAAACGCCAGTCCGCCGTTTAGCCACAGCCAAACCCAAATCGGTCCGTACCGCTGCGCTTTACCAGCCGATTTTTACGCGCCCACCGGCGGGCTGGCCTTTGCTTTTTCCTTCATAAACGGTTGGTTCATTTTTCGATTAAACAGGCTTTCCAACCATTTCAATTTTTTAACCGCAAAGGTAAAGCCCCCTGCGCCGCAGTCAAGGGTTTATGAAACCCCGCGCCAGGCCGGGCCCTTGACAGCCTCGCACCGTGCTTTCTAAACCCTTGCATTAAAAAACTAAAATATAATGTTATGGAAAGCCTGGTATTAAATCTTCAATCAAAAAATCAAATCACCGCCTACATGAAGGACAGCCACATGGTTCCTTATGAAAAGGGTATCTTCCTGGAAATGATCGCAGCAATCGAAACAGGTAATCAAACACAGCTCGACTGGTTCCGTAGTTTCGGCGATTCCCTTCGGGCGATCACGATGAATGTTCATGCCTACCGTAAAAGTCTTGAATTCGGTTTTACAGCAATAGCTTTTGATAAATATGGCTGGTTTAATCGTGCCACTTTTTTAGATCAGGAGGAACTAACCTTTGGTGATACCAGCCGCTACGGTAATTATAGCAGCATCAAATTAGGCATGGGTGCAAACGGTATCTGGACTTATGCCATATCGTACAGCTACGGTGTTGCGGGAGGCGGTTACGGCTTGTCTGTTTATGGCAAACAATTCATAAACCGTATGGATGCACTCGCTGATGCATTAAGCGATTTGAAAGCTAAGATGGTTTCCAGGATCGGCAGTACAGATACCACTAATGACAAACAGCCAATCATCCTTGCAACATTGCGTGATATCAACAAAATGGAGGTCGGTATGATTCAACTAAGTTTATTTTAAAAATAAACTACAAAATTATATAGTTTATAATCAGACATAACCAAATTAGGAAGCAAAAACTGCATAAGGACATTTTTCGTCCTTATAAATTTTGTCCTATATTTACTGATATTACTTAACCATAAACCATGGCTAACAGAAAGATTAGAACCTTTGGAGAGTATATAAAAGAGCTTAGAGAAGCTTCTGGACGGCCCCAACGTAAAATCGCAGCCGAATTGGACATTGATCCTTCGCTATTGGGTAAAATCGAAAGGGATGAAAGACCACCCACAAAAATGCTAATCAAAAAATTAGCTGAAATATTTAATCAAAATGAAGATAAACTTTTGGAGGAATATTTAAGTGATCAGATTGCAAATAAAGTATTAGAAGGTAGTGGAGGAACGGAAGTGCTGAAGGTCGCGGAACAAAAAATTACTTACTTAAAAAACAAGAAGAATGCCGGAAATACTTATTGATATAGAAGAACCAAAAGTTGATCGTAGAAATGAATTAAACGATCTTACGTCCAAAGAATGGGTTCAGGAAACAAAGAGTTTTTTCTACCAGAAGGGCCTGGGTGCAGGAAGTCCGGAAGCAAAGTATGAAAAAATGCATCCAGCCCCGTATTCCTTTACAGATATAATGAAGCTAATCCGGTTTTTTACAAAAAAAGAGGGAAAAGTGCTTGATCCTTTTGTTGGAGTCGGCTCAACAATTAAAGCCTGTCTTGAATTGGAAAGAGATGGTTATGGTGTGGAGCTTTCACCGGATTGGTATGAAATTACAAAGCAACGATTATGGGCAGAATCAAATATTAATATTGATAATGAACATCTTATCTGCGGCGATAGTAGAAAACTCAAAAATTTTTTCGAAAAGGACTTTTTTGATTTTATAGTAACATCTCCGCCTTACTGGAACATACTTGAAAAAAAAGATCATAAAGCAAATGAGAGAGCCACAAACGGGCATGCGACGAAATATAGTGAAAGCGAAAATGATTTGGGTAATATCGGGGAATATGAATTGTTCTTAAAAGAGCTCAGCAAAATATTTTTCAACTGCTATGATTTACTGAAACCGGGTAAATACATGTGTATCGTCGTCAGTGATTTTAGACATAAATCTGAGTTTTATCCTTTTCACGCAGATTTAATCAGCAAACTGACTAACAAGAAAGCCAAAAAACGATTTCAATTAAAGGGTATAAAAGTCTTGGTGCAGAACGCAAAGAAACTTTTCCCATATGGCTATCCATTTGCATATGTTGAAAATATACATCATCAATACGTGATCATTCTACAAAAAGGAAAATGAAAGAACTGAATAAGATTTATTTGCAGGATTGCATCGAGTTTATGAAAGAACTGGAAACATCTTCTGTAGACTTAATTATCGCTGATCCGCCTTACAATCTAAAGAAGAATTTCGGAAATAAAAGCGACTGTTGGGATAGTATTGAAGAATGGCTAAACTGGAGTAAATTATGGATTGATGAATCTGTTCGTATTCTTAAACCACAAGGAAATATCTTTGTCTACGGCATCCATCATTATCTATGTTATTTACAATGCTATTTATATGAAAAAGATTTGCATTACCGAAGGCAAATTATTTGGAAATATGAAAATGGATTTTCAAGTTACAAAACGTTGAATGCATTTTATGAGCCACTACTATGGTTCAGTAAAACTTCAGACTTCACTTTTCATGAAATTCGGGAACCGTACAAAAGCCAGGAACGAATTAAAAACAAAATAACAAAGAACGGCAAGGAATGGATTCCAAACCCTGAAGGAAGGTTAGCCGGCGATATTTGGGAGTTCCCGACGTTATCCGGGAAACGTTTTGAAAAAGAAAAAGTAGATCATCCAACTCAAAAACCGATTGCTCTTTGTGACCGTTTAATTTCGCATTTTAGCAATGCAAACGATTTGGTTTATATTCCTTTTGCAGGAAGTGGTTCTGAATGCGTAAGTAGCATTAAGAACCAACGCAGATTTTTAGCGACTGAGATTAATACGAAGTATATAGAAATAGCTAATTTAAGATTAAGTGAGCTTAAAGAAGTTAATGTTGGACAAATAACAAGTTAGAATGAAAAATTTTCCTCACCAATTTAACGACTTAACCAAGCTTTATAACGCGCTGGAAGTAGCACATAAGTTGCTGTCTGATCAAATCCCGCTATCCGACGAAAATTTCGGCGAATTATTAACAAGAAAAGGAATATATACCTATCGAGATAAAACGCTTACTGTAGACCAATTTTTAGTACTTGAAAAAGAAAAGCCAGCTTCAAACCGCGGTTATTTAACTGTTTCGAGGGATATTCGCAAATTTTTTGAAATTGCAAATCTTATTACATTAGATAATTCCAAGACAGGAACGCTGACAGCCCTTGGAAATAATTTATTAGCAGCTGAATTTGATGAAGATCGCAATGATTTGTGGCGAAAAGCGATGTTGGGAATGACATTAAAAAGTACTTCAAATGAACTGAGTCACCCATATAGGATTTTAATAAAACTTGTAAGTTCATTTCCAGGGATTGAAACTACCAAATTAATGTTGGCACTGGAGGCAAACAACGACAGTGATAGTGAATTTCAAAGGCTAGTCGAACTGTCCGAATTACCCTTAAGTGAAATTATCACAAGAGTCGGCACCACAGAATCAAATGCAGCAAATGCAGTCAAAATCCTTCCGGGAATCGCTGAACAACTGGGTGATATTGAACGAAAAAACAATCGCTCCTTTCCGGTTAATGCAGAACTGGAAGGAGATGATGAAAACACGATTACTGACGAGGATGAAGCCGATGAAATTGAAGATATCATAAGTCCATTTGATCCTAAAGACATCAAAATCATCGTGGAACCTAAAACTATTGATCATCTTGTTCAAAGACTTAAATATGACGAGATAGATTTGAATACCGAATTTCAACGAAAAGGTAATTTATGGCCTAAGGAAGCTCAAAGCCGGTTAATTGAATCAATATTATTAAGATTTCCTTTGCCAGCGTTTTATTTCGATGCCGGTAATGAAGATAAATGGCTTGTCGTTGACGGATTACAAAGGCTTTGGTCTATAAAAAATTTCATAGTTAACGATGACGAAGATGACGCTCTAAACTCTCCGTTAGAACTTAAAGGGTTGGAAATTTTGACCGACTATAGCAATAAAGGGATAACCTTTAGTAAGCTTAATCGCACCATGCAAAGGAGAATACTGGAAACTCCAATCACTACTTATTTAATACAGCCCGGGACGCCGAAACAAGTAAAATATAATGTTTTCCGGCGAATTAATACTGGTGGATTGGGCCTGAATGCAATGGAAATCAGAAACGCATTGAATCAAGGTGAACCTTCAAAGTTTTTAAAGAACTTATCTGAATCAAGTGTACTACGCTCATTGATAAAGGTTCAGGATAAAAGAATGGAGGACCGTGATTTGCTTTTAAGAGCGGTTTCTTTCATTGAAAAAAGTTATTTAGATTATGAAAAGCCGCTGTCAACTTTTTTGGATAAAGCAATGGAAGAGCTTGAAAATAAATCACAAGCCGAATTAAAGAATTTAAGCGACGGTATTATTAGGGCCATTGAAGTTCAGAAGGAATTATTTGATAAACATATGTTTAGCAGATCCATTATGGGCAAAAATGTACGTATCAAGTTAAATAGTGCCTTGTTCGAAGTTTGGGTATCTTTAGTTTATAAATTAAATGATATACAAGTGTCTACTTTAATTCAAAATAAACAAACTTTGGTTTATGACTACAGTATGTTACTTCAAGAAGAAGAATTTACTAGAGCAGTTGTTTCCTCGACCTCTGGAAAAGCCTCGGTTAAAACTCGATTTGAAAAAGTAATTGAATTGATTAATAAACACATATCATGATCACAAAAGCTGCTATAAAAAATTTCAAAGCGTTTAGAGATGCTGAAATCAATCTGTCTAACCTGAACTTATTTACAGGAATGAATGGAATGGGTAAATCATCTTTCATTCAATCGCTATTATTATTAAGGCAGTCGCAGTTAAACAACCCCAGTAAAAACATTGGTCTATCACTTAAAGGGGATTTGGTAGATATTGGTAAAGGAAAAGATGTATATAGCATTAATGCAGATAGTGACTTGATAAGTATCGATATAGATTATAATTATAAATCATACATCCGCTCATCATTCGAATATGTAGCAGAAAATGATGTCTTGAATGCCAAAGATTTTCAATTTAACACGATTGATAATCTGGATGAATGTTCTTTATTCAACAATAACTTCCAATATTTAAAAGCAGATCGAATTTCGCCTGATCATACTTACAGAGCTAATATTTTTCAAGTGCAACGGTTAGGCACCTTAGGCACCCACGGTGAACACACTCCTTTGTTTATCGCCTTAAATAAGTTAAAACCGCTAAAATTAAAGAGCGTACGCCATGAAAAAGCAACGACCGATAATTTGATAGACAATATTGATGCTTGGCTAAACGAAATTACCCCTGGTACCCATGTGGTTTCAACCTACCTAAATGACCTGGACATCGTCAAGTTAGTTTATAATTTCGAAACAGCAAATGATGTAACGCCTGATTTTAGCCCAATGAACGTTGGCTTTGGTTTCACATATACCCTTCCAGTGATTACCGCAATTTTATCGGCAAAACCGGACGATTTAATTATCATTGAAAATCCTGAATCACATTTACACCCGCACGGCCAGGTAAAAATGGGGGAATTAATAGCAAAAGCAGCAAATGATGGAGTTCAAATTATAGTTGAATCTCATTCAGACCACCTTTTTAATGGAATAAGGGTTGCCATAAAACTGGGATTTATCAATCCTGAAGATACTTCCGTTTTCTACTTTGAAAGGGATGAATCATCAAAAGAGCATATTACCAATATTTCGCAACCGGAAATTGATAAAAATGGACGATTAAGCTTTCAGCCAAAGGGGTTCTTTGACGAAACAGCTAAGCAGCTAGACATACTCTTAAAATAATTTTAATGGTTTACATGTTTAATGAGTTATCGTTAAAAGAAGTTAACTCAATATCTGACGCAAGGACAATTTTAGAGCAATTTGTCAAATCAATAATTTTTGGCGGGGAATTAGGCCTGACAGAAATGAGGCTTTATGAGGGTGTCATTCAAAATCTTTACAATATTCAGCTTTTTGATTCTTATAGAATAGATAACTGGCTCTCGGACAAGGAAATTAATTCAGATTTGCAGATACGCTTTAGGGAAATTTTTACTACTTATCCCTTAATAACGGATGAGGAGATAGTTGATTTAGAATTATACACCAGATCCAGCTTTACAAAAAAATTAGATTCATCGGACTTTCAAGTATGGGGGCTTGGAGCTGCCTATGTGTATGACACATTATCAATCAGTTTAGCAACCCATTTAGATTGGAGCAGCTCGTCGGTATTGATCAATCACTATTCTTTATCGATTGATGGCAATGAACAGTCTGAAGATGTAATGGTAAAACATTTTTCTGATGGCCCGACCTTAAAAGACCACGTCAAGTGGATAGAAAAACACCAAATTGATAGTTTAAAGCGCAGCGAAGATTTATGGAATGAAAGAGAGACCCTGTTTCCTAATTTGCTTTTTGGAAAGGAAGTTGAACAGCAATTCAAATCAATTGGTCTAAGCAAAAAGTTCTTTAGGATTGTAGAGAGTTTAAAGAAGGTAAATGAATTCGCGAAAAGTTGGGATACAGGTGGCTTTAATTTAAATACTCTTAAAGAAAGTACGAAATTAGATGTCTCAGGCGAATCACTATGCACAATGCAAAAACATTCTAGCTTAAGACGATTTCAATTAAATACCGGAGAAAAGGTTCAGTTTGAACTTCATATCAAACTTCCCGATATTAGAATATACTTCCTTCCTGATGAAGTTAATTACAAACTGCATATAGGTTATATAGGCAAACACCTAAGAACTTGTCTTTTTGATTAACAAAACTTGTCAGCTGTCAGCTATTTCCTGGCTGAAAAAAAAATCTAACTTTTCATTTTAATTAAAAGTGTAACTAAAGTACCCTGGTAGGAATTATAACTTGGCACATACCTGATAAAGTCAAACGAAATGAGATCTTTGACGCATATATGGTACGTACTGATAGAAGCAATTTTACCATAATCCATTAAAATCTTCCTGCTAATTTTAAAGGGCATTCTGTGGTTTTGATCATTCCAGCAAATGATCATCGCAAAACAAAGACTTATATGGGAGGTGTTAAGCCGTTCATCATCAGCCATGCGGTTTAAGAAGCGCGTCAAAAATTGGAAGTGCTCTTTACTCATCGCTTCTTTTTCTCCAGAACCTTCACGATATCATCGTATTTATAGTAGAATATCCCGCCAACTTTGGTAAATGTTAGAGTTCCTTTCACTCGGAAATTTTGCAAGGTGCCAGGCGAGATATGCAATAGGTTTCTTACTTCAGCACTCCGTAACCATTGCTTGGGATTGTGGTTTTGTGGCTTGAGCAAAGCAGAGATTTCCCTGATCAAATCATGTTTGAACAGTTCAAGGTCGTCTTTGGTAATGATATCAATTTGAGCCATTGTTAAAAAATAAAGGCTCAAAATTTGCTATTCAAAGAACAGAGGATTGCCAACTTAGCGATGTTGGTATAAATTTAAATGCCGCACAAAGAGCATTGCGCGGCATCAATAACCCCTATTTTAACTAGCCATTCTATCCAGCTTTCTTCTTAGCTTTTTCATGTCCTGGCTCACCTTAGTATCGATGACTTTAGCGTAATGCTGCGTGGTTTTAATATCAACATGCCCCAGCATTTTACTAACGCTTTCAATTGGCACACCGTTGGTTAAAGTAACGGTAGTAGCGAAGGTATGACGTGATAAGTGGAAGGTCAGATTTTGCTTGATATCGCAGGCATCCGCGATTTCCTTTAAATAGCTGTTCATTTTCTGGTTACTTAAAACTGGCAGAACCACACCCTCATTAACACATTTGGGATGATTTTTGTACTTCGCCATAATTTGCGATGCTGGCTTCAATAAAGGAATCCGGGATGAATTGTCATTTTTCTTCCGGTGTGTAAATATCCATTTCCCCCCGTCGATCCCTGTTGTAATTTCATCCCGAGTCAGCTTTTTTACGTCGGCATAGGACAAACCAGTATAGCAGCAAAACACGAAAATGTCCCTGACATGATCGATCCGCGCTATCTTAAAATCCTTTTTCATGAGCCGGTTAAGTTGCGCCTGGCTCAGAAATTCACGTTCCTTTATTTTCGCTTTGGACTTGAATTCCGAAAAAGGATTATCTCTTAACAGCTTTGGTTTAAGGATATAATTGTTAACTACCTTTTTCAGGTGTTTCAAATACTTTGCTGCCGAAATGGGCTGAATGCCGCAATCCAATTTCAGGTAATGATTAAAGTCATTAATAAAATTGAAATCAAGCCGTTTGATCGCCAGGTCATCCAATTTGTACTTTTTTTGGATAAACCCGGTTAGGTGCAACAGGCAGGTACGATAACCCTTTAAGGTGTTTTCCTCAAATTCTTTACCGATCAGTTCCTCCATTTGCTTATTGTGTAGACGGAAGATCTCCAATAGCCGGGGAACCTTTTGAGGCTTATCCCGGCCAAGGAATTTATCGCGCAAGGCTTCAGCTGTTATCTCATCGTCGTCTCTTACCATCTGCGCATGGACATTATGAACCTTCTGTTGAAGGTCGTCCAGGTGGAAATTCAGGGATTTGGAAAATTCGGTTTTGCCGTTTTCACGGCCGGACTTTGAACACCACTTTTCAGGATCAGCAGTGCGGGTGGTGGCGCATTCTTTCGGAATCCCATCAACTGTAAAACGCATGTAAACAGGGATGGGGCCGGATGTGTAGTTTTTTGGCTTCTTCAAATAGAAGAGCAGACTGTAACTTAATTCCATAAAACAAGCTTAAAATGTGAAACAAATTAAGTTTGCAGCTACCTCAGTTACAAGATGTGTTTTAATCGAACATGTTGTAATACAATAAGTTACGGAGTTTCCAGTGAGTCATTTGCCTGACTTTTCCCGACTCACTGAATTACTCACTGGAGACATACGATTTAGTGGATAATAAGTGGTTTTGTCGGAAAAAAAGAAAGCTGTAAATCAAGGATTTACAGCTTTCTGAATGATTTGATATCGATTTTTGTAGCCCGTAGGGGAATCGAACCCCTGTTTCTAGAATGAAAATCTAACGTCCTAACCCCTAGACGAACGGGCCTTATAAGTGAATATATTCCCTTATTTTGGGATTGCAAAGATATACGTTTAATGATAAATTAAAAATAATCTTTTAAAAAAATTTATCTATGGTTTTTAAATGACATAGTCACCTGCTGATAATCAAACAAAAACAACTTTTTTGCCTTATAAATCTATCAACGGATAAACTTATCTTTATTAAACAAAACCAAGCAAAATACCAATATGAAAGCAATATGGAACAACCAGGTAATAGCTGAAAGCAATTATACCATTGTGGTTGAGAACAATCACTATTTCCCGGTTGAAAGTGTTAAGCCTGAATACCTTTGCAGTTCAAGCACTAACACCGTTTGCCCCTGGAAGGGGTTGGCATCATACCATAGCCTGGTTGTTGATGGAAAAGAAAACAAGGATGCAGCGTGGTATTACCCTGATCCGAAAGAAGCCGCGGTACATATTAAAAACTACATTGCCTTTTGGAAAGGTGTACAAATAACCAACTGATCATGAAGCCAAAACAATATGATGTTATAGTAATTGGTGCGGGTCAGGCTGGTTTACCGCTTGCTAAAAGATTAGCTAAGGCTGGTAAAAAAGTGGTGCTGATAGAAAAGCGTTGGGTAGGGGGCACCTGTGTAAATGACGGCTGTACACCAACAAAAACCTGGGTTGCATCGGCAAAGGCTGCTTATATGGCTGCCAACAGCGGCCCGTTGGGTATTAAAATTAAAAGCTACAAGGTGGATATGGCGCTTATTAAAAAGCGTAAGGACGATATTGTGATACATGCCCGCGACGGCGGTACAAAAAATGCAGAAGAAACACCCAATCTCGATTTGATATTTGGTGAAGCGGTTTTTACTGATGTTAAAACCGTATTGGTAAAACTAAACGATGGCGGTACGCAGATCTTTAATGCCGAATTGGTATTCTTAAACAACGGAGCCAAAACCATCATCCCGGATATAGACGGATTGAATGATATTGAGTACCTAACCTCAACATCTATTTTAGAGTTGGATAAGGTGCCTGATAGTTTATTGGTGATCGGCGGTAATTACATCGGACTGGAGTTTGGGCAGATGTTCCGCAGGTTTGGCAGTAAAGTGACGATACTGGAGCGGTCTGCAAGATTGGTGTCGCGCGAGGATGAAGATATTTCTATTGAGATGCGCAAACTTCTGGAACTGGAAGATATCAATGTGCAGACCGGCTCGCAGGTGGTTAAATTTAAGCAAAGCAAAAATGGTAAGATCATAGCAACCATAAAAAATGCTGAGCACGAAAAGAAAGAGAAATTCAGCCATGTGCTGGTAGCTGTTGGCCGCTCACCCAATACAGATACTTTGGGATTAGATAAAACAGGTGTTGGGGTTGATGAAAAAGGCTTTATCAGAGTAAATGATAAGCTGGAAACTAATGTGAAAGGTATTTATGCTTTAGGTGATGTGAAAGGCGGCCCAGCGTTTACCCATATTTCTTATAATGATTATACTATAGTATATCGTAATATCATTGAAAAAGCCAACCTGAACACTAAAGACAGGCCTGTGCCTTACTGCATGTTTACCGACCCGCAACTGGGCCGTATCGGAATAAGCGAACAGGAAGCAAAAGACCAGGGACTGGATGTAATTGTTGCTAAACTCCCTATGGCGCATGTAGCACGAGCGGTAGAGACGGGCGATACCCGTGGGTTTATGAAAGCGGTGGTCGACCGTAAAACAAAGAAGATACTTGGCGCCGCTATTTTGGGCCAGGAGGGCGGCGAGATCATGTCGGTACTGCAAATGGCTATGGAGGGTGGTATTACTTATGATCGTATCCGTTATTTCGTATTCGCGCATCCGTTATATTCAGAGTCATTGAATAACCTGTTCATGCGTATTGAAGATTAATTGCTGATGATAAAGGTTGACCATTTAAGCAAATCATTCGGAAAAACTAAGGCTGTTGATCATATTTCGTTCGAAGTGAATGAAGGCGAGAACCTGATCTTATTAGGTACCAGCGGCTGCGGAAAAACCACTACGCTCAAAATAATCAACCGGCTTATTGAGCCTACCGGCGGTAAGGTGTTTATTAATGGCGGGGACATTATGGAGCAATCGCCCGAGGTTTTGCGCCGGGGTATAGGTTATGTTTTGCAGAACAACGGCTTGTTCCCGCATTATACAGTGGCCGAGAATATTGCCATTGTTCCGCGATTACTTAAATGGGACGACAAGCAGATCAAACATCGCATGAGCGAATTATTAGAGAAGCTGCACCTGGATAAAAAATATTTGAATGTTTACCCAAACGAACTTAGTGGCGGACAGCAGCAAAGGGTAGGCCTGGCACGCGCATTAATTGCCAACCCGCCGTTGTTATTGATGGACGAGCCATTTGGCGCCTTAGATAACGTAACCCGTTCAAAGATCCATGCCGAGTTTAAGGCACTGGACGAACTGAAACGCAAAACCATCATTATGGTAACGCACGACGTGCAGGAGGCATTTGAGCTGGGCGACAGGATCTGCCTGATGGATAAGGGCAAGATCATACAAAACGGCACACCTACCGAACTGCTGTTTAAACCGGTTAATGCTTTTGTTAAAGATTTTTTGAAAGAGCAGCGGTTACAGTTAGAATTTAAAGCTATTCGGCTAAATGACATCTGGACGTACCTTGCCCCGCAAACACCAAAACAAGGGTCGGTTGACTTGCATGGCGATGCCAGTTTTTGGTCGGCTATTGAAAGTTTCAAGTTTAATAAGGCCGAAAACCTGCATATCAAACATCAGCAAAAAGACGAATACCGGTCTGCCGGGTTTGAAGAGTTGATGTCGGCATTTTACCAATATAAAAAGCATCAGCCACATGAATGAGCAACAGCAAACCCTCTGGCAGTTCATGGCCCAGCAAAGCGATAAGTTGCTTACGCAAACGCTGCAGCATATCGGTTTGACTTTCATTTCGCTCATCATAGCCGTATTGATCGGTTTGCCGTTAGGTATTCTCATCGCCCGGAAAAGAAAATTGTCAGGTTCAGTTTTAGGCGTAGCCGGTGTTTTACAAACTATCCCGAGTATAGCACTTTTAGGATTCATGATCCCGCTGCTGGGCATTGGCGCCAGGCCTGCTATTGTCGCTTTATTGCTGTATGCGCTGCTGCCCATTATCCGCAACACTTATACCGGTATTACCGGGGTAGACGGCGCGGTTAAAGAAGCTGCCGTTGCTATGGGCATGAGCAAATGGCAGGTACTGTTTAAGGTCGAGCTACCGCTTGCTATGCCGGTGATATTGGCCGGTATCCGCACCGCTACGGTGATAAATGTTGGCGTGGCTACGTTGGCCTCATATATTGCGGCGGGTGGCTTAGGCGAGTTTATATTCGGCGGCATCTCGCTTAATAATACCAACATGATCCTGGCGGGCGCCATCCCGGCGGCATTATTGGCTATTTTGTTTGATTCTTTGCTGTCGATGCTACAGCATCTTAACCTGAAGAAATTAAAGGTCGCGGCCAGGGTGCTGCCGATACTGCTCGTCGTCATGGCTTGTTTTTACTTTATCCCATCGGCCTATGGCAGCAAGCTCACGGCGGGTTTTACACCCGAATTTATGGGACGGCAGGATGGTAACCTCGGGCTGCGCAGCAAATACGGCTTAAAGATCCATACGATTGTGATCAGTGATGCGGTAATGTATAAAGCCGCATTCGAGAAAGAGCTGGATGTCATCAGTGGCTATTCTACGGACGGACGGCTCAAGGCCTATAATTTGGTGGTTTTGGATGATGATAAAAAGATCTTCCCGCCCTATTATGCCGCGCCAATTGTAAGGGAAGATGCCCTGAAGAGATTTCCTGACCTGGAAAAGACATTAAATATGCTGTCGGGCAAAATAAATGATAGCATTATGACCGATTTAAATTACCGTACCGACTACCTTCACCAAAGCCCGGAACGTGTGGCTAAGGACTTTTTAACGGCCCATAATTTATATCAGCCGGAGCGTGGTGGTAATGCGGGTATTGTGCGTATCGGGTCAAAAATATTTGGCGAACAATATATTTTGGCCAGTATGTACACGATGTTAATAAAGGGTTATACAGATTACGATGTAGCCACAAAAACGGGACTGGGCGGCACCAAAATTTGTTTTGATGCCTTAACCAACAACCAGATAGACCTTTATCCGGAATATACCGGTACTGGTTTACTGGCGATATTACAGCCCCGGCAAAAGGCTATTGATGCTTTGGAGGGTGACAGGGATAAGACCTACAATTATGTTAAAATTGAATTTGAAAACCGTTACCAAATAAAATGGCTGCAACCCATAGGGTTTAATAATGCCTACGCTTTAATGATGCGCAAAAAACAAGCTGCCGATTTAGGTGTTAAAACTATATCAGACCTTAAGCAGTATTTGGAAAGAAAATAATAAATGGACTTATTAGACTGTTATTTTAAAGTTAGAAAACATACCGAAGCCATCTGCAGCCATTTGCAGACCGAGGACTATGTGGTGCAGCCGGTAGTTGATGTGAGCCCGCCCAAGTGGCATATTGGTCACACCACCTGGTTTTTTGAAACCTTTATTTTAAAACCTTATGCTACGGGCTACCAGGAATATAATCCTGATTATAACTACGTGTTCAATAGCTATTATGAGGCTGTTGGCAACCGGGTTATACGTACGGACCGGGGTAACTTAAGCCGGCCTACAGTTATTGAGATCTACCGCTACCGCGAGTATGTGGATGACGCCATGACAAAATTCTTGTGCGAGGAACCATCTGCCGATGTGCGGGAACTATTGGTACTGGGGCTTAATCATGAAGAGCAGCACCAGGAGCTTTTATATACCGATATCAAATATATTTTAGGGCACAACCCATTGTTCCCGGCTTATGATAAGGGCTACGTGTCACCAAAGGTTGCACAGAGCGATGCTGGTTTTATTAAGCTGGATGAGGGTGTTTACGAGATCGGCTTTGCAGGCCAAGGCTTTAGTTTTGACAATGAGCTTAACCGCCACAAAGTATATCTAAACACTTTCGAAATAAGCCCCAACCTGGTTACCAATGCCGGGTATTTAGAGTTCATCAATGCCGATGGCTACCATGATTTCCGTCACTGGCATGCCGAGGGCTGGGATTGGGTAAAAACCCATCATATCGAAGCACCGCTTTACTGGCACTTGATCGACGGCGAATGGCATAACTATACCTTCCATGGTTTAGAGTCTTTGAAACTGCACAACCCGGTTTGCCATATCAGTTATTTTGAAGCCTACGCATACGCCAGTTGGAAAGGCCTGCGGTTGCCTACCGAGTTTGAGTGGGAAGCCGCCGCACCGCAATTTGCATGGGGCAAAAGCTGGGAATGGACAGAAAGCTCTTACCTGCCATACCCGGGTTTTATAAAGGCCGCCGGGGCAATCGGCGAGTATAATGGTAAATTTATGGTGAACCAAAAAGTGTTAAGAGGCGCGTCGGAAGTTACATCGCCGGGACACAGCCGGATCACCTACCGAAATTTTTTTCAAACACATTTACGATGGCAATTTACTGGCATAAGGCTTGCTAAGTAATTGCACCAAACGTATACTATGAACCAATCAGCCACACAACCAAAAGTAATTGAAACATCAAAAAATAATACGGAGACGTTTTATAAAGATGTTATCAAAGGGTTACAGTCGGTACCAAAGCGGCTTAACTCCATGTATTTTTATGATGCCGCAGGCGATAAGATCTTCCAGGAGTTAATGGATTGTCCGGAATATTACCCGACAAACTGCGAACTGGAGATCTTCTCGGAGAAAACTGCCCAATTGGCAAAAGCTATCATCGCCGAAGGCGATGCCTTCGACCTGATAGAGCTTGGCGCAGGCGATGCCACTAAATCATCGTACCTGCTTAAATATTTGCTGGACGAGCAGGTTGATTTTACTTACCTGCCTATTGACATATCCATCAACACCATAAATTACCTTACCATAAAGTTGCCGCTTACCTTGCCCGGCATTAAGATAAAAGGCCTGAACGGCGAGTATTTTGAAATGCTTAACAAAGCGGCATCGTTATCAAACCGGCGCAAGGTTGTGCTTTTTATGGGATCAAACATTGGCAATATGCCGGTAGTTGAGGCAACCACGTTTTGCAAAGAACTGCGTAACCATTTGGCTTCGGGCGATATGGCGCTGATAGGTTTCGACCTGAAAAAATCACCAAAAGTTATACTGGCCGCTTATAATGATTCGGAAGGTATTACCAAGCGGTTTAACCTTAATTTGCTTACCCGCATAAACCGTGAGCTGGGCGGTAATTTTGAAGTTGATAAATTTGACCACTACGCCATGTACGACCCTGAAACCGGTGCCTGCAAAAGCTACCTGATCAGCCTGGCAGATCAGTTGGTAACCATTGGTAAAGAAACTATCCGGTTTGTTAAGGACGAGTATATCTACATGGAGATCTCGCAAAAGTTCACCGTTATGCAAACTGACCAGATGGCAACCAACACAGGATTTAAACCAGTCGGCCGTTTTTTTGACAACAAAAAATGGTTTGTTGATGCGATCTGGATGGCGGAATAGTCGCTCAAATCATTTTATTTATTAGCTTTCTATAGGCATTAGCAACTTTGCCGGTAGTAAATTTGGGCATTTATCGGGCATCGGGGCTTGTGCCGGTAGTAAAAAACAGGGTTTTTCGGGCATCGGGGCTGATACCGGTAGTAAAAATTGCCATTTATCGGGTATCAGGGCTCATGCCGGTAGTAAGTTTTTTAGATTAATTACTGATAATCACTCATTTAAATAAATTAGCTGCCAAAAACTTCCATTTTAATTCAAAGAACTATTTTACGAAAAAGTGTGGATGACAAAGGCCTGATTCGGCTGCCCGCGATGCATACAAATATACGCAATTTTTGCCGGGAATGCTAAAATGGCAAGAAGCATCGGCCACAAGATATATATAGCAACTATCGCGCAGCGTAAACAACAGGTGCCTGCCCTGCCTTCACGGGTGTTTTCACTTTGCCAAAATGCGGGCAATTACAACTTTTATGAAAAATGCCGCAAGAACTAAAACTTATTACCAGCACTGCCGCGGCTATGATTAATCTGCTTTTTAACATACTTAATTGCTCCAATAGTTACTAATATACAAAATATAGCCATGCCTGCACCTACGGCATCTGCAAACAGGTCGGGCCAATTACCATCGCGCCAGGTAAATACCCATAATTGCAGCAGCTCGATAAGGCCACCAAGCAAAATGGAAATTGCTGTAATTACAAACGCCGGCATAAACTTTAAAGTATCCGTGCCCTTTTGCCGTAAATAACCATTTGCACTAAGTACTACCATCATAAAGAAGAACCCGCAGTGCACCAGCTTGTCAAACCCCGGGAAAAACATAGGCGATTCGCTGACAGAGCCAAGCTTAATATTGCAGAGCGTAAAAATAAACAAGGCCCACAAAATTGTGAGCCTTTGATATTTTAAGAAAGATCTCATTAATAATATTATGCGCCTACAAGGCTTTTATAATCTTCGGCTGATAATAAACCGGCTACATCGGCTGCATCGGCTACGGTTATTTTTACCATCCAGCCTTCGCCGTATGGGTCAGAATTTACCAGCTCAGGTTGGGTATCAAGCGCTTTATTAATTTCTGTTACGGTGCCGGTTACGGGCATAAACAGGTCAGATACGGTTTTAACAGCCTCAACGGTACCAAAAACGCCCTCTTTGCTCACTTCTTTACCTACCGAATTAATGTCTACATATACAATATCACCCAGTTCGCCCTGGGCAAATTCTGTTATACCTATGGTAGCAACGCTACCTTCTAATTTAACCCATTCGTGGTCCTTGGTGTATTTTAATTCAGCAGGAAAGTTCATATGTTAATTTTAATTTACCCAAAAATAAGAAAACTTTACGCAACCAAATAAATTTAACCTTAAGAAACTGTAATTTTAATAAATATCCACGTTCTATATATATGGAACGGATTTTGTAACCTATTAGTAAATCATCCCGATAATGAAAAAAGTAAGGCTATTATTGCTTGCCCTGTTTGGCGTTTGCTTATTGCAGGCATGCCACGGCAATAATAATAGCGATACGGATGATACCACTGCCGCGATTGCGGACACCTCAAATAACGCGACCATTATTGTAGGCAAGGATGATGCAAAATTTGTTACCACCATTGCCCAGGCCTGCCTTGCCGAAATTAAAATAGGCGCCATGGCCAAACAGAAGGGCACGGACAAAAGGATAAAGAACTTTGGCGCCATGATGGTGAAGGATCTGACCAAAGGAAAAGGGCGACTGATAGCGCTCGCAAAATCAAAAAAGATCACCTTGCCTGATTCCATCAGCACAGCCGATCAGCAATCCATAGCCGATCTGGATAAAAAAGAAGGGAAGGATTTTGACAGCGCCTACCTCGATAAAACCCGCGAAGATTATAAACGGGCGCTCGACCTGTTTACCACCACATCAAAAACCGCTTACGACCCGCAGATAAAAGCATTTGCCGCACAAAATATCCTTACCATACAAAGGCATTTGGATCTGATAGATGCGATTGATGATAGTGTAAAGTAAAGCCTCTCCTAAATCCTCTCCAAAGGAAAGGACTGTGATCAGTATTTTTTAAATTATTTAAGGTTTAAAATTGCACCTTAGGTGCAAAACGTCGGTAGAAAAAATAATATGCAATCAATAGCGTGCCATAGGCACGCAACGGTCTAAATCCTATCCGGTTTAAGTTTTTCTGAACAGATGGTCCCCCAAAAAATCGTCTTGATGAATGCCCCTCTTTATAAGATGCCATCTGATTAAATAAATGTTACCATTGGGTTAACAAATATCTTCAAAGCTCATATATGTAACAGGTTTATTATTTTTGTGCTTAATTAATTCTATTGTTTGAAAAGACTAAGATTCATCAAATTCTTACTCCTTTTTATTATTTGTTTTCAAATAGTTACGCCATCCCTTGTCGTTCACCTTGGCACCACTCATCCCAAAAACAACGATAAAGAAGTCTTCCAGAAAAAAAGCCAGGTTACAAAGGTAAGTGACCACCACGATACGCATTTGTGGAATATGGTTACCAAGCATCAAAGTCATGTTCTTAGGGTCAATCCACGCTTAAGGGCAATAATGGGGTTTTGCATTGTTTTCGCCTCATTTTTACTCGGTTTTTGCTTTCAAAATACCAATTTCTCCGGCAGCCATTACCTGTCTGTTTTATCAAAGGAAAAACCTCCGGTTCCAAAATATTTGTTATTCGGGCAACTAACAATCTGATTCTATTCTCCGCAGGTATTTAATACCACATTATTGAAGCCACTTGCTTTCAATATCAAATATTCTTGATTTCTAACAAATTTTTAAAGCGAAAATGCTTGTAAAACTCAATGTGTTTACAGGCATTATTCAAAAGCTACAATGAATTACGGAGAAGTTCTTAGCCTGCAGGTCATGTTGGCTAACAAAGCATATCATCAGCATTTATTCAAAATATTACAAGATGTGGACATCCACCACCATTACCAGGTGCTGCTGCTTATTAACCGCCTGGGCGGAAAAACCACGCAAAAAGTATTGTGCGATAACTTGCATATAGAAAAATCTAACATGGTCGCCATTATCGACCTTTTTGAAAGAAAGGGTTATGTCACCCGCGAAATGAACTACCGTGACCGGCGCGGAAAAATGATCGTCTTTACACATAAGGCCAGGGAAATAGTTGCCATATTCAAGCATGCATTCAACCTGTTACAGGATAATATCGCCCATGACATATCCTGGCAGGAAATGCATAATTTTTTACATGTGTTGAAAAAGATCAACCAAAACCTTGTAAACCTTGGCAATTTAAAGATGGTTGAACTGGAAAATAAGTCGGTGTATAACGATGTTTAGCTATAAAAAAGTAGTTGTAAAATTGAACCATTGTTAACTGTGTGTTAAGAAAATGATGATAGTATAATAACTGCCATAATTCTTTTTAACGTGGCGTGCAAAATAGCTTTGCACCAAGCAATAAAACGTGAAAAAACTAGCTATTTCTTTAATAATATTTCAATTCTTTCTTGCCGGGTACAATACCTGTTATGCGCAATTAACGGGTGTAATTTCAGGCAAGGTGACCGATGCAAAATCAGGGGAAACCTTGATAGGCTCTACTGTTTTAATCCGGGGCGTTAAAGGTATGGCAACAAATGTTGAGGGAAGGTATGCGTTAACCACCGTGGCACCCGGGAAGTATACCATAGAAGTCAAATATCTCGGGTATCAAACTAAGGTGATCGGCGAAGTGGATGTAGCGGCCGGGAAAGTCACCGGTCTTGACGTTATACTAAATCAGGAAGATTCACGGATGCTTAAGGGGGTATCGGTGACGTCATCCTACCGGAAAGAAACATTGGGCGCTCTATACGCTGCTCAAAAAAATAATGCTGCAATAACAGACGGTATATCGTCGGAGAATATCAAGAACACCCCCGATAAAAACACATCGGAAGTATTAAAACGGGTTAGCGGGGCTACAGTACAGGATAACAAATTTGTAATTATTCGCGGGCTGAGCGACCGCTATAATACCGCTTTGCTGGATAATACGCCTTTGCCAAGTACCGAGCCCAACCGCAAGGCATTCTCTTTTGATATTGTGCCATCAAACCTGGTGGATAACATCATCATCAACAAAACAGCAACTCCCAACCTGCCGGGTGATTTTGCAGGGGGGGCGGTACAAATAAATACGCGTGACATTCCTGATGAAAACTTTACAACACTAAGTTTAGGGTATTCATACAATTCGCAAACCACGTTCAAAAATTTCAGGAGCGGGCATCGTAATGCCTCTGATTATTTTGCTTTCGATAATGGCTCGAGGAAGCTGTCAGGTAATTTCCCATCTACTAACCAGGTAGTAAGTTCTTCCCTCACCCCGCAACAAAATATTGCCGCTTTAAATTCTTTTAGCCCTGACTACAACATTTATCATAACAATGCTATTCCGGGACAAAATTACCAGTTATCAATAGGAAGGGTAAAAAATATCGGGACTAATGGAAACAGGTTTGGAGCCATCATCGCGCTTACTTACCGTAATTCGCAACAAACCAACCCGGAGGTATTGAGGGATTTTTACACCTTCAATTACGCTGATGCACAGTATAAATTTTCGACCAATATTGGTGCTTTAGCCAATTTCGCCTACACTTTCGGCAAAAACAAAATAACCTTTAAAAACATATACAACCGCATTTTTGATGATCAGTTTCTTTATCGGACAGGCGAGAATACAGCTATCTCAAGTGATGTGCAGTTCTATGCATTTGACCTGATCCAAAAAGCCCTGCTTAAATCAACTGTTGAAGGTGAGCATGCTATTGGGAGTAAGAACTCAAAAATAAAATGGACTGCCGGTTTTAGTAATATTATTAATGATCAACCCGATCAGCGCAAGATCAGTTATTCGCGCAACATCAATGATCGAAACGATCCAACAGTACCCTATACCGCAAACGTACAAGGCACGATCGGGAAGGAGAATGCAAGGCTTTTTTCTTACCTGTCAGAGAATATCTACTCTGGCGATATTAACTATTCCCTGCCTTTAACCATGTTTAACCAGGGGGCTACTTTTAAAACAGGCATAGGATCGCAATACCGCAAAAGGAACTTTGATGTAAGGTTCCTGGGGATGCTGATAAGCGACCGGGTATTGGACGGTGACGAAAGAAATGCCATCGCGCAAAGGCCATTATCTACCTTGTTCGGTACCGACCTGATCAATGCCGGGAAATACGATCTGAAGGAAATTAATGGAGATGCCGATTCATACAATGCCAGCGCGATTGTAAATACAGGGTACTTAATGCTTGATAATAAATTCGGCGAAAAATTCAGGCTGGTTTGGGGAGCACGTGTAGAACAATTTAATTTAGATTTAACCGCAAACAGTACGTCAATACCTAAAACAAAGCTTAATAATATTGACGTGTTACCATCTGCTAATTTTACATATAGTGTAACGCCCAAAGCTAATCTTCGTTTATCATACTATCGCACACTTGCACGGCCTGAATTCAGGGAGCTTGCACGCACTTCGTATTATGACTATGAGTTGCTTGCACTGCAAACAGGTAACCCCAATTTAAAACGCGCGCTGATTGATAATGCCGATATACGGTATGAGTTTTATCCTTCAGCAGGACAGATCATATCTGTATCAGGATTTTATAAAAAGTTTACCGATGCCATTGAATCAAACATTAATGACGTCAATGCCTCTACACCCGAAATAAGTTACCTCAACGTGCAGAAGGCTACCACTTACGGATTGGAGTTCGAATTAAGAAAGAAGCTCGAATTTATCAGCCAACAGGCATTTAAAAACACCACCTTATATACAAACGTATCCCTTATTAAATCAGAAGTTAATGATCCTGCACTTATAGGTACAAAGCGGCCAATGGTAGGGCAGTCCCCTTACGTGATCAATGCCGGTATTCTCCATACCGAAATGGACCAGAAGTTAAGTTTCAACTTATTATATAATCGTGTTGGCGGAAGGATATTCAAATCTCGCGGAGCAAATTTCCCTAATGTATATGAAAGTCCGCGTAATGTCCTCGACTTTCAATTAGGTTATAAAACCTTTAAAAACAGGGGCGAATTTAAATTGAACGCTGCTGACCTGTTAAACAACAATTACCAATTTTTCCTGGATTATGATAATAACGGAAAATTCTCGACCGGTGACAAGATATTCAGCCGGTATAAACAAGGTACAAATGTATCGCTCTCATTCACTTATTCATTTAAGTAATCAGCAAGTTAACCATTTGTATGATCAGTAAACATAAAAGAAAACACAAAAATAAATTTTAAAAAAAGGAAGTATGAAAAAGCACGCACTACTATTACTATTTGCAGCAACGTTATTTGCAGCATGTTCAAAAAAGGAAACAACGCAACCGGTTACCCCTGCAGGTGATGTAGTTGAGGTTAGCGGTGATATTAAAGTGGCTACGACATGGAAAGCAGATAAAATTTATTTTTTGAAGGGCTTTGTGTATGTAACTGATGGCGCAATATTAACTATCGAGCCGGGTACAATAATTAAAGGCGACAAAGCAACCAAAGGCACTTTGGTGATCACCCGCGGCGCTAAGATCGAGGCCGCCGGTACAGCAGACAAGCCAATTGTTTTCACTTCAAACCTTGCAGCCGGTGGACGTTCAGCCGGCGACTGGGGCGGTATCATTTTGTTAGGTAAAGCACCTGTAAACCCTACGGCTGCTCCTAATATTGAAGGCGGCTTAGATCCTAAAGGTGATGCGCCGAAATATATCCAATACGGCGGTACCGATGCTAATGACAACTCTGGTACGCTGAAATATGTTCGTATTGAGTATGCCGGTATCCCATTTTCACCGGACAATGAAATTAACGGCCTGACAATGGGCGGCGTAGGCGCCGGTACAACTTTAGACTATATTGAAGTTTATAAATCGGGCGATGATTCATTTGAATGGTTCGGCGGAACAGTTAATGCTAAGCACCTGATTTCGATAGGTGCACAAGATGATGACTTTGATACAGATTTCGGTTTCTCGGGCAAGGTTCAATTTGGCCTGGCACAACGTGCACAGGTAATTGCTGATTTTTCAGGTTCTAACGGATTTGAATCGGATAATGATGCTGTAGGATCCAATAACTCACCACAAACAGGGGTTACATTTTCAAACATGACAATTATTGGCCCGTTATTATCACCAACAACAACATCTGGTATTAATGCAAACTTCCAGCACGCCGCACAAATACGCCGTAACTCTTCTTTAAGTTTGTTCAATTCACTTTTATTGAACTACACAGAAGGTGTTTATTATGATGATGGTTTACCTGCAGGATCAGGCGTTAACGCTTCTGCAAACTACCTTGCCGGAAAAAGCGTAGTTGCCAATAATTTGATTTATGCATGTAATTCAAAAGGTAACGAAGTAAAGGGCCAGAATAAAGCCTTGTTCGAAGCTTTACTTAGGGCTGCAAACACGTTTGATAATACGTTGGGTGATGCTGATGTGATTGCAGATCCACTAAAATATGGTTCAGACTTTAAAGCTTCTTCTAATGCTGCTTTCGGCATACCTAATTTTACTGTAAAAGCAGGAAGTACAGCTGCAACTAAAGCATCAGTATTTACAAGCGCCAAATTTACAGGCGATGCTTTTTTTGATAGAACTGCCACCTATGTAGGTGCATTTGGAGCAACAGACTGGTCTGCAGGCTGGGCAAGCTATGATCCTCAGAAATTACCATATACTACCCCGGGTGTGGTAAAATAGTTAATACCGGGTTAAATAAATTTTTAGAAGGCTCACTATTTATAGTGGGTCTTTTTTTATAAACACACGGCAATTTTTTTTAGTTATACCAAAATCCGTCCGGATATCAAACAAGCGCATATTTATTGTTTGGTTAGGCGATGTTTTTACTAAGGGAAGTAATTGCACTATTATCGTCATTAATTCAACCTATTTTTGCATAACCCTGATTAAAACAATAATTTGGCGTTTTAATACAGTTAGCTACCATGTCGTCACCTATAGTTACCGGTTTATTGGCTTACGGAATGTCCGGCAGGGTATTTCATGCACCTTTTTTAAGCACTAATCCACAGTTTAAATTAAAGGCGGTGGTTGAACGGAACCAAAAAAAGATGCCTGCCGATTACCCGGATATTGTTAGCTATGATTCGGTTGAGGAGATCCTGAACGACAGCGAGATAGAACTCATTATAGTTAACACGCCTAACTTCACTCATTTTGATTTCGCTAAACAGGCGCTAAATGCCGGTAAGCATGTGCTGATAGAAAAACCCGCCGCGGGCAATGTTGCAGAGATCAAAGAGTTGTTTGACCTGGCCCAGAGCGTTGGCCGCCACGTGTTTTGTTACCAGAACCGTCGGTGGGATAGTGATTTCCTGTCGGTAAAAGAGGTGATAGAAAGCGGCAGACTGGGGAAATTAACCGAAGTGAGTTTCAGGTATGACCGTTACAAACCGCAGCTTAACCCAAAACCATTTAAAGAAACTAAGGACACGCCGATAAACGGAATTGTATACGAGTTAGGCCCGCACCTGATAGACCAGGCCATTCACTTATTTGGCAGGCCGCTGGCTTTTGATAAGCTGACCACCATACAACGCGAAAACTCAGTAGTGCCCGATTATATGAACTATCGTTTAACCTATCCGGCCGGATTAATTGTATACTTAACCTCGGGCCTGTTAATTGCCGACCCGCTGCCTGCATTTACGGTGCATGGCGCCATAGGCAGCTATACCAAATACCGTTGTGATGTGCAGGAAGCCCAGTTAATTAAAGGCATACTGCCAACCGACGAAGCTTATGGTATTGAGCCGGCAGGCATGGAAGGCAAGCTGGTTACCGTTGGCGCGGATGGCACCAACAGTATTGAATTTATGCCGTCTGTTAAAGGCGCGTATGCTAATTTATTTTACGCGGTTTATCATTCTATCCGCGAAAACGCGTTATATCCGATAACTGAAGAACACATGGCCTGGCAAATGGAATTGCTTGAGGCTTAATATTTACCCAATGATGAAAAAACTAATTCTATTTTTTTGCCTGATAGTAGCAGCAGGATGCAGCCGGGCGCAGGAACCAACAGCTATACCGCCTTATAAAATTCTTAAAGCAGACAGCACATGGGCCACCCCCGCTAATTTAAAGCACCACAGAACCCTGCTGATCTATTTCTCGCCTGATTGCCCGCATTGCCAGCACCTTACCAACGAAATGAAAAAGGTAATGAAGCAGTTTGGCGATACCCAGATATTGATGATCACGTGGTCAAATAATTATGATATCAGGGCCATTAAGGCTTTTGTAAAAGATTATGGCCTGGCTAAATATCCAAATATCACCGTCGGTACCGAAGGTTATACTTACCTGGTGCAAAAATACTTTAAGATAGAAACTACGCCTTATGTAGCTGTTTATGACAGCAAAAGCCAGCTGGTAAAATCATTCAGCAAGGCACCGGATATCGACGATATTGTAAAAGCCGTTAAAACTGCCGATAACAAAAAAAGCTAATTACTGACTATTGTTGTTGCTGCTGTTGCTGCTGAAGTAATTCCATATGGCGCTGGTAGCTGTTTTTAAGAATTGTATTAGTTACAGGCACAGGTTGCGGCGCCAGGGCATCCACAACTTCTTCTTTGTGTAAGCCGTCGTCATCAACTGTTACGGATACTTCAAGCCTGTGGCCTGATGATCCTTTGTAAACCCCCTTTACCGGCGAGCAATCCATGAAATTGCGGCCAACGGCAAGACGCACGTGGTTTTCATTTGCGATGATGTTATTGGTGGGGTCAAGGCCCAGCCAGCCGTAATCAGGTATATAGGCTTCGGCCCAGGCGTGGGTTGCACCTTCGCCGCGCATGCCGTTTTTATCAGTACAGATGTAGCCGCTTACATACCTTGCCGGGATCTTTATCATCCGCAGCATTTCTGTTAAAATATGGGCAAAATCCTGGCAAACGCCGGCTTTGAGCTTCCAGATCTCATCAAGTGTGGTCTCAACAGTGGTTACGCCTTTGATGTAATTAAAGTTTTTGTACACATACTCGCAAAAGCGCAGGGCAACCCGGTACGGAATTTCATCCTGTCCTTTTAGCTCATCAACCAGTTGCTTTAATTCTTCAAATCCTTCAAAATATTCCTGCCTTAAAAAGTCGATATAAGGCACCATGTATTGCAAAGGTTTCAAATCTTCCCATTGTTGTGCCGGGAAAATATCATTAACCGGGTAAGGGCGGTGCCTCGTGCTCACCAGTATTTTCGAATTAATAACCAGTAGTGAGTGCGGATCGCTGTAAGTAAAGCTGCCCACCTCGTTGCCGTAATAATCAGTATGGGTGTCAATAATGGGATGTCCCGTTACAATGATCTCCTGTTTCAAAACATCCTGGTACTCGTCCTTTATCGGGAACAGAATGATCTGGTTGGCACTGTCGCGCGCAGGGCTGTCATAAATATACCGGGTGACATGTTGTATCTCAAATTCGGGCATTGTATTATTTTTTAATGTTTTATTATAATTCAGGCGATCACTCACCCCGACATCGCTACGCTTGTCGACCCTCTCTTCCACAAGTGGGAAAGAGGGTTGTTTTCATTTATAATTAATTTAATATATTACTAATCACTAATTAACTAATCTCTAATTAACTGTCTGTCAACTGTTCGCAAAATAATGTTCATTTAATGAGTCGGCTATGCCGTATAGCTCGCCGCGGATCTGGGTCAGGAAAGCATGAAGCCCTTCCTGCCTGATGGTTTTTACCGAGCTATATTTAATGCGGCTTTGCAGCCTGCCTATCTTAAAGATCATATCCCTGAAATCGTCCATATTGGTGTCGTTTTGCAGGCGCTCAAAATAACGCTGGATATTATTTACCGAGTAGATAACCGAGCGCGGAAAATCATTATTCAATACCACCTGTTCCAACACGTTCTCGGCTTCGAACCCTTCGCGATAAGTTTTTAAATACAGCTCATATCCGCCCAGCGAAAGCAATAAATGCTTCCAGTAGGTGGTGTCTGTCAACAGATCGGGATTATCACTGATAGAACCAAACTTGGTATCCAAAATATCTACCGACTGGATAGCACGCTCCAGGTATTTGCCGATATTCATAAAGCTACGGCCTTCGCCACGCTCCATAGTGATCTCGACAGTGCCGTAATAAAGCATTACCTGTTTTATTAAAACGTCAAGCACGCTTATCGGGTCCTCGCGCTGCAGGGCACGCTCCAGCTTGTTGTCTTTTACGGTATGATAATACTCGTTTAAGCACTGCCATAGATCTTTGGTAATGTGTTCTTGTACGCTGCGGGCATTCTCGCGCGCCAGGGTAATGATGTTCAATACCGAGTTGGAGTTGTTCTTACCCATCACCATATATTTCAATACGGCGCGACTGTCATTACCCAGGTCCTCGTCCTCGTCATCATCCAGCCCGGCAAATATGCGGATCACCGGCTCCCAGGTAAACTCCTGTATGGCATCCTGCGATGAAGCATAGTTTATCTTAAGCATCCGCAACATACCATCGCTGCGCTCAATATACCTGCTTTGCCAATATAAACTTGCTGCTACTCTACTTAACATTTCTTTTAGATTTCGGATATCGAATGTTCGATATCGGATTTATTTATCTATTTATTAAAAAATCTGCACATCTGCATATTCGCACATCTGCACACCCATCTACGCCAGTACCCACGTATCCTTACTGCCGCCGCCCTGCGAGCTGTTTACTACTAATGAGCCTTCTTTTAGCGCTACGCGGGTTAGGCCGCCGGGCACTATTTCAATACCGTCCGGCCCGCATAGTGCGTATGGCCTTAGATCGATACGGCGTGGTTTTAGCTCGCCCTGCATATAACACGGCGCTGCCGAAAGGCTGATGGTTGGCTGCGCGATAAAGTTGCGCGGCTCTTTCAGTATTTCTTTTTTATAATCTTCGATCTCTTCTTCAGATGCCGCGTGACCCATCAGCATACCATAACCACCGCTGCCGTTGGTTCTTTTCACTACCATTTTGTTTAGGTTTTTGAATACGAATTCGCGTTCGTCGTCATTGCCTAACTGGTGGGTGGGTACGTTCTTTAAAATGGGCTCTTCGTTCAAATAATAGCGGATCATATCTGGCACGTATGTATAAACCGCTTTGTCATCGGCTACGCCGTTACCTATGGCGTTTACAATAGCCACGTTGCCTTTGCGGTACGCGCCCATAATACCCGCCACACCCAGCATACTGCTTGGGTTAAACACCAATGGGTCCAGGTACTCATCATCAACCCGGCGATAGATCACATCTACCTGTTGCAGGCCGATGGTGGTTTTCATATACACTTTATGGTTATTCACCACAAGGTCGCGCCCTTCAACCAACTCGACACCCATTAAACGGGCCAGCGTGGTATGTTCAAAATATGCCGAGTTGTAAATCCCCGGACTAAGCAAAACGATATTAGGGTTGGCAATTTGTCTTGGCGATAAGGCTAATAAGTTTTTATAAAGTATGGTAGGATACTCCGTCACGCTGCGTACGCCGCATTGCGGCAGCAGATCGGGGAACAGACGTTTGGTGATCTCGCGGTTCTCCAGCATATAGCTTACGCCTGATGGTGTGCGCAGGTTGTCCTCTAACACATAAAAAGTACCATCATGGTCACGGATCAGGTCGATACCCGAAATATGGACATAAATATCATAAGGTACCTGCAACTGGTACATCTCGCGCAAAAAGTGCGGGCATGAATAGATAATATCAATAGGTATTACACCATCTTTAATAATAAACTGGTTGTGGTAAATGTCTTTTAAGAAATGATTGAGCGCGGTAAGGCGTTGCTTAATGCCTTTCTCTACAAAGGCCCACTCGGCAGCGGTAATAATACGCGGGATAATATCAAACGGGAAGATTTTTTCAATACCCTCGCCGCTGTTATAAACCGTAAATGTGATACCCTGGCTCATGAAAAGCCGTTTAGCCAGCTCTTCTTTTTTGTTCAGATCGTCAGCAGATTCTTTTGAAATGTACTCAATTACCTTGCGGTAATGATCACGCACATTGGCATCAGCCCCATACATTTCGTCCCAAACGCCGCCAATCGGATTGTATTTATCAAAATAAGCTGATTCCTGCATGAAAATATTAGGTTAAAATTAATTTTATAACCGATTATTGTTATAATGACGTAATATAGAAACTGTTTTTAAATAAATGCAAGTTTTTTTGAAAAATTTACATTTATTTATAACCTATTTTATAAAATTTGCCATAAAATAGCTAAAATTCAATCATTTTTTTATATTCTTTATTAAATGATACGAAGATTATTAAAACAAAGGGTAATTTTTTGAAACTGATTATTCGCCTGTTTCAAAAAATTCTCTTTTAAATAACGATAAAACTGACCGGGTTAATAAATGCGATGATAAGATAACAAAAAAACAGCTAATAAAGTTTAGCTGTTTCAAGTAGTAATTATAAGCTTTAGATTGTTAAATACTCCTGGCAGACATGAACCGCATCACATCTTCTTCGGCACCCACAAACGGCCCCGGTGACATGGTTTTAAGCCCGGCCATAGCCGCGGCAAATTCGCCGGCCTGTTGTATATCTGCACTTTTCTTTACGCGCTTATATAAATAGCCGGCCATATAGGTATCGCCGCAACCGGTAGCATCCACCACCATTTCGGGGTGATAAGCTGGGACCTGGTATAAAACGCCATCGCTGTAAATGGCAGAGCCCTGGCTGCCGTTGGTGATCACCGACTCCCGGACACCCAGGTCGGCCAAAAACTTTACGCCCTCTTCTACCGTATCGTAACCCGACAGCGCGGCCAGTTCGGCTACATCGGCTTTTAAAATATCGATGTATTGCAGGGCCGTCTTTTTATCGGGCCAGTCTGTTACGTAAACTTTTTGATCGATCACCTTACGCAGGTAACCTTGTACGTCAAGCGCAATGCTGCCTTTGGCTGCCAATGTTTTTATAAGATCAGTACTGAAATCATCTGCCAGTAAAGGGCCTAAGTGAAAAACCTTTGCTTCAACATTAAGCAATTGTTCCATAGTGAAGGCATCTGCAATTTGCAGCACATTTTGGGTACGCTCATCCTGGTTCTCGCCGTAAATATTCTCAAAAATTACGGTATGTTTACTGGGCTGGATCCTTACTTCGATGTTTTTGCCGCGCAGGTAGGTTACATATTCCATTTCGGCCTCGGCTAAGGCGGTCACCAAGACATATTTTACATCAAGCTTATTTACCGCGCACGAAAAATACAGCGCCGTGCCGCCCGGCATGTGCATGGTACTGCGGGTGTTAACAATTTTATCAGATGTGATGTGGCCTACGCAACAGATATCGTACATAGCCGGCAAGATAACGATTTTGCACAAGGCGTAAAACCCAAAGTGCAACTTATTTGCTTTTATTGCCAGTAATTGCCTGATATGATGATCATGTCTATCAGCTTAATGCTGTTGTCGTAATAGTCGTAATCCTTTAGTTTAAAGCCGGTAAGGTAATCCCAAACATGGTTTAACCATTGTTGATTTTTCCTGTCGATCATGGCCGACACCGCGAACGGCGCCACAAAGCTCAACGCTTCAAAATACCGGTGCTTGATATCATTGCCGGCCAAAGTGTACCCTGCCGAAAGGTTGTAAGTGTCATTATTGGTAGTTTCGCGCACCCATCGGTTTATTTTACCGGCGATGTTTTTAGAGCGCATATCGCCCGTCATTAAATAATCGGTAGCTATGCGCCACGGGTCGCGGCAGGCGTTGTAGTTATATTCGCCATCATACTGGCTCTCTAAAAAGTGCGGGCCTGCAGGCCTGGGTTTTGTATTTAGGTTGATGATAAAATCGGGCAGCAAGCCTGCGTCGGGGCTGTAGTTATCCTGTAAATAGCTGAACAAATGATAACCGGCATTGACAATTTTGGCCCAGTGCGCGTCGTTTGTAGCACGCAAAAACGCTTTAAAATGCGCCGGCATAAAATCAGACGACCGGGTGGCAAAATAGTCCTTGCTCTCTTCTTCAACGGCATCGCTTATCAGCACCGTCCAGGTTTTGTGGTTGATCTCGTCCTGCATTATGGCATTGATCATTTCTTTGGCAGCCTGCAGGTAATTAATGCCGCCCTTATTACCCCACTGTTTTGAAGCCAATAACAATGAGTAGGCGATGTCTATATCCCCGTCTGACGCCGAGCTTCTGTCAAGGTCAGTACCGTCGGTTTTTTGCGCCCATGCCATCAGGTATTTATTGCGGGTGCCGGGGTGGGCTTTGTAGTACCGGTAAAGGTTATCATAGGTTGCTTTTGCCGCCCCGTTTTTCCCTGCCATTAACGCGGTAATGATCATGCCATATCCCTGCCCCTCTGATACGCATTGTTTGTTATCCTTATCCTCAAACCAAACGTAGCTTTGCGGTTTACCGGGTACGTTTTTTATGTATCGCTTTTGCCATTGTTCATAAAAATCGCGCACGGTATTATCCAATTTAGCCTGGCTAATGTGGTTGGGCTTAATAGTTCCGCTGAAGTACCTGTAATGTTGTGGAAACGGCCTGGCTGTTTGCTGCGCGGATACCGTGAATTGGCAACACAGTAGGGGTATTAGAATGAATAAATACTTGTGCTGCATTGTGCAAAAATAGTAAAAAGCCCCCTCTAAATCTCCCCCGGTAGGGGAGACTTTAATTTTTAGGATTTTTAAGCCCTCCCTACCGGGGAGGGTTGGGAGGGGCTCAGACAGTACATGACAGCTTTATAAAAGAAAAAGAACAGATTTGAGCATCAATAACCAAATTGACCTATTTTTAAGTTTTATTATGAGCCTGAATAAAAAATTCATCCTGCTGTTTGGAATGTTTATTGCCTTGTTAGCGAACAACCGTGTAGTTGCACAGGATAAATCCGCAAGTGGAAAGAAATATGATATCGCCGCATTTTTGTACCCCGCTTATGTGAATGACGATCCGCGCCTTCGCCCGTTTTGGCCAAAAGGGATTGGCGAGTGGGAAACCGTTACTAACGTACAGGACAGGTTCCCGGGTTTTTACTGGAACCGCAAACCGACCTGGGGTACTATTAATGAGGCTGACCCGGCTATAATGTCCATGGAAATCAACGAGGCTACAAAGCATGGGGTAAATGTTTTTATTTTCGATTGGTATTGGTACGATGGCCGCCCGTTTATGGAAACCACGTTGGATAACGGCTTTTTAAAGGCCGACAACAATAACAAAATGAAGTTTTACCTGATGTGGGCCAACCACGATGTGGTAAATACCTGGGACACCCGCTTAAACAAGTTTAACGAGAACAACGTGATCTGGCAGGGCCAGGTAAGCCGCGACCAGTTTGAAAAGATAGCTAAACGCACCATCGAAAAATATTTTAAACAGCCTAATTATTATAAGATAAATGGCAAACCGGTATACATGATCTATGATATCCCGCAGTTTATTAATGGCCTTGGCGGCATAGATCAGGCAGCGGCCGCTTTAAAATGGTTTACTGAGGAAACTAAGAAAGCCGGCTTCCCGGGCCTTGAGTTACAATTAACCATGTGGGGGATTAACCTTAACTATAGCGGGTTTGACGGCAGCAAGACAACCAAACCCGAAAACGCTTTTGTTAAAAAACTGGGCTTTACCAGCACTACGCATTACCAGTTTGCGCACTTTGTAAATGTGAATGACGATTACCTGAACATCCTTAATAATGTAAAAAAGGAATGGGACCATATCGACGCTACTTTTGATATCCCGTATTACCCGCACATCAGCGTTGGTTGGGACAACAGCCCGCGTACCGGCCAAAGCGCGGTAGTGAAAAACAACACGCCCGAAAACTTTGAAAAAGGATTAAGAATGGCCAAAGCCTACGTAGACGAGCACCCTAAACAGGCCCCGCTTATCACCATTAACAGTTGGAACGAATGGACCGAAACCAGCTACCTGCAACCGGATAATGTAAATGGCTATGGGTATTTGAATGCGATTAAGAATGTATTTGTGGATGGTAAGTAGGAAATAAAAATAATTGTTTTTCTTAACCTAAACATTCAATACATTTTACAGATATTTAGGTTATAAATTATTAAAAAACACTATGAAAAAAGTGACCGGCCTGGGCGGCGTATTTTTTAAATGCCACGACCCGAAAGCAATGAACGACTGGTATGCCAAAAACCTGGGCCTGCCAAGCGGCGAGTACGGAACAACATTTGAATGGAGGGAACAAGGTGATCCTTCAAAAACAGGATCTACAAGCTGGTGTACGTTCCCAAGCGACACTAAATATTTTGACCCGTCGGATAAGCCATTTATGATCAATTACCGGGTAGAAAACCTGGCCGCTTTGGTAGACGAATTAAAAAAAGATGGTGTACAGATAGTTGATGAAATTGCTGAATATGACTACGGCAATTTTATTCATATCCTCGATCCCGAAGGAAACATCATAGAGCTTTGGGAACCGAAGGATTAAAGATCACACCCGTCAAAATAAAGTTCCCCTCTTGAGAGGGGGCGCGATGGAAGGTGCGGCTGCAGGGGTGTGTTTATTCAAGCGAAAGGACACACCCCTCCACCCCTCTCAAGAGGGGAATCGCACAGCCCGCCGCGTTTAATCAACTCACAAATTTCTCAAATACTTAAAAACCACCCCTGCATACACCAACATAAACACCGCGGCAATAATCGCTATCTCTGTTATCGCCTTAATAATATTGTCCGGACCGCCGCCGGCCATGGTGCCAAATACCGCTACACCCACCGCGCCTGCGGCCTGCCTTGTGGTATTTAACACGGCCGATGCAATGCCCGACCGGTTGGTTTGAACTGTCGCCAACGTACCCGTTGTCATGGCCGGTACGGCTACGCCCATGCCCAGCGGCATGGCGAAAAACGGCAGCAGCAATTGCCAGTAAGGCGTTCCTTGTTTAGCCAGAAGTAAACACGCAAAGCCGATGGAGAAAACCACCAGGCCTAATAATATGGGCACACGGATGCCATATTTTTCCATAATGACGCTGCTGGTAATATTGGCTATTAAAAACCCCCCGGTTAAAGGCAAAAACGCCATGCCGGCCTCGACTACCGAATAATGCAGCACTTCCTGCAGGTAAAGGCTAAGCACAAAAACCGTCCCGTAATAAGCGCCGTTAAAGGCCATCCCCAAACCAATAAATACATTAAAATTGGTCGACTTAAACAGATCAAGCGGCAGGATTGGCGACCCGGCAACCGACTCGCGCCATACGAACAAGCCCAGCATCACCAGGCTAAAAATTATCCCGCCATAAATAAAAGGCGACTGCGCGCCCAGGTTATGCCACTCGATGATGGCCGCTATAAAGGCAGTAAGTGCCAGCATCCATATAAACTGGCCGGGAACGTCAAACCCGCGCTTTTCGCTTTTTTTGCTGTCCATCAAATAAATACTGCAAAGCAAGCCGGTAAGGCATATAGGGATATTAACCAAAAAGATCCACCGCCAACTGCTGATATGGATGAGCAGGCCGCCAAGTACAGGCCCGGCAGCGATGGAAATGCCGCCGCCGGCCGTCCAATAAGCAACGGCACGGGCACGTAACTTCGGCTCGCCGGCGAAAGTATTATTGAGGATGGATAATGAGCTGGGGATCATGATTGCCGACCCTACGCCCTGCAAAGCCCGAAAACCGATCAATGCATAAGAGCTCCAGGCAATACCGCAACCAACAGACGCAATCCCGAATAATAATAATCCCAATTGGAATAGCCGCTTTGAACCCAGTAAGTCGCTCATGCCCCCGGCAGATAGCATCAATACCGCGAAGGCGATGGTATAAGCATCGACGATCCATTGCAATGTGCTGATGCCTGCCGTTAATGCCCGGCCTATCTGCGGCAAGGCAACGTTAACAATAGAAACATCCAGCTGCGATACAACGAAGGCCAAACTGGTGGTAAATACCACAAACCAAAAACCGGTTTTAGAATTTTTCACAGGATAAATATTAGGTTAGTCGATGTCCAGGTTGATCAGGTTTTTCAAAGCTTGCCTGCCGGACGTAGTTACAGTAATGGTTCTTGATCCGTTTTTACGGATCACCCATTGCTGGTCAAAAAATGATTTGCAAACAGCGGCACCCAATGCGCCGGCCAGGTGTGGCGTTTTTTCGGTCCAGTCCATACAGCCAAAAGCGTATTTGCGGCTAACGTCTTTAACCTGCGGAATGGTAACTCCAAGTCTGTTAAAAACGGTAGTGGCGTTCGGTCCGGATATTACGGTTTTGGCTAACAGGTGTTTGGGTTTTTCTTTTTCATCAGTGTCAAATTCAATGGCACCTTGCGCCATCAGCGCGTTAAAAACACCCACGCCAAGCTTGCCGGCCAAATGGTCATAACAAGTTCGGGCCAACTGAATCGGTTTAATTTCTTTTTCCCTTGCCGGAGTGAGTTGCAGGTTTTGCAGCAGTTCAATAAGCTGGGCCACGTCGGGATTTGCCAACTCGTAGATCTTTTGCCTGCCGGCTGATGTTGCTTTTATTAAGCCGGCGTTTTTAAGTACCGCCAAATGGTTGGATAAATTGCTTTGCGAAACCTCCAAATGGTTGATCATTTCGGTTACCGATGCCTCCCCCCGCATCAGGTACATCATCACGGATAATCTTACCGGATCGGCAATGGCAGCGGTTATGGTAAATATATTTAACTCTTCCATGCCGTAAAGGTAGGTAACAAAAAAGCGCGACATATCACTAAATAATGATGTATGGAAATTATGACGCAAACAAAATAATTTAAAATGTTTTATATACTTGATCGTCTACGTTAATAAAGGCGCGCGAGTTATAACAACAGATCATGAAAATTAAAGTAATTATTACAGGGGCTACCGGTATGGTAGGCGAGGGCGTAATGCTGCATTGCCTGGACAACCCGGATATAGAGCAAGTGCTGATAGTAAATCGTAAGCACTACGACAGGCAGCACCCCAAACTGAAAGAATTGTTAGTGCCTGATTTTATGGACCTGGCCAAGGCTACCCAACAGTTAACCGGTTATGATGCCTGCTTCTTTTGCGCAGGTGTAAGTTCTGTAGGGAAAAAAGAGCCGGAGTATACGCATCTTACTTATGACCTCACCCTAAACTTCGCGCAAACCGTTGCCGGCTTAAACCCGGGCATGGTGTTTACCTACGTATCTGGCAGCCATACCGACAGCACAGAAAAAGGATCGACCATGTGGGCGCGCGTTAAAGGGCGTACCGAGAACGCGTTGTTTAAGTTATCCTTTAAAAAGGCATACGCTTTTCGCCCCGGTATCATGAAACCTGTAGACGGGCAGCAAAGCCTGAACGGCGTTTATAGATGGTTTATATGGCTGTACCCTGTTGTTCACTTTTTCGCGCCAAAATCTACGCTTACTTTAAATGAGGTAGGGCAGGCCATGATCAATTGTGTTACCAAAGGATACCCAAAATCTGTTTTAGAGATCGATGATATCCGGGCATTGTCGCAAGGATAAAATAGATCTATTTCTTAGCAAATGCAGCAGCTTCCTTATTTAATTGATCTGCCGATGGCGTGCTGCTATTATTGATCACGATCCGGTATTTAAACGTAACCGATTCGCCTTTTTTTAGAGTTAGGTTTTTTTCGGATTTGCCATTGGTAAAGATCTTTTCGCCCAACGGATTGGCTGCAAAAAGTCCGTATCCGCGCGCGTGCCAAAAGGTAGGGTAGTTGGGGTTGTTAGGATGATCAATTATAGCGATGCTCACCGAGTCGGCGCCTATTTTACCGTATACCTTGCACCAAACGCCACGGGTGCTCCAGGCATCGTCGCCGGTTTTGCCGGCACTGGTTAAATAGTTGCCGTTAGCCAGGTTATCCGTGCCGCCTTTTACTACGGTTACAATACCTTTATCGTCGGTAAATTTCTGGTCCTCTTTGGTGGGGATCTGTAATTCATGCGCCAGGCGCAGGCCAAGCATGCCGTCTTTGGCATCATTGAATTTTACGTCGGTATTTGCTTTTAGGGTGGTAGTGCGGTCTATAATGCGTTGGTTTGCCGTGCCGCTAAACTCAAATTGCGTAGTTTCTTCTAACAATACATCATTAGCCTGGTTTGTCCAGTTGGCGTGGTAAGAAAGTAGCCCGGTTTTGCCGCTTTTAGCTTCCAGTACCTTGTCAGTTTTTATCCATCCGTACCCGCTCTTTTTGGCGGCGGGGATAGCGTAGCTGTTATTCCAAAAATCCAGCCCGTTAACATTTTCATAATTGAGCCATAGGCCGATATGGTGCGGGTGGTCGGTAGGGTCGCCGTCCCTTTTGTCGAGCGGAAAACTACGGGTAACAACCGTGCCGGCAGCATCACGAATAGGATACAGCACAGGTTTCTCCAAATTATCGGGATACAAAAAACTGGTGAATGGTTTACCGCCTATGGCGATATCCACTTTTTTATTGTTGACAGAGGGGCTGACGGTAACTGTCTGCGCATTTTGTGCAATTGCGGCCGTTGATGCCGATAATAATATTCCGAGGGTTAGTGCTTTGCTGTTCATAAAGGATCATTTGTGATTTGAACTGTGCGATTCCCCTCTTGAGAGGGGTGAAGGGGTGTGTCCTGTCGCTTGGTAAACACACCCCTGCTGCCGCACTTTCTTTCGCGCCCCCTCTCAAGAGGGGAGTTATGTTATTTGTTAAGCTTTAATGTCGCCCCACTTAAACACTTTTCCATTCGCCATAACTTCTTGCGTTGCTTCGTCAAAGGTGGCTTTATAGCCGGTATGCACGGCGGCATTGGTCATAATGTTGGCTATCGAGTGGCTGTAACCTGCTTCCACAGGCGCGTTGGGTTGTTTGCGGCTGCGTACGCATTCCATCCAGTTGCGTACGTGGTTTGAGGTCAGCACATCGCCGCCGGTATTGGCAGACGCTACCACATGCTCGGTATTTTTCAGGCTGATCTCTGGTAATAAGTTAGCCTTCATACCCATTGGCGCGGCCATTTTTTCAGTTAGCCCGCCTACCGGCGATATTTTATTGGTGATCAGGTTCAGCTCGCCGCCGTTCGAGTAATAGATCTCGGCAGGGTTCTCGTCGCCATTGTGCATCCGTGAACCAAACGTCACCTGGAACCCGGTCGACGGATCGTCCAGCGGGCCGTAATCAAATGCAGCCATCAGGGTATCCCAGTTGCGGCGCCCGTCTTTCCACATATAAATACCACCATTGGCAACTACGCTGCGCGGATGTTTTAGTCCGCTAAACCAGTGTACGGTGTCTATCTGGTGGCTCATCCATTGCCCGGCCAACCCTGATGAGAATGGCCAAAACAAACGGAACTCTAAATATTTACGCGGATCAAACGGCTCATAAGGGCGGTTCATGATAAAGCGTTTCCAGTCGGTATCTTTTTCTTTTAAAACGTTCAGCAGCTCCGGCCTGCGCCAGCGGCCTGGCTGGTTAACGTTCCAGGTAAGCTCTACCATGGTTATCGGCCCAAATTTGCCCGACTTTATAAAATCATCGGCCGCGTGGTAATTTGCCCCGCTGCGTCGTTGCGAGCCTATCTGTACGATCTTGCCGGTTTCTTTTACCGCTTTAAGCGCCGCCCGGGCATCTTCCATGGTTTCGGCAAAGGGTTTTTCTACATAAGCGTCGCACCCCGCATGTACAGCCTCAATGGCATGACGGGCATGTTGAAAGTCGGCAGTGCTGATAAACACGGCGTCGATGGTTTTGCTGCCGTATAGTTCCTCGTTATTGCGGTAAGCTTTAACATCGTTCTGCATCTTTTCCTTCCAGATGGCGGCACCTTCGTTACGGCGCTTGTTCCAGATATCTGATACGGCCACTACCTCAAAGTTAAGCTCCTTGTAATGGTTCATAAAGCTGGGGATATGCGAGCTGCGGTGGCGGTCTGAAAAGCCAACCACGCCCACTCTTACACGATCATTAGCGCCCATAACGCGTTTATAACTTTTAGCGCTTAAACCGGTTTTGGCAAGCATTACACCGGCACCGGCAATTGATGCCTGCCTTATAAAAGTACGACGGGATTTTTCCATACAAAATAGATCTTTAGTAAAATTGGTTCAACGCCGGCATACAAACCGGCTTAAATCAAATATCTATTAAAATAAATAAAAAATGAGTTTTGTAACTTAAAAAGTACGCACACGTTTGCGGGGAGATCGCCACCTGGTTTTGCCCCGTTAGGGGCTACCTCTTTGTAGAAATAGACCTATACATAAAAAATGCCCCGTAGCGGGCTACCCTAAAAGCGAATGGGTAACCCCTAACGGGGCAAAATAATTTCTTTGCCTGTGTGCTACAAAGAGGTACCCCCTAACGGGGCATGGCATATTTAACTCGTTGGGCTGGCTTTGTTTACTTACTGTGTAAACACTTCGCCCAACCATTCTTTATGCACAGCTTCAAGGCGCTGTACTATGTCCGGGTGTTTATCGGCAATGTTATGTTGCTCTGATGGATCGTCTTTCAGGTTTACCAGGAAATAATTCTGGCTGTTCAGTTCATCTTTTTTTGCTTCAAACGGGCTGTGCATCAGTTTCCAGTCGCCGTCAAGTACAGACCATTGCGGGTTATTTTTACCGCCCGAGCTTTGCCAATGAAACATAGGGTGAGGTGTTTTTGCCTGTTCAGAATTTATTACCGGTAACAGGCTCTGCCCATCAAGTTTACGAGCAGGTAATTTGATATTACAATAAGAAGCAAGGGTAGGGAACCAATCAATATTAGCTGCTACCTGTGTTCTTACCTGGTTAACCGGGATATGGTTTTTCCAGCTGATGATAGCCGGGACCCTTACACCGCCTTCAAACAAACTAAATTTTGATCCCCGGTAAATACCTGCCGAACCACCCCCGCCAAAAGTGCGTTCCTCGGTCGAAAATCCCTGGTCCGACTGGAAAACGATAATGGTGTTGTCACGCAAACCCAACTCATCCAGTTTTTTTAGCAGCAGTCCTATCTTCTCATCCATAGTAGAAATACTGGCGGCATATTTATCGCGTGGCGACGGCAGGTTTTTATAATAGTCGAGCCATTTCTTTTCGCCCTGCAACGGGTAATGCGGGTTGTTAATGGCCCAATACAAAAAGAAAGGCTTGTCTTTGTTCTCGGTTAAAAACTTGCCGGCTTCATCAACCATCAGGTCGGGGAAGTATTTGCCGGCTTCGTAGATCTCGGCGCCGTTTTTCCAGAGGTCATGGCGGTTAGGGCCATCCCAATAAAAAAAGTGCGAATAGTTATCAATACATCCGCCCATAAACCCAAACGAATAATCAAAGCCCTGCGCGTTTGGCTCGGTATCTTTGGTATAGCCAACGTGCCATTTACCAATATGCGCGGTCTTGTAGCCGGCATCTTTAAACAACTCGCCCATGGTATATTGCGAGCCGGGCATCCCTGCATCCCCTTCTTTTGAAGATGCCATATTTGCAAGGCCCGCACGCTGCGGATAACGCCCGGTTAATAACGACGCTCTTGAAGGCGAACAGATTGGTGCTGCCGCATAAAATTGGGTAAACCTTACACCGCTTTTTGCCAGCGCATCCATATTGGGCGTATACAGGTCTTTTGATCCGTAGATGTTCATATCGGCATAACCCTGGTCATCGGTATAAATAACAATAACGTTGGGCCGTTTGGCAGCCTGCTTTTTGGTAGAGTAACCTACAGAAAATAGGCCGATAGCAACTACCAGCAAAACGGGTAAAATGGTTTTCTTCATGACAGGCAGAATTATCGCGGGATCTAAATCCGCGTTAAATCTACTAAATTAATAGAATTTATTTACACGGGCTTTTGCCTGAAAACCAAACTCAGTTGCTGGTAAAGCTCGGGGTGCTTTTGCTTGAACTGTTCGGGCTTTTCAAAAAAGTATTCGGACGCTACGGCTAAAAACTCAGCTTCGTTAGTAATAGCGTAAGGGTTAACGTCTGATTTGCCTTCTTTTATCCGGTGCATTTCGCGGTGCATCAGGCTTAGCCACGGGGCTGCGTATTGATGTTCCATCAATTGTTCGGGTAGGCCGTCTGTAGCCCCGTCTGATTTATCGACCAAATGTACAAACTCATGTATGGCGGTATTTTCTTTGCCCGACATGGGCGAAAATCCTTTAAGCAACGATGGCCTTGACAGGATCATCTGCCCGTTCATGTAGCCCGTACCTACCATGCCCTGGATATTGCGGCCGCCACCCTCAAACTGGTATTCGTGATCGAAAGTGTCGGGATAAAGTATTACATTGGTTAAGTTGCTGTATTCCCAATCGCCCAAACCAAAAACGGGGATCACCGCGCTTGAAGCCACCAGTATCCTATCTACATCGGTTATCTCTGTACCTACGCCCTCAATATTTACATTTTTTAAAAAGACGGACACTTGTGATTCAAACCTTTTCTTTTCGCCTTTACCCAACTTGTGATAATAGTTAACATGGCAGTCTAAGATAGACAGAAGCGGTTTATCCAGCTTTTGTAATACGGATGGGTTAGCCTTATTTCTTTTATGAAAAATGATCCAGGCAATAATGGCGATAACTGGTATTACAAGAACAAAGTACATGGGTTAAAATTAGGGTTTATATAGGTAAAATATGGGAGGCTATTTGTCTTTTTGGTAGATCAAAAAATGCTGGATGGGTAAAAATTCACCGTCAGTAACCAAATGAAAACCATTGGCTTTAAATTCTTTATTTAACTGGGGGATGCTGGTCTTGTGCAGCGGTTTAATGTCTATGGCCGGGTCCTCGGCGCGGTATTCTAACAGCAGGATCTTGCCGCCGGGTTTTAACGACCGTTTAATGGCCTGCAACATTTCATGCGGATAAGACAACTCATGGTACACGTCAACCATTATAGCAAGGTCAATGGTATTATCAGGCAGATTGGGCGATTTCTCAGCGCCTTTTACTACAATTACATTATTCAGCTTAAGTTCTTTACTGCGTTTCCCTAAATAATCGATCGCACTTTGCTGGATCTCGACAGCGTAAACTTTGCCTTGAGGTACTTTGGCGGCTATGGGGAAGGTATAATAGCCCGTGCCCGCGCCGATATCGGCTACTACGCTGCTGGCGGTAATGGGCAATTTTGAAATAGCCAGTTTGGTATTTTCCTCTTTATCGCGGGTGTTGCGTTCAAGCCATGCTGCACCCTCAAACCCCATTACTTGCGCAATTTCGCGGCCTTTGTAAAATTTGCCCGTGCCGTCTGCCGACGCTTTTTTATAGGTGTAAACAGAATCATTTGCCGGATGCGATTGCGCGGATCCGTTTATCGCCGAAAGGCAAAACCCAACAAATAATAATGACCTTAAAAATTGCATGTACATAGAAGTAAAATTAACAGGGTTTTGTTTTGATTGCAATGGATAATACAATCTGATACATAGTTAGTTAAAATTGTAAAAATATTCTTGCTGGTGATGAACGATAAATAAAAAGGCGCATATTTATTTTACCAATTGTAAACCAATGAAAAAGAGCCTTTATTTAGTCGTTATACTTTGCCTGTCTGTGGCCGGTTTGTCCTTTGGACAAGGTGCTGCCAAGATCCCTCACGGCCGGATGATCAATTTTAATTATGCTGAAAGCAAGGTGTTTCCCGGTACGCAGCGGCAGGTTGATGTTTATATACCAGATCAAATAGACGCTACTAAGCCTGCTTGCCTGTATGTTCAGCAGGATGGTTTTGATGCTAATTCGGGCTTCAATCTTATTTTAGATACGCTGATAGCTAATAAGGAGATCCCGGTAACGGTGGGGATTTTTATTAAGTCAGGAAATGTTAATCCGCCCAATGCAAAAACCATACAGCGCCCCAACCGCGGGTTTGAATATGATGGCGTGGGTAACAATTATGTTCGTTTCTTAACGGAGGAAATTATCCCATACGTGAAGGCTAAATATAATTTAAACCTGAGCACCAGCGGAAATGACCATTGCATTGCCGGCGCCAGCAGCGGGGGGATCTCGGCATTTAATACGGCCTGGCAACGTCCCGATGTTTTTAGCCGGATATATTGCAGCAGTGGTAGTTTTGTTTCTTTTCGCGGCGGTAACGAGTTTCCAACTTTGGTAAGAAAGACAGAACCCAAACCGCTCCGTCTTTTTATGATAGCAGGTACCTATGATATGGAAAACAGCGCCGGCGACTGGACGCTGATCAATGAAGAGATGGATAAAGCACTGAAATTTTCAGGGTATGATTATCAATTTCATTTACTGGATGGCGGCCATGTTGCCGGTTATCGCGAGCATTTTGCTGCCGCCATGCGTTATCTCTGGAAAGGGTGGCCCGCGCCGGTTACAGCAGGAAAGGGTGCACCGAGGGTAAATGATATTATCTTTCCCGGAGACAACTGGCAATTGGTTAAGTCGGGATTTAACCACATTTACGGGCCCGCCTGTAATAAAAATGGCGAAGTATTTTTTGCGAATCCGGGTGATGATAAGATCTATAGAATTGGCAACGATGATAAAGTGACAGTCTTTGCATCCAATACAGGGCGGTGCAATTCGCTCTCATTTGGTGCGGGTGGCGAGTTGTACGCGGCATCAAAAAGCACCGGCAAGATCATGCGTTATGATGCCAATGGTAAAGCCATCCTATACGCGCAAAATATTAAAGCCGGATATATTTTGGCCCGGCCCAATGGCGGTTTGTATGCTGCCACCAAAGCTGCCGCCAATGTATCTTCAAAAGTTTGGTTGATAAAAGACAGCAAAAAGATCATGGTCGACGCTGGCCTTAAAGCCGCAAGCGGTATTGCCATGGCGCCCGACCAATGGCTGCTTGCCGTGGCCGACCGCGATTCGCATTGGGTATATAGTTATACCATCGCGGATGATGGTAAGCTGCAAAATAAGGAACGCCTGTTCTGGCTTTCTGTGCAGGACTGGGATGATGATAGCGGCACGGAATCTGTCTGTTATGATAAAGAGGGGCATGTGTACGCTGCAACCCGGTCGGGCGTGCAGGTTTGTACGCATGACGGGCCGCTACAGGTTATCCTGCCCTCGCCCGGCGAGCGGATCACGGGTTTATGTTTCGGTGGCAAAGACATGGATACGCTATTTGCTTTTTGCGGCGATAAGATCTATCTGCGTAAAGTTAAAACCCACGGGATAGGTGCTTTTACGCCATGGATGAGCATGACACCAGGGAAATTGTAAACTGATGATCGTAACTGAAATTTTATCTGATATTCAAGCAATCGAAAACAATACGGCGCTATTTGAAGAACCCAACTTTGACAGCCGCGCAAACGCCATTGATTTTATTGAATTTCATATCATCGACAGGATCGATGGTTTGCTGCAAAATGGAGAAGGAGATGACGACCTCGAATCGTTAAAGCAACGTGCAGAAATCCTCAAAAATAAACTGGAGCAGATCGATATTAATTTATTTAATCAGTTTCGAGAAAAGATCAGGGTGGGAGAGTATAACGGCACAGCGTTCAGAGAAATGATCGATATTTATATCAAGCCAGATACCGACAATAAGGGTCAACCGGGCTACGATAACCTGGATGTTTTTATCAACGGATTGTTGACCAATGCTGATATTCCCGAACCCGAAAATGAACTCAAACCGGACATGGTATTTTACCAGAAAACACCAGCCAGGATCATGTTTGAGCTGACGGATCTGGCGCAATTAACGCATAGCGATGTTTTCTTTGATATCGGCTCGGGGCTGGGGCAAGTACCTGTATTAATCAACCTGATTAGCGGCGCTGCTGCAAAAGGTGTTGAATTTGACCCGGCATATCATAATTATGCAGTCGCCTGTGCTGCAAGAGTAAATTTAACTGATGTCGATTTTATAAATGCCGACGCCCTAAATGTTGATTATACAAATGGCACGGTGTTTTTTATGTACACGCCTTTTCAGGGTAACATGTTGCAGGAAATGCTGGATCTGTTAAAAAAAGAATCCCGACGACGGATCATCAGGATCTATACTTATGGGCCTTGCTCGGCACACGTTGTTATGCAAAACTGGCTTAGGTGCACAAACGGGCAAGGCAATGATATTTACAAACTGTACGAGTTTGTAAGTGTGTTATCAGCTTAAATTTTACGATGCATTTGCCAGTAATACCATACCCTGAACGGCAGGATTTGTAACTGCTGTTTTTTTGCGTACCAGCCTGTCCAACTCAGCATATTTAGCGCGTAATTTCCTGATCATTTCAAAGCTAAAAGCATCAGCAATAGGTAAATGATATTTGCACACAGTTTTTGAATGCAGTACCAACCTATCTGCCGGTACCTTCAAATTTTTGTGATTGATATGGGTAAGGCCGGTTTTATGATCGGTGTCAAATATCACGAACGTATCGATCTTTCTCCCCCTATCGTCGGTATATATAACCGATGCGTTTTGATTGTAGCTTTGCATAGTTTGTTCGTTTTATAAATTAAGCAGCTTGTTTTAAGCGGAATTGCTGCAAATCTTCCATCAACAGTTCTTTTAACTCAATGTCCAGTGCCTTTAATAACAGGGCTGTAATGTTTGTGTTTTGCATAATGGTTAATTTTATATCGAAATAATTACTAAAACTGTGCCATAGCCCATTTAAAGGGTATTTTTTAGTTTTTTACTCGTTTTTGTCTGTTTTTATAGGCGATGGACAAGGCAATTTAGAACAGGTGCCACCATCGGTATAGAATGAGTTTAAAAGTTGTTAATTTGGTATAATGGATTCGTCGGGGATTTTTAAGTACCATCGGGATATGTTGTCGCAGCATGGCGAGGACGACAGCCTGGCCCTGGGTTGGCGCGACCGCCATAGCCAGTTGGTACGGTTTAATGCTTTGGCAACCATTGCCAATTTGAACGGAAAGACAGTACTGGATGCAGGCTGTGGCGACGGTGACCTGTTTGCTTTTCTTTTAGAACGCTACCCCGGTTTGGCCGCCTATTGCGGCGTCGATTTTATCCCCGAAATGATCACTGCCGCGGGCAGCCGCTTTACTTCGCCATTGGCTTCATTTTGGTCGGTGAGCTTTATGGCTGCGAATTTACCCGTGTATGATTTTGTGCTGGCAAGCGGCTCACTCAATTATGCCAGTGCCGACCCGGCCTATATTTATAAAGCTATCGGCAGGTTGTTTGAACTGTCAAGATTGGGCCTGGGATTTAATTTATTAAGGACAGTGGCCTGCGAGGGCCTGCTGGTAGCTTATGACCCGGATGATATTGTTGCTTATTGCCAAACGTTGAGTGACAATGTGGTGTTGATGGCCAATTATGATGCGGAGGATTTTACGGTGCTTGTTTATAGGTAGGTTTGCTGTCGCTTTGAAATCTCTGGCTTCGAATTGCGGAAGAGCTTTTCATATTGTCATTTCATCGGGGAACAGCGAAAATTTTGAAGATATTATTAATAAAGCGAAAGTGTTTTAATTATCTTTATGTCAGTTTCTTAAACTTAAATCTTATCAATTATGGCAACCGGAAACGACATTTATCAAAAAGCATTAACAAAAAACGGTCAACCTTATATAGAAGGTACCCTGGTACCTAAAGATGACCCAAATTGGAGCGGCCCATGGGATTGCGCGGAACTTTGTTCATGGGCGCTTTACCAGGTTTCCAGGATCATTTACGGTTGTACGAATGATTCGGCGTTACCTGCTCACGCCGATGCTTATTCGGGGGCTTGGAAAACAGATGCCGAATCTAAAGGAATCATTATTTCCGCACAAAAAGCAGCCGGGATTCCCGGCGCTATGGTATTACGGGCACCAACCGCCCAACTCGGCGGGCACATTGTTGTCTCAGACGGTAAAGGCGGGACTATCGAGGCAAAAGGCAAGGCTTGGGGAGTTGTTAAGGATACACTCAGTAACCGTCGCTGGGATTACGGGATCCTTGTACCGGGCATTAATTATGATCAGCCTGCTATTGTAACTGTTAATTCACCGAACCATATTATTTATCGTTACATGAACCCAATGATGGTTTCATCAGAGATTGGTAAAATCCAGCAAGCCTTAACAAATGCAGGATGTGGCACAAAGGGTATAGATGATGTTTTCGGAATGAACACACTCAAAGCAGTGATAGCGTTCCAACAGGCCCATGACCTGGTGGCAGACGGAGAGGTGGGGACAGCCACGGCTGCAGCATTAGGCATTTCATTAAGCTGAACGCGCTGTCCGAAGTTATAAATCGGACAGCGGCGGGTGTGCTCTTTAGGTGTAATACCGCTAAATTCAAAACGCTTTGCGCCACATTCAAAGTAATAGCTTGAAATAACGGTAAAATAATGTTGTTTTGTTAAGTAAGCCCTGAGCATAATGCGTAACCTGTGTTTTATATTTCTTGTGGTAATAAGCAATACCAGTTTTGGCCAGAAGCTGGATATGCAACTGGATAGTGTTAATCCGGTCATTAAGAACGATACTCATGGCGATTCCATCCGTAAGTATTTTTCAAATACCTTTTTTAACTATGACAATTCGCCGGGTAAAAAGAAGAACTTAGTAATTACCGCATTCTACTCCAACAAACTGGCGGTAGATTATCGCGAGGCCACACAAAAGATACCGCAGTTAAAGAATTACGAAAATCCCGGCTCGCGATCTTTCATGCAGCTTTTTGATGGCTACGCGGGCAAATTTGCAATCCCCATTTTTGATTCATCGGGGATAATTATTACTGTAAATGGCATAAATCCCGACAATGTTAACCAATATGAATTCAGGGTTTTAGAGGATAAGCAAAAAGTAGCGCTACCGTGGACAAAACCGAAGTTATTTTGCAAAGCTTATTGGATGACCAAAGTTGCCGATCCCAATAAAATAGACGAACTGGCAGCCTACTTAGGGCAATTTAAGGGGGTTTATGGTAAAGGGCTGACTTTTCAGGTACGGCAGATTGATAGGCCCGACAGCATTAGGGCTTCGGTATCAGCCTATTGGGCAAAATGGCAACCCAGGGTTGTGGGTGTCTTTACATTTACGCAACTACCTGATTTTCTTAATATTTTTAAAAAGCAATGGACCAGCGCTTTGGAACCCGAGCTAAGAGACTGGAGTAAAGACTCGGCCTTGCTAAAACTAAAAAAAGACTTTCGGTACGATGAAAATAACCTGATATTTTACCTGGACGATATCATCAAATCAAAAAACATTATTGAATACAACCTGATAAAAGATAAGGACAGTACGGGGTGGACCGTAAATGACTTTGATTTTAACCTGGTGTGGCTCAAAAATTTGTCTCCGGGAAAGTATCAGCTTAACATGCGCTACAGCGTACAAAGGGGTAATATCTGTACTTATTCATTTACAATACATGCAGCCTGGTACCAAACGATTTGGGCAAAGGCCGCCTTAAGCTTGCTTATCATACTTGCCTGCGGGTTCTTATTTTTATTGTGGCGATCAAGAAAACAGGCCGAAAAATTAAAAACACAAAGCACACAAAAGCAACTCATACAAACCGAGCTCCGGTCCATCCGCTCGCAGTTTAACCCGCACTTTGTATTTAATGCGTTGAGTTCTATACAGGGCCTTATCACTAAAAACGACCCTGAAAACGCATCCAAATACCTCATAGAATTCAGCAACCTGATGCGCGATTCATTAAAGGCAAGCGACCGGGAGTTTGTGAGTATCTCTGCCGAAATAAAGATCCTGGAGAATTACCTGGCGCTTGAAAAACTGCGCTTTGGCTTCACCTATCAAATAAAAGTAAGCCCGGAGATAGATGCCAGTGCAATTGAAATCCCCGGCCTGTTTTTGCAGCCCCTGGTTGAAAACGCGGTAAAACACGGTATATCATCCCTGCAGGAAAACGGGCGGCTTACTGTGTTGTTTGAAAAAGCCGGCAACGATATGAACGTTTATGTGAACGACAACGGCAAGGGATTTAAAGATAACAAAGAGCCCGCCGGGTTCGGTTTACAACTGACTAAGGAAAGGATCAAGTTATTGAACCAAACCCTTAACGGGCAGCAAATAGAATTTTTAGTGAAACGGACGGATACCGAAACGCAGGTTATTGTTCATTTTAAAAACTGGTTTATATGATACGGGCTGTAATTATCGACGACGAAAAAAACAATATTGACAATATTGTACGCTTATTAAAGCAGCATGGCTTGCCGGTAGATGTGGTGGGCACAGCCACAAATGCCGATGATGGGGTTAATATTATTGCCGCCACACACCCGGACTTGTTGTTCCTGGATATCCAGATGCCGGACAAGAATGGCTTTGAAGTACTTAAAGCCCTGCCGCACCATCAGTTCGACGTGGTTTTTGTGACCGCTTTTGATCAATATGGCATCCAGGCTGTAAAGTTTTCGGCTATTGATTACCTGCTTAAACCAATTGATCCCGAAGAGCTAAAAATGTCGGTTAGCAAGGTGGAGGCAAAACTCAGCAAAAAGAAAGAGAATCTTCATCTGGAAAACTTAATGGAGTTTATCCGCGACAAGGATGCCAAAAAAGAACATAAACTCGCCTTGGCTTCCACCAAAGAAATCAGGTTTGTGCATACCGGCGATATCGTCCGTTGCGAATCGTCCAACGCTTACACAGAGTTCTACCTGTCCGATGGGAAAAGCATCGTAGTATCAAAACCAATTTTTGAATACGAGGAATTGTTAACCGGGTATGATTTTATCCGCTGCCATCAATCGCACCTGGTGAATAAAAAATTTATCAAGAGCCTGGTGAAAGAAGATTCAGGCTACCTGGCAATGAACGACGGTACGCGCATCCCAATCTCGCGCAACAAAAAAGAAAACGTATTAAAAGCCTTACATACCATTAAAAAATAAACCATTATCATGAAAAACATCCTATTCCTTTTGTTGATTTGCTGCGGCTTGCAGCTAAGCGCCCAAACTACCAAGCCCCTCACCATCGAGGATAAAAAAAGGGACGCTTATATGAGCGGCCGCAAACCGGCAACGTTAACCGTACAGATAACCAACTTGCCAGAAAGTGTTAAAAAAGTAAACGTTAAATGCACGCTGGTGCAGTTGGGCCTCGGTTTCCAAACCGATAGGTATGCCGAGACTGATGCCAAAGGAACATTAACAATGACACTTGAGCAAAACTTGCCTTATCAGCAAATATGGTTGAACGTAGATAATTATTTGTATGCCGGCATCTACGTGAATGAAGGCTTGACCGTTAATATCGACGCGCAAAAAGTGCCCAAAAACGGCGCGTATATGATTGGCGAAGGGGTGAGCTATACGGGTAGGGACGGCGAACTGAATACCGTGATGAACAATAACACAATGTATAAAAAGGGCGAAAGAGAAAACATATTTAACAGCCTGCGTGAACTGGGTGATAAGCGAAAGAACTATCCGGCAGCATCCTTCGAGTTTAAAACGGATTCCATTATGCAGCAATTAACTAAACTAGATGATGAATTTATTGCAGGTTATCCTAACTATGCCTGGGCCGTTCATGACGAAACCTTATCGCAAGCTTACGGGATGCTTTGCCTCAGTTATATAAATGCCCAAATGCCTGCCAAGCTTTACGAGCAGATCAGCAAACATCAGCCTTATTTTACCAGTAATGACGGCGCTTTATTTTACCGCTACCTTGATTACTACAGTCTGAGCGGCCAGCGCATTAAAGCAAATAACATTGTAGCCGGTACGCTAAACGTGTTTGATAGTTTATTTACACAACAAAAGGCCGATGTGTTAAAACTTTACCTGTTGCACGACCAAACGGACAACTATACCGGGGCTTATCCCCAGATCATCAATAGTATCAAAACAAAATGGATTAAAAAAGTAGCTACCGATGAAATGGCGAAAGCAACCGCCAAACAAAAACGAATAGACAGTCTGTTTGCCACATCAAAAAAAATAGAAAATGCCGATATAGGTACCCCATTGGTGCACTTGCCTTTTGATGCTAACCTGTACCAACTGGATACCATCACCAACATTGATAACTTTATAGTAAGCCTGAAACAGAAATTTGCAAAAAAAGCCCTCGTTATTGATTTTTGGGCTACCTGGTGCGCGCCCTGCCTGGCCGATATGCCCTTTAGCAAAAAACTGCATGAAAGCAATAAGGACCTGCCTATTGAGTACATATACCTATGTACTACCAGCGGGTCAAGTATTGATATATGGAAAAACAGGGTTGCCGATTTGCAGCTGCCGGGTACGCACATTTATGTAAACGATAAAATAATAACACAATTAAAAACAGCATTTAACGCCACAAGCGGATTCCCGGCGTACGTAATTGTCGATATTAACGGCAAAGCAAACTCAAAGGCAATATCAAGAATGGAGATGTTGAACAGGGAGAGCTTAAATAAAGCCGCAGGGCTTTAGGGGACAATTTTCCTGCAGAATAATTAAGAACGAGAAAATTATTTTGATTGAATTTTGGTCGAGCTCTTATGCGCCATGCAGGCAGCACACCACTATGCCTGTAGTTTGCAACTACAGTAAACAATGCTTACGCCCTTACTTGCCCCTCTCCCCAAATTTTCGTATCTTTGGGTGTACTTGACGCCCCCAGTCTGCCCGTAAATCACCACAATTATTTCAAATAGTTTTTTGCTTAGTTCTTTGAAGGGTTTTATTTATAATATTGATTATCAATAGATTAAATTAAAATACCGCCACGGGTATAACACCTGATACCCGAAAAACACTACTTTTTACTACCGGCATAATACCCGATACCCGAAAGGAGGCTTTTTTTACTACCGGTCAAAGGCACATTACCCGGAAAACGGTGTTTTTTACTACCGGCAAATGGCTTTATACTCGTGTGATGCCGTGAAATACAAAAGGCCCGGAAAATATCCCAGGCCTTTCACAATCATTGTAAGTTTTTAAATATTATTCGCCGCTGCCGCTGTGGTCATGCACTTTTTCTTCGCGGAACAGTTTGGCACTGAAAAAATCGTTATTCATGCGGCTGATGTTGGTCAGCGTAATTTCTTTAGGGCATTCGGCCTCACAAGCGCCGGTATTGGTACAGTTACCAAAACCTTCTTCGTCCATTTGGGCCACCATGCTTTGCACACGGCTCCAGCGCTCTGGCTGCCCCTGCGGCAACATACCCAGTTGTGATACCTTGGCCGACACAAACAGCATAGCCGAAGCGTTTTTACAAGCTGCCACGCAAGCGCCGCAACCAATACAGGTAGCCGAGTTAAAAGCCTCGTCGGCAATAACCTTAGGGATAGGGATAATGTTGGCATCAGGCACACCGCCGGTATTTACCGACACGTAGCCACCCGCCTGCTGAATCCTATCGAACGCCGAACGATCAACCGCCAGGTCTTTGATAACCGGGAAAGCAGCCGCGCGCCATGGCTCGATGGTGATGGTTTCGCCGTCATGAAAGCTGCGCATGTGCAGCTGGCAGGTAGTGATAGCGCGTTTCGGCCCGTGCGGCCGGCCGTTAATATATAGTGAGCACATACCGCAAATACCTTCGCGGCAATCATGGTCAAAATGTATCGGCTCGTCACCTTTATGGATCAGGCTCTCGTTCACCACATCCAGCATTTCAAGGAATGACATGTCCGGCGAGATATTCTCGGCCTTGTAAGTCACCATTTTGCCGCTTGAATTGGCATTTTTTTGTCTCCACACTTTTAGTGTCAAGTTCATCGTTCCACTCATTATTTGTAGCTCCTTTGTGTTAGGTGAACAAATTCAAAATCTAATGTCTCTTTGTGCAATTCTTCAGGCTGATTATCGCCTTTATATTGCCATGCGCCTACAAACGCGAATACATCGTCGTTACGTAAGGCTTCGCCTTCTTCTGTCTGTGACTCTAAACGGAAGTGTCCGCCGCATGATTCTTTGCGCATCTGGGCATCGTCAACCATTAGTTCGCCCAGTTCAAGAAAATCGGCAACACGGCCGGCTCTTTCAAGCGACGCGTTAACTTCTTCGTTCTGGCCTACTACGATAGCGTTTTTCCAGAAGTCAGCACGCAAGGCCTGGATCAAACCTTTTGCTTTGGCTAAGCCTTCTTCGGTACGCGCCATGCCGCAGTATTCCCACATGATATGGCCCAGGTCACGGTGATATTCGTTGACGGTTTTAGTTCCTTTTAGTGCAAGCAGCTTAGCGATATGTTCAGTCACATCCTGTTTGGTTTTTGCAAACGCAGGATGGTTGGTGTCAACAGGTTTCGGGCCGATGGTAGCTAAATAATCGCCCAATGTATATGGGATAACAAAATAGCCGTCAGATAATCCCTGCATCAACGCAGAGGCACCCAAACGGTTTGCACCATGGTCAGAGAAATTGCACTCGCCCAGCGCGTAAAGGCCCGGTACGTTGGTGCTTAAGTTATAATCAACCCAAAGGCCGCCCATGGTATAGTGTACGGCAGGGTAAATGCGCATGGGTTGTTTGTACGGATCCTCGTTGGTGATCTGGTAGTACATATCAAACAGGTTACCGTATTTGGCGGCTACCGCTTCCTGGCCAAGGCGTTTTATAGCGTCGGCAAAGTCAAGGAAAACGGCAAAGCCCGATGTACCTACGCCACGGCCTTCGTCGGCCATTTCCTTAGCGTTACGTGATGCCACGTCGCGCGGTACAAGGTTACCGAATGATGGATATTTTCTTTCTAAGAAGTAATCGCGTTCGTCCTCTTTTACCTGGTCGGCAGTTAATTGTTTTTTACGCAATTTCTCGGCTACTTCTACAGTTTTTGGCGCCCAAACACGTCCGTCATTACGTAACGATTCGGACATCAGCGTTAACTTAGACTGGTGATCGCCGCTTACCGGGATACACGTTGGGTGGATCTG